>ERZ860023.1246-NODE-1246-length-10642-cov-1.466232_pt1 | contig 10642 bp, 13 predicted proteins | sample MGYA00509983_ERZ860023 | MGnify/ENA primary metagenome ERZ860023 (study PRJEB30046, sample SAMN00715180) | human gut metagenome | study: EMG produced TPA metagenomics assembly of the A metagenome-wide association study of gut microbiota in type 2...
GAGCTGTCACGGCGCGGATAGCATCCTGCAAAGCAATGGAAGTATGCGTATAAGCGCCGGCGTTCAACACGATACCGTCATATTCAAAACCCACCTCATGGATCTTGTTAATTATCTCTCCTTCCACATTACTTTGATAATAAGATATCTCACACTGAGGAAAGTGGGCACGTAACTCGCTCAAATAGTCCTCGAACGAGGCATTTCCGTATACTGTCGGTTCTCGCTTGCCCAACAGATTCAAATTAGGGCCATTGATGATCTGAATCTTCTTCATTCTTAATTGTAAGTTTATTACCTTTGTACCGCCCGTTGAGGCCGGAATTATCCGGCAAAGGTAAGGATTTTATTTGACACATTCATAACGACATACCGACAATGCGACAAGGAAAAGATATAATAAACCGATATAACACCTATTTACGATTAGAAAAATCGCTCTCAGCCAACTCCATCGACGCCTATTTGACAGATCTTGACAAATTGCTACGTTTCGCAGAGGATGAGAAAAAGGACGTTAAGGAGATCAGCTACGACGACTTGCAACAGTTCATCGCCCAATTACGTGACATCGGTATCCATCCCCGATCGCAAGCACGCATCATCTCGGGTATCAAATCGTTCTATCGTTTCTTATTGCTTGACAATTATATAACAAATGATCCGACCGAATTGTTGAGTCTCCCAAGATCGGATTGAAGCTGCCGGAAGTATTAACCGTCAACGAGATAAATAGCATTCTCGACACGATAGACCTCACGCTTCCCGAGGGACAGCGGAACCGTGCGATGCTGGAGGTTTTATATAGTTGTGGACTGCGCGTATCGGAGCTTACTGGCCTGCGTTATTCGGATATATATCCCAAGGAAGGTTTCATCCGGGTAGAGGGTAAAGGAAGCAAACAACGGCTTGTTCCTATCTCCGAAGTTGCTTTGCGGGAAATTAAAAACTATCTGTATGACCGGAATTCGGTCGTGGTTAAAAAAGGCTTCGAGGATATTTTATTTCTAAGCCGGCGAGGAACGGCCCTCTCCCGTATCATGGTATTTCATATCATCAAGCAACAGACGGAGGCCGCCGGTATCCATAAAAACGTAAGTCCCCATACCTTCCGTCATTCTTTCGCCACCCACTTCTGGAAGGAGGCGCCAACTTACGCGCTATCCAAGAGATGCTGGGGCATGAGAAAATCACCACCACCGAGATATATACACATATCGACCGGGAATTCCTTCGCAAAGAGATACTGGAACATCATCCGAGGAGCAGGCCAAGAACTTAAAAGAACCGATCCTGCTCCGCTAGCAAAGCCCCAAGATATCATAATTTATTTATTTCCTCCTCTGACAAACCAGTATAACGCACGACCATTTCCATCGAAAGCCCATCAGACCGCATACGCCGAGCTGTTTCTAGACGTTCTTCCACACGGCCTTCTTCTCGACCTTCTATTAGTCCTTCTTCTCTGCCTTCTGCTAATCCTTCTGCTAATCCTTCTTCCCGTCCTTCAAATTAGCAGTGCTCAACACGTCATTCTGGATCATAATCGCATTCAGATGTTCGTCATAAGCATAACGTTCCTCGGGAGACATTGAGTAATAGCGTAATTTCTCTCGTGCCTCTTCCAAGCCGGGGGCTGTCGTTCCGGAAGTTATGATCCCATCTTTCAAGTATCGCACCCATTCCTCCAAGGGGGTCACGGCCACCTTATCAAACTCATTCACCCGGACCAATATATACTCCGGAAAGATCTCCGAGGGAAGACGCTTGACGATCGCACCCCTCTCCTTGGTATTTACCTGTAAATGATCATGGGTATGCACGCCGACAAATTGGTTCTGCCCGTGATACAGATAATCGGTTCCTACGCCTATATCAAAATAAAGGATACTGATTGAATAGACCTTTTTCACCCCGGAATAGTCCTGTCCCAAATGAAGATGCTCGGTGACGGCCTTCGCCACGCCATAAAGCACACGTTCCAAATAATAAAGCTCGCGGGTATTCTGGATCTCGATAAGGATGATATCTCCCTTTGTGTTCTAGCCTTGATATCCACCCGATTGAATTTATCATCGGCCATTTGCTGGTTTCCCTCACTCTCCAATATCTCCTCAATCTTGATCTGCTCGCCCAAGAACACGGTAAGAAAGCCTTCTAGCACTCCGAAATTCGCTTTTTGCCGGAGTAGGCGTTTGATGGCCCAGTCGAAACGGATATATCGATCTTGTAATTCCTTCATATACTTCTCCTCTTTTTCTGTTTTCTTTTCCATAGTCATATCATGTTTTAGTTACCCCACTATTGGGTGGCTTCAAATGTACATAAAAAGATCTGGAATACAAGCCTATCCCATCTAAAAAGAAATGTCCTTCTTTTTGGATCCGTAAGTGAATAGCCAACGAACGGGATCGTAAGCGGTCGCAAATGGGTATTCGTGTACCGTTATTACTCTATTTTAATCTCATATTTTATCGATTTAAACTATTTACTTAAAGACAAAAAACATGGATGTGGACAAATGATCACACATCCATATCTAATTATCAACAAATTAAAAGCTATCAGGTTCTCCTAAAATGAACAAATGTAAATACAGCTCAATTCTTAGAAATGAGGGTTCTGTACCAAATGGCCATCCGACTTATCAATCTCCGACTGAGGGATCGGTAAGTATTTCTTTGTATCATCCCAACCTTTGATAAAATCTTTTGCTTGGTTCGTACGTACTAAATCCCAATAACGAATACCTTCCATCGCAAACTCATAACGGCGTTCCTTATAGATATTATCCAATGAAACCACCGGAACCTTATAATCATCCCCCATCGCACGTTTAACGACTCTCGCATAATAATCCTGTGCCTCGCCTACGCTACCTCCACTTCTCAACAAAGCTTCCGATGCCATCAATAATACGTCGGAGAAACGAATTACACGGTAATTGTTCTTATAATTCAGCGCTTCCGTGCCAACCGTAGAAGAATACCCCGCACGAGGATGATATTTGCGTACGCTATATCCTGTATATTGATTCACATCCGAGCTAACCGTCCCGCCTTCCGCTCTAAACTCCTCATGATCTATGATTGTTGTCCACTTTCTAGGATCATTTGGTAAAAACGCATCATTCAATGCTTTTGTTACAGGCGCAAAACCCCAACCTTCCACATATACATTATTAGGATCTTTCAAACCTCTGGCTCCTAGCATTATTATATCGGAGTTACCTTGATTAGCCTTGCCTGCCCAATCATTCGAGTTCCCGATTTCCGTATAATTGACTTCAAAAACAGATTCTTTGCACCATTCATACTCATCATCAAAAAGAACTTTATAATCCGGGATCAAATCATATTGATAGGCAGGATCGGTAATTAGTTCTTTCAATTGGCTGGCGATCTCCTTCATTTTAGTATCATCATTCTGATATAGAACGATACGTGCTTTCATCGCGATAGCGGCACCATTCGTAGCTCGTCCTTTCTCATTAGCCGGGACTATCTTAGGTAACTTCCCAATAACATTATTATCTAAATCCTCGATTAATTTCGCATAGACCTCATCCGGCTGTAACTGAGGGACAGTTGTTATATCATCCAACCCCAAATTCGTCTCGTAATACGGTATGTATCCAAAGAAACGCCACAACTGGAAATAATAAAATACACGCAAGAAATGAGCCTCAGCCACATAACGATCACGAAGCTCCTCCGACATCGTCCCCTCCGGAAGAAGAGGGCATTTCTCTATCACGATATTCGCACGGTTCACACCCTCATACGAACGCCCCCATAAACCCTCGGGTAAGTTTGTCGGTGTCACCCAATTGGTAAAATCATTCACTCGCTGCAACTGCGGTTGATCCGAGACCGTCGATCCACCGGTCTCCGCATCATCCGACATGATATTACTTACCAGTTCATAAGAGCTATACGCATTATAAGCGTTCCATTTCAACGGGTCATAGGCAGCGACCAATGCCTCGGTCAAATCCTCCTGTGTCTTGTAATAATCCGTTTCGATAACCTTATTCGTCGGAGACAACTCTAAAAAATCATTCCAGCCACTTAGTCCGAATACAACGGCTAGCAGTAAATATATTTATTCATAACACTAATTTTAATGATTAAAATGTCAAATTCAATCCAAATGTATAAACCCGGGCTTGAGGATATACACCCTTATCTATACCCATTGTTGAACCAATTTCCGGGTCCATCCCTTTATATCCCGTAATAGTCAACAAATTATCGAACGACGCATAAAATCTCAAGCGTTGTATATAAGCTTTCCGGGTCAACTGAGCCGGTAGCGTATAACCTACCTGTAAATTACGTAAGCGCAAGAAAGAAGCATCGTGAACCAACAAAGTAGACGGACGGAAGTTCTTAGGCGTATCACCTAACACAATCCTTGGCATCGAATTGGAGGTACCCGGTCCAGTCCATCCTCCAAAGCATCCGACGTATAATTGACTGCCGCCAACCATAACGGCGTAACGCATCGAAAACATCCGCTCCAAAAGAACCTTGGAAAAAGGCACTTAAATCAAAGCATTCCAATCAGCCGCAACGGTAAGTCCAACCATCCAATCCGGATTAGGCTTGCCTATCATCGTACGGTCCTCGTTATCATCGCTGATCACACCGTCTCCGTTCAAATCCTCAAATTTCGTATCACCGGGTGCCGCATTCGGTTGTATAGGCTTACCGGTAGCAGGACTGATATAGCTATCGATCTCCTCTTGTGTCTGGAAAACCCCAATTGCCTTGTATCCGAAGAAATAACCGATTGGATAACCATTTTCGTTCCTTGATACCGTACCTAAAGTTGGTAAACTCTCTTTATCAATATATCCCGTCTGATTTCCCAGATTCTTGATCTCATTCTTCACATAAGAAGCATTCGCCAAGAAAGATAGATTCACTTTATCTACACTTAATTTATAACCGACTTCAAGCTCGATACCTTGGTTTGTCAATGTCCCGACATTCGATAAAGGCGAGCCACTTCCCACATATAGGGGTATCGGACGCTCCATCAACATGTCTTTTGTATCTTTCTTGAACCAATCAAAACTAAAAGAAAGGGAGTTATTAAAGAAGCGAGAATCAAATCCAAAGTCCAATTGCTCCGATGTTTCCCAACGCAAATCAGGATTAGCCAAAGAAGTAGGCTTTGTTCCGCTATGAATGACACCGTTCGAGCTTGCCCCGAAACTATAGTTATTTCCTCCGGTCATTGTCGTAGTATATCCAAACGATCCGATTTTCTCATTTCCGTTCTGTCCCCAGCTTCCGCGCACTTTCAAGAAGTCGAACCATCCCGGTTTATTTTCCATGAAAGGCTCGTTAGTCAACGTCCAGCCCGCAGAGACGGACGGGAAATAGGCATATTGATTATTCCGGCCGAAGTTAGAGGAACCGTCCCGACGAAGGGTTAACTCAAGCATATACCTTTCGTCATAATTATAGTTCAATCGTCCGAAAACGGAGGCCATCCGATGCTCCGTCGCCCCACCTTCCGAATGCTGATCGCCGGGAGAGGCACTATTGGTGAAATCGATCCACGCTTTATGATCATCTTCCGCTCGTAAGTTCAAGGCCGTTCCCTTTACCTTTTTACTATCATACCGTTCCATAGAGGTTCCCAGTAAAACCGCGAAATTATGTTTATCGATCGAACGTTTATAACTCAACGTATTCTCCCAAAGAAGTTTCATGCCACGATTCATCGTTTGCTCCACCCTCGATTTCTCATTCTTAACCATATAACACAAATAACTAACAGGGAACCAATTCCTTTCGCCCCAAAAAGCCATATCCGTAGAGAGAGAGGTCTTAAACGTAAGATTCTCGAATACTTCCAATCACCCCAAACAGATCCTACAAATTTATCCCAGTCCTTGTTATTGTTTAAGGTCTGCATCATAGCGACCGGATTCACGATCTCTTGATTTTCGATCACGTTATAAATACGGCCTTCGTCATCCTTGACATAACCGGGATAATTTTTTTCGTAATAAGCGAGATCTTCCGCCGAAGGATTCTCCAGATAGACCGATTCGTTCGGTGGAGTCATCACCGCACTTGCCAGCGGGCCGGAGAAGTTGTCATTCTCCGAAATACCTTTGGATATGATCCGTGTATATCCTAGGTTCGTACCGACCTTGAAACTACGGAAGAATTTATTCGTCTTATTCTCAAACACATTATAGGTATTGTTGAAACGTAAGCTATATCGTTTATAATCCGACTTATCTTTTCCTCCAACAATTCCTTCTTGATCTAAATAACCAAAAGAAAGGAAATAGCTTCCCTTATCACCACCACCACTGATGCTCGCTTGATGATTCATGATCGGGGCATTCTCGTTATAAATCTCATTCTGCCAGTTCGTCCCTACACCAGCTTTCGAAGGATCATCGTAAATAGATGCTGCTGAAAAAGTAGCCATATGACTTGAATCACATCGTTAACAAGTGGAGGATGTTTGCATTCACAAGAATCAAGCATCCTTCATTTTTTCTATAATCCGGCATTATTATACTTGTGCATATCCTTGATTTTTAATATATTTGTATTATAAATCAATGATGGTTCTATGTTAAATCCACAGACAGAAATCAAGTTTAGCGACTATAATTCACTCTATGATATATTAATTCCTCAAGACAGCAAATATCGTCAGCTAAATGAACTGATAGATTTTGCATCGATCCGTAAGGAATTGATTAAGAATTATAGCAAGAATATGGGTCGCGAGGCCATAGACCCTATTATCCTTTTTAAATACTTATTGTTGAAGACCATACACCCAGTCTCAGACAGAGCCCTTATAGCACGTTCTCGCACGGATATGGCATATAAGTATTTCCTTGGATTGCGCCCAGAGGATGATGTCATTGATCCATCTCTGTTGACTGTATTTCGTCGCCAGAGAATTAAAGACATTAACCTAATGGATTTACTGTTGCGCTCCAGCCTGGATAAAGCCAAGGCTTTGGGCTTGATGGTCTCAAAGAAGATACTTGTAGACTCCACTCACACATTATCCGTCTTCAGAAGATATACTCCTGCAGAAGCCATCAAGCGCCGTAGTGGTGCTTTGCTGCAGGTAATAAAGGCAACAGATATGGAGTTATATAAGTTGCTCCCTGCAGCTGTTGTCTCCAAGAATACAGATGAGATGATAGACTATGCAGAACGCCTTTTGAATGCCATCTCAAAATCAGACAGGATTATAACGCCAGGAATAGAAGAAGGCATGAATTATCTTCAGGAAGCCCTGGAAGATATAGAAACTCGTGCCATGGTATGTCGCGACCCCGACGCCCGCTCCGGGCACAAGGACAAGAGTAAGCCTTTCACTGGATACAAGGTACACATAGCCGAGACTGAGAATGGTTTTATCACTGCCACAACCGTCACCTCGGGCGAGAAAGACGATGGTGCAGAATTATCAGGACTGATAGAAAAAACACAGGAAAACGGAGTAAAAGATATAGAGTGTGTTATCGCAGATACAGCCTACAGTTCCAAAGACAACATAAGCGCATGCGAAGAGAAGAACATAAAGCTGGTTGCTCCTTTGAATCCTTCTGTGAATGGATTCCGCGATAAGAATGATGGCTTCATATATAACAAAGACGCGGACTGTGTGAGATGTCCGGCAGGAGAAATATCGGTAAAAAAGAGATTGATAAAGTATAAAGCAAAAAAGAAGTGCAATGGAGGTTATGAATATCGTTTCGACATAGAGAAATGCAAACATTGTCCATTGAAGGAGGGTTGTTATAAGGACGGGGCTAAGAGCAAAACCTATATGATAAGGATTCTTCGGAAGAGCATGCAAAGCAGAAAGAATTCCAAAAGACGGACGCGTTCAAACACGATATAGGCATCCGCAAACGCATAGAGGGCAAGAACTCCGAACTAAAGAACAGACATGGATTAAAAACGGCGATATCTTTTGGCATGGAAAGCTTTGAGATACAGACCGCCGTGGCCGTATTCTATGTCAATCTCAAGCGAATAATGACACTTAAGGCTGCAAAGTAGCCAAAAAATGGGCTATATTTGAGGAAAATCGATTGAATTAGAGAGAAAACTGCAAATCAACTCTAAAAATCTTGGGAAATCTAACTGAATTTGTCCGTCAGTCTGAGTTCCCAAGATTTTTATGATACTTCAAAGAAGCAAGGAAAAAAAAGGTTACTTTTTCAGCAGCATCAAATAGGGTCCATCCCGGCATTCACGTAAGCCTCATTCATTATTGTCTCATATTCGGTGGCATTCAAGACCGACATTTTTCGCCAAGGATTTTGCCAACCGATGGAGAAATCATAGTTGACAACCGCTTTTCCTTTTTTCCCGCTCTTTGTCGTAACCAGAATAACACCATTAGCCGCACGTGAACCGTAGATAGCGGCTGAAGCGGCATCTTTTAAGACCTCGATAGACTGTATATCCTGCGGATTCAGATAATCGACACCTCCTTCAAGTGGCATTCCGTCCACAATATACAAAGGGTTACTATCATTGATAGTTCCTGTACCACGGATACGGACTCTCGACTCGGCTCCCGGTTGTCCGGAATTCTGCATAATGCTTACTCCCGAGACTTTTCCTCGTAACACATCCTCTACCCGGGTCGGCGTCAGCTTCTCCAAGTCATCGGAGGTGACACGACTGATGGCCGCTGTCTCACGCTCTTCTTCTGAACGCCATAACCAACCACTACCACCTCATCCAAGGCTTGCGTGTCCTCTTTCAAGACAATCTGTAAATCAGTCTGCGTACCGACCTTAACCGTATGGGAGAGATAGCCTATAAACGAGATTTCCAATATATCGCCATTTTTCACATCTAGCGTAAATACGCCATTCATGTCAGAGATCGTACCGGTAGTAGTTCCTTTTACGGAAATACTCGCACCGATAACCGGAGTTCCATTTGTATCCAAGATCGTTCCTCTCAATTTTCTTGTCGCTTAGAAACTTCCATCGGATTTACATCAGGATGGGAAAGGCCGCTTGCCTCCAGATTGCCATTTAAGGAAGCGAGCAATAATGACCCGACACATATCCAACGCCATCGCTGATCCTTACTTTTCTTTTTCATAAACTATTTGAATTTAAAGGTTTAAACAATATTCCTAACATTACTTTTTGGTTATTCGGACTCTGAGTATTTTCAAAAAGGGGTAGCATTCCCCTCGACAGCACTCACGAGGAGTGCCGCCGTAGGAAATCAGATATAAAAGCTAACCTAACTAATTTAGTGTATACTCGAAGTAATCCTTGAAAGAGGTTACCGCATCGCCTACTTTTAGGTAACGGCGACTAAGCACTGGTTTCGAAGCCCCCTCCTCATGATACTCGGCTATCAAAAGATAACCTCCTGCTTTTGAGGGCAATTTCAGAAGGCAAGGCTGAAGCCGCTTGCCAAAAGGTTCAATCACAATAGACTCTTCTTGTGTCGAAATAATAGTTCCTTTCTCGTCTAGTAGTTTCAAGAGAACTTTTCCAGACGACTCCTTATTCAAGTCGTTCACCCCTACCAAGTTGAATACTAAATCACTACCCGGTTTCAAAGGTTCGAGATGTTTGGTATAACGACGATCCGCTAAATCGATAAAGACTGCCGAAGGGGCGAAACAATGCTTGAACCAGCGGAAAGCCGGTGAAGGCTCCAAATCCTTGATATCATTGATGAACCAATCTCCTGTAAACCATAATTATTTGTCAAATGACAAAAAGCCAAGATTCCGCCTACCGAACGTTCCGAACGCAGCCATTCCGTCTCAAGTTCCAACCAATATGCCTGCAATTCACGACATTGTTCCGGAGTGGCATTCTCGCCAAGATAGTAATTGTAATTGTTAAGTGTCAACTTCGAGGGACGTCCGTCACGCCATAACCAAATCCATCCGTACTCATTGACTAACTGAGGAACGCCCGCATCTAGTATAGAAGAGAAACCTACCCAATTCTCATGCAATGCACCTAAGTTATAGGGATTGTTTTTGAAGTAGTCGTTCAGTTCGCTGGAATGCATCAACGTAAGCGCACGATAAGGGTGTGGCTCATCCATCTCATCGTTCGTCCCCATCTGATCTGATGTCATGTAACCGGCATCCCAGATCCGGGTTGGGTCTAATTCCTTTAGTTCGGGAATCAGCGTATTCCTATATAACTGTCCCAGTTCTCATTGATCGCATCCCAGATCACGATACTGGGATGATTCCCATCGCTCCATACCCAATTCGTATACTCCTTACGTACCTGTTCATCCCATCCATGATTTTGCCAATATAGCCACTCATTCTGTAATACGATACCATACTCGTCGCAAAGGTCATACCAGAAGTCAGGTACAATTCCTACACATATTCGCATAGCGTTCCAATCGATTGACTTTGGCAGGTCTACCATCAGTTTCTTCACCCATTCCCGATCCCAAGCCAACGCTTGACAATCCGGGTCCTCAAAGAAACGTTGAAGCGTGATATTGGAGCCTCGTAAGTAGAATTTATCCCCATTAAGCGTAAAGAATTTGCCTTTTTTTGAAAAAGAATGACTAAAAAAGCAAAAAATAGCAGATTTGAGCTTTTGTTTTGAGTTTCAAGTGGTTGTGGC
>ERZ860023.1253-NODE-1253-length-10592-cov-1.906520_pt1 | contig 10592 bp, 8 predicted proteins | sample MGYA00509983_ERZ860023 | MGnify/ENA primary metagenome ERZ860023 (study PRJEB30046, sample SAMN00715180) | human gut metagenome | study: EMG produced TPA metagenomics assembly of the A metagenome-wide association study of gut microbiota in type 2...
ATACTGGGTGTCCAGTATTGGGGGTACATATCAGTTTTGCTAAGGTTTGTTGCCCGGTGCTACTGCAGGACAGCGGATGGCAGAAAACAGCAATATCGGCTCAGGACAATTAATACAATAGTTGTTTAACTTGTTTCCACACGTGACAGGTATCACGTATAGTATATAAATAATAATATTTATGTGGGAGGAATTTTTGATGAACAAAGTATTCAAAGTAATTTGGAGTGAGGCGCGCAACGCATATGTTGTTGTCTCCGAAATTGCAAAAAATCATGGCAGTAAAAGCTGCTCTACCAAAAAGCTGCTGGCAATGCTGATTGCAACAGGTGTTATGACCTGTGCAAGCATGGCTCCGGCGATGGCTGCTGATCCACCAGCAGAAGCACTCAAACACAGTACTGTTGCCGCAGGTTACAACATTACTGTAACCCCAAAAGATAATTCTGACGGTGGCAAGGAATATAATGTTGACCTGAAAAACGATATTTATCTTGCAGGAGATGATCCTAACGCTTTGGTAAGCATCAGCGGTAGCAAAGGCACTATCTGGGCAACTGGCAGTGTAACAGTAGGCAGCGGAGTAGATGGCAGTGTTGTCATGGATGGTACTACTGCAACTGTAAGCGGTCTTGGCAATACAACTACTGCTTATGATGGCTTTGCTAACGGCAAAGGTAAGGCTGCAACCGAAGAGCAATTGAAGGAAATCAGCGAAGTAGCAGATAACGCAAACCAAGGCTGGAACCTTTCCACAAACGGCGATGCAGCATCTAAAGTAGCACCCGGCGAAACTGTTGACTTCAGCGGCGACAAGAACATCAGCGTAAGCAATAATGGCAAAGATGTAAAGGTTGAGCTGAACAAAGACCTTGATGTTAACTCCGTTCAAACCAACGCGCTGAACGCAAAATACAACCTGTCCGTAGGTACTGCAAATGAAAACGGCACCGTACCGTTCTTCGTAAACAGCAACGGTGCATTCTATGGTGCAAACAACAACTTCTCCGTAGACAAAGACGGCAAAGTAACCGCAACTGCAGGCGAAATCGGCAACGTAGTTCTGCAAAACGGCGTATATACCGGTCATTCTGCACTGCGTGACGGTGAGCTGTTTGTAGGCGATGCAAGCGGCAACTACAGCCAAATCACTACTAAAGGTGCTAAGCTGGGCAAAGTAACTGTTGCTGAAGACGGTAAGATTTCCGGCGTAGCAGCAGGCGCAGTAACCGCTGATTCTACTGACGCAGTAAACGGCAGCCAGCTGCATGCAGTAGCAACCGAAGCAGGCAAACACAGCAAGGTAGTAAGCGGCAACAACATCAATGTTGAAGAAACTGATGTTGACGGTCAAAAGTTCTACAAGGTTAACATGAACAAGGATATCATGCTTGGCGATTTGACTGGCAAAAATGTAAGCATCAGCGGTACCAACGGTACTATCGAAACCACCGGCTACATTGCAACCAAAGATCGCGTATATGCTGATAAGGGTGCAAAACTGGCAGATATCGACGTAACCGGTAACAAGATTTCCAACGGCGCTTCCTCCATCGTTCTGGATGGCAGCAATGTTAAGGTTAACGATAAGGTAACCATTGATCAGAACGGCAAGGTTACCGGTGTAGCTGACGGCGATGTTAAAGAGAATTCTAAGGACGCTGTAAACGGCAGCCAACTGTATAAGACTAATCAAGAAGTTTTTAATAACACCAACCGTATCAACCAACTGGGCAGCCGTGTAAACAAGGTTGGCGCAGGCGCAGCTGCTCTGGCAGCCCTGCATCCGATGGACTTCGATCCGGACGACAAACTGACCTTCTCCGCAGGCTACGGCAACTACGGCGGTGAAAACGCTGCTGCAATCGGTGCTTACTATCGTCCTGACGAAAAGGTAATGTTCAGTATTGGCGGTACCGTAGGCAACGGTGAAAACATGGTTAACGCAGGCGTATCCTTCTCTCTGGATCGCACCAACCATGTAAGCAACAGCCGTACCGCAATGGCTCGCGAAATCCTTGACCTGCGTGCTGAGGTTACCGAGCTGAAGGCTATGGTTGCTAAAGGCGGCTTAGGCTCCATTGCGGAAGATAAGATGAAGATCTTCCCGGACGTTGCTGAAAACCATTGGGCATATGAATACGTTGGCAAGCTGGCAGCTGCAGGCATCATCGAAGGCTATCCTGATGGCAAATTCTCCGGTGACCGCATGATGAGCCGTTACGAATTTGCTGCAATGCTCTACCGTGCAATGCAGAAGGGCGCTCAGCTCGACAGCAAGATTATCAACGAGTTCGCTCCTGAAATGGGCCGTATCCGTGTTGACCGCATCAGCGGCGAAGACGGTGACCGTGATAAGATTGAACGTGTACGCGTGAATGCTGTTAAAGGCGAGCGCGACCATTACGGCAACAAGCTGGCAAAATAAATTGTCGGCAGTGACAAGTGAATAGGGTTCTGTAAACAGTAAAGGCGTTCTCCCGCAGGGGAGAACGCCTTTTGCAGTAATGAAATATGCCCTAAGTGTAATAGCACTTTTTGTTTAACGAACTATTGTTTTTAAAGCGTTTCTGTGTTATAATTACCTTAGTTGCATAGGTAGCCGCATTTTGGCGGAGCTTATGCCTGGTCGTGCGGACCAGTGGCGCCTGTCGAGCTTTCGGCAGGCGCCTTTTCCTTTATGTCAGTCGCAATTGCCGGCTTATATATTTTTACTGCAAATTATGCTATAATCAAAGGAGGAAACATATGCAAAAGCAAATCTCTAATCTCGATAAGCTGACTCTTTCTAACGATTTTCTTTTCAAGCACGTTATGCTCAGAAAACGCATCTGCAAGCATATTCTGGAAGAGCTTTTACATACCGAAATTGCAGACATTACCTATCTTGAAGCAGAGCAGACTATTGATGTTTATCCTGACAGCCATGGTATTCGTTTGGATGTTAGAATTGCATATGCTGCCAATACTCATTACAATTTGGAAATGCAGGTAAAGAATCCTGTTAATCGTGCTACAGGAAAATTTCTGTTGCCTAAGCGTACTCGCTACTATCAGGCTATGCTTGATACTGATATGCTGCAAAAAGGTCAGGATTATGACGAATTATCTCCTACGTATATAATTTTCTTCTGCCTGTTTGATTTTTTTCAGGATTCCCAGCGTATTTATACCTTTAAGAAGCGTTGTCTGGAAAACATGAATATTGAATTGGCAGATGAAGCAGTTATTATGTTTCTCAATACCTTGGGAACCAAAGGTGATGTGTCACCGGACATTCAAAGTCTGTTTGACTAAATCAACAGCAATACTATTAACAGTAATTTTACACGTGAGGTTGCTGACACGATTGTAGAAATTAAAAATGACAAGAAAGTGAGGGATGCCTATATGACTTACGAAATGCGTATGAAAGACCTGCGTGACGAAGCACATGCCGAAGGCAAAGCAGAAGGTCTCGCCGAAGGTAAGGCAGAAGGTCTCGCCGAAGGCAAGGCAAAAGAAAAGACTGCAACTGCAAAGCGTCTTTTAAGTATGGGATTATCTGTAGAGGATATTGCTAAGGCTACTTCACTTTCCGTTGAGCAGGTTGAAGCAATTAAGGCGGAATGAATTTGATAAAGAGTTTTTGCTTACAGTAAAGGCGTTCTCCCGCAGGGGAGAACGCCTTTTTACATTATAACGCAAGCAGTTAAGCTGTTATGGTATACGCTTTATAGACTGCTTGCGAAGCTGACACTTACCATTTTTCCGGAATTCCGGGGAAGTCGGCAATCGTCAGCATACAGCAGCTGCCGGTGGCCAGCAATGTATCTGCATCGGTATCATATACATGAATCTGCATAGTAATCAACTGGTCATTATGCGAAACAACCTCAGCCTGTGCTTCTACCATTGCACCGGAAGGAGCGCTCTTAATGAAATCTACGGTCATCGATACCGTAACCACGCGCTTGCCCATAGCGGCGCAGGCGATGCCGGTGGCATTATCCACCATGTTGTAAGCAAGCCTCCGTGCAGTTTGCCGTTAAGGTTTGTGTGGATAGCAGGGTCGATGCGCAGGCCTACTGCAGCTTTGCCGCAGCTGATGCTGTGAATCTTTATGCCGCAGTGCTGCATAAAAGCGTTATGCGTGTAGATATCTTTTACGCTTCGGATAATTTCTTCCGGTTGCATAAATCATTCCTCCTTTAGACAGGCGTCCAGCGCTTGGGCAACGTCGTTGCATTGCTCAAGGCTTGCTACCCAATTTTGTAAACGTAATGCCTTTGCTTCACCGTAAACAGGTACGGCAAGGCTCATAAACTTGGCGCAGAGCTCATCCCAAGTCAGAGGATTTTCCGGATCTCCCTTAGGATAATCAACCTGCATTGTAAGAGTTTGTCCGTTATGCAGCTGAATTTCTACTCTGGAAGCCAGCTTGGAAGCATCTGCTGCATGAAGCTGTTCCATAGCCTCATCACGGATAACCTCGATGTGCTGCATTAAATCCGTAAGCTCCGGGTTATGGATACATTCCTCGGTGAACTGTGCAATGCCTACTTCGCCGAACTTCAGCATAGCAGCGGAGCAATATTGAATACTGAATTTGCCGCCGTAGGGAGTTTGCGGCTGAGGATTGTTGATCAGATAGTTGGTAATATCGTTGACGTACAGCTTAATTTTAGCGATATCCTTGGGCTGCAGGGAATGAGCCTTGCGCAGCTCCTGAATGGCGTAAAGTGCGGCATGGGGGTGCTTGCAGCAGGCGTAGGGCTTGAAGGAGTTGATGTCAATTTTCAGCTTGTCGGTGCTCATGCTTTCGGTAAGCTTTTCCAAATGCGGTTCTTTGACCATGGCACGGCAGAAGCCCTTTTCGCCTTCTAAAATTTCACTGGCTGCAGTAAAACCCTTCTGCGACAGATAAGCGCTGAGAACACCGCTGTAGGAAGCCTTGCCCGTGTGCAGCGGCTTGCTCATGGCACCCTCTTTTAAAAACTCCCACAGGCCTGCTGCCTGGGTACCGGCGCTGCCGTAGCACATCAGTGTCTGCTGTGCGTCAAGACCGAGAGCGTTGGCGGCAGCAGCACCGGCGGCGATGGTGCCTGCGGTACCGGTAGTATGCCAAAAGAAGTAGGATTCCGGGATAACCGCTTCGCCTACACGGCCGCTTGCTTCGTAGCCTGCACAAATTGCTGCGATGAGCTGCTTGCCGCTTTTGTGCTCCGCTTCGCAGACAGCCAGTGCGGGAGAAACAACAACGCAGGCCGGATGGATAATAGATGGGTTATGAAGATCATCGAAATCCAGACTGTGGGAAGCAGCACTGTTGATAAAGGCTGCGTTCAGGGCGCCGGCCTTTTTGGCAGGAAGGCTGCCGAAAATATTCGCCTGTGGCGCATCACCCTGCAGGATAACATCATGTATAATACGTACAGGTTTTTCCTGCGAACCGCGGATAGCAATTCCCAGCCAGTCCAGCAGACATTTTTTAGCCATTTCGATGCTGTGAGCAGAAAGCTTTTCGTAGCACAATTCTGCGGTAAATTTTGCTAATGCTTTAGTTGTCATTGTTAATACCTGCCTTTGCTTTAATTTTAACTATTGCCATGGTATTCGTCAAATGCAACGTAAACACCTGCCTTAGCCTTAAAACAAATTACCTCCCTGCTGGTATTCTCCGAAAACCTCGCGCAGTACGCCGCAGATTTCGCCTAAGGTTGCATAGGTTTTAACAGCATCAATCAGATAAGGCATAAGGTTAGCTTCACCCTTGGCAGCTTCCTTCAGAGCTTTCAGGGAAGCATCTACTGCTTGCTGGTCACGGTGAGCCTTCATTTCATTTACACGGGCAATCTGACGTTCCGCAACGCTTAAATCTGCCGTAATAATATCATTTGTTTTGACAGCCTTATTGTCTGCAAATTTGTTGACGCCGATGACTGTACGCTTGCCTTTTTCAATATCTGTCTGATATTCGTAGGCATGGGCAGCCATTTCACCTTGCATATAGCCTTCTTCAATAGCAGCAACCGCACCGCCCATGGCATCAATTTTTTGGATGTATTCATAAGCTTCTTTTTCGAATTTGTCAGTGAGTGCTTCAACATAATAGGAACCGGCCATGGGGTCGATAGTGTCGGCAACACCGCTTTCGTAAGCGATGAGCTGTTGGGTACGCAGTGCAAGAGTTGCACTTTCTTCCGTCGGGAGGGCAATGGCTTCGTCATACGCGCAGCAGGCCATCGACTGAATGCCTGCAAGTACAGCGGACATAGCCTGCCAGGTAATGCGGGCAACGTTGTTCAAAGGCTGCTGTGCTGTCAGCACGCTGCCTGCGGTATGAACGTGTACGCGCAGCATCTGTGCTTTGGGAACAGTGGCTCCGTAACGCTCTTTCATGATGCGTGCCCATAGGCGGCGGGCAGCGCGGAATTTGGCTATTTCGGAGAAGAAATTCAGGCCGGCGGTAAAAATCCAGCTGATACCGGGAGCAAAATCATCAACCTTTTGGCCTGCTTTGATTGCAGCATCAATATAGGCCATGGCATTAGCGAAGGCAAAAGCGATTTCCTGTACCTCGGAAGCACCTGCTTCGCGGATGTGATAAGCACCAACACTGATAGTATTCCATTTGGGGATATTCTGCGAGCAATAAGCAAAGGTATCTGTAATCAGGCGCATGGAAGGACGTGGCGGAAAGATATAGGTCCCACGGGCGATATATTCCTTGAGAATATCGTTTTGAATAGTGCCCTTCAGCTGCTCCGGCTTTACGCCCTGCTTTTCGGCAACAGCAACATACATTGCCAAAAGTACGGCTGCCGGACCGTTGATGGTCATCGAGGTGCTGACTTTGTCCAGCGGAATGCCCTCAAAAAGCTTTTCCATGTCAGCGAGAGAATCAATTGCTACGCCAACCTTGCCGACTTCGCCTTCGGATAACGGTGCGTCGCTGTCCAGACCGATTTGTGTCGGTAAATCCATAGCTACGGAAAGACCGGTTTGGCCTGCCTGCAGCAAATACTTGTAGCGGGCATTTGTTTCTTCGGCAGTGGCAAAGCCTGCGTAAGCACGCATAGTCCACAAGCGGCCTCTGTACATTGTTGGCTGCACGCCACGGGTGAAGGGATACTGACCGGGAAAGCCGAGTTTACTGTTATAATCAAATTTTTCATCGATATCTAAGGGTGTATATAAGCGCTTTTCGCTTAAATGCTGCCGTTCGGGGAATTTTGCGATTGCCTTGGCAACCTTGGCATCATAGGCATCTAAGCTAAGCTGTAAATCTTCTCGTGTAGTCATAATGATTTTCCTCCTTGGATTGCTCTTTCATCGTGCCTGTTTTTTCTAACGCTATGTGCATGTCGAAGGCATGTTCCAAATCAACAGGCTCATGGCCGTTTTTTCTTTGCGCCATTTTTAGGTAATCATAAAGCTGTTCCCTGAAATCGGGGTGGGCGCATTTTTCGATAATCAGCTTGGCCCGTTTTAGAGGACTCAGACCGCGGATATCGGCTACACCTTGCTCGGTAATAAAAACCATCGTATCATGTTCGGTATGATCTGCGTGTGAAACCATGGGAACTACGCTCGAGATATTACCGCCTTTGGCAGTTGATGGGGTAGAGAATATTGTCAGGTAACCGTTGCGCATATAATCTCCGCTGCCGCCGATACCGTTCATCATACGGTTGCCCATAACATGGGTAGAATTTGCCTGACCGTAAATATCAAATTCAAGCGGTGTATTCATGGAGATAACGCCGAGGCGGCGGATGACCTCCGGATTATTGCTGATGTCGAGCGGGCGCAGAACAATGCGATTACGGTAGAGCTCGGGATCTTCTTTATACATCTCCCAAACTGTCGGCGATGGGGTGAAGGCACAGCCGGAGGCTTGGGTGACCTTACCGCATTTGATCAGCTTAAAAACAGAATCTTGCAAAATCTCCGAGTACATAGTAAGATTATCAAATTTAGATTCTGCCAAACCCATTAATACAGCATTGGCTATGCTTCCTACGCCGGACTGCAACGGCAGCATTTGCTGTGGCAGACGGCCGTGGCGCTGCTCGTGCTCCAGAAAATCAACCAGGTTAGCGGCAATTTTTTTGCTTGTTTCATCAGGAGCGCTTAAATTGCGTACATGGTCGACAATGTCTGATTCGACGATGCAGGTAATTCTGTCAAGTCCGCAGCTTACATAAGGAGAACCGATGCGGTCACCGACATGGTAAATAGGGATTTCGGTGCGCTCTGGTGGTTTGCTGCAGATGTAAATATCGTGCATTCCCTCCAGCGTCAGCGGGATAGATGTGTTGACCTCAACAATAATTTTTTTCGCATGCTTTACAAGCATAGGCGTGTTGCCGACGCCTGGACCGAGAACAATGCTGCCGTCTGCATTGATAGCAGCGGCTTCAACGATTGCAACATCAACATCGCCGTAAAAGCCGTAGTCGATTTGTTGGGCAAAGTGGCTTAAATGCTGATCAATATAGGTTACGATGCCGGTGTTGATCTGGCGGCTGAGTGTTTTGTTGGAGGCTGCATAATAAGGCATGCGTCCGCTGATACCGCTGACTTCGGCAAGTGCTTCTTCGATTTCCGGTCCGACGGAAGCACCGCTCCAAATATTGATACGGCATTTTTTGCCGGCCTTGATGGCTTTAGCGAGAGCAAGTGTGGTTTTCTTAGGATAGCCAGAGGGGGTGAAGCCGCTGACACCGACATTCATACCGTCGGTAATCAGTGTGGCTGCTTCGTCCGCGCTGACTATTTTGTCAAATAGGCAGGGGGTGCGCAAACGTGTTGCATCCAGCATTTCAAAAACCTCTTTTCTTTTTTGGAAATTTCCTTATCTGCTTACAGTTTAAATCTATCAACATATAAAGTAAAATACGGAAAATGCATTTTACATATAAAAAACACATATACGTTAACTCGTTCTTTGATGCGGGAACAGGATAATCAATGATATATAGTGGTCTGTTTTTAGAAAAAAACGAAAAACTTATACTTTTATTCCTAATCACTTATAAAAATAATCTATTGGAGTTATATGCGTTTTGCATATGCTGTCATTGGTTTTATGAAAAATTTAATTTTAAAAACTAAAAAAGTACTCAGAAATATTGCTGTATAGTATAATAAAGGCAGAGAGAAGTAAAGGAGAACTATATATGGACATAGAATATTACCGCAATTTTATTGCCATAGTTGAGGCCGGCAGTATTTCTGCCGCAGCTAAGCAGATAGCGATTGCCCAGCCGGCGCTGAGTAATCAGCTTAAGGTGCTGCAGAAGCGTTTTGGTACGCAGCTGCTGCATGTGCGCCGTGGTGGTCACAGCATTGAGCTTACGGATGCAGGCTGTATTTTATATAACAAGGCTAAGTATATCTGCTCGGTCGAAAACAGCGCTCTGAAGGAGATAGTTGACTGTCAGGCAGGCTTTAGCGGTACGCTGCGCATCAGTCTGTCGCCTTCGATGTCAATAAACTTTATTAAAAACTTTTTGAGTGATTTTTACAGAGAGTTTCCGCATATTAATTATGAGCTGTATGAGGTGCCGATTGACGAACAAACCCAGCAGCTTTTGGAGGGGAAAACGGAAATAGGCATTGCCAATGCACCCCTAAAGCAGTCTAAACGCTTTGAAACGCTGTTCAGCCGTAAAGAGCGTCTGGTTGCGCTTTTTCATAAGGATAGCCCGTATCTGAAAAATGATAAGCCTAATATCCTGCTGGATGATTTGGAGGACATTCCGTTATGTCTTTCGCGTGGCTGTTCTGAGCTGTTTTTTTCTGTGTGCTCGGATTCACACATTTTCCCGCAGGTTATGAGTATTAATACTACTAAGCTTTCTGCCATAGCCTGGGCAGAAAAAAATACCGGTGTGGCAATTGTACCGGCACCGGCTGTAGAATTGTTTCCGGCGAATCTGGTCCGCAAGGAAATCAAGGATGAGCGCTTGTTTCTGGAGATGACGCTGTCTATAGTTAAGGGCAGAGAGCTGTCGCAGGTTGCGCAGACCTTTATTAATTATTATATGCAGAATAAATAAAAATACGCCTTAGGCTGTTGATGCCTAGGGCGTTTTGGTTTGCCTTCTTACTTTATTTTTTTCTTCGGGCGGTATTCTGAGATAAACAGGCCGGTCATCGTCAGAATGGTACCGAGTGCTACCAGCAGGGTGATTTTTTCCTGCAGGACAATAGCCGAAGTAATGACGGTGATGACGGGAACCATATAAATATAAACGCTGGCCTTTACTGCGCCCAACTCCCTAACTGCCAAATTCCAGGTGACGAAGCAGAGGGCGGAAGCACCCAGACCCAGAAAGACGATGTTAAAAAGATAGGTAGTATTGGCGAAGCGCACCAGGTTCAGTTCAAAATCCAGAAACCCGAGCGCCGGCACCATAAAGAGAATGCCGTAGAAAAAGGTTCTGCGTGTAGCGAGGATAACAGGATAACCGTAGCTACTGATTTTTTTCGTCAGCAGAGCATAAAACGCCCACACGACAGCGGCGGAAATCGCCAGCAAATCACCCAGCGGATTGAGCTGCATGGCTGCGCCGTTGAAGCTGATGCAGGCAATACCGATCATA
>ERZ860023.1255-NODE-1255-length-10575-cov-1.658460_pt1 | contig 10575 bp, 11 predicted proteins | sample MGYA00509983_ERZ860023 | MGnify/ENA primary metagenome ERZ860023 (study PRJEB30046, sample SAMN00715180) | human gut metagenome | study: EMG produced TPA metagenomics assembly of the A metagenome-wide association study of gut microbiota in type 2...
AAATTTCTGAAAGCGACCGTATAGAAAATTATTTGGGATTATATGGTGAAAATGGATATGAACTTGGTATGAAATTTCGAGAACATGCATTAAAATTAGGCGTAGAATTCTATGAAGGAGAAGCAACTAAAATTAATTTTAGTAACGGTTCTTATATTGTAAATTTTAAAAATGGATATTATCTTAAATCCAGGTCTTTGATATATGCGGCTGGAGCTAATCATTTAAAGCTTGGAGTTAAAGGAGAAGATGAATTTTATGGAAAAGGAGTTTCATATTGCGCTACATGCGACGGATCATTTTATAAAGGAAAAACTGTAACTGTAGTAGGAGGCGGCGATACTGCCTTTAGTTATGCATTGCTTCTTTCTAAAATTGCAGAAAAGGTTTATCTTGTTCATAGAAGAAGTGTATTCAGAGCCAATAAATCATTGCAGAAAAAACTAAAAGCCGCTGTTAACGTAGAATTTTTATTAAATTCTGAGATAATAGAAATCATGGGAAGTCAAAAAATAAAATCAATAAACTTAATTCAGAATAAAACTGAAAAAAATATTTTGACAGACGGCATATTTATAGCTATAGGTATAAAGCCGAATACTGCATTATTAAAAAATAAGGTAACATTAGATGATAACGGATATATAATAGCAGATGAAAACGGAATCACATCTGTACCGGGACTATTTGCAGCGGGTGATGTTCGTAAAAAAAGACTCAGACAAATTGTGACGGCAGTATCAGACGGCGCCTGCTGCGCAGTTTCAGCAGAAGATTATTTAAATAAAAATAATATATGATGTATTCATTCATTTCCGTTATTTTTATCCTTAATTTTATGATGAATATTTGCTAATGGTGAATTATCTGCGGCATTTTTCAGAATTTCATTTGATAAATGAGTGTATATTTCTGTTGTGGCAATACTTTTATGGCCAAGTATTTCTTTGAGTGTTAAAGTATCAACATTTCCATGTTGATACATGAGTGTTGCGGCAGTATGTCTGAGTTTATGAACAGAGTATCCCTGACCGGATAATCCTATTTTTTTGATTGATTCATTAACTATTTGCTCAACACGCCTTTTACTGATTCGCTTATTTTTCCTACTTAAGAATACTGCGTCAGGATCGTTTATTGAGTTTTCACGCGAATTTAGATAATCCTCTAAAGCAATTTTACAGGCGTTATTAAAATAGATATAGCGTTCTTTATTTCCTTTACCTAATAACTTCATTTTGCTTTCATTAAAATTTATATCGTTAATGTTAAGTCCGACAAGTTCGCTTAAGCGCATTCCGCAATTTAAAAACAGTGTTATTATACAATAATCACGCAATGATTCTTTACCAGAATTTGAGGCTGAATCCAAAAGTTTTTCGCTTTGTTCAAGGGTAAGATATTTTGGCAGGGATTTTTTTATTGTAGGTAGTTCCAAATTAACTGTAGGATCATTATTAATTAACATTACATTTTTAGTGAGATATTTATAAAGACTTTTTAATGATGATATTTTTCTTGATATAGTTTTTGAATTATTTTTACGGTCATCTCGTAAAAAGTATATATATTCATAAATTTTTTTTAAATTAACTTGTTCTAAATTATTTACATCAAATTTTTTTATGGATATCATATTAAATTCAATATCATCAGTTGAATCAATATAAATTAAATATCGTAAAAAAGTTCGTATATCTATCAGATAACCCTCAACAGTTCTTTCAGATTTGCCTTTGGCGACCACTAAATTAAACCAGTAATCATTTAAAAATTCTGGATAATCATTTAATTTTGATTTATTCATAATTTCACCACTACTTATTGCGCTAAACTTATATTTAGCGCAATAACGTGTTTTTTTATTCTCTCCCTTTTCTGTTTAATTTATCTCCATTATATCATGTTTACGGCTTTTATGCAACTTTCTTACATATCCTTAACTTGAGTTTTCAACAGAAAAAAATATTTTTTATTGCGAGGTTAAAACGCTAAAACTTAACTTTGTTTTTCTGTTCGTTTTCAAACTTTTCAAAAAGCTTTTCAAATTCTCCTTTTTCGTCTATCTTCATTATCTGGAATATCCAACGCTCCATTTCGTGAAGCATTTCATAACGTTCTATTGCTATGATAAGTTCAAGACAGTCTATTGTCGTAACTCTCCGATATCTTAACCGCCTTTGCAACTCGTCAATATCGGCGGTCATTGTTTCATATTGAGTTAAAAACATTTGTAATATCATTTCTTTTCGTGTCATTTAAATCCCCCTTGAATTTTTATTAAAAAAACTAACAGTTTTTTATGATTTTTACTTCTATAATATAAAAGCGGCTAAGAAAAATCCTAGCCGCTTTTTTTAAATATTTATTATTTCTCCTTCAAGACCATTATAAGCTGAAACAGCATTTGATTCATCTGTATCAATATGCATAGCTGCAGCATATTTAGGAGAAACTCTTACAACAACATCACCTAATATTGCTTTTCTTTCTTTTGTATCTAATTTAACCCATACAATATCCTTATCTTTAACATTCATTTGAAGGGCGTCTTCAGGCGTAAGATGAATATGACGCTTAGCTATATAACGCCTTGACTGATTTCAACTTCTCCTTCCGGTCCTATTATTTTACAGGCGCCTGATCCCTCTATATCGCCAGATTCCCTTATTGGTGCAGATATACCGATTGAACGTGCATCGGTAGCAGAAAGCTCTACTTGCGTTTCCGGACGTACCGGACCTAAAATTGAAACATTGGGCATTGATTTTTTAGGTCCTACTATTGTAACTCTCTCTTCACAAGCAAATTGTCCGGGTTGGGAAAGATCTTTTTTGTTTGTAAGTTTCGCATTTTTACCAAATAAGATTTCAAGATGTTCTTGAGTAAGATGTACATGCCTTGCAGATGTTTCAACTATAAATTTGTTTGACATAATAATAAACAGCCTTTCTGCCGTGACATTATTCACGGACTTTTTAATTATCTTATATATTTTACTACTTTTTTCATCATAGGTCAAGATATTTTAATTTATAATAAGAATATATAGCTAAAAAAAAAGATATAATATAAGTGTTATATAAAAACTCATTGTCAGGAGATTACAATGGAAATAAATCGATCAAAGAATTTTTCACAAGATGAAATCACTAAGCTATTCTTATCAGTTAACTGGGAATCTGCCGGATACCCTGAAAAGCTTTTATATTCTGTTTTAACAAGTGAAACTGTATTGTCATGCCGCGAAAACGAAAAGCTTATAGGATTGATGACCGCTATATCTGATGGAGGTATGAATGTTTTTTTTCCTTATCTTCTTATAAGTCCTGATTATCAAAATAAAGGTATAGGTAAAGCGCTTGTCTCAGAAATGCTTGAAATATATCGAGATTACTATAGAAGAATATTGATATGCAGTAATGAAAAGGCCGAATTCTATAAAAAGTGTGGAATGAATATATGCAATGATCAGATTCCGATTATGAAAATTAACTGAATAGTGTCAAATTCCCATCTGTATCATAAAATAATAAAGTAAACAAAACCTACGGAGGGAACAATATGACAAAGCAAATATACTTTTTAGGCGGAACATCTCCGTCAGGATTTCAGTCAAAATTTTTAGAACAAATAAAGGCTCCCGGATTTTATACCTACATATTAAAGGGCGGTCCGGGTACCGGAAAATCAACGCTTATGAAAAAAATTGCAGATGAATTTAAAGAACATCCGGTATCTTTATACTTTGCTCATCGGATATCAGATCTCTCGATGCAGTTGTAATTGAAGATAAAAAATTAATTATAGTTGACGGTACGGCGCCGCATGTTTTCGAGGCGCTTTATCCCGGAGCTTCACAGGAAATCATAAATTTAGGAGAATTTTGGGATGGAAATAAGCTTAAAAAGCATTCTGATGCTATACACTATTTATTTGATGAAAATCAAAAATATCATGCAAGAGTGCGTTGTTACATTGAAGCGCTTGCATCTTTAAATTCAGATATTTATACAATCGGTGAAGACGCACTGAATAAAGAAAAGCTGATATCATATATTTCAAGATTTTGCAAAAAACTCATGATAAAAAATAAAAAAGATGAAAAAGGAAAAATAAGCTATAAACAGATTTCAGCATTTACGACTGATAATTATTCTACACAGTCTTTAATCGGAGATTATAGCGTCTATTTGATTAAAGATGATTTGTTTGCAGGCAGTGATTTCTTTTTAAGAGCGATTGCTGATCATTTTGTAAATTGTGGTTATAATATAACAGTCAGCGAATGTACTATGCATCATATTCCCACATATGAACATATTATTTCAGAAGAAACAGGATTGGCATTTATGACTTCTAACTTCTTTAACAAAATAGAAAACGAAACGGCTGCTACTATAAATTTCGGTCGTTTTTATAGTAAAGAAATAATATCGTCAAAAAAACAGCGGCTTTCATTCAACAAAAAAGGATCTGTTGAGCTTGCTGAGGAAGCACAGAAAGCGCTTAACACAGCTTTGGATATACATGATGAGCTTGAAAAAAATTATATTAAAGCAATTGATTTCAAAAGGCTTAATAAAAAAACTGAAGAATTTATATCTGAAATCAAATCATTATAATTTTACAAAAATGAGCGCTATAAAAGCGCTCATTTTTCAGCAAAGATTCTTAAAATATTTCATAAAAATCCTGACTATAAGATTTTGCCTTTTGTAAATTATATCCGATATTTTTAAAGCCAGTCTGATTATTGCTTCAGATTTATCCCTACTAATAATCTTATTACTTAATTTTGCTTCAAGAGCTATTTTTGTAACGTCAATAAATTCGTTGCTTTTAAAAGTCCCTTTTAATTCTTTTTCTACATATTCAGCAAATTCTAAATGCTGCATATTATCATTTTTTATACCGCAAAAATTAATTAACTTTAAAATATATTCATATGCATTAATTGCGTTTTCAGAATAATTATCAGTTTTAAAACTATTACTACGTTTTTTTAAAACAATTAAATGTATTGCTGCAATTATTGATATAATTAAAATAACTGAAAATATTGCTGCAATAATAAGCTTTAATCCTATTGGATATTGATTATTATCTGAAGGATGGGAAAAATCCGTATTAGAATTTACAGATTTCTCTGTTTTTGTTTTAATAGTTGTATCAGTGATTTCATCGGCATTTTTAGTATTACTGCTTAAGCTTATATTTTCTGAATTTTTTGTTATATTTTGATGTGTTGAAGTTGTTTCCTTTGTTTCCGAAGTTTGAATATTTGTGAAAGCTGCAGCACTTGGAGGAGTAAATTCAAACGGTACCCATCCATATTCCTTTAAATATACTTCAGCCCATGCATGAGCCCTGTTATCCTTTATTTCTACTTTATAACCGTTTTGAGTTAGGTTTTCATCTTTTAAATCATCTTCTGTCATAACATATCCTTCGGCATATCGTGCAGGGATTCCCGACATTCTTGCAAGAATTATACCGGAAGTTGCAAAGTGAACGCAGTAGCCTTTATGATTTTCTGTTAGAAAATAATTTACAAAATCACGGTCTGCCGGCGTTTTGCCCGGCTCTAATGTATATTCTGCATTATCTGACAGCAATGTACGGATATAGCTAAGCTGGGTATATACGTTATCAGATATGTTATCCTTTATAAAATTATTATAAAGTTTCTTGATTTCATCATTATCAGGTACTTTAAGGTAATTACTATAAACAAATTCTTCATATTCACTATTATTACCATATTGCTCCTGCTTCATAAGACTGTTAAAATTTTGCTTCTCTGATATATTAAAGCTATAATTTTTCTTATTCTCAAGCTCAATGACAGTATCATTTATATACTTAATCTCCCCTTTTGGAACAGAATTATATTGAGTATAATTATATTTTGCATTTCTAAAACAAATTTCTATATTTAAAGTATAATTTAAAGATGAATTTTCATTAAGACTGTTATATAAAAAATCCTGTGGATGTAAATTTGAATTATCAAAAAGCCCGCTGCTGTTATCATATATTTGACTGTTAAGCTCATTCCAGCTCTTTCCGTCGTATATAGATCCTACATATCCTTTAAGGTATATATTACCATTAGGATTAAAAGCTTCGTCGCAAGTTACAATAAGATCAGTGGTATTATTATATGAAATTGAATGCAGATTTCCAAGACGATGGCTGTATATTTTAATATTTCCTAATTCAAAAGAATCAGATATTCGTTCGATACTTCCTTTAACATCATTAAAAGTAAATTCACTAAGAGCAGTTTTCAGGTTGTCTCTTACAATATTCAACCTATCAGAACGAGAATATCCGGTTAAATTAATAATAATAAAGATCAATCCAATAATTAAAGCACAGCCTGTCATCAATATAATACCGGATTGTCCGGCAGTTCGATATTTAATTAGAGGTTTAACTATAAAGTGGTTACCTTTTCTTATGAAACCCGTCTTACTTCTTCCCAGATTCCTGTAGTAGCCTGACTGATGAACGGAAAGCAATACAGTCCAGTATATTATTACCATAAAGGCCGGTAAAAGAGCAGGAGTTTTGCCGTAATAAAGACCAATTTCAATAAATGGAAACGTAATAAGAAATCCAAAGAAAAAATTTGGTTTTACTATTGTAAAATAGCATATTAGCATGATAATAAGAAAAATTGTAAAACTCATGAAAATAGATATTGTATTTTCTTTTGAAATTCCTGATAATTCTATATTAAAATATTCACTTCTTTTAGGCCAGATAATATTATATACCTGATTATATATCAACATAAATCCCTTAATATAATTATTCCAATTTCTATATAATAATATTTCATAAATAATCAAAATAGGTATAATAGTGAATATAAATTTCTTAGGCAATATAAATATTATAGAAAACAGTGCAAAAAATAAAGTAATATAAACTGCAATAATATCGTTGTTTATTTTAATATGAAACATTGTTATAAATGAATAAAATATTCCGATAACTCCGCAAAGGGCAATCAGTGTTAAGGGTAGGAAATCAGGTAAAAATCTTTTTTTGGGTATTGTAAAAGATATACTGTCAGTTACTTTTACTCCGCTGTAAATATTTCGTTTTATTTTTTTATCACTCATATTAATTTCCTATATAACTAATTTTGATATATTTTCTTCCAGCTTTCCCGCTGGTATTATGATTATATGATCAGAATTTTCAAATTCTGCGAAATCATTTGAAAATTCGTTCTTTATATATATTAAAGTCATATTCTGATTGCTTTGGTTATATAATTCCGATATATTTTCAGCAGATGACGATATATAAACTATTTTAGAAAAGTCGTATGCTTTTTCTGATATTTCCTTGGTAAGGACAGAATCGTCAGAAGGTCCATTTTCAAATATACTTCTTATATTTTCACTAACATCAGATTTGTTAATAACTCTAACAGATTCATTACTATTTTTATGTGAATTATAAAATGTAAGCTTAAACGGTATTTCATTATCTATTAATAAAAATGATATTGATGCAAACACTTCCGAAACTGTATCAAGACTTCTTATATTTTTTTCCGATGCGATTCCGTTAAAGTCCAAAGCTACTAAAATTGAAGAATTAACCGGTTGACTGTAATGCCTGACTATTAGATTATCTTGTTTTAAGCTTAAATTCCAATGAATCCTGTTTGGCTTATCTCCCGGTAAATAATTCTTAAGATCAAAAATCTCTGATGGATCATCTCCCCTTTTATATTTTGAAAAAATACTACTTTCATTTGTATTGATAATATTTAATTTATAAAGAGAGTTTAGATTATAAATTTCAGGTAAAACAGTAATTTTATTCACAATATCTGATTTGATACGGCAGGAAAAAAGTTTAATAAAATCATATATCTGAATAGATTTAATTTTAATATTTAAAATTCCGCAATAATCAGAAGTAAGAGAAAAATTTATTCTTTCATTACATAAAGGATGAATAGGGACTGTTAATATCATTGTATCATAAGACTTCAACAGATTATTAAAGTATTCTATAGTTATTATACTGTTTGAAAACGGAATAATGGTTTTATTATTTATCGAAAGTAAAATATCTATTTTTCCTTTTTTAACAACCGTATTTGATTTTGCTTCAATACTTCCCTTGATAAAAAATCTTGAATAAATAATTATTGCTCCTAATAATAACGGCAGCGCAACTAAAAATATCAGAATATATAATGAAAGCATTTCTGTATAAAGTAAATAAAAAATTACTGATATTATCAGTAATAACATATATAAAATTTTTACAGACAACATAATAAACCTCAGACTGTTATTTTAGGAACAGATACATTCCTCAAAATCTCATTTAAAACTGCTGATTCATTCAATTCGCTTAATGAAGCTTTTCTTTCCAATATTATACGATGCTGAGCAACTTCATTAAATACAAACGCAACATCATCAGGTATAACATAGTCTCGTCCGCATAAAAGCGCAGATGCCTTTGACATTGATGCAAGACTAATAGCTCCCCTGGGACTAAGACCAAGACTTATCATCGGATGCTTTCTGGTTGCGTCTGCAAGATAAGCTATATAAGCAAATATACTGTCGTTTATATATACGTTTTCGACCAATTTCTGAAGAGTCCTCAATTCATTCAAAGTTACCACAGTTTTAACTTCAAAAACGCCTTTTCCATAGTCCCCTAATTTAGATTTTAGTATTTTAATCTCACTTTTTACATCCGGATAACCCATGTTTAATTTTATCATAAATCGGTCAAGCTGAGATTCCGGAAGCATTTGCGTACCTATTGAACCTATTGGATTCTGAGTTGCGATCACCGTATATGGCTGAGGTAAACGATAGCTTTTTCCGTCAACAGTTATATTCCCCTCTTCCATTATTTCAAGAAGAGCCGACTGAGTTTTACTTGAGGTGCGGTTTATTTCATCAGCTAAAAACAAGTTGCAGACTGCGACACCAGGTTTATATTCAAAATTTCCGGTTGATTTATTATATATTGAAAATCCAGTTATATCAGTCGGAAGAACATCCGGTGTAAACTGCATTCTGTTATAATCTAACGACATAGCTTTTGAAAATGCGAGCGCCATTGTAGTTTTGCCTACTCCCGGTATGTCCTCTATAAGTATATGTCCTTTAGCCAAAATAGCGAGCAATACTTTAATAATTGTTTCATCTTTCCCTATTACCGCTTTTTTTATTTCGCTTACAATCATATTTATTTTTTTTGACGAAATACTATCATTAATTCTTTCCATTTTTTGTTCCCCTCTTTATATAATATATTTATTATATCATCTTTTTCTGTAAATTTCAATTCTAAAAAATAATTTTAAACGAATTTAGATAATACTAAAAGAGAAAATATTTACAATAAAATGAAAAAATTCCTTTCAGATTTTGTTTATTTATATGTTTGTGCTAAAAATCACAAAGCACATTGACAAACTATCAAAAAGATTATATACTTATTAATGTAGTTTAAAGGTTTTATTGGATTTTTTATATTGAAAGGAGTTAAAAAATTGAATATATGGCATAATATCAGTCCTAAGCGAATCAGCCGGGAAGATTTTGTTGCTGTAATTGAAATTCCAAAAGGAAGCAAAATTAAATATGAACTTGATAAGGAAACAGGTCTTATCAAGCTTGACAGAATACTTTATACTTCTACCCACTACCCTGCGAATTACGGACTTATTCCAAGAACATACGCTGACGATGGAGACCCTTTAGATGTTCTTGTATTATGTTCAGAAACTCTTTATCCAATGACGCTTGTAAGATGTTATCCTATTGGCGTTATCAGAATGATAGACAGCGGACGTCACGACGATAAAATTATAGCTATCCCTTTCGATGACCCCAATTATAATACCTATAGGGATATAGACGAGCTACCTAAGCATATCTTTGATGAAATGATTCATTTTTTCAAGGTTTATAAAGAGCTTGAAAATAAAACGACTGCTGTTGACGAAATCGAAAATGCAGAAAGTGCAAGGGATATTATTGCTAATGATATTGAACATTATATTAATAAGTTCTGTAAATAAAAATGGAAGGAAAAGGTAAAAGCTAATGACTGCAAAAGCAAGCGAAGTTTTATTTAATTCACAGACAAGTGTAGCTCCTCTTGGAATAATTGCTCTTGAGGGCGCTGCTGAGCTTGGAAAGATGATTGACAGATATCTTGTTTCATGGGCTCAAAAAGGAGGTATGATATTGATACTCTTCTCATTAAAAACCAATGCCCGAGATTTGCCTCAGGAGACGGAAAGGGACTAATCGAATCTACCGTTAGAGGTAAGGATATTTTTATTGTAGTAGACGTAGGCAATTACAGTTGCACTTATCAAATGTTCGGCAGAGAAAATTATATGTCTCCTGACGACCATTATCAGGATCTTAAAAGAATAATTCAGGCTATTTCCGGCAAAGCGCACAGAATCAACGTTATTATGCCTATCCTATACGGCGGACGTCAGCATAAGAGAAGTTACCGCGAGTCTCTTGACTGTGCTTGCGCTCTTCAGGAGCTTCAGTC
>ERZ860023.1257-NODE-1257-length-10563-cov-1.412257_pt1 | contig 10563 bp, 3 predicted proteins | sample MGYA00509983_ERZ860023 | MGnify/ENA primary metagenome ERZ860023 (study PRJEB30046, sample SAMN00715180) | human gut metagenome | study: EMG produced TPA metagenomics assembly of the A metagenome-wide association study of gut microbiota in type 2...
GTCCACGATCACTTCCTGACCGTCTTTTACTTTCGTAACCCGTGTCGTTACCGTCAGCGTCGAATTGTTATTATCTTTTACTTTGACTGTTACGGTTCTTACATCTGTATCATACGTATAAGCTGTATTTGTTCCCGCCGTCTCCGCCGCTTCATAGGTAAACGTCTTGCCTGCGTCTGCCTGCGTAAATGTAACGTTCTTTCCGTCGAGTACGTTGATCGTCGTCACTGCGCCTGCTTCTGCGGCTTCATTCTTATATGTATTTGCCGCATTCGCAAGTCCGAATTTTTCCGCCGCTTCTTCCGCAGTCGTGCTTCCTTCCGTCGCTTTCGGCGTCACTGTAAAGGTGAACTGATCTTTTTCCATATCTCTTCCGTTCAGCGCCTTCGTGATCTGCAGTCCTCCTGCCGCCGCATAATCAAGCTGGGATTTGTACTCATTTGTAAATGTTCCGTTTTCGGAGGCGATGTTTGTTACTTCCAATTTACCTTCCAGGTTATCCGATACTGTGATCTTCAATGTCGCCTCATGTCCGTCGATCGTCACTCCCGTCATCTTTCCATCCGGAAGCGGATTTTCTTTCACTGTGTACGGAATTCTTTCGTCCTTGTTCCATCCTGTCCTGCGGCAGCTCCGTTCATATCCTCATCTGTAAACCGGATCTTTCCGAAACCAAACAGAACAGCTTCTCCTGCTTTTGCACTGTCAGACGTTCCTGTTCCTGTTTTCGTCCCGTCTGCCGCCGCGTCTTCCGCCGCCGGCGCGCCATCCTGCGGCGTAATGGTAAATGTAAACTCGTCTGTTCCTAACCAACCGCGCCCTGTCAGCACTTTATTAAAGTATGATTTTGCGTCCGCAGGATCTGTATTGACCTCTGTGTCTTCGGCAGTATAAGCATTTTCAAATACAATACCGCCTTCCGGAAGCTGTACTTGTGCAGTTAATGTTCCATCTGTACGATCTGTCACTACGACCGTAAAGTCGAAAGACGTCTTTCCTTCTACTGCGGTTACTCCGCCCGGAAGTTTGTCTGTTATCTCTCTTGCGGTATAGCTGACCGTCCATACATCCGAACCGTCATCATTTTCAGATTTTACGGCATATCCGTCTTTTACTGCCTGATCAAGCGACTCCGTCGTATACGTCAGAGCGCCGTCATTTCCTGCAAATTTTACTGCTCCTTCCGCTCCTTCCGCAGCTTCTGTATTCGTTCCTGCCGCTGCGAAAGTTTCCTTGAATCCTTCCGGATTTTCTGCCGCTCTTGTCACAATTTCAAATCGGAACTCATTCGCCTTCATATCACGTCCGGTCAGTTTCTTCGACGCCTCGATCTTCGCCGCGATATCCTCGTCTCCTGTGCCTGCGCCATATGTATTGATAAAGGTCAGATTCTCACTCTCGCCTTCGACAACGGCTGCTTCGAGCGTTCCGTTTTTCTTGTCTGTCACTTTCACAACCACAGTTCTTTCCGCTTCCTGATCGTCCGTAATACCGGCGATACCGCTTGGCTGCTCCGTAACATTGAACTTGAACGTTCCGGCGATCGTAAATTGGATATCTCCAAATGCCGCCTGATGTCCTGCAGATGCTTTTGTAATCTCAAGTCCGCCTGCATTTTCCGGAAGCGTGATAAATCCATTCTCAATGGCTTCCACTGTCGCTTCATCCGCTGCCGTCAACGTATAGCTAAACGTATCTGTATCAAGCCATTTTCTTCCTGTCAGTTCCTTCGTCACTTTAAGCGCTTCGCTTCCGCTAAGACTTCCTGCCACGCTGTACGTATTCGTAAAGTTTGCTTCTGCAGTTGTATTTGAAGTAATCGTACCGCTTGCCGCATTGCCGGCGTTTCCGTTTACAGTTGTGGTGTATCGTCAACTTCTTTTTCAGTTACCGTATACTGCGCGCCAGCCGGAAGTCCGGTAATCACTGCCTTCTGTCCATGCTGGAAGGAAATCTCGGTACCGTCTGCAGCATTACCTTTCTTGATTTCCTCTCCGCTTTCGCCTGTTACGGCGTAAGCATATTCTTTCGTCAATGCCGTACCTTTGGCATCCTTAAGCGCTACTATAAATGTAAACTCTTTCTCTTTGTCGATCCCTGTGCCCTGACCTTCTGTCAGTACGATGGTTTTACTGATGGAAAGATTTCCATCTTTCGGAATCTCTTTCCGATCGGTATCCGTCTCATATTCAGGTCCATTTTCGCCGATCTGGATCGTCGCTTTGTTCTCAACTACTGTCTCGGCGCTTTCATTTACTCTAGCATCAAATGTAACCGTTCCGTCTGCTCCTGGCTGAACATCTGCAATCTTCCATGTCAGCATACGTGTCTCTGCGTTATACGATGCATATTCGCCCGCGCTGTCGTCTACATAATCAAGACCTTCCGGAATGCTGTCTGTAATGATAACTGTCGCCGCTTCAATTTCCGGGTTCTTATAGGAAATGGTATAGGTCAAAACCTTGCCGACCTGTAATTCTCCGTCGCCTTCTACTACAGAATCTTTGCCCGGAACGTTCGTGGTAACTGTATTGGTCTGATTTGGATCGTTGTCTCCAATGGTAATCTCTGCCGTATTTTCTACCGCTGTTCCGCCTGCGCTGTCAAGCACTTTTACTACAAAGCTTACCGTTCCGAAAGCTCCTGCTTCCTGCTCGCCAAGCGTCCAGGTGATTGTCTTTGAAGTCTCTTCATAAACTCCATTCGTATCTGCGCTTACATATTCCGTACCTTTCGGTACAATATCTGTGATCTTCACCTCCGCTTTCGCAGGAGCGCCTGTTTCATCTACTGCATTATTTACCCAGTCGATAGTATAAGTCAACTGATCGCCGACACCGACAATCTTGCCATTTACGGACGTGGCCGGCTCTTCTGTGTTAATAACATCCTTCGTGTCTTCCGCCTCGTAAATATTAGTAAATGTCGCGCTTCCTGCTTGACTTCCATCCGCGACTTTCGCTGACAACGTTCCCTCCGCCGCATTATAAGTCACTGCAATGTCATAGCTAAAGGTATGCTTGTCATACGTCATATTCGGATCAGCATATTCCGGAACTACTTCCGTAATCTCTACATGATAGTTTCCCGCCGCTTTGAACTGAATATTTCCGAAGCTTACAGAACCGTCTGCCGCGTTTGCCGATGTGATTGTATCTCCAACTGCTCCCTCCGGAAGTACAACATTGTCCATGCTGCTTGTATCATCTGCCGGTGTATCTTCATTTGGAAATTGAATTCACCTGCCGCTAAACCTGTGTCACGGTTTCCTTTCAGAACTTTCGTTACCTTTCCGGCAAATGCTCCCGGCTCAATGGTTACGATATCCGGTGTATAGCTGTTTACGAACGGCGCTACTGCTGTAGCTTTACTTTCTGCCGAACTATATTCCTTACTATCGTCTCCCTTGGTTACGGTTGTTACCGTATACAGCTCTCCGTCTTTCCAACGTACCGTAATTGCAACGGTCGCTGATACTTGATCATACGTATACTTTGTATCGGTGCCTGCTGCCTCGCGAACGGAGTATTGATATGTCTTACCAATGTCTGTTTCATCAAACTTCACGTCACTAAGCTTACTCATCACCGCGACATCGTCTTTGCCTGGTGCAGTATTCTTAAAGCTCTTATCAGTCTCTGCAAGTTTTGCTTCTGCTTCTTCTGCAGTTACACTGTCAGTTGCTTCACCGGTAATTGTGAAATCAAACATATCTGCTGCAAGTGTACGTCCATTCAATGTCTTTGTAACATTCAGTCCGCCTTCATCACCGTAAGTGTCGATGCTTCAAATTTATTGATGAAGATTTGTGAATTGGTCACCCCGTCAGCATTGATCTCTTGTGTTGCCTTCAATACAGAATCCTGGTCTGTTACTTTAATAATAATCTCATATGTATGAGAATCATACGTCCATCCTGTCGGTGCATTTGCATTGGTCTCTTGAACGGTAAACTTATAAGTTCCGGCTTTCTTAAATGTCAGCGCATTAAAGTCTACTTGCTCTGTTCCATCCTTTGGAATCAGTTTAGTTGTCGTTTTCTCTGAGCTGTATAGATCTGCCGTCGTTCCAATTCCGGTCAGTGTTCCACTGTCAATCGCCGCCTTCGTTGCTTCATCGGCTGCGCTCAGCTTGAATGTAAAGATCTCTTTCGCATTAAGCCCCTTTACCTCCTTCACTACGGATGGCGTAAATGTTGCATCCTGCGTTGTTGCATAAGTATTCGTAAATATTAATTCCTGTGATCCTTCTGCCAGCGCCGCTGTTAATGTTCCGTCATCATTATCCGTAACATTAACGATAATCGTAACCGTCTCTGCATTATAGGCAACTCCCGGAATCTTGTCTCCCTCTGCCGGTACAACTTCACTGACTGTGAATTTGTAAGTTCCCTTCTCATTAAAGGTAATATCTCCAAAGTTGAAGTTGCCGTCTGCATCAGAAGTTGCCGTTACACTCTGCGGTAATACAACTGTGCCTGCTGTAATTGCCGCATTCGTTGCTTCGTCACCGCCCGTGATAGTGAACCGGAAGCCAGATAAATCTTTGTCGGTTGCTTCCCATGGACCATCCATCTTCTTTGTTCCTGCAAGATTTGCTGATCCGTCAAGAACACCGCTTCCGGCATAGCTGTTGTTGAATGCGAGAACAGTCTGCTTTTGATCTGTTTCATTGCTTGTCTCTTCGCTTATGACACTGCCTTTTTCATCTGTCACCTTTGTATGAAGCGTTAATGTTCCGTCTCCATCATCTGTTACCCATAATTCTACTGTATAAACAGTATCATCGTATGTATATCCCGGTTTCTTATCATTCATTTCCGATACTTCATATTTGTATACTTTACCCAGATTCTTCAACGTAAAGTTCGTATCTGTTTTTAACATGGTTACAGTTTGTCCATCTGCCGCCGCTTCGTTGTTCTTAAATGTAACCTCTGTCTCTCCCTCTTTAAATCCAAAGAGTTCTGCCGCTTCATCTGCTGTAGCAGTGTCTGTCTTAACCGCTTTTACCTTAAATTCAAACTGCTCTTTCGCTAATGCATGACCTGTCACTGTTTTTGTAATTGCAAGTCCGCCTGCCGCTCCGAGGTTCAGAGAAGCGCCGTATTCATTAATAAATATCGTACTATAGGACTGTATATTTGCGGTCAACTGCCCATTTCCCGGATCAGAAACATCAACTATTATTTTTGCCTCATTCTTACTATAAGTCACTCCGTTAATGGTTTGTCCTGCATTCTCTTCTGTAACAGTGTAGGAATACTTTCCGACTGTATCATATGTGACCTTTCCGAATCCAAACGGTACATCCGTACCATCTTCCGTTCCGCCTTTCTGTGATACAGTAACGCTTGTTACATCATTGCCTTCCGTATCTTTCGGCATTGGAGTTCCATCTTCTGCCGTAAGATTGAATGTAAACGAATCATCTTCTTTCCAGTCGCGTCCAACCAGTCGTTTGTGGAACAATGCTGCCGCTTCTGTGAAGTCTACTTCCACGCTGTCTGCATGATATCCGTTCGTAAAACCTGCTACTATCGTATCTCTTCCGTCTGAACTATCATGATGAGCTTCTGCTGTCACACCATCTCCCTGCATTGTAACTTTCGTTTCTGTATGCATCGTTCCGTCGCCGTTATCTACTACCGTAATATCAAAGCGATATGTGTCCTTTGAGTATGTAACTCCCGGTAAATTTCCTGCTGCCTCTGAAAGAACGTAGCTGAACGTCTTTCCTGCATCATCCTGTGTAAAGGTCACCCCTGACAATTTGTCAAAGATCCGAGATGCAACACCGTCTGCCGCTCCTGATGTGTTTGTAAATTCTCTGTCAGAATCTGACAATTTAGCATCCGCTGTCTCAGCATTTACAGTATCACTGTCTGCCGCCTCGATTTTAAATGTAAATTCGCCCGCTTTCAGAGCACGGCCGGATAACGTCTTTTCTACAATCAGTTCCGCGCCTGTTCCGTAAGTTGCAGACGCTGTATACAGATTGACAAATGCAGCCGCATCAGTATCTGCGCCTTCACCGTTATAGTAAGCTGTTTCTGCCTTTAATTCTCCGTTCTCATCTGTCACAATAACCCGTACTCTTGCTGTATGTCGGTCATATACCATTCCGTTTCCGTTTTCCGGGGCATTTTCTACTACACTAAATACATATGTTCCCGGACGTTTGAACTCGATACTGTCAAAATCAAATGTTGCAGCCTGATTATTCGTCAGTCCGTTCACCGTTTTTTGCATCGTATCCTGAGCCGTATCTCCATTGAAGATAATGAAATTTTCTTTAAGACCGGTTCTTGCTGCGGTATTTGCAGCACTCAATGTAAAGGAGAACTCTTCATCCACAAGAGAATCGCGTCGACTAAAGTTTTTCTTCCCTGTACCGCTGATTCTCCCTCACCCGGAAGTACTATAGGCTTCGGTTCATAACTGTTGTTGAATACAACCTGATCTTCAGCAACTGCTCCTTCTGCTTTGCTGTATGTTTTTTCTATGACAATATACGCATCCTCGCCTGAACCTTGTGCCTTTGCCATAATAGATACGGAATATGTTTGTGCCTTATAAGTTATACCGTTTAAAGTATAAGTTCCGTCTCCATTATTAACCGCAGTTTCCGGAATCACTTCTGCAATTTCATACGTCCACGGTGTATCACTGACATTCTCCTCTGTAAACACCATGTTACCGAATGTAATTCCTGTTCCGACGTTGACTACATGGATATAACCATTTTCATCCTTCTCTCCGGTCGGCATTGGCGCCTGCTCTGCGTTGTCTCCGGTCGCTTTGAGTTTAAATTCAAACATTCCGTTTTTCAACGGATTCGCTCCGCTTTCATCTGCATACACTTTTTTTGCAAGTATAGATGTCGTTGCGGAATCTGCATGGAAATCATTTACAAATACCGCTGTTTTATTCTCAACCGGAATCGGCGTATTTCCTACTGACGCCCCGTCGTCATTAGCCGTTTTTTCCATTTCTGCCACAGCGGATAATGTTCCGTCTCCATTATCGGTCACCGTTACCCGATATGTATAGGATGCCAGAGAATATATAACTCCCGGTATTGCACTTGCCGGCTGTTTCTCCTGAATTTCATATTCATATACTCCGGGATGAGAAAATGTGATCTCTCCGAAGTTTCCTGATGAATTTTTTTCTGTTACCTCAACGCCTTTTTTACCATCAGCAGCTCCATTCGGAAGCGGAGCTCCTTCTGTTGTCGGAATCAATTCGATTCGGAACTTATCTGCAATATCCCACCGGTCAAACTGTTTCTCATAACTTGCGAAATCAGTTTCGGCAAGCGTGATTTCATCTACGTCATATGTATTTTCAAACACATGTTTTACAGATTTTCCTGAAACGATCGTTCCAGCCGCCTCTTTTGCGTCCGCCTTTTTATCAACTGCCGTCAGTTCAAATCCTTTCGGCAGTTCTTTTTCGGTTACGGTATATTGCGCATCTTTATCCAATCCATGAATATACAGCGTTTCGTCATCTTTAATCTGATACTTGGCAGCTCCGGTCTTATCAAATTCCAGTTCAAATGCTTTTCCCTGAATTTCATTTTGCGCATTTCGTACTTCCGCTTTGACTGTTTTTCCCTTCATAGACGGAATACTGATCTCAAATGTGAACTTTTTATCTTTTAATATTTCATCCGCATTCAGATTTTTATTCGCTGCCACGCGGGCATCTTTGCTGATTGCAAGAGCGCCCGGAAGCTCAAGCGCAAGCCTTCCGTTATTTCCCAGATAAACATTTAAGTAATCGGGATTATTGATATTATCCCAAATCGGATCGATCACTACATCCGCCGTATTTGTTATGTTCTCTGTTTTATCATCTATCAACGCATCGATTCTTGTCAATCGTGCAGAACCGGACTTGATAAAGTATTCTCCCTTGTCATTTATACCGAAGTTCGCACTTGCCTGCTGGAAGTTTGATCCCGTAAAGGCTACCTTGCCGTCGATTTCTTCAACCTGACCTCCGTTTAACTGCACATACGGTCTCTTATAATAATACGTCTGATCCGCACTCGGCTCGTTCTTTACTGCCATTGTACAATCTTTATCTGTATAAATCGGAGTATCTTCTGTAAAATAATAAAATGTATTTTTCTTTGCCGGTTGGAAAGAAGCAGTCGTATTGCCCAATGTCTTTCCATTCGGATCTATGTATTGTCCGTTATAATAGTTTGAATAGAAATACGGAACTCCATTCTCATTATGAGCGTTCAGATATTGCTGAAGCGCCTCGTCATCTGCATCATTCGGGTTTAGTCCGTCGGCAATTCTTTCCCGGACCTCCGGCTTGATGCTGACACCATAGAAGATACGGAGCGGATATGCCTCCTGTATATCCATCGTTTTATTTCCGTCACTGTCTGTATCTAACGTAAAGTGACGAAGCGGGATCAAACCTGCCGGAATCTGTACTGTAACTGTATCACCGGTTTTCAGGTCTGCCCCTTTCTTCACCTGAACGATAATATCTTTTACATTACCGTTCGGATAAAGTTCTGTATCTCCTGTTGCACTTCCTTCATATTTATATGTAGTAACACCGTTTTCAGTAACCGGTTCTCCTACCGGATCGAATATCTGATCTGCAAAGACCAAACTCTTAAATTCATCCACCTGCATATATTCGCCGAGCTGATCGGTAAATGTAATATATCCTACCTTACCCGGATCATCCCCTTCTGTCTGTGTCGGAAAACCAAATCCTGTTTCCAAATCCGATGAAATCTCATTAAATATATTATTCAATTCATCTGCATCCGTTGCCGCTTTATAATAATCAGAATTATCTGTGCGTTTTCCTAATGTACAAGAATAGCGATTAGGTCGTGTACTGCTTGTAGCAGTCGCATCCGGATAGTTGCTAGAAACCGCATGCATATATCCGTTAAAGTTACCAGCGCTTGTATTTGTATCGTTCGGATTCGCATCCCGGAACACGCCGATACTGTAGATCAAAGCATTCGCATCCTTCAACTCTTTTGCGTTCGTAATGGCGGCAGCTGCAACACTGTTACTCCAGTCACTATTCGACGTCGGCTGACCATCTGTGAAGAAAACGACAACTTTCTGCGCCCCTTCTCTGGTTCCTCCAAGCTGAAATGCTCTCTGCGCCTGATTCAATCCAAAATCTGCGCGAGTTGCTCCTGCTGCAATCAGACTATTCACTGTTGAGGTCAAGTCCGAAATATTTTTCGTTGTGTAAGACTTTAATTCCGTTACAATTTGTGAACGATTATAATTGTTATTTATAAAATCATTTCCAATGTTGTCACTTTCATCACTTGCAAATTTTACAAGGGAAACTCGATGCTGTAATTTTATATCATCAATGGAATCATTCATTTTAGCTGTTTGTTCCACAAAGTTATTTACTGCATTTTGCAGAGCTTGCAGCTTCGTAATATTTGTTCCCAAATCTCTTCTCTCGTAAAATTGGATGTGATTTGGATTGGAATCTTCTGCGGATATCTTCGGCTCGACCGTTTGTCCATTTAATTCCCAGTGCGTAAATTCCCACCAAAACAGAATTTTTTGACCTTCAGAAGTAATTTTGCCTCCATCCTTTGTGTAATATTCTTGATCTTCTGTTTCACTAAGATTTCCTGCATATATCTCTTCATATCGATATCGCTCACTCTCAGGCCTAGTTCCCATATGCGGTGAATTTTCCATAGAACCTGACGTGTCTACTACCAGTACGATATCCAACGGTCTGCTAACCGTCTTTACTGTATTCGATTAGATGACAATGCCGATAATCCAACTAAGAAATCAGAATCGCCTTTTTTGACACTTGGTCTGCTTCCGCCCTCAAGCTGAATATCCTCTGTGAGTACTGTTTTATCTGTCCAGATACGTCCGATGTTTTCTGTCGAATCTTTTACAACCTGATTCCAAGTATCCACAGTAGACGGATCTGACACAGAGGTTTCATCAAACGCTACCGCCGGAGTCGGAGTCGAATCTGAGGCATAGACTTGTCCCATACCACCGGGTATCATTCCGAGCACCATAGCCCCGGCAAGAAAAATCGCCAGCGCTGAACGCAGTTTACTATTTTTCTTTTTCCTCATAGTCACTATCTTTCCTTTCTTGCTTATTTACAGAATTATTTATATTCCTATTAACCCTGCATCAATCTATATAAAATCAATGGAGTATTTGACATCATTTCACTAAATTCATCACTCCCCTTACATATTTTTTCTAAATAATGCAAAATAGCTCCATCTTTTCAACAGCATATAAAATCATACGTTAACAAAGTGTGAATAACTTGCCATTTTCTCCTTTTTCAAGCTATTATATTTTTACTTTTTCACATTTTCCGCATTAATAATCCACTATATGTGAAAAACCGATCTATTGTCGAAATTTTAATAATTTCTACAATAAATCGGTTTTACTTTTTCTCTGTTTTTAGTTATCTTCCCTGAATTTATACCTGTTGATTCGGGCATTTGTTTCTTCAGCCCATGAATACTCCGTCATATACCCCCCCCCCGGGTATCAATGCC
>ERZ860023.1258-NODE-1258-length-10554-cov-1.797886_pt1 | contig 10554 bp, 10 predicted proteins | sample MGYA00509983_ERZ860023 | MGnify/ENA primary metagenome ERZ860023 (study PRJEB30046, sample SAMN00715180) | human gut metagenome | study: EMG produced TPA metagenomics assembly of the A metagenome-wide association study of gut microbiota in type 2...
GTTGTCGGGTCTCTTTCCCGCCTTTCCTCCGGCAGTATAAGCGTCGTCGGAACGTTTCCTTTTAGCCGCCGTATAATGAGCAACCATAGAATCTATATTACCGCCGGTAACAAGAAACGCCAGTCTCGGCTTTCCGTATATTTTGAAATCCCGTTCGCTCTTCCAGTCGGGCTGAGAAATTATTCCGACTGTATATCCAAGAGATTCAAGCAGACGGGTAACTATAGCCGCGCCAAAGCTGGGATGATCGACATAAGCGTCGCCCGTCACATATATAAAATCAAACTGCTTTATTCCGCGTTCTTCCATATCTCCGCGTGAAAGCGGAAGAAATCCGTTCATTAAATACCTCTTTTTACTCTGCCTTTTTATTCATTCTTCTTTCAGCCCACTGCTGCTTCGTCATAAGAACCTTCCTCGGCTTAGCTCCCTCGTAAGGTCCCACGACTCCCATATTTTCAAGCTCGTCTATAATTCTTGCTGCTCTTGCATATCCAAGCTTTAGCTTCCTCTGCAGCGACGACGTGGACGCCTGCCCCATTTCAATAACCACATCTATGGCCTTTTCAATCAGAATCTCGTCGCCGTCGCCTGTAAGATCGCTGGCCGAATCAATTTTTTCTCCTTTTTCCGCAGGCATACTCTGTTCAACTGCCTGAATAATGTCCGTATTGTATTCTGACTCGGATTCGCGCTTGATAAAACCGACAATGGATTCAACCTCGTTAGTCGAGCAAAAGCATCCCTGAACTCGAAGAGGCTTCTGCATACCGTTCGGATAATAAAGCATGTCTCCGTAGCCTAACAGCTTTTCCGCTCCCTGCGTATCCAAAATGGTCCTTGAATCAACCTGCGACTGAACAGACAATGCTATACGGCTTGGAATATTCGCCTTAATAAGACCGGTTATAACGTCAGTCGTAGGCCGCTGTGTAGCTATAATAAGATGCATTCCCGCCGCTCTCGCCATCTGCGCCAGACGGCAGACAGAATCTTCAACCTCCTTGGACGCCGCCATCATAAGGTCTGAAAATTCATCAATCGCAATAACAATCTGAGGAAGTCTTTCAAGACCTTTCTTTTCCGCCGTTTCATTATATCCTCCGAGATCCCTGACGTTATTATCAGCAAAAAGCTTATATCTCCTCAGCATTTCCTGAACGCCCCAGTTAAGCGCTCCCGCCGCCTGTCTTGGATCAGTTACAACCGGAATAAGAAGATGAGGTATTCCGTTATAGGTTGTAAATTCAACCATTTTAGGATCAATAAGAATCAGCTTTACCTCGTCGGGAGCCGAACGGTAAAGCAGCGACATTATTATAGAATTCGTACATACGGATTTACCGGAACCGGTAGTACCCGCAATAATCATATGAGGCATTTTTGCAATATCGCCTACAATAATGTTACCGGCTATGTCCTTGCCGACTGCAAATGCAAGCTTACTCTTGGCATTTTTAAATTCCTGACTTTCAATAACCTCGCGTATTGAAACTATGTCCTGATTAGTGTTAGGTATTTCTATGCCTATCGCTGCCTTGCCGGGTATCGGCGCTTCAATACGAACGCTGCCGCCGCAAGGTTTAGGGCAATGTCGTCTGAAAGATTGGTTATTTTTGATACCTTTACGCCTGCCGCCGGCTGTATTTCATAGCGTGTAACTCTTGGTCCCCTTTGAATAGCTACAATCCTTGCAATAACGCCGAAGCTTTTCAGAGTACTAATAAGAGTATCCGCTTTTTCCTTGAGCTCTGAAGCTGCTGCCGGATCGTTTGCCTTAGAAACGCTCCTGCTAAGCAGATCAATAGGAGGAAGCATATATTTCTTTGCAGGCGTCAGCCTAATATCGCTCTTCTCAGGAGCCGACATTGCCGCCCTTTCAGCCTTTTCAGCAAAATTTTCCGGCTCATTATCCTTTTCTCCTCCGACTACGGCCTTTTCTACAAGAGCGTCAAGCTCACTGAGCGCCGGCTTATCCGTTTCCGTCTCGGACAAATTATTTTTTGCCGCTGACGGCATATCCTTTTTTGGCTTACCGGACGAACCTTCGGTAACTGAAGCTCCCGTTCCGTCTATAGGTATGTCGATTTCCGAATCGGGCAGCCCCGCAGGCTCAGACGGCTGAAAATCCGGAGGAACGATCGGTTCATCGCTGACGGGAACGTCAACCGCAAAGTCATCCGGAACCGTATCAGTTTCCATTCCGCCGGAATTCGCAAGATTTATAGCCTCCTGCTCCTCGTCATACTCCCATTCTTCGTATGCGTCCAGTATTTTATTTTCCTCCCTAATTGCCCGCAGCGAATAATACATTTTTACAAACGGCTTATAGAAAACGCCGAAGAACTGAAATAAGGTCAGATTTGAAAGCAGCATTATAAATATAAACAGCAATATGCATACAATGATCTTCGAGCCTATGCTTCCGAATATTTTTATAAGCGGCCAAGCAATAAGCGCGCTTAATAAACCTCCGCCCTCAAGCTGTAATCCGGATTCATAGAGAAACCTGCATTTCTCAGTAAAAGTATTGCCGTCCGCTTCTCCTACAAACATTATCTGTACGACAGAGCTGCTAAGAAGAGTCAGTCCTACTCCCCAAGCGGCGCGCCCTGCTACGGTCTGCTGCGATTTTTCCATACTGATGAGCAGAGCGGTATAAATCAAAATAACAGGCACCAGAAATACGGCTATGCCAAAAAGTCCTCTTAAAAGATTATGTATAAAAAGCCATCCGCTGCTGCCGCTTATAACGGTAAACAAAAAAATCAGTATTCCGAAAGCAAACAATATGACAGACCAAAACTGATTAACCGGATCCTTCTGCGCCTGAACCGCAGTCCTGCTCCTTTTAGCGGTTGACGCGGCTTTTTTTGTATCTGCTTTTTTAGCTGTATTTTTTTTTGCCGAAGCAGTACTTTTCTTTTTCCCCTCCGCCACGTTTCATTGTCCTTTCCAGATTTTATTTAAAGTATTCCACTATATTCATTCCAACTGAATGCTCAAATATACCTATTCCTATAACTGCGATTCCTAAAATAAACGTATATATAGCGAAAACCTTGAACTTATCCGATTTAACAAGCCAATTCACCATTTTAATCGCACATATCCCAACAATTGCAGATACTATAAAACCAACAGCAAAATTCACAAAATCAAACTCAAGAGCCTTCTGCTCAACGGCATCCTTTACCTGAAGCAGACAGCCGCCGAGTATTGCGGGTATGCCGAGAATAAATGAATACTGCACCGCCGTTTCTCTCTCAAAGCCGCAGAACAGACCGCTGGATATTGTCGATCCAGATCTCGAAATTCCGGGCAGAAGAGCAATTCCCTGAAATGTTCCGACCGTAACGGCGTTTTTTGTTGTTATATCGCCGAACTTTTTATTTCCCTTAACGCATCTGTCAGAAATAAAAAGAATAACGGAGGTATAAAGAAAGCATAAACCCTCGATTATAATATCGCTGTCCTCGGCAGCTCTTTCAAAGTAATCCTTAAATATGTAAAACGGTATTAGCATAGCTAGCGATATAACCATCATAATAATAGCTCTTCTCTGAGGATTCATGGCTTTCCACTTGAATTTTCCCGTAAATATATCTTTAATAAGATAAAACAGTTCAACTAACAGCTCGCAGATTGTTTTTCGAAATGCAATAAAAACTGCAACCAGCGTACCAAGATGAAGCACGGCTGAAAAAAGCAAAGCGCCTTCCCCGTTATTTCCGGTAAAATGCTGATAAAGCGATAGATGACCTGAGCTTGATACCGGAAGAAATTCCGTAAGCCCCTGGATAATTCCCTGCATTAAAGCTTCTAAAAATGACATATTTATCTCCTTCTGCCGCACCGACCGATACATAACCTAACAAAATCTCATGCGGCTCTCAGAGATTTAATATGTACCGCCGTAGCCGCTTCATGGCAGCGGCGGGCCGTATTGCCTGACGTATGAGTTTTTACAAGCGATAAAAAAGCTCATTCCGCCTTTTGAATATAATTTTTGTAATACTCGTCTTTCTGAAGAAAAAAATAAGGATCGGTAGAAAACGATTCTGAGTTTTTCGCCTCAGGCTGTTTTGGCTCCTCGTAAAATATATCCAAAGGATCTATTATTGTATGAATAATCATTTTTCATCCTCTCCGTTTTCCTCGTTGTCAGGATATTTTTCTCCGGACTGTTCTATAAGATCATAAAGACACTCGATAGCGTCGCTTAATCCGCCTAAGCTGTCTATAAGTCCGATTTCAACGGCCTTTGCTCCGTCAACAACGGTTCCGACATCCATTACAAGTTCTCCTGTCTTCATCATGAGACTTCGGAAATCATCCTCGCTTATACCGCTGTTTGCCGTTACAAAGTTCACGATTCTGTCCTGCATTTTATCAAAATATGAAAGCGTCTGAGGCACTCCCAAAACAAGTCCGTTCATTCTTACCGGATGTATGGTCATAGTCGCGGACGGAACGATAAACGACTTCATCGCGCTGACTGCAAGGGGAACGCCGATTGAATGACCGCCCCCGACAACAAGGGATACGGTCGGCGTTTTCATGCCCGCTATAAGCTCCGCAATTGCCAGTCCCGCCTCGACGTCGCCTCCGACTGTGTTCAGTATAATAACCAGCCCTTCAATAGTTCTGTCCTGTTCTATCGCAACAAGAGCCGGCATTATATGTTCGTATTTTGTGGTCTTATTCTGCGACGGAAGAACATAATGTCCCTCCACCTGTCCTATAACAGTAAGGCAATGGATAAGGTGCTTTGCATTATGAGAAACAACCTCGCCGGTTTTTTCTATCAGTTCCGCACGGTCAAGACTTTCGTCCGTATCCGAAGCTCCGTTTTCGTCGTCTTTATCGTTGTTATTTTTTTCGTTTTCATCATAATCCTGTGATTTCATTCAAATCCGCCTTTCATTCAAATAATAATATTATTATTCTCAGCGGTGAATTTATACACTTATTTTAATTATAATCGATTTCACATTTAATGTCAATTAAACTTCCTGTAAAATAAGAAGTATATAAATTAGACGGCAAGAAACAGACGGAAAAAATAAAAATCCCAATCTTAAAATTACTTTTACTTCAGGGTAATATATATATATTACATTACATGTTAATTACATTCATAAATATCCGTATAACGTAATTTTCAACAAGACGAGGCCTGTCCGTAACGGACAAGCCTCTTCAATTATAATATTTCTTCAAGCTTATTTCTTATATCAGCATTTCTTGCAGCGTAATCTATATTCATGGGCTTTATTTTCCCGTTAGCATAATCATACATTCCCTGAAGAATACCCTCCGTACTGTCCTCTACAAGATATCCGCCGTATTTTTTCAAAAAGTTGCTCGGACCATGTACATCAGTAGAAAAAACAGGTATTCCAAGAGAATCTGCCTCCAGCATTACTAATCCCAGTCCCTCATATACAGATGATAAAATAAACATGCTGCACCTTTTCAGTATAGGCATAGGATTCTGCACAGATTTTATTATAGCTATATCGTCCCAGCAGTCTGTGTTTCTTGCCTTTTGAATAGTTTTTCCGTAAAGATTGCCGGCTCCTCCGATAATTATGAGCTTAGATTCCGGATAATCTCTGTGAAAAGCCTCAAAAGCGTCTATCAGACGAAAATGTCCTTTTTCAGGAGAAAAACGACCTATTGTAATAAATTTTATTCCGTTTGAATTCAAAATATGATTAATGCCATTGGCATGAGGACAGAAAATCTCAGTATCCTTCTGAAATTCAACCGGCATATCTCCTTTAAGAATAACTAATTCATGATTATGAAAATTACTTATAACTTTAATGTTATCCTTTCTTCCGCTTATCTGATAAGTTGGTTCCACAATATCCTCAGAAACCGCCACAACATTATCGCATACGTTATAAGCCCAACGCAGCAGATATTCGCTCTGATTATTTCTGGTTTCGATTTCCTGTACCATATCATTATGCACAAAAATAGTTTTTCTCGCATCAAACTGCGTAAGCATTATAATTATATTATTTTCATACCCATTAAAATGTATTACATGATCAAATTTTATACCGTAAAAATGCCGTCTGATCTCTCTTGAATATGATTGTCCAAGTATTTTTTTGTTTTTTTTCGTTTCTCTGCCATGCTTAACCATTGAATTATAGGCTCTTGCTGTTTTGATATCAAAAAATACCTCGCTGCTTATAGGTATTATACCCACTCTTTCAGGTATAACCTTTGTACGCAGAGGATCTGCGCGCAGATTCCTTTCTCTAAAAGAGATATAATAGTTATATTTATCAAGATCAATATTATCAAGTACAGAGAGCATCGCAGTTGTAATCCCGTTCTTATTCAGGTCGCCGGCATAAATAAGCACATTCTTCTTGCCGTTCGGCACGATCCTTTCTTCATTTGTAACCTTTTTGCCGAGAAATACACGCTGACAGATTTTTCTGGCAGCTTCAGGGTTATCATACGTACAGTACTTCTTCCTGAATTCCGTATCGTCATAGTCCTTCGGCGAATTAATAGCTTCCATAAGACCGTCTACATTTTCCGCCTGCGGAAATGGAAAATCGTCGAGAGAAACATAAACCCCTCTGTCACGGAAATACTCTTCCTTGTCATACGTATACAATATTATTTTTCTGCCGGAATTGGCAAAGTCATAAAATACGCTCGAATAATCCGTAATTAAAATATCGGCAGTATTAAGTATTTCATAATACTCATAGCCCATAGGAAATGATTTTATATGCCGGTATTTACCGCCGTCAAAATCAATCTTCATAAGAGGATGATACTTAACAAGTAAAACCTGATTATCATTAAGTCTTTCGTCCATCTGATTAAGAAACTGTTCCGTCTCAAAAATCACACGGTCAGTATCAAAGCTGTTGACCTTTCCGCGCCATGTCGGCATATAAACAATTACTTCCTTATTCTCATGTCCGAATTTCTTCCTTAGCTCTTCCCTTCTTCTATTATCGAAAAAAACCGAATTTCTCGGATAGCCTTCGTTTAAAACTGTCGCTCCGCTTAAATTTTCAAGCATATATGCGCTTACCATTTTTTCCTTCATATATTCATTAGGGAATATAAGATAATCGGCAAAAATAAGATTTCGCATAACGTTTCCCATATTATATACCTCTGACTCCACGTCTCTTCCCATATTTTTAAGGGGAGTTCCGTGCCAGGTATTTAAAATTATCTGGCTTTCCTTTTTTATAAATCTTCTCGGAAATGAAGTATCGTTTACAAGGTATTTTGCTTTTGATGCAAATTTATAATATCTGATTGATTCCGCGCGAAGCATCTTTATTTTCTTTATTTTATAATGATTTAGAATAGCTCTTACTTCCTGAAATTTGAATGACTTAGCCGATATACAAAGCTTTAAACGCCTGTAATCCGGATTCTCATAAAGCTCCTTCGTAATATATAGTATATTACCGGCAAGATCAGATCCGCTTCTTGATTCGATCAGCACCAGGTTTTTATCAAGCTTTGATTTCTGATAAATACCGTAATACAAGCTGAACCAGATACGTGTTTTGATTTTATTCAGAATTTTTTTTGCACTCTTCTTTAACGCCATTTAACATCCTCCGTAAAAATGTCAAAAAATATTATGCGGAATAACCTGCGTATTCCTTAAAACCGTTATTTCAAATCCTGTTTGATCTGAGTTGTAGAAATCTCAGGAGTCCTCGGAAGATATACTACCTCGCAGTAATCCTTAAGAAAATCAAATTTACCGGTCCAATCGTCCCCCATGACAAAAGCGTCTACTTTAAATTCCTTTACATCGTTTATTTTCTGATCCCAGTTTTTCTCCGGAATAACAAGATCAACGTATCTTACGGCTTCAAGAAGCCGCTTTCTCTGCTCATAAGTAAAATAGCATTTTTTCTGTTTTGAATTCCAGTTAAATTCGTCAGTCGAAAGAGCAACTATAAGATAATCCCCCAGCGCTTTTGCCCGCTGGAGTAAATTTATATGACCGTAGTGAAGCAGATCGAACGTTCCGTAGGTTATAATTTTTTTCACAGTTTTCCTCCTATTAAAAAGTTGTAAAATTATATTTACATAATTTTACACCGTAAATTTCAGTATATCCTAAAAAACGGCTTTTGTCAAGAAAAATCGGATACCGCGGATTCCTTTGTTTATTGATAAATATTTTTCACACAAAATGTTCAAAATAAACGCTTCGCCTATTGAAAATTAATAAAACGTTAAAATAAACGCCGATTTTCTTATAAAAAATAAAAAATTGTCATTTAAAGACGGCGGTTATTGATTTTTTTCTGAAAATATTATATACTTGTAAATGGTAAGATTTATAAAAAGGAGAGGTTTAGTTGAGATTTTCTAAAATGCACGGAATCGGAAACGATTATATCTACATCAATTGCTTTGAAGAAAAGGTTGAAAATCCGGAAAAGGTTTCGGTTTATGTAAGCGACCGTCATAAAGGAATGGTTCTGACGGTCTTGTTCTCATACTTCCGTCCGATAAGGCTGATTTCAGAATGAGAATTTTCAATGCGGACGGTTCAGAGGCTATGATGTGCGGAAACGCAACAAGATGCATAGGAAAATATGTATTTGACAAGGGCATGACCGGTAAAACAGAATTGACGCTTGAAACTAATTCAGGAATAAAATATCTAAAGCTGTTTCCTGTAAACGGAAAGGTTGAATCGGTAGAAGTAAATATGGGACAGGCGGTTTTACTTCCGAGAGAAATACCGGTTAATTCCGATAAGGAAAAATTCATTTCCGAGCCGGTAATAATCGGAGGAACAGAGTATAAAATAACCTGCGTTTCTATGGGAAATCCTCACGCCGTCGTTTATTTTGATTCAATTGACGATTTGAATCTTGAAAGCGTCGGACCGCTCTTTGAATATAACGAACTTTTTCCTGACAGAATAAATACTGAATTTATCAAGGTTGAAAATTCCCATACTCTTCATATGAGAGTCTGGGAACGAGGCAGCGGAGAAACCTTTGCCTGCGGAACGGGAGCGTGCGCTTCGGCAGTCGCTTCGGTATTAAACGGATTTTGCAGCAGAGGAGAAGAAATTACTGTTCGTCTCAGAGGAGGCGATCTCAATATAGTCTGGAACGAAGACGGAAACGTAATTATGAAAGGGCCGGCCGCTTTTATCTGCGACGGGGAAATTGATATAAGCCATATAAAATAAAGGAGTTATAAAATGACAAAAGTAAACAAAAATTTTGAAAACCTTGTGCCAAGCTATCTTTTTGCAGAGATTGCTAAAAGAGTCAATGAATTTACCGCGAAAAATCCTGACAAAAAAATAATAAGGCTTGGAATCGGCGACGTGACGCTGCCCCTTGCGCCGGCCGTTGTTGAAGCCATGAAAAAGGGCTGCGATGAAATGGGCGTTAAGGAAACCTTTAAAGGTTATCCCGATTATGAGGGCTACGATTTTTAAGAGAAGCTATATCCGAATATTATGAAAGCTTCGGCGTCAGCGTATCACCGGACGAAATTCTTATAAACGACGGAGCAAAAAGCGACGCCGGAAATATCGGCGATATATTTTCAGCCGACAACACGGTTCTTGTTACCGATCCGGTCTATCCGGTATATGTCGATTCAAATATAATGGCCGGAAGAAAAATCCTTTATGCCGACGCAAACGAAGAAAACGGTTTCTGCGCTATGCCCGATCCGGACGTAAAGGCCGATATAATTTATCTTTGCTCTCCTAATAACCCGACAGGCTCGTGCTATACAAAGGCTCAGCTAAAGGAATGGATTGATTATGCCAATGTAAATAACTCGCTGATAATTTACGACGCCGCATATGAAGCGTTTATAACTGAAGACGACGTTCCCAGAAGCATATTGGAAATTGAAGGGGCAAGGACCTGCGCTATTGAAATGTGCTCTCTTTCAAAAACCGCCGGATTTACCGGTACAAGATGCGGTTATACAGTTATACCTAAAGAGCTTGTTCTTGACGGAGTTAATATATACAAGCTTTGGTACAGAAGACTTTCCACCAAGTTCAACGGAGTATCCTACCCTGTTCAATGCGCGGCAAAGGCCGTCTTTTCGGAAAAGGGTAGAAAACAGATAAAGGAAAATATAGCGTACTATCAGGAAAACGCTAAAATTATTTCAAAAACAATGGACGAGCTTGGAATAAAATATACGGGCGGAATAAATTCGCCGTATATATGGCTTAAATGCCCGGACGGCATGGGAAGCTGGGAATTCTTTGATTATCTGATAAATAATATTTACGTTGTCGGAACTCCGGGCGAGGGCTTCGGAAAGAACGGAGAAGGCTGGTTCAGACTTACCTCGTTCGGCGACAGGGAAAATACAATAGAAGCAATGGAAAGATTTAAAAAACTTATGACGAAATAAGAACGTCCTCAGATTATTTTATATAAAGCTATGAATAATTGTCCGTAATCTTCTTAAAATAAATGCAGAAATATTATTTTAAGACCTGCAAATAAAAGTCAAGCCCTAAAATGAAAAAAATTCTTGAAGAAA
>ERZ860023.1261-NODE-1261-length-10538-cov-1.415530_pt1 | contig 10538 bp, 14 predicted proteins | sample MGYA00509983_ERZ860023 | MGnify/ENA primary metagenome ERZ860023 (study PRJEB30046, sample SAMN00715180) | human gut metagenome | study: EMG produced TPA metagenomics assembly of the A metagenome-wide association study of gut microbiota in type 2...
CACGGGGCATCTGATCTTGTTGGAAGAATTACTGCATTTGAAACAAAATCAGGCGTTTCTTGACATGTTTTATGTTGTGATCCAGCTTGGAGCGATACTGGCGGTTGTCTTATGTATTTCCATAAGCTGAATCCGTTTTCACCGAAGAAAACCCAGAAACAGAAGATGTTGACGATCCAGTTGTGGGTCAAAGTGATCATAGGTTCGATTCCGGCAATGCTGATCGGGCTTCCGTTCAATGATTTTATAGAAGAAAAGTTCAACAATTCATATGTTGTTGCCGCGACATTGATCATCTACGGTATTCTGTTTATCGTAATCGAAAACTATCAGAAAGATAAGCAGCCAAAGTGGAAAAACTTTCTCAGCTTACGATACAGACGGTTTGATCATCGGCGTATTTCAGGCATTGGCGCTGATCCCCGGAACATCCCGTTCGGGAGCGACGATCGTGGGAGCGCTTCTCATAGGAGTATCAAGAGGAGTTGCGGCGGAATTTACATTTTTCCTTGCAATTCCGGCGATGTTCGGCGCAAGTTTTTTGAAACTGATTAAATTCGGATTAAATTTCACGGGTATGCAGGTATTTCTGCTTTTGTTGGGAACGGTCGTTTCGTTTGCGGTTTCCATCCTTGCGATCAAGTTCCTCATGCAGTATATCAGAAAACATGATTTTAAAGTGTTTGGTTACTACAGAATCGTACTGGGAGTCATTGTGCTTCTTTACTTCGGTATTAAGACGCTGCTTGCATAAGAATTGTTTCGGCGAAAATGTGTATTTTGCAAAAAACCTGTATAAAGAATGAAGATTTATGCATAAAGTAACGCATAATATACATAAAAACTGAAACAGAATGCATAAAATTAAAAAAAGAGCTTGATTTTTATGCAGAACGTGTTAGAATGTAGTGCATGGAATGCATGGTTATTCAGCATTGAGCAATGGAATTATAAACGGAGGGTGCGAAAATGAAAAATACGAAAATGAAAAAGTTTTTAGCAGTAGTTTTAAGTGCGGCGCTTGTTGCCGACTGGCAGCAGGGTGCGGAAGCAAAGAAGACGGTAAAGAAGAAGATAAAGGAAGCAGCGCGAAAACGGCGAAAGTGATCGACGTTGATCTTACAAATGAAGAGTATGCGTTCGGTATTGATAAAGATCAGCCGGAACTTGTTGAACAGGTAAACGCATTTATAAAAGAAGTAAAAGAAGACGGAACGCTGGATGAGATCTGTGACAAGTATTTCGGCGGCGGAGAGCCGGCAGCAGTAGAATCCGCAAAACTTGACGAGTCGAAAGATCAGCTTGTAGTTGCCACAAATGCAGCGTTTGAGCCGTTTGAGTATACAAAAGGCGATAAATATGTCGGAATCGACATGGAACTGGCAGCTCTTCTTGCGGAAAAGCTTGGAAAAGAACTTGTAATCCAGAATATGGATTTTGATGCGGTATGTCTTTCTGTAGGACAGCACAAATGTGATATCGCTATCGCAGGACTTACAGTCAATGATGAAAGAAAACAATATGTGACATTCTCAGATACATATTATCAGGCGTCACAGCGTTTGATCGTTCCGAGCGATGACGATACATTCGACGATCTGAAAGATGCAGATGCAGTTGCGGCAAAACTTGGCGAACTGAAAAAAGAAGATAAGATCGGCGTACAGCAGGGAACGACAGCGCAAAGCTACATCGAAGGAGACGAAGCTTTCGGATTTGAAGGACTTCCGGCTACATGCCAGCCGTATAAGAGCGGATCACTTGCGGTTCAGGATATGCTGAACGGAAACATCAAATATGTGATCATCGATGCAGCTCCGGCTACAGCGATCACAGAAGCGATTAATGCAATGCAATAAGTTCTCGGAAGCAGAATGAGCAATCGGCGCAATACAGAAGAGGATTTCAAAACAGTATGAAATGAAACGGACGATTGAGCGGATGATTTCGGACTGAGAGTTTTGCAAAAAGAATAGAAAACAGTATTAAATCAGAAAGGGAAATACAGGTATGTTCCGAAAACGGAAAATATCGGCGTTTTCCTTTCTTTGGACGTTTGAGAGAAGAAAGCAAAGAGGAAAGTAATGGGTAATTTTAGTGCAAAAGTAGATAAGTTTATAGAAATATTTATCGATCAAAACGGCTATGTAAAAGTGGTGCAAGGTTTGCAGAACACAGTCCTTATTGCGATTGTCGGTCTGGTCATCGGTATTTTGATCGGGACTGTTATCGCGACGGCAAGGGTGCTGCCGAAATATAAAGTGCTCCCAAGAGTTTTGAACGGTATATGCAGCGTTTATGTGGCGATGTTCAGAGGAACGCCGATGGTTGTGCAGCTTCTTGTATTTTATTATGTACTTCTTCCGATCATCGGATGGAACATAACGGGAGTTCAGGTCGCGATGCTTGTGTTCGGATTGAACAGCGGCGCATATATTTCGGAAATTATGCGAAGCGGAATCCAATCGGTAGACGCAGGACAGATGGAAGCGGGACGTGCAGTCGGATTAGGTTTCGGGGCGAGTATGATGAAGATTGTCATTCCGCAGGCTGTCAAGAATATTCTTCCGACTCTCGGAAACGAATTTATCGCGCTTATCAAAGAAACATCGGTTGTAAGTTTCGTAGGCGCGGCGGATCTGTATGTGGCGTTTAACTATATCGGAACAAACAGTTATGAATTCATGGTTCCGTATCTCGTGATGGCGCTTATTTATATTGCATTGATCCTTGTTGTGACACTGCTTGTAAAATTATTGGAAAGGAGCCTGAAGAAGAGTGATAGACGTAATTAATCTTAGAAAAAGCTTTGGTGATCTTGAAATCTTAAAAGGCATCAATATCACGATCAATAAAGGCGACATTGTCGCGGGCTCGGACCGTCAGGTTCCGGAAAAAGTACGTTTCTGCGCTGCTTAAATTGTATGGAAGATCCGACATCCGGAAGCATTGTTTTTAAAGGAGTCGATATCGCGGATATGAAAGTCGATATCAACGTGCATCGCCGCCATATGGGTATGGTATTTCAACATTTTAATTTGTTCAATAATAAAACAGTTCTTCAAAACGTAATGATGGCTCCGGCATATTTGCAGTGCAAGGATCTGAAAAAAGCAAAAATAAAAACAGAATGATCCGGTTTAAAAATATATTCCGAAGCAAAAAAGAGAACTTATCCCAATTACAACGACAAAAGAACAGATCAAAAGCGAGACGAAAAAGCAGGCTCTTGAACTGCTCGGAAGAATCGGACTTGAAGACAAAGCGGACGTTTACCCGTCTACATTGTCGGGAGGTCAGAAGCAAAGAGTTGCGATCATTCGTTCTCTTGCAATGAATCCGGATGTGATCCTGTTTGACGAGCCGACATCGGCGCTTGATCCGGAGATGGTCGGAGAAGTTCTTGAGTTGATGAAGAAGCTGGCTCAGGAAGGAATGACGATGGTTGTAGTCACTCATGAGATGGGATTTGCGAAAGAGGTTGCGTCCAGAGTGATCTTCATGGATGACGGGCAGATTGTTGAGGAAGCTGAACCGGAAGAATTTTTCGGCAATCCGAAGAATCCGAGACTGAAAGAATTTTTGTCGAAGATTTTGTAAAAAGAATCTGTAAGTTGAAAAACGTGTACATGTCTGTGCACAGAAGAACATATGAAAAGCAGGGTGGATGAGAAACTCTGCTTTTTGTTTTTGAAAGAATGAAAAGTCCGAAGCAGACTTTTTGCTTTTATTTAAAGCGAGGTGGAAAATGAGATACGATCGAATTTATAAGGCGAAGTTTATAGAACGTCCGAACCGGTTTATTGCCTATGCAGAATTAAACGGGAAAAAGGAAACGGTTCATGTGAAAAATACAGGAAGATGCGCCGAGCTTCTTCGGCCGGGAGCAGATATTTATATTCAGGAAAGCGATAATCCGTCCAGAAAGACAAGGTGGGACTTGATTGCCGTAAAAAAGGGCAGTCGAATGATCAATATGGACTCTCAGATTCCGAATAAGGTTGTAAAAGAATGGATTGAACAGGGAAATCTTTTTGGAAATGTGACTTTGATCCGGCCTGAAACCGTATACAAAAATTCTCGTTTTGACCTGTATGTGGAAGCGGAAGATCAAAACGGGGGAATCCGAAAGAGTTTTATTGAGATCAAAGGTGTGACATTAGAAGAAAACGGAGTGTGCCGCTTCCCGGATGCGCCAAGCGAACGAGCCGTAAAACATCTGGAAGAGCTTTCCGATGCAAAGAAGAATGGATATGAGGCATATGTGTTTTTTGTGATCCAGATGAAAGGCGTGCGTTATTTCACGCCGAATACAGAGACACATCCTCAATTTGCCGAAGCGCTTCAAAAGACGGCAAAGGAAGGTGTAAAAGTGCTTGCCTATGACTGTGATGTGACAAGCGATGCGATCGAGCTGAGCGATGCGGAGACGTCGTTCTAGGCAATCCGATCTTAAAAGAATCTGTCCGGCCTCTTGTAGAGTGGTTTCGTGAGAATAAGCGTGATCTTCCGTGGAGAAAGAGGATTAACGCATACAGAGTGTGGATTTCGGAGATTATGCTTCAGCAGACGAGGGTGGAGGCGGTAAAGCCTTATTATGAGCGCTTTTTAAGTGAACTTCCCGATGTGAGCGCACTTGCATCTGTCGAGGAAGACAGGTTATTGAAACTGTGGGAAGGATTGGGGTATTATAACCGGGCCCGCAATTTAAAAGCTGCGGCGTGTCAGATTATGGAACAATACGGAGGAAGGTTTCCTTCATCATATGAAGAAATACGTTCGCTGAAGGGAATCGGAAATTATACTGCGGGAGCGATCGGATCATTTGTTTATCACATTCCGAAACCCGCAGTAGACGGAAATGTTCTGCGCGTAGTATCGAGGCTTGCGGCAGATGAGGGTGATATCAAAACGGCGGCTGTAAGATCAAAAGTAGAAGAATTGATCGAAGAAATCATCCCGAAAGATGCGCCGGGTGATTTTAATCAGGGGTTGATTGAGTTGGGAGCGATCGTCTGTGTTCCGAACGGAGAGCCGAAATGCGCCGCCTGTCCGCTTGAAGCGCTGTGCAAAGCACATAAGGAAGGACGGGAAATGGATTTCCCGGTGAAGAAAAAGGCGAAAGCAAGAAGAATAGAAAAGAGGACGGTGTTTATTTTTCGGGATAATGAAAAAGTGGCAATCAGGAAACGGCCTCAAAAAGGACTCCTTGCCGGAATGTATGAATTTCCGAATGTGGAAGGGCACCTCAGGACAGAGGAAGTGATCGGGTATGCGCAGACGGCAGGGCTGACTCCGGTACGTGTAAAACGGATTGGAACGGCAAAACATATTTTCAGCCATGTAGAATGGCATATGACAGGATATGAACTGCTGGTCGATGAACTGGAAAAAACGTCGGCGCCAAACGTCGGTCAAATGTGTGCGGAAAACGGAGCGGATAGATCGGAAAATATATTTGTAAAGATAAAACAATTAGAGGAAGAGTATGCGATGCCGTCTGCATTTGATAAGTTTGTAGAGCACACTCGGTTTTCTTGAAATGTATGAGATACTGTGGTAAACTGTTGCTGTATGTATTGAATGAAGTCAGAACAGACAGGAGTGTACTTGGATGAAAGAAAAAGAACAGATCTCAAGACAGCAGCAAAAATCCCGGGAGACGAAAGAAAAAATATTCAAGGCAGCGAAACGCATTTTGCAGAAGGGCGGATACGAGGAACTGTCTATCAAAAATATATGTGAGGAGGCGGGTGCTCCAATGGAAGCTTTTACCACCATTTTAAGACAAAAGATGATCTTCTTTCTTACTATATAGAAGATCAGCCTCAGATCGAACCGAATCTTTTGGAACTTCCGGACAGCGTACAAGCAGTAAAAGACGGTATTATCCAAGTGTATTTGAATTATGTAAAATACTGCCGTGAACTTGGAGTTGAGTTTATGTCCGGTTACTATGATACGAAAAACCAGGCGTTGAATGCAGATATCCGTACAGAACGTCCGTATCCGATCGTGACAGTAAGAGCTTATGTCGAAAAGGCAGTGCAGGCAGGCGTCGCAGTATTGAATGAGCCGATCGAAGAATTTACGACAGATATCAGGATGATCGTAATCGGGAATGTGTTTGAGTGGTGCATTAAGCATGGAAAGGCTGATTTTGAAGGAAATATGAGCCGGTCGCTTAGATGTTATCTCGACGGGGCGCTTCGCGAAGCGGTTCGCTGACGAAAGACAAACAAAACAGAACATAAAAAGCGGACGGAGCTTATAAAAGGAACAATAGATAAGAGATAATAAAAATGGAAAAAGAATATGATTTTATTATAAACCCGAAAGCGCGTTCAGGAATGGGAATGAAAGCATGGCAGAAAATAGAATCAGAATTGAAGGCACGACATATAAATTACCGTGTATATCTGACAAAAAGAAGAGGTCATGCCGCTAAGACGGCGGCGTTTATCACGGCAGATGATAAACGGCATACGATTGTTGTTTTAGGCGGAGACGGCACAGTTAATGAAGTCGTAAACGGGATAAAACGTCCGGATCTGATAACATTTGGGTATATCCCTATAGGGTCGAGCAATGATTTCGCGCGGGGATTAAAACTTCCGAAAGATCCGATGAAAGCACTTCAATCTGTATTATCTCCGAAGAAAGTGATTTCTGCCGATGTAGGACAGATTTCAAGAGAAGGAAAAAGCCGGAGATTTATTGTAAGCGCAGGGATGGGGTTCGACGCAGGAGTCTGTCATGAAGTGTGCGTGTCACAATGGAAAAAGCGGCTGAATAAAATAGGGCTGGGTAAACTAAGTTACGCAGTAGTTGCCCTTGACCGTCTGAAAAAAGACCGGCCGACAAAGTTGACGGTAACGCTGCCTGACGGGAGAAAACAGATGTTTGAAAAAACTCTTTTTGTGGCTTTTATGAATCTTCCATATGAAGGCGGCGGTTTTCGATTTGCCCCGGAGGCGTCCGTGACGGATGGCTGCATCGATATCGTGATAGCGCACCATATGTCTCCTTTGAAGGCGGTGTGGCTGTTGCCGAGAGCGTTTTTTGGGAAACATACGGGAGCAAAAGAAATTACGATCATTCGGAGTCCTTCGGTATCGGTTGAGGCGCAGCGAAGCCTTCCGATCCATACAGACGGAGAGGCGGCGTTTTCCCGATATAAGGCATCGGTGGAGATACTGGAAGAAAAATTGCATATCATTGCAGGATAACAGCCGGAAAATTTAATAAATGTTTCCTAAATGTTTTATGAAGAAGGTTGTTGTACATTTTAAATCGTGCTATAATCGTTGCAATCGCAAAGATTAAAAGATTGCATATGAAAAGGGGCAGTCGTGTAATGGGCAAAAAAGAAAGTGGTAAATTCGGAAGCTGGCTGAAAAAGTATAAACATGCGTGGGTATTTTTGTATATTTTTATCTACATGCCGTGGTTTTTGCTTTTGGAAAAGCATGTAACGACAAACTATCATGTGATCCAGACGCAGTTTGATATGTGGATTCCGTTTGTTGAATATTTTATTATTCCGTATTTGATGTGGTTTGCGTTTATCGCGGCTGCATTTGTGTATTTTTTCTTTACGGACGTACCGGGATTTTATAAAATGGCGAAGTTTATGTTTACCGGTATGACAATATTCTTGATCATATCGACGATATTTCCGAATGGGCAGGATCTTCGTCCGGTCGTATTTGAGAGAGATAATGTATTTGTGGATATGGTGCGGATGCTGTATCGTGCGGATACATGTACGAATGTATTCCCGAGTCTGCATGTATTTAATACGCTGAGCGTGTGTATCGCTGTCCATGAGAGTGAAAAACTGAAAAAACACAAAGCTGTCTGCAATGCGGCGTACATATTGGCGGCGCTGATCATTCTTGCAACGATGTTTTTGAAACAACATTCTGTTCTGGACGTATTCGGAGCGGTGATTATGGCGTATGTACTTTATAAAGTCGTCTATGAGCCGGAAAAGAAGATGATACCTCAGCTCTCAAAACAAAAATTTTCAAAGCAGAAGCGGATTGCCGCTCATAATAAATAAAAGAGCAGCGGTAAAGATAAACAGGATAAAGATAGATTAATTTTAACAGGAACATTTTCGACAGGAGCGAAAATGGGAAATGAGAGGGAATGAACATTATGAGAAAAGTTATGCTTACAGGTGACCGTCCGACAGGAAGACTTCATGTGGGACACTATGTAGGATCGTTAAGAAGACGTGTGGAGCTTCAGAATACGGGAGAGTTCGACGATATTTTTATTATGATCGCAGATGCACAGGCGCTGACGGATAATGCGGATAATCCGGAAAAGGTGCGCAGCAATATTATTGAAGTCGCTTTGGATTATCTTGCGTGCGGACTTGATCCGGAAAAATCGACGCTTTTTATCCAGTCGCAGATTCCGCAGTTATGTGAACTGTCGTTTTATTATATGAATCTTGTGACGGTGTCAAGACTTCAGAGAAACCCTACTGTAAAAACAGAGATTAAAATGCGTAATTTCGAGACGAGTATTCCGGTAGGATTTTTCACATATCCGATCAGTCAGGCGGCGGATATTACGGCGTTTAAGGCGACGACTGTTCCGGTCGGCGAAGATCAGATGCCGATGATCGAACAACAAAAGAGATCGTTCATAAGTTTAATTCCGTATATGGGGATACACTTATAGATCCGAAGATCCTTCTCCCTGAAAATCAGGCTTGTCTGCGGCTTCCGGGAATTGACGGAAAAGCGAAAATGAGCAAATCACTCGGGAACTGTATCTATCTGTCGGAAGAGCCGGAGGAGATTAAGAAGAAAGTGTTCAGTATGTTTACCGATCCGACTCATATCCGGGTGGAAGATCCGGGAAAACTGGAAGGAAACACAGTATTTACTTATCTTGATGCATTTTGCAGACCGGAATATTTTGCAGAGTTTTTGCCGGAATATTCGGATCTGGACGAGCTGAAAGCACATTATCAGCGCGGCGGACTCGGAGATATGAAAGTGAAACGTTTTCTGAATAATGTGCTTCAGGCCGAGTTAGAGCCGATCAGGAACCGCAGAAAAGAATTCAGTAAAGATATTCCGGCGGTTTATGAGATGCTTAAAAAGGGAAGCGAGAAAGCGGAAGCGGTTGCAGCACAGACACTTGCAGAAGTAAAAGCTGCAATGAAGATCAATTACTTTGACGATACAGAACTGATTAAAGCGCAGTCAGAACAGTTTGCAGAATAAGAAATGATATCAAAAAACTCAGGAGAAAGTTCTTCTGAGTTTTTTTGTCGGCGACGGGGAAAATCCGAGCCTGATCAAGAATTATTTTACAATAAAAAAGATGCTGCATAAGCAACATCTCTTTTCGTACGTGCGATAGAAGATTCGAACTCCCGACCTTCTGGTCCGTAGCCAGACGCTCTATCCAGCTGAGCTAATCGCACATTTGCTGTTTCGTTCACAGCGAAATTTATTATATTATAGGTTTTGAAATATGTCAACCCTTTTTGGAATAAAAAATAAATAATTTTAAAGAATGATTTTCAAGGGGTTCTCAGGCAAACAATCTTGCCATGTCTTCGGGCAGATCGGCGGTAAATGTCATTTGTCTTCCGGTTATCGGATGGAGAAAGCGAAGACAGTGAGAGTGAAGCGCCTGCCGGTCGATCAGTTCCATATCCGGATTGTACAGATAATCTCCGATCAAAGGAAATCCGAGGTGTTTCATATGGACTCGGATCTGATGTGTGCGGCCTGTTTCTAAAATAAAGAAACGAGTGAAAGCCCGTTTTTTTCAAAAACTGTGTGGTAATGGGTAATTGCATGTTCGCCGTTTTCAAAATCGATCTTCCGTTCGATGAGAGAACTTCCGGTTCGTCCGATCGGAGCATTTATCGTTCCTTCAAAAGGAGTGACGTGTCCGCGTACAATGGCGAGATATTCCCGTTCGATCTGATGCCGGGCGGCATGGAAGATAAGATATTAGAGCTGACCATATGCTTCGCAACGACAGTCGACCGGAAGTGTCCCGGTCAAGACGGTTTGTACAGCGGAAAATAAAAGGTTTGTTTTGTTGTTCATAATACCACATCAGCGCGTTTGCAAGAGAGTTTCGATAGTTGTTAAGAGAAGGGTGGATCGGCATTCCGGCAGCTTTGTTTATCACTATGATATCTTCATCTTCATAGACAATATCGATCGGCAGATTGACAGCGGGAATATTCGGAGAGGAAGTTTCTTCCTGAATGCGGACAGTCAGAATATCTCCTGCCTGAAGTGTTGTTTGCATATAAGACCATTCTCCGTTTTTTAAAATGCTTTCGGGCATTTTTTTAAGAAGTGTCAGATTTTGCATGGAATATCGTGCTTTCGGAGAAAACTGTCAATACGGATGTTTTGTCCGCTGTCGGTTATTTTATATGTGATCGTACGTTCCATAACTTCTCCATTTCGTTTCGGCGCGCAAAACGAGGCGGCAATTTTTATATGCCGGGTTTCGCATGTCTGTTTTTGTATTGCGTCAGTTCAGTC
>ERZ860023.1263-NODE-1263-length-10510-cov-1.557724_pt1 | contig 10510 bp, 10 predicted proteins | sample MGYA00509983_ERZ860023 | MGnify/ENA primary metagenome ERZ860023 (study PRJEB30046, sample SAMN00715180) | human gut metagenome | study: EMG produced TPA metagenomics assembly of the A metagenome-wide association study of gut microbiota in type 2...
CCGAGGCTGACAGCGGCGCTTTTGTCTGCCGTGATGTTCCTGATGGCTCTGCCGATGTCCGCCTTTGCCTTTACCGCCGAGGAAGGAAAAAGCGTGGAAGCCTTTTATGGCTCTTACTATCTCGGCTCAGACGGAGACTACTACCGTTCAGGCAATTATAACTTTATTGCCTATGACAGTAACGGCAATACCAGCCTCCACGCCCATTCCGGCGGAGGGAGAAGAGCGAAGCTGATGATCCGTGACGGAAGCGGCGAAAGGCAGCTTATGTGCATTGAATCCGGCGTGGATTACAATGCCGGGGGCAGCTATGACAGCATGAGCGGAAAAAACAGCTCCTACTTTCAGAATCTTCCCCTTTCCGTTCAGTACGGTATTATGCTGACTTCCCTTTATGGCTGGCAGCCCGGAAGGACAGCGCCGATTGGCGGCACAAACGAGGACGACTTCTCGATTGCCACACAGACAATCATGTGGGAATACCAGCAGCAGCTAAGAACCAGCCCCACAGCCTTGCAGACTAACAGCTATGGCATTAGCGGGGACACCTACTTTTCGCTCATTCAGGGCAGACCTGCCGAAAGCTGCTATTACTGGATTTTGGAGCAGATGAAAACCCATGCGACCGTTCCAAGCTTTACTTCCAATCAGGCAGGAAGCGCACAGACCTATACCTTGAAATACAATCAGGCACAGGACAATTACAGCCTGACATTGACAGACACCAACAATTTGTTGACGGATATTCATTTTACTTCCGATAAAGGGATTACCGTTACCCGAAACGGCAATCAGTATACCTTTACTTCCAAAAACATGATTGAAAATGCCGTCAGCCTTTCCGCACAGAAGAATGTGCCGAACTCTGCGGGAAGCCTCCTGATTTGGGGACATCCCGGCAAGCAGACAATGGTATCCGGTGCGAAGATCCCGTATATTTCTATATGAATATCAAGACCGAGACAACGGGAATCGGTCATATCGTCAAGCACTCCGAGGACGGTAAGGTAGACGGTATCCGCTTTACAATCAGCGGCACAATGCCCTATACCCTTGAAGAAGTGGATACGGCAATCCGCTATGTCATTCCCGAAAAGCAGACCGCACCCGTAAAGTGGAAAGAGGTTACAAACCGTAGCTTTGAGAATGTTCTCAAGAAGTTTACCGTTACCGTGACTAAGAGCGATTCCGAAAAGGGACTGCCGCAGGGTAACGCTTCGCTGGCAGGCGCAAAGTACGGTATTTTTAAGGACGAGCAGCTTGTAGATGTATATTATACAGACAAAAACGGTCAGTTTACCGCAAAAGAATATATCTGCGGGGATAACTGGACGATTCAGGAGCTTGAGCCAAGCGAAGGCTATCTGCTTGATCCTACCGTCCATCATGTCGGAGCAGAGCCGCAGCTTTACACCGTAGAGCATAACCTGACTTCCAATGATGTGGTGGAGGATGTTATCAAGGGAAATATCGCCCTGATTAAGCATACCGATGACGGAGAAACCCATATCGAAACACCCGAAGAAGGAGCAGAATTTGAAGTCTATCTGAAATCATCAGGCAGCTATGGAAATGCCGATCCTGATGAGCGTGATGTGATTGTTTGTGATGAAAACGGCTTCGGGCAGACAAAGGATATGCCTTACGGCGTTTACACCGTCCATCAGACAAAAGGCTGGGAAGGTCGTGAGCTGATGAAGGACTTTGATGTGTTCATTGCAAAGAATACACAGACCTACCGTTACCTTATCAACAATGCAAACTTTGAAAGCTATGTAAAGGTTGTCAAGGTGGACGCAGAAACCGGAAAAACCATTCCTTATGCGGGCGCAGGCTTTCAGATTTACGATCCCGAAGGAAACCTTGTGACGATGACCTTCACTTATCCGACACCTACCACCATTGATACCTTCTATACCGATGCAGAGGGTTCGCTTATCACACCGGAGAAGCTGCCTTACGGCAAAGGCTATTCCATCGTCGAGGTACAGGCTCCTTACGGCTATGTTCTTGATAGTACGCCAATCTATTTTGATATTGCAGAGGAAAACTCCACCGAGGAAAGCGGGGTTACGGTTGTCAAAGTGAATAAGGAAAATATGGCGCAGAAAGGCACGGTTATGGTAGAAAAATCCGGCGAGGTATTCTTCGGCGTGTCTGCAATCGGCGGCACAGACGAAAACGGAAACGAGCTGCCGACCATCTACCAGCCGCAGTATGAGGTGCAAGGGCTTCCCGGCGCTGTCTATGAAATCAGAGCCGCAGAGGACATTATCACGCCCGACGGAACGCTGAGAGCCGCTAAGGGCGAGGTTGTGGATACCGTGACAACGGGCGGGGACGGTCGTGCAAAAAGCAAGGAAATCTATCTTGGAAAATACGAGGTGCAGGAAATTACCGCTCCTTATGGAATGGTGCTGAATCCTGAAATCCACACGGTAGAACTTGTGTATGCCGGACAGAATGTTTCCGTTACCGAGACAGCAACCAGCTTCTACAATGAAAGACAAAAGGTTGAAATCAGCCTTGAAAAATCCCTTGAACCAATGAGCTTTTCGGAATCGGCAATAACGGGGAAATTCAGAATATCAGCTTCGGCTTGTTTGCCGCAGAGGATATTGCCGGCGCAAGCGGTGCGGCAATCCCGGCTGACGGTCTGATTGAGATTATCACGCTTGATGAGAACGGCAAAGCAACCGTAAAAACCGACCTTCCTATGGGCAGCTACTATGTAAAAGAACTTGCCACAGACGAGCATTATATCTTAAATGACGAGAAATACCCTGTTGTCTTTGAATACGCAGGACAGGATACCGCCCTCGTGAAAATCAATGTAAATGACGGAGAAGCCATTGAAAACGAACTGCTTTACGGTTCTGTATCCGGTAAAAAGGTTGACGAGAACGGAGAAGCGCTTGCCGGGGCTGTCATCGGGCTTTTCAAAACCGCTGACAAAGAATTTACAAAGGAAAACGCACTTATGACTACCAAATCAGCAGATGACGGTAGTTTTTCTTTTGCGGATATTCCTTACGGCACTTGGTATGTGCGTGAGATTAAGCTGACAGGCTTCGTGCTGAATGAAACGGTTTACCCTGTAACCATTGGAGAGAATGAGCAGATTGTGGAAATCGAGATTGTCAATGAATTTATCCGTGGAAAAATTGCCTTGACAAAAGTGGATGCAGAATATCCCGACAATAAGCTGACCGGGGCAGCCTTTGAGGTATATAAGGACAGCAACGACAACGGCAAATGGGACGAAGATGACGAGCTGCTCGACACACTTACCGAGAAGGAAATCGGGCAGTATGAAATGGACAATCTTCTCTACGGTCGCTATTTTGTGAAAGAATCCGTTGCTCCTGAAGGATTCCTGCTTGACGAGGGTGTTTATGAGGTATTTGTTGATACCAACGGAAAGACCTATCAGGTAGAAAATAAGGCGGGCGTCGGCTTTATCAATGAAGCTATGCGTGGAAGCCTGAAAATCGTCAAGACTTCTTCAGACGAAAATGTGAAAGGCTTTGCGTTCCGCATTACTGGGGTAAACGGCTATGATGTTACCCTCGAAACCGATGAGAACGGAGAAATCCTGATTGAGAACCTCCGTATTGGCGAGTACACCGTTTCCGAAGTGAACAATGCGGCTTCCGCAAACTATATCCTTCCGGCAGACAAGACAGCGGCAGTTGTGACAGATTCCACTACTATCGTGGAAATGCACAATGTACTCCGTGATACACCGAAAACCGGCGACAGCAGCAATCCCGCCCTTTGGCTTACCCTTGCAGGTATATCGGCACTTGGAATTGCCGCCTGCGGTGTGATCGGCTTTAAGAGAAAGAAGAAGGGAGAGAGTAAGTAATGGAGCTTAAAACCATAATCGCTATCGGACTGGTCGCTTTTATCATCGGCGGCTTTATTTTTTTGCAGATTAGAAACAAAAAGAAAAAATAAGAAGTAAGACAGGTTTGGGGCGGATGAGAAATTCCGCCCCTTACTTATTTATGGAGGCTGAAATGAAAAAGCTGAAAACCATTGAGCGCCGTGTAATGGAAATCCTGCGGGAACACCCCGACGCACGGAATGACGATATGAAGCTCTGTCTGCTTGTGAGCGAGTCCTGCATTTATGAAACGCACGGGACAGGCACATTTACCTTTTCCGATGTGATGACGAATTATAAAGGCTACGGGATACCCTGCTTTGAGAGTATCCGCAGGACAAGGCAGAAGATTCAGGCGAAATGCCCGGAGCTTGGCTGTTCCCCGAAAGTACGCAGGGCAAGGCACAGAAATCAAAAGGCATATAGGGATTATGCTTTAGACAAGGAGGAGCAGGAAAATGATTTCTGACGGAAAAATTGAAGATTATAATATCCTCTCTTCTTTAAGGGTAGGAAAGAAAGTTATATTTTTATGCGAGAATGAGAAAGCGCCGGAAGGTCAGAAATATGGCTGCGGGTTTGCAGAGGGAAATGATTTGTTTGAACACTACTCTGATGTGGAAGTCAGCGATGATTATATGGAAGTTATCAAGCTGTATTCTGCCCGTATCAGCGATGAGGTGCAGGCAATGGAAACGGAGCTTTCTGAAATTGATGTCCCGTTATCTGTAATAGGAAAAGCCGAATGTTATCCGAATGACTATGACGAAAGTATCAAAGGAAAGGTTATTGCAATCAGGGCAGATTTATTGATTCCCGAATATCAGCGAGCCGACAGACAGATTTATCTTGTGACGGGCGGATTCGGTGCGGAAGCAAATGCAAGAGGCAGAGCTGTTTATTGTGTGAATATCCATACAGGGAAAGAAACCCGCTTTAACCGGGAAGATGTGCAGGGGGTAATCAAACCGGAGTGTATGCCGGAATGGGCAAACAACAGACTTTTGATAATCCGGCAGGACAAATCGGTTTTTGAATATGAGGGAAAGCACTATATCCCCTTCCGCCTGCTCACGAAAGCTGAGTCAGGATTTGATTTTGTTTCAAGAAATATCCGTTCAGAAAATTCCACGAATGGATACAGCCACGCTGATTTTTACGGCAAGTCAACAGACAAGAAGTGCGACCTGTTTCTCTGCCTTGAAAACAACAAACTCTATCTTCCCGGCGAACATGAATTATTTGCTTGGGAGGGGGAACGGGGTGTAAAGAGCCAACATCAGAAACATAAAGAATATGAGCGATAGGAGGATTAAGAGATGGCAAGCAAAAAGCCGACAACCGCCCTGACCTTGCAGCAGAAGGTCAAGGTGCTGACAAAGCTGTTTGAGTCCGGCTGCAAAACGGAGAAGGACTTGAAGGCATTAAATTTACAGAGCATTTTACAGATTCCCGATATAACCGTCCCCGATATGACGGTCATTACCGAGCTTCAGGAACAGGTGGCAAAAAACAGGCTGTTTTCCTATTTGGGAGGTGGTACAGATGAACAGCACACAGAGCAGGCAGGCGGATAAGCATATCATATGGGGCGATATAAACCTTGATTTAGAGGACTGGCGAGCGGATTTGAAGGAGGAGTATCCGGACTATTCCGACGATGAACTCTATCAGGTCATGTGTGAAATCAATGCCGACTATCTTTACGATGAGCGGGCAAACCTGAACATCCAGCTTTCCCAGCCGATTATTGTGATTGGCGATATTGGCAGATGGAATGGCAGGGTTATGGGCTACAAGATGATAGATTCCGGCAACATTAAGGACTGCCTGTATTCGGATACCGATTTTACGGAGTGGTATGTAGATAAATACGGCGATCTCCGTGCAGACGCTGTCCACCATGACGGTACGAACCATTATCTGTACCGTGCCTTTAAGAGCGGAGTAACGCCTGAACAGGCGGAACGGGTTGCAGGATAAGATTTACAGAGGGAAAGCGACACGGGCGGATATTACAAGAGTTACCCGCAGGCTTGGAGATGAGATTGCCGCCGTTTACGGCTTTTCTATACCGAGGCAGAGGGTTTCACAGGAAAGGAGTGCGAGATGATGGAATTACCAATCAGGCAGCTTTATTATGACGAGCGCAAATATACCTATGCCCAAAGCCAGCAGCTTAGAGGGCAGACCGGGAGTATCGGTCATCTTCGTGGCGATTTTGGCTCAGGCGGTCAGGAGTTTTACACTTCTTGGGACGAGCATAACAGCAGACTGAAAACACCTGAATTCAGTTCGGAGCTTGATGAGGTTATCAATGCTTTGCGTTCCGAAGAATACGGACTGCTCAAAAGCCGCCCCGGTATGGCACAGTTTGCAAGAAAGTATCCGGACAGCGCCTTTAAAGGCAGCTACACAACAGAGCATGGCTTTCGTGTGGATACGGAAAAACACGCCTATCTGATAAGGTGCAATCCTACAAAGGGCGATTACAACTTTTACTGCTTCTGTTATGTGAAGGAATGGCTTGACCGCCATATGGACAAGGCAGGACAGGATATTCGTTTTATTGACAGCCATTACAAAGAACTGTTCCGTCTGCCGGACGGAGAGCAGGTTGTGATTACGCTAAGCAACGGAGAAACGATGGAACAGCCCTGTCGGTATATTGATGAGACGCATTTAGAGGTTGGGAATAACCTTTATCATATTTGCGAGTTTGCCGAGCGAATGGAGCGTGGAGGAAACACCTACGCACCGAAGGAAACGCCCCTGCCCCGTGAGTGCCTGTCTGTCCTTGCTGACACAGGCGAGCTTGTTAAGATTGACCGTTACCGGATGGGCTGTATGCCGAGAAGCGTACAGAAAACACCCGAAGAAAACCGTGAGACTGCCAGCAGATATAACGAGCATTATGGCGTTAGCAAAGCACAGGAGGCGGCAATGCTTGCAGGCTCAATGTCGGGCTGGGATACGCCTTTAGCAAAGCCGAAAAGCTATGACGAGAACGGCGTTCCGATAAAGCCGAAGAACAAAAATAAAGAATATGAACGATAGGAGGTGCAGAATGGATATTTTTGATGTCATAAGAGACAGGAAAAAGCAGGCAGTATTCAATATGATTTTAGAAGAAGCCTGCCGACAATGGTGCTGCTTTATTGATGACGCACCGGAAAGAAAGGATGGAGAGGGCTTTGCACAGTTTTTCTTTGAGATATTCGAGGGTAAAGAAAAGGATTACTGGGAACAAATTGCAGACGCACAGCCATTCAGAAAAAATATAAAGCAAAACTTAGAACGATAGGAGGTGTCAGCCGTGGCACGAAAATATGACCTGATTTCTGAATTATACAGCCGTACCTGTAAAACGGTCGTGATTTATCCGGAGAATTGGGAAGCGTTCCTGCGTAACGCCTGCCGATACTTCAAGCTGCGTTTTGACGAGCAGCTTCTTGTCTACGCACAAAGACCTGACGCAACGGCGGTATTGGAGATTGAGAAGTGGAATACAAAATTTGGGAGGTGGGTAAACCGTGGCGCACACGGCATTGCGGTATTCGAGGACGCAGACAAAAGCCGCCAGCGGCTGACGCACTACTTTGATATTTCAGATACCCATGAAAGCCGTTATGCCCGCCCCGTTCCCATTTGGCAGATGAAGCCGGAATACAGCGATGACATTGTGGATACCCTTGAAAGCACCTTCGGGGAGCTTAATGATAAGAGCAGCCTTGAATCCGCAATTTTAAGCGCCGCTAAAAATGCCGTGGAGGATAACATTCCCGATTATTTATCGGATTTATTGGATTCCGTGGAAAACAGCCTTTTGGACGGGGTAAGCGAGGAAGAAATCACAATGATTTATAAAGAGACGGTGCAAAACAGCGTGGCATATATGCTGATGTCCCGGCTTAGCTTGGATACGGAAGGCTTCTTTGAGCCTGACGATTTTCGGGGCGCTGTGAACTTTACAACACCTGCAACGCTGAACGCACTCGGCTTTGCCGCCAGCGATATAGCGGAAATGGGGCTTGCAGAAATTTCCCGCACCATTTCCGCACTCGACAGGAAAAATCGCATAATTGCCGGAAACGGAAAAGCAGATTACAATATAGGCAGAGAAAACAACGAAAGGAGTGCTAAAAATGAACGAGATCAGATATACCATGCAGGGCGATTACAATCTGCCGAACCTGACCATGCCGGGGCAGCCGGAAGTGAGCCTCGGCAGATACGCACAGATGAGGAGGAAGTTTCTCAAAGAACACCACAAAGTCCGCTATTACAATCTTCTGACGAGCTGCACCCTGACCGCACACTTGGCGGAGACAGAGCAGAGAGCCTTGCAGATGGAGGAAGCCCTGACGGAGCAGATGGCGGCGAAGGAAGGAATCACGGAGAGCCTGAAGGCGGCGGATATGATGTCGTGGGTTCGGAAAATGAACAATCTGAAGAACCGGGTGCAGGAAATCGTGAAGGCGGAAGTCATCTTCGCTTAGTCTACGACCGCAGGCATGAGGACAAAAGCCTTCCGTTTTTCGGCAGTGATGAAACTATCAACGAGATACTTGGAACAACGCCGCACTTAAAAGCGTCAAAGGATGAAATCCGTGCTTTTTATGAAAGAAATTTCGATGATACTGTGCGAACCAAATTTATCAAGGGCATTTTCAATGACGATTACACCGAGCTTATCCTAAGCGATGGCAGGCGTGTCGGTTACAAAACATTTGAAAATGTCCTTCATTTTTGGGAGGGCAGCTATCTTTCCCGCACAAAGCAGAGCTTCTATGATTGGGGCGTTGTGGCAAAGCACTTTGAAGCCATGCGGCTGCTCGGTCAGTTGCAGGATACCATGAAACCGCTACCGTCCGTCAACGGGCAGATGACAATTATGGATTTACAGGCAGAGGAAATGAAAACCTCTGCCTTTACTTTTTCTCAGGAGATTATCGACGCTGTTCTCACTCGTGGAAGCGGTATCTCTGAGGGGAAAATGCGTATCTATGAGCAGTTTGAAAAGAGCCTGTCCGCAAAGGAAAATATAGATTTCCTGAAAGATGAATACGGCTGGGGCGGCGCTTATCCGGTTATTATCGGTGCAGGGATTGATGAGCAGCACGACGGCAAGGGTATCCGTATATCCAAAGGGATTGGAGATGATAAGCCAAATATCCTTTTGAAGTGGAATCAGGTGGAAAAGCGGATTGCCGAGCTGATACACCTTGACCGTTATCTCAACCCGAAGGAAAAAGAACATTATCCGGTGTGGCTTGAAAAGCAGGAGGAACGCCGGGCAGAGCTTGCAGAAAAACAAAGAAACAGAGAAATCCTTTCCGCAGCGCCGTCCGAAAAAGAGACGGAAAAGGCTTCGGATAATGCCGAGCTTGTCTTTGCGTATGCCTATCATCTTGGAGATACCGTTTATATGGGTGCAGAGGAATACGAAATCCTGTCCTTTGATGATGAGCGGGTTATGCTCCACGATATGCAGTATCCGTTGTTTACGAAGGAAATGGACAGAGCCGAGTTTGACCGCAGGGTGCAGGAAAATCCGATGAACGACCACCTGAAGCAGAGATATTACCGTCCGAAGAAAAAGCGGCTGCAATCGAAGCTGATCCGAATACCACGCCTATCGGGGACGAGGATTACTATTTCCACCGTCCGGGTATGGGAGAATTTGAAGCAATCTATTATAATCCTGACGCAAATGCCGGAGGTCAGTTTGTCGTTTTGCATTTATCGTATGAACTGATTGCAGAAGCAAAAGAAAACAGCAGCTCCGTAAGTGAGTTTTATGAGTATCTCGACAGCGAAGCATACACGGAACTGATTGACTTAGGCACACAGGAATTTACCGATTACCTTGAAGCCTATGCAGAGCCTTCCCCTGATTTTATCGGACGAACCGAAGAAACCATGCAGGCGCTTATTGCACAGGCAGAAAAAGGACTGAATAAATCAGCTTATGACATTGGTATGGGGTATCTCGGTAACGGACTTACTGTCTGGAACAGAGCCGTAGAAGAACATGGGGACTATCAAACTATCGCCCATATCAGCAATGAGGGCGAAATCAAATACTATGTTGACGGGCTTCCTGATGATGTTACCGCAAGGATAGAGCAGGCGGCAGAGCAGGAACAGCAGAAAGCTTTATTTGCTGCTTCTTATCAGATAGGCAGCAAGGTATATTTGGACGGAAAGCTGTTTGAGATTACACGGATTGATGACTGGAATGTGGAACTTATGGATCGTTCCGTGCAGAATCCCCAGCCCCGTTTGGAGCGTAAGGACAGCTTTATGCAGCTTGTTTGGCAGAATGAATATGATAAAATCAGGCACGACAATCCCAATGCCATCGTTTTGTATGAAGCAGGCGGTTTCTATGAACTTTACGGAAACGACGCCGTATATATGTCAGACACCTTTGCTCTGAATCTTTCAAATAAGACGGTGGGCGGCGAACTTGTGTCGATGTGCAGCATACCTTCCAACCGATTACAGACCTATGTGGATATGCTGCTTGACAGAGGAAGCGATGTAGCAATCGCTTCTCTTGAAAACGGAGAGCGTGTCACACGCAGCCTTGTTTCTGCCAATAAGGAAGATCCGGTA
>ERZ860023.1265-NODE-1265-length-10502-cov-1.753709_pt1 | contig 10502 bp, 8 predicted proteins | sample MGYA00509983_ERZ860023 | MGnify/ENA primary metagenome ERZ860023 (study PRJEB30046, sample SAMN00715180) | human gut metagenome | study: EMG produced TPA metagenomics assembly of the A metagenome-wide association study of gut microbiota in type 2...
GCACAAGCGTAAAAAAAGACTAAGAAAGAACAGACATAAAAGCAAAAAATAATTTTTAAGTCTGATCAAACAGAATAAAGAACAAACTTGCGAAGCTACATGTCTTTCAAGTTTGTTCTTTGTTTAAGTAGCTAACCCAAAATGAACAATTTGTCAAAAAAGTTGTTCATATAAATGAGATTCAATCAATAATAAGAAAGCAAAACAGGACAAGTGAAATTGTAATAGACGTACAGCCCAAAGAGGTCTCCATCGCCCTTCTCGAAGACAAGAGTCTGGTGGAACTTCAAAGCGAAGGAAGAAACATTTCTTTCTCAGTGGGCAATATGTATTTGGGACGTATCAAGAAATTGATGCCCGGACTGAATGCATGCTTTGTAGACGTCGGTTACGAGAAAGACGCTTTTCTTCATTATCTTGACCTGGGTCCTCAATTTAACTCACTCGAAAAGTTTGTAAAGCAGACTTTAAGCGACAAAAAGAAGCTGAACTCCATCAGTAAAGCAACCCTACTTCCTGACCTGGACAAGGATGGCACAGTGGCCAATACATTAAAGGTCGGACAAGAAGTGGTGGTGCAAATCGTTAAGGAGCCTATCTCTACCAAGGGACCGCGACTGACGTCCGAAATTTCGTTTGCCGGACGCTATCTCGTACTGATCCCTTTTAATGACAAGGTTTCTGTTTCACAAAAAATTAAATCGAGCGAAGAACGCGCCCGCCTGAAACAACTGTTGATGAGCATCAAACCGAAAAACTTCGGTGTGATTGTCCGCACAGTGGCCGAAGGCAAACGCGTGGCCGAACTCGACGGAGAGCTTAAAGTCCTGATCAAGCATTGGGAAGATGCAATGGCGAAAGTACAGAAAGCCACCAAGTATCCGACGTTGATTTATGAAGAAACCAGCCGCGCCGTAGGTTTGTTGCGCGACCTCTTCAACCCTTCTTTTGAGAATATTCACGTCAACGACGAGGCTGTGTACAATGAAATTAAAGACTATGTATCACTGATTGCGCCCGACCGGGCTAATATCGTGAAACTGTACAAAGGTCAACTTCCCATTTACGACAATTTCGGTATCACCAAGCAGATTAAATCATCGTTTGGTAAAACAATCTCTTACAAGAGTGGTGCCTATCTGATTATTGAGCACACTGAGGCGCTTCACGTAGTAGACGTGAACAGCGGTAACCGCACCAAGAATGCCAACGGGCAGGAGGCCAACGCACTGGAAGTGAATCTGGGTGCAGCCGACGAACTGGCACGCCAGCTCAGACTAAGGGATATGGGTGGTATCATCGTGGTGGACTTCATCGACATGAATGAAGCCGAAAACCGACAGAAGCTTTACGAACGTATGTGTGCCAACATGCAGAAAGACAGAGCACGTCACAACATCCTGCCGCTCAGTAAATTCGGACTGATGCAGATTACACGCCAGCGTGTACGCCCGGCTATGGATGTAAATACGACGGAAACCTGCCCCACCTGCTTCGGTAAAGGCACCATCAAATCGTCCATCCTCTTTACGGACACCTTAGAGAGTAAGATTGACTACCTGGTCAACAAATTGAAGATAAAGAAATTCTCGTTACACATCCACCCGTACATCGCAGCCTACGTCAATCAGGGACTCGTCTCCTTGAAACGGAAGTGGCAGATGAAGTACGGATTCGGTATCAAGATTATTCCAAACCAGAAATTAGCATTCCTGGAATATGTATTCTACGACCTGCAAGGGGAAGAGATAGACATGAAGGAAGAAATCGAAATCAAATAAAAAAGACGGCGAAGGGTATTTATCTTCGCCGTCTTTTTTAGCTCTTGCTTTGGGGGAGCTCTCCCCAAACATGCCTTTCGTTATAAAGCCAAACGATAGATTTCCCTGCAATCAGTCATGGTCAGCTTCACGTAGTTGCCAAGCAGTTCGCCTTTATTGCGCCGCAGACTGACGAGCATACGGTCTATATCGGGATGCTCGATACCCAACTCCTTAAAGCTAACCGGCAAGCCCATGTAACGGAAAAAGTGTTTCAGTCGGGCAGTACCTGCCAAAGCCATCTCTTCCAAATCTTCGGACTTGGGTATATCAAAAACACGATGGGCAAACTGGGCTATCTTTGCCGGATTATGTTCTGCCATAAAAGCCATCCAGGCAGGGAAGATTACAGCCAAGCCGGCACCGTGGGCTACATTATAGATAGCACTGATTTCATGTTCCAGTGCATGGGATGCCCAGTCTTCCTCACGCCCTACCCCACAAGTTCCGTTATGCGCCACAGTGCCGCACCACATAATGTTGGCACGCGCGGCATAGTTGTCCGGTTGCTGTTTCACCCGGTAAGCTTCTTTAATGATAGCTGTCAAGGTGCCTTCACAAAGCCGGTCGCTGATTTCCACATCCGGTGTATTCGTGAAGTAACGCTCCATGATGTGGGCCATCATGTCGGCAATGCCACAAGCCGTCTGATAAGCCGGGAGGGTGTAGGTCAGTTCAGGATTCATGATGGAAAATACGGGACGCAAATGCTCGGGGGCACAGAGACCCAGTTTTTGGAGTGTCTCTGTCTTGGTAATTACCGTATTGCCCGAACCCTCGCTTCCGGCAGCCGGGATAGTCAGCACCACGGCTACTTTCAACGCTTTCTCCACCTTGGCACGACCGATAAAGAAATCCCAGAAGTCCCCATCATAGAGGGCTCCGGCAGCAATGGCCTTTGCCGTATCTATGACCGAACCACCTCCCACAGGAAGCATCATATCCACCTGCTCACGACGGCAAAGCTGAATACCTTCGTACACCTTACCGTCAATGGGATTGGGCTGGACACCTCCCATTTCGCAATAAGCCACACCGGCTTCCTGCAAGTATTGCTTCACTCTATCCAGCAGACCACTCCGTACAACAGAACCGCCTCCATATACTATCATCACTTTTTGTGCACCATACTTACGCGCCAATGCACCGACTTGCACTTCAGTATTCTTGCCAAAGACAAACTCTGTAGGACTATAAAAAACAAAATTATTCATTGTATACCTTATTTAATGTATCGACTGTATCTTTCAAAGAAGCGTCCGAACGCTCCCCACTTCATCAGTCCTTTCTCAAAAACAAAAATACCCAGCAATGCACAAGAGATGCCCAGCATCACATCAATCAGATAATGGTGTCCCGAATAGACAGCCGTCCACCAGATACCGACCATAATCACCGCAAACAACGCTATCAACCACTTTTTGCTGCGGTCCATAACCGCGTAAGCCAAAGCCACCACCATATAGGCGGCATGGAGCGAGGGCACTGCCGCAAATACATTGGCATTCCTTCCGTAAATGGAGTTGAAGATGGAGCATCCCAGCAATTCGTCAAAGCGCCCTAAGCCTGCCACATTGCCCGGAGTGTCGAGTATCGGCTCGAAACCATAATTCATGGCATACCAGGGCGGAGCAGCGGGATGGATGTAATAGCCGGCAAAACCGATGAGATTAACCAGCAGGAACACCATCGCAAAACGAAGATATACCTTACGGTCACCCTTCAGATAGAGCCACAACCCGAATGCAATGGGAACCGGTACCCAACAGAGATAGAATATCCCGGCAAAGAAATCGGCAACAGGACAATGGTTCAAAGCAAAATACTCACAAGGGATAAGGACAGCACCGTCTACAGACAAGCCAAAAAGGGATTTTTCTGCCTCATAAAGTCCTTTTCATCAATGGGATTCACCTGGTAATTGGGATATACGCGCATCCAGTCATACGAAATGCCGAATATGAAAAACGGCAACAGCGCCACTGCCAACTTACGGGTTGTCTGTCCGGCAAAGAACAATACCAAAAATACACCCGCCATCAGGAAATGTTCCGGACGAAGCCCGATACAGACCGCTGTCAGAATCAGGAAAAACGCTGTGATGACAATCACCAGCACCGCCTCTCTCACAGAGGGAAACAAACTATTTTTCATTCCTTGTCTTTCAGTAGTTTATAGCAATGCGCCAAGCGGGCAAATGCCGTCAAATTCGCCAATATGGCAATCACCGCCATAGGCACAATCAGTATCAGCATCGGGTCGAACAAGGTACAATCACCAAAGATACCGCAGAACATGGCACCGAGGGCAGTCAGCACAACGCGTTCGGGACGCTGCATGAAACCGACTTTACACTCCAGCCCCAAACCTTCGGCACGGGCACGCACGTAACTCACCATCAGCGAACCTATCAGCGCAATGAATGTAATGATGGAGCCCCACAAATAGCCTTGCAGCATCAGGTAATAGAAGATGCCGAACAATGTCACGAGCTCGCTGTAACGGTCGAGTACGGAGTCGTAGAGCGCACCGAAAGTAGAACTCATTTTACCCACGCGTGCCACACGTCCGTCCATCATGTCAAACAACCCGGCAAAGAGCACAATACCGCCTCCCCAGCCTACATAGGCCAGTTCACCACTCTTGTACACCCCGGCATACACAAACAAGGCAGCCGCCACGATATTCAGCACCAGCCCCGTAGTCGTAATAAAGTTAGGCGTAATGCCAATTCTAATCATACCATGCACCACAGGATTGATAATCTTGTATATCACCTGCTGCAACCAATCTCTATAATTCATATTCGTCTTTTTTGTTCTCTAAATAATGTTTCAGAAAGCCTTTTATATTGTGATTACGATAAACGAAAAAACGTTGCAGATGGTAGTTCCAAAAAAAAGCTACCAGCACTGCTACTATTATCTTTGACAGAATAAATACATTGTCTATATAATATCCCAACAGCCCATTGACCCATGTCATGCCCGTAAGCCACTCGGTCAGTGCAAAAGTGCCCCAGGTATTCAGTATAATGCTGCCTCCCCAGACAAAGAGATATTTCACGGCAACATGCGTTTTCTTACAGTCTTCGGCATGGAACACCCATCCGTAATTAATGGCACAGTTTACAATGCCTCCTACCACGGAACCCGTGAATGTGGCATAAAGATAAAAAACAGCAAAAGCCTTTACCAGAAGGATAGTCACCAGAAAATCGACAAAGCTTGCGAATTGCGCAGAAATCTGGGCCTTGAAGAAGATCCAGACAGAATGGCGCCACGACACACCTTTGCCATTTGATTTCAACTGATTATCCATCTTGCCACAATCAAAATTATAAATCCGTAGACTCCGGACAGAATATCGTCCATCATTACCCCGATTCCACCCGGCAGACTTTCCATACGGCGAATGCCCAAGGGCTTGAATATATCAAACAAGCGGAACAAGACAAACGCTCCCAACGCATACCATACGTGTCCGGCAGGCGCTGCAAGCAAAGCAATCCACACACCGACCATTTCATCGACCACCACGCGCGAAGGGTCTTCGCCCCAAGATACCTCCAGGCGGTTGGCAGCCCAGATACCGGCAAGTGTAAATACCAAAATCAATGCTACTGTCAGCCACAAAAGGCAGACACTTGAAACCAGATAAGACAACCCGAACCAGATAAGCGTAGCCAGCAAAGCTCCCGCAGTGCCGGGTGCAAAAGGAGAAAAGCCCGAGCCAAAGCCCGTACCGATAATGACTGGGAGGAGGGAGGGTTTCTTCATCAAAAAAGTAATGAGGTGATAAATGCGATAAAAACGGTAAAGTGATAAATGCAATAAAGTAATAAAAGTGATAAAGTGGTAAAGTGCTATCACTCTATCACCTTACCACCTTATTTCTATCACCTTATCACTGTTTTTTTAATCCAGATAACTTGGTGCAGTTTCACCCACCATGTTGCGGAGAGTCTCTTTCACCATGCGCCATTGCTGGAACAAATCGTGTACCGGCTCATGCTCGAAATCGTGCATCGGGCTCTTGCAGAAGAAGGACAGCCACGTCTGGATGCCGCACATGCCTGCACGCAATGCCAAATCACTGAAAATAACCAAGTCGAGCGCGATGGGAGCAGCAAGAATGGAGTCGCGACACAGGAAGTTAACCTTGATTTCCATCGGATAGCCCATCCAGCCGAAAATATCGATGTTGTCCCATGCTTCCTTGTTATCCTTACGAGGAGGATAGTAGTTGATGCGTACCTTATGATAAACATCACCGTACAAGTCAGGATATTTCTCCGGTTCGAAGATATTGTCGATAACAGACAGCTTGCTGACCTCTTTTGTCTTGAAGTTCTCCGGTTGGTCGAGTACCTCGCCGTCACGGTTACCCAGAATATTCGTAGAGAACCAGCCGCTTACACCCAACATACGGGTCTTGAACATCGGAGCAAGCACCGTCTTCATCAAAGTCTGGCCACTCTTGAAGTCCTTACCGGAAATGGGCACATTCATTTTCTTGGAGAATTCCCACATGGCTGGAGTATCCACACACAGATTAGGAGCACCCATAATAAACGGAGCGCCTTCTGCAATGGCAGCGTATGCATAGCACATACTCGGAGAGATGACTTCAGTATTGTTTTCCTTCATTGCCTGTTCCAAAGCAGCGAGAGATTCGTGCTCCTTGGACAGAGGAATATATATTTCGGTACTTGCAGCCCACAGCACAGCAATACGCTCGCAGTTATTGGCTGCCTTGAAGTTACGGATATCCTCACGCAACTGCTCTGTCATTTCCCAGCGAGTAGCAGCCTTCTTAATATGCGTACCGTTCAAACGTTTTGCAAAATTGTGGTCGAATGCAGCAGGCATCGGCTTGATGGCTTGCAGTTCGTCTTTTACCAAATTCAAGTCTTTCTCTTTCAAAACCTCGGCATACATAGCAGCTTCGTAGGCGTTGTCCGGGAAAATGTCCCAACCGCCGAAAACGATATCATTCAAATCAGCCAAAGGCACTATGTCTTTGATAAGTTTTTCCTTGCCATCCTGCATGCGCATAGCAGCCATTTGTGTGATTGAGCCTATAGCTTTTGCCAAGCCCTTGCGAGCAGCTAATGTACCGGTAATCATGGTGGTTGCAACCGCACCACCTACTCCGACTACCAGCACGCCCAGGCGTCCGGTTGCCGGCTTAATGTTTTCTTTCATTGCCATTGTATTATTTAGAGTTTAAAAAATTGCTCAAATTTAGGGTATTTTACTCAATTGGGATTAGTCATTTTATCCGATTTAATGTCCTATTAGTAAGATTTAAGTTAAAATGTCATGTGTAGACTGATTCTGAGCCCGGATTTGTCGATATTTGGTAAATTTCGGTAAGTCAAACGCCATACATAATCGACACGCAATACTTTGAAAATATTTTCAACACCTACACCTGCCTCTACGTATGGCGTATGCCCCATTGTAGTGCTGCCGGCAGGAAAACGGAACAAATCCTGCTGAAAAGCCGGATTATTCTTATCACTCAAATTCCCATACAAGCCGCGACAGGAAAGCACTTCACGCCATTTCAACTTTTTCAACAAAGGAATACGGTTGAAGAGCCAGCCGTTCAAGTAATAGGTCACATCCCAGGAAGCGTATTCATCGTTCATGAATTCCATGGCATTCATCAGTGAATAGGACTCGGGCTGTATGGTATAGGACAAGTTCGCGTTGGGAATGACGAGCAAAGGGAAAGGAACCTTATTCCAGACTTTTCCGGCTTTCAGGATAACGTCCGTATAACCGAATGCCGAGAACCAGAAACGCTTTTGAAAACCCGCTTCCGTATAGTGATAGGTATAGTCTCCTCCCAGTACCCCTTTGGCAGCCATGGTATGTGTAAGCGAAAAGACCGGAGCATCCAGCGAAACGGGGAAACGGTTCCATTGGGTCTGGAAGAATTTCTCGTTGGGAGCATAGCGCAGCTTCAATTCCAGCTCACTGGTCGAAATACTTTTTACATACGTATTACGGTCATCCTGCTTGACGAAAGGAATCAGATGGGATGATTCATCTTTACGCAGGCGCGCCGTCATCTGTACGGAAAAGCCGGAATGGAACTCATTGGTATAGGTCAGTTCCGCCTTCCGCTGATAACCGATACGGTCATCCTTCTGACGTTTCAAAGCAAGAAAAACATTGTCCTGACTGGTATAAAGATAGTGTTGTCCATATTGATTGACATCTGACAAGTAACGGAGCTTCAACGAATGTATAGGAAATTCATTGGCATATTCCTTCTTCTTATGAAAAGAATATTCCAGTTCGGCAAGTCCTTTTACACGATGGTCGCGAAAACCGTATGCCATATACCCCCTACCGAACAGATGCGGATTGAGCCATGCCGTCGTCATACCGCCGGCACGCAAGCGCACCCCTTCCAGTGTATTTCCGCTGATAGTGGTATTCATCATACCGATATAGAACAAAGGTTCTTTTTCCTTCGGAGCGGGAATATACCCCGTGAACAGCACCTTCAACACTTTCTCCGTCCAGAAATAAACGGGATAGCTGCGCAACTGGGCCATCATCTTGTCCACCGAAGTCTCTTTCTTGCTGACCTCCACCTGGCGGTTGGCATCCCAATATGCTTCCGAATAGCCGGAAGCCGATGTCTCTTCAATCACCTTTTCCGCTTTTCGGAAAGCCTGCAGAGCCTTGTCATCCGGTTCATACTGATAATTTCTGTAATACACATCCCGCTTGGCATAAATACCGTCACTATTGTCCACCAACTTGAACTCCGTAGTGATACTCTCATTGAGCAACTGCCTCGTACCGTCCTCCGCGCGGTCAAAATTCTGTTCAATCTTCATGTAGTCCACAAAGTTCAGATTTATTTTCTGAGGAAAGTTCATGACGGCACGCTTTACAAAATAGGTACTGTCCAGCATGACGTATAAATGTCCCGTAAAACCGAACGACTCGGAGTTGAAAGGGACAAATGTCAAGTCAACACAAGGCTTTCCGGCAACGGTAAGCGTATCCATCAGATAATATTTGTAGAAAGACGGCCCAAGGGAGGAAAGCGGACTGACAAACTTATTGGTGAACAAGGTGATGTTGTTCTCATAAAGGTCTACATCGGTCATGGTGACACTGATAGCCTGCTCCATACCCTGCTGGGAAAGCATTTCGTCCACTCCTGCCTGCCTGCGGGCGGTGACCCACTGTTTCCGGCTATGCGGAGACTTGCGGTAATAGTCTGTGGCAAGCAACTCACGGTTGGAGATGGCCAGTACCGGCCTGCCGGTAACGGCAGAGGTATCGACATAATCCGTCAGAAACTTGAACTTACGGTAAAGCCACTTCTGTTGCTTCAAGCTGTCGAAGTTATTGATGGCAAAAGTCATCTTTTCATAGCGGTCACGTTTCCAGAAGTCGCGTTCGTCGGGCGAGTAGTCATCCCGATGCTCTATCATCTTGCGTACAAACTCCACTGCGGGATTATCCTTTTTCTTATACCGTTCACGTTTCGGCTTCACCACCACCTCATCCAGTGCATAAGTGGCTGGCGAAAGGGCTATATTGAACTTAGAAGACTTTGCAGGATGAATCAGCCGGACATATTCATTATATCCCACGGCCGAAATGACCAGCGTGGCCTCCGGGCGATAGGTCTTGAAGGAAAAACGGCCGTTATTGTCCGTCATCCCTCCCTCCGTAGTTCCTTTCAGATAAACTGACGTATAAGGCAACGGCTCCTTCGTCAACGAATCGGTGACAACGCCTTGCACCATATATTGTGCTCTCAATGGAAGAGTAACCAGCTGGATAAGCAGAAATACCCTAAAAAACAACTTCATACCTTGTTTTACCTAATTTGGATGGCAAAGGTACGGAAGAAAACTTTTTCTTAAAGTTCGGTTTTACGGAATAAATGTTCTAAAAAACTCCTTTTGTATAAAACACTTCCCGTTAAAAGCCGTTGTATAGCGAAACGACGCTCCAGAAAGCATCGGAACAACCAATATATAACCTAAACAACTTGATTATGGAATGGATTTTCAACCAGCTCAGGGAACGCCCCGAACTTGCCATTTTCCTCACTATATTCCTGGGATTCTGGCTGGGGAAACTGCGTATCGGTAAGTTTACGCTGGGCACAGTGACCAGTGTACTGCTTGTAGGCGTACTGGTAGGGCAACTGAATATAGCCGTACCGGGTCCGATAAAGTCGGTATTTTTTCTGCTTTTCCTTTTTGCCGTGGGCTATAAAGTGGGTCCCCAGTTCTTCCGCGGACTGAAAAAGGACGGATTGCCCCAAGTGGGCTTTGCCGTACTGATGTGTGTATCCGTACTGTTAGTGACCTGGCTGCTGGCCCTGATGATGGGCTACAATGCCGGTGAAGCTGCCGGACTGCTGGCCGGTTCGCAAACCATCTCCGCCGTCATCGGAGTGGCAGAAGACACCATGGCCAATATGGGACTGGACGAGGCCCAACGACAAAGTTACGTCAACATCATTCCCGTATCCTACGCCGTCACCTACATTTTCGGTACGGCAGGCTCGGCATGGGTCCTATCATCCATCGGTCCCAAGATGCTGGGCGGGCTGGAAAAGGTGAAAGCCGCCTGCAAGGAACTGGAGGCGAAGATGGGCAGCTCTCTGGCTGACGAACCGGGATTCATGCCG
>ERZ860023.1270-NODE-1270-length-10481-cov-1.814119_pt1 | contig 10481 bp, 10 predicted proteins | sample MGYA00509983_ERZ860023 | MGnify/ENA primary metagenome ERZ860023 (study PRJEB30046, sample SAMN00715180) | human gut metagenome | study: EMG produced TPA metagenomics assembly of the A metagenome-wide association study of gut microbiota in type 2...
ACCAGCTCTCCCTGCCGTCGGCAAAGATTTTTCCCCAGAGACTTCCATCGTTCGTTTTTTTCTCCGTCACCTCGTAAATGGTGTTCATGGGCAGAAAACCTGTTTTTGACGACGACGAATCCGCAGACTCGCGCAGATTTATACCGCTTTCCGTATTCACTCTCCATACCTCGGATTTATTTTCCGTTCTGTCGGAAAGGAAAAGCTTTGTTTCGTCCTCTCTGCGGTTTACAAGCCCCTGCAAAACGCTTCCTCCGGCTACGCGCCATTCTCCGAACGCCTTTGCAATCTCAAGAAAGCTATGCTTTTCAGCCCCGTCTATAAGATAGCTCTTCAGATCAAATTCATCATATACAGACCATATATTACCCATATTATAAGAAAGTGAAACCAGCGCGTCAAACTGATTCTGTTTAAGGCTTATATTATATTTATCCGCAAATTTATTAACATAGCCCTCGTATGTACCCAACGCGTTTTTAAGGAGCTTTTCCGCTTCCTCCTCCGTTATTCCGTCCGGATATTCGTCCGCTCCCACTCCCGTTCCATAGCCGATAGTCCACTGGCTGTAATCCCAGTATTTATATTTACTGAATCCCTCGCACTTCTTGATAAGCTCTATGCAATCCTGCCCGGCCTTCATAGAATTGCCGGCTTCAACCGTGCAATACGGAAAAAGCATTACGGCCGAAAGTATAACCGAAACTATTTTCAGACAAATTCCCTTGGCGTTCATTTAAAAACCCCCTATCGTCATAGAGATATAGTTCATTATAGTTAGACTGTCGTTTGAATTAATAAGCTTATCGCCGTTTACGTCCGCATTTGCCTGCGACGTATTAGTTAAGACGTTTTTATCAGAATCCAGCAGATACATATTCAGGGCGACTATATCCGCCACATTAACAATTCCGTCCCTATTTACGTCGCCGTAAAATATTTCTCCGGAAATTTTCAGTTCACCGTCAGACGCTTCAAACGCTGCCGGCTGCAAATCGTCTCCCACCAACGTATGACCGATAGAAACAAGCGTATTCAAATCGGCTGTTCCGTCCGCCGCTTTAAAGCGAAGTACCGCCGCCGTTCCGTCTCCGCTTTTATTTCTGCTGTCTGACCAGACAAGCCTGACCGCGTCCTGAGCATAGCTTCCGTTGCAGTAAAACACTCCGCCGGAAAGCGCGTCCGACTGCGAAGCTTCGATAAAGGTAAGCATATCCGGATCGTAATTCACAATTACCGAATAGGCAGATATACCTTTGTTATTTTTTATTTTCAGTTCTACCTCGGCAACGCCGTTCTCTTCGCCGTAGCCGGCGTTTATATACAACAGCGGCACGTTTTCCGCATACGCGTTTATACAAAAAGTACACGTCGTTACGAATAATAAAAATAAAGCTATTGCCGTTCTTAATTTTTTCAAGACGCCCTCCGTTCCTCCGACTGTACGGAAAAAGTAAATAAGCGGTTTTTTATAACCTGTTTTCATTGTAATTCTAACATAATCCGACAGCTTTGTAAAGGCAAAACGCATGTTCATACTTTTCGGAGGCAAAAAAAGGACGCTTAGAAAGCGTCCCTTAAATTCTTTTTATTGCAACGGCAGCTCGACCTTAAACGCGGCGAACCCATACGGCGGCAGAACCAGTCTTTCCTCAAACTTAACATCTCCGTAAAGAGTATGATAATACGAGCAAGATTTAACGTCCGTCTTTGAGCTGTCTATTACCTGCTCCTGAGCCGAACGGTTTATAAATATAATAACGGCTTTTCTCCTGTGATTTCTCGCCCTTGAAAAAGCAATAACGTTATCGTCTATATACAAAAACTTCAATGTTCCGTCCCTGAAAACCTTAGAGGATTTTCTTACCTTGGCAAGCAGACGGGTATAATTCAGCAGCTCCTGATCCTCTTTGCCCCACTGATAGCAACGGCGATTGAACGGATCCTTATATCCCTGCTGACCGGCCTCGTCGCCGTAATAAATACAGGGTACCCCCGGAAGAAAATACTGCAAAGCCATAGCCACCTTCATTCTGTTTCTGCCAAGCTCATATTCCTCCGCAGTCAGCATACGGCCGCTCATCCAGTCCTTGCTTTTTCCCTCGCAGCTTTCACCGCCAAGAACATTTATGGCTCTCTCAATATCGTGGGTTGAAATACTGTTCATAAGCACGTCTACCGACGGCTTCGGATAATTTTCGACAATCGTCATAACGCTGTTTCTGAAATCATAAGGACTGCCGCCCTTTACATAATTCATAATCGCTGAACGAAACGGATAATTCATAACCGAGTCAAGCTGATGTCCAAGCAGGTAACGCTTTTAACTCCGTAGCTCTCCTTGTTAGAGGCGTCCTCCCAGACTTCTCCTATTATTAGCTTTTCCTTGCCGTGCTTCTTGACGCATTTATTAAGCTTATCCAGAAACTCGTCGGGCAGCTCGTCGGCAACGTCCAGACGATAACCGGCAGCTCCCATTTCAATCCAATAATCCAGCACGCCGCCGTCTCCGCAGATATACTCCGTATATTCCTTGTTGTTTTCCCGCACATTCGGCAGGGTATCTATCCCCCACCACGCCTCATATTTATCAGGATATTCATAAAAGGTATACCAGGGATAAAATTCGCTGTTCTTTGAATTATAAGCTCCCAGACTGTCGTAACGGTTAAACTTGTTAAAATAAACGCTGTCTGCTCCCGTATGGGAAAAAACTCCGTCAAGTATAATGGAAATACCGAATTCTTTCGCCTCTGCGCAAAGAGCTTTAAAATCCTCGTTAGTGCCTAAAAGCGGATCTACCTTTCGGTAATCAGCCGTATTGTATCTATGATTTTCATGGGACTCAAATATAGGATTCAGATATATGCAGGTCACGCCAAGCTCCTTGAGATAAGGCAGTTTCTCCCTTATACCCTCCAGATCTCCGCCGAAATAATCGTTATTCCAGACGTGACCGTTTTCGTCAGGACGGTAATAGGGAGTATCTTCCCAATTATCTCTCATTCCCCTGCCATAAGGAATATTTTCGTGAACCCTTCCGCTTTTATAAAAACGATCCGGAAAAATCTGATACATTATACCGCCCTTTAAAAATTCGGGAGTTTCAAAGGATTCGTCGTAAACCGTAAGCTGATATAAATCGCCGAAATTTATACTGCTTTCATGACATGCAGTCTTTTTTATATAATTTCTGGTACCGTTTAACGTATAGGAAAAATAATAATAATGTACTCCGGCGTATTTTGCAATAAACGTAGTCTGATATACGTTATTCGCCGAGTCCTCCGACTCCAGATTCATCTGAAGAAACCTTTCCTTGAAGCCGTTTCTGAAAAGCACAAGCACCGGCGGAAAATCAGGAACAACGTCTTTAGGAAGCCTTATCCTGAATTCGCACGGCTCGCCCTTTTTTATAGCCCCGAACGGCTTTTTATACATAACGTTCCAGCTATCGAAAATCTTTTTCATAGAGCCTCTCCTCTTTAATGTTATAAAAACCGGGCGTCCGGAAAAACCGGGCGCCCTTCTTTAAATCTATATAAGCTTATCAAAGTCCCCAGATGTCCTTTGCATATTCTGTTACAGCTCTGTCAGCGGAGAATATTCCTGCTCCGGCAATGTTATTCAATGACATTTTCGCCATTTTTCAGAATTCTTATAGCATTCGGAAGAGTGAGCCTGAGCCTTTCTGTAGGAATCGAAATCCGCAAGAACCATATAGGGATCCGCGTCCTTAAGGGAATTTGCAACCTCGCTGAAGCTGCAGCCGTTTATGCCGTGATACATTCTGTCTATACAGCTTTTTATAACAGGGTTTGATTTATAATATGCGCCGGGATCGTAGCCTGATCTCTTGAGATCGTTGACCTCCTCGGTTTTCATTCCGAAGATTATTATATTTTCGTCCCCGACAGCCTCCTTTATCTCAATGTTAGCGCCGTCGAGCGTTCCAAGCGTAATAGCGCCGTTGAGCATAAGCTTCATATTTCCCGTACCCGAAGCCTCTGTGCCCGCCAGAGAAATCTGTTCGGATATGTCGCTTGCCGGCATAAGAAGCTCGGAAAGAGTAACCCTATAATCTTCAAGAAAATAAACTGAAAGCTTTTTGCTTATCTTTGGATTCTTTCTTATCTCCTCGGAGATCGCCCATATAAGCTTGATGATCTGCTTTGCCAGATAATATCCCGGCGCCGCCTTTGCGGCAAAGATATATGTCTTAGGAATAAATCCGCGTCGGGATTGTTAAGCAGAAATTCATAATCCGCAAGAATGTTCATAACATTCAGATGCTGACGCTTGTATTCGTGCAGACGCTTTACCTGAACGTCGAAAATGCTGTCGGTATCTATAAGGATATTACTGTTTTGCTTTACATACTTTGCAAAACGCTCCTTATTATCCTTCTTTATTTTCATAATGTCCTCAAGGACTGATTTATCGTTTTCAAATACGCAGAGCTTTTTCAGCTCGCTGCCGTCATGAAGGAATTTGTCTCCGATCTTTTCCCTGAGAAGAGCGGTAAGTCCCGGATTGGACTGATAAAGCCATCTTCTGTAAGCGATACCGTTGGTAACGTTTTTGAATTTTCTCGGAGTATCGGTATATTCGTCGTTGAAAACATCGTGCTTGATAATTTCCGAGTGAAGCTTTGAAACTCCGTTTATGCTATGCGACGCCACAACGCAGAGCGTAGCCATATGAATCTGATTATCCTTGATAATAGACATTCTTGTCGTTTTTGCGCTGTCTCCGTTGTTTCTTTCCATAAGCTCGGCGCAGTAGCGGTTGTTTATTTCAACAATAATGGAGAAAATTCTCGGAATTATTCTCTTGACAAGATTAACGTCCCATTTTTCAAGGGCTTCAGCCATTACAGTGTGGTTAGTATACGCAAAGGTATTTGTAACGATATGCCACGCCTTTTCCCATGTATAGCCGCAGTCGTCAAGAAGTATGCGCATAAGCTCGGGAATAGCAAGAGTCGGATGCGTATCGTTTATATGAATAGCCGTTTTTTCATGAAGATTATCCAAGGTGCCGTATACCGACATATGATTGTTTACAATATCCCCCACAGAGGAGGCGCAGAGAAAATACTGCTGACGCAGACGCAGAGCCTTGCCCTCAAGGTGATTATCATTAGGATAAAGGACCTTTGAGATGGCGTTTGCAGCCGCGTTCTGGCCCAACGCCTTTTCATAGTCGCCGTGATTGAACATCGACATATCAAAGCTCGGAGCCTTAGCGGCCCAGAGTCTTAACACCGAAACTCCCTCGCTGTCGTGTCCGGAAACATACATATCATACGGAATAGCCTGAACCGTGGAGTAATTGACATGTGAAATATGGTGATACTGATTGTCCCAGTATTCCTGAAGCTCGCCCTCAAAATGAATGTCTATTGAAAGCTCGGGGCGGGGATCAAGCCATACGGAGCCGCCGGGCAGCCAGTTATCAGGAAGTTCGGTCTGCCAGCCGTCTTCAAGCTTCTGCTTGAATATTCCGTATTCATAGCAGATAGAATAGCCCATCGCCGGATATCCTGAGTTGCCAGCGCGTCAAGATAACACGCCGCAAGACGTCCGAGTCCGCCGTTTCCAAGTCCTGCGTCAGGCTCGTATTCATATACATTTTCAAGCTTTACGCCGTATTCCTTAAGCATTTTTTCAACTTCGCCGGCAATCTCAAGATTATAAAGACTTGTTTTCAGCGAACGTCCCATAAGAAATTCCATTGAAAGATAGTATACCTGCTTTTTGCCGTCCGAATGTACCTTGTTTATAAACTTCTGCCGCTTTTTTTTGAGAAATTCAACTATTATCGAGGACAAAACCTGATATATCTGTTTATCCGAAGCTTCATCCGGTGAAATATTATACCTGAGCTGAAGCTCTTTTATAAATGACTCTTTTATATCTGCGATTTCCGGCTTTATTGTCATTATTATCTCCTATCTCCCATATGAAATGGAATTGTTTTATATACTGTCTGTACTGTTAAGCGCAGACAAATAAAAATTTTCACAAAATCATTATACTATAAAAGCTGCCGTTTTTCAATACCCGATTCAGGTTTTTAACATATTGCCCGAACTTTTTTCATCAATAACATATAAATTTAATCATGATTTAAAAATATCCGCGCTTTTATTCCTTCAAATTACTGCTTCGCCCTGTTTTTTGCTCTTTGAGTATTACTTAGGATTCTTTTTCTTATACGGATATTTTCCGGAGTAACCTCCAACAGCTCGTCGTCCGCCAAAAATTCCAGACTGTCCTCAAGACTAAGACGTCTCGGAGGAACAAGTCTGAGAGCGTCGTCCGAACCGCTTGCGCGCGTATTGGTAAGGTGCTTTTTCTTGCAGACATTTACAACCAGATCCTCGGTTTTAGGAGACGCCCCCACTATCATACCCTCGTAAACCGGAGTGCCGGCGTCGATAAAAAGCTGTCCGCGCTCCTGCGCGTTATACAAGCCGTAGGTAACCGCCTCGCCCGTTTCAAAGGAAATAAGCGAGCCGGTGTTTCTTCTGGGAATTTCGCCCTTATAAGGCTGATAGCTGTCAAAAACGCTGGACATTATTCCTTCTCCCTTAGTATCCGTCAGAAATTCGCTTTTATATCCGAAAAGTCCTCTTGCGGGAATAATAAATTCAAGCTTCATTCTTGAACCCTGCGGATGCATTTCAACAAGCTCGGCCTTTCTCGTTCCCATTTTTTCCATTACAGAGCCGACGCAGTCTTCAGGAACGTCTATAACAAGTCTTTCGACAGGCTCCAGCTTCCTGCCGTTTTCGTCCTCCTTGAAAAGCACCCTCGGAGTTGAAACCGAAAGCTCATAGCCCTCGCGGCGCATATTTTCAATAAGGATTGAAAGATGCATCTCTCCTCTTCCGGCGACCTAAACGAATCGGTGTTTTCGGTCTCTTCAACGCGCAGGGAAACGTCCTTTAGAGTTTCCTTGAAAAGTCTTTCACGGAGCTGACGCGAGGTCACAAATTTTCCCTCTCTGCCTGCAAACGGAGAATCGTTTACGGAAAAAGTCATTTCAACCGTAGGCTCGCTTATTTTTGTAAATTCAACAGGCTCCACGCAATCGGGAGCGCATATTGTGTCGCCGATGGTGATTCCCTCGATACCGCTGATCCAGACGATGTCGCCCGCTTTTGCCGTTTCGGCAGGCACTCTCTGAAGTCCCTCTATCTGAAGCAGAGAAACAAGCCTTGCGTTGGAAATCCTTTTTTCGGAATTCTGATGATTACAGACCGAAACGTTCTGATTGACTCTGACCGATCCTCTCTGTATGCGGCCTATTCCGATTCTTCCCACATACTCATTATAATCTATTGATGAAATGAGCATCTGAAACGGGCCTTCCTCGTCTGCCTCAGGCGGATTAAATAGCTTAAAATAGTGTCGAACAGAGGAGCGAGGTCAGTTCCCGCCTCATACTGGCTCAGCGACGCCGTACCGGCTCTTCCGGAGCAGAAAAGAACAGGACTTTCAAGCTGTTCCTCGTTTGCGTCAAGATCAAGCAGAAGCTCGAGAACCTCGTCGCCGATTTCGTCAAGACGGGCGTCGGGACGGTCAATCTTATTGACTACGATAATAATCTTATGGTTCATTTCTAAAGCCTTAGACAGTACAAACCTGGTCTGAGGCATTGCTCCCTCGGCTGCGTCCACAAGCAGAAGCACCCCGTCCACCATACTGAGCACGCGCTCGACCTCTCCGCGAAATCCGCGTGTCCGGGCGTATCTATTATATTAATTTTAGTTCCGTTATAGCAAACGGACGTATTTTTTGCGAGAATGGTAATTCCTCTTTCACGTTCTATATCATTGTTGTCCATGACTCTTTCGGCAACCACCTGATTTTCCCTGAACGCGCCGCCCTGCTTGAGCATTTCGTCGACAAGGGTAGTTTTACCGTGATCGACGTGGGCTATAATGGCTATGTTTCTTAAATCTTCTCTGATCATTTTTCATTCCTCCAGAAATGTTTAGGGTATGAAATTTATATTAATATAACCTAAAGTCTAATTATAATTTTTCAGCAGTGCGCTTAACTTGCCTGAAAAAGCGAATATATATCGTTTTCATCATAACCGTTCATAATCGCTTTTACCATATAATTTCCCCTAAATGAATCAACATTAAACTGCACATTTTGTCTAAAGAGCGTTTTTTTTAATGCATAAAAAATGTCCTGCATAAAAATGCAGGACTTGTTATTGGTGGGAGAAGATGGATTCGAACCATCGAAGCTGAAAGCAACAGATTTACAGTCTGCCCCCTTTGGCCACTCGGGAATTCCCCCATCTGAAATTGTTTGCTTGTCGGTGGAGCTGGTAGACGGATTCGAACCCCCGACCTGCTGATTACAAATCAGCTGCTCTACCAACTGAGCTATACCAGCATCTTTTAAGAATGCTTAATTATTATATCACAAGTATCTAAGCTTGTCAACCTTTTTTTAAAATTTTTCAAGGAAAATGGTCGAGGCGACAGGACTTGAACCTGCGGCATCTTGGTCCCAAACCAAGCACTCTACCAAACTGAGTTACGCCTCGATTACACTATTTTTATTGTTTTTCATTCAAACAGCTTTATTATTATACACGTTTTTACTCAAAATGTCAATAAAAAAATCTATTTTTGTAATCAATTACAATTATTTTTTGCCGTCCTCTTCAGATTATCGTCACTATGCACTATTATCGCACGTCAGAAAACACATCATAATTCGTTGACAGCTCTTCCATGCGTTAATTTCAATTACAACAATTCATTAAAAATCTCTTTTATAATTCAGATACCTCGTTCCATTCGCACTTTTACTACATAATTTTTTGTATCGGACATACAGGATTTTTCATATTATAGCTATGATAAATCTTAATCGAGGAGGACAAAATGGGACTAACCTCACAATCAACGGGTAAAAATGCCTTTGAAGGAAATATGCCCGCCAAGCAGGAAGGAGAATTTCTGATAGCTCTCGCCGGAAATCCCAACGTCGGCAAGTCCACAGTATTCAACGCCCTGACCGGAATGCGGCAGCATACCGGCAACTGGGCCGGCAAAACGGTTTCAAAGCGGCAGGACGGTGTGAGCATAACGGAAAAAAATACATACTTGCAGACCTGCCCGGAACCTATTCGCTGATGGCTCATTCGGCGGAGGAGGAAGCGGCAAGAGATTTTATCTGCTTTGCGTCACCTGACGCAGTTATAGTGGTTTGCGACGCAACCTGTCTTGAACGAAATCTTAACCTTACTTTGCAGGCAATGGAAATCACGCCGAAAACAGTTTTATGCGTTAATCTGCTGGACGAAGCAAAGAAAAAAGGAATAAGCATAGATATTGATAAACTATCAGGGATACTCGGTATTCCAGTGGTGGGCGTAACGGCAAGAGACAATAAGGGACTTGACGAGCTCATGGACGCGGTAGAGAAGGTTATAGAAAGCCCGCCTGAAAGCTCGTTTATGCCGTCCTACAGCAGAGGTCTGGAGGAAGAAATATTAAAAGTTTCCCTTAGTCTTGAAAAGGAGATTAACGGAAAATTACCGGCAAGGTGGACGGCTGTCAGGCTTATTGACCGTAATGAACGTCTATCCCGCTCCATAAACAGCTATCTCGGCTTCGACGCAGAGGAAAGAATTTTCGGATGTCTTAACAGATGCAGAGAATCTCTCGCCCGAAAAAGCTTTACTGCGGAAACTATAAACGACGATATAATATCGAGCATAATAAATTCCGCGGAGGAAATCGCAGAAAAAACCGTAAGCTTCAAAAATTCCGACTATTATGAGCGCGACAGCAAAATAGACAGGATTTTAACAAGCAGAATATTCGGAATACCGATAATGCTGGGTATTCTTGGAATTATTTTCTGGATAACGATAGTCGGCGCAAATTACCCCTCTCAGCTTCTTTCAAACGGACTTTTCTATCTTGGAGACAAACTGGAGGCTTTGCTCGGATCCCTCAACTGCAATCCTACGGTAACGGATATGGCCGTAAACGGAATTTACCGCGTACTCGCCTGGGTTGTTTCCGTAATGCTTCCTCCGATGGCAATTTTCTTTCCGCTCTTCACTCTTCTGGAGGATCTCGGCTATCTGCCGAGAGCAGCGTTTAATCTTGATAAACACTTCAGACGTGCAAACGCATGCGGTAAGCAGGCTTTGACTATGTGGTTGGTGAAAAACCGGATGCTACTTTCGCAAACGCTTTCTTTCCATGTATAGTATGGAATTAAAGTGGATGCAATTATAGCAGTCGCTTTTTTACTATGCATGGCATGTTGTAAAACCGTTTGCAAAAATAAAAATACCGACCTTGTAACTTATATTAAAATTTATACTCTTTAATAAAAATGCTATTATAACATAAAGGTTATAATAGCATTTTTTTATTTTCACCTGTTCCACCAACCCATGACAAAAGTGTTCTAACCACATAAGACAGCGCT
>ERZ860023.1271-NODE-1271-length-10479-cov-2.537510_pt1 | contig 10479 bp, 9 predicted proteins | sample MGYA00509983_ERZ860023 | MGnify/ENA primary metagenome ERZ860023 (study PRJEB30046, sample SAMN00715180) | human gut metagenome | study: EMG produced TPA metagenomics assembly of the A metagenome-wide association study of gut microbiota in type 2...
ACCAGTGCGTTGACCGCGCTCTCGGGCAGCTGCTTCTCGAGAAGCTCGGCCTTCACGCCGTCGGCACCGATCTTATCCATCTTGTCGAAGGTGATGCAGACGGAATCCAGCGTGTCAGCGGCAAAGCCCATGCTCTCCAGCATCCCGCGCAGGATGCGGCGGTCGTTGATGTTGACGGTGAAGCCGTCGAAGCCGATGCCCAGCAGGGCGCGGGTGGTCACGTCGATGAGCTCGACCTCGGCGTTGGGGCTCTCGTCGCCCAGAATGTCGATGTCGCACTGGACGAACTCGCGCAGACGGCCCTTCTGGGGGCGCTCGGCGCGGAAGACGCGGTCGGTCTGGATGACCTTGAAGGGGTGGGGGAGCTTGTCCTTGTTGGCGGCGTAGAAGCGGCTCAGGGGCAGGGTCAGATCATAGCGCAGGCCCATGTCGGAGAGCTCTTTCGGGTCGCCGGAGTTCAGGGCGGCGGTGAGCTTGTCGCCGCGCTTGAGCACCTTGAAGATGAGGTTCAGGTTGTCGCCGCCGTCGGACTTGTCGAGGTTCTCCATATCCTCCAGCATGGGGGTGGAGATGCGCTCGAAGCCGGATGCGCGGTAAGTCTCGAGAATTTTGCCCTGAATGTAGTCGCGCAGGGTCTGCTCGTTGGGCAGAAGGTCGCGCATACCTTTTAAGGCCTGAGTTTTCATAAGATAGTCCTCTTTCTGTATAGCCCTCTCAGTCGCGGATGGCAGATACTGAGCCGAACCTCTCAGTCTGCTTCGCAGACAGCTCCCCTACTAGGGGAGCCTCTGGCGAAGAGATCAAGTGTTCCGAAATGCCAAAGCCTCCCCTCGATAGGGGAGGTGGCACGGCGGAGCCGTGACGGAGAGGTTCAGGCACAGAAGCAACGTGACGAAAGAGATGATTTTTATAATACTCTTCTAATTATAAAGGATACTGTCTTTTTGTCAATCGAAAAGGACACACTATTCCCTGAGGTGATGCACGAAATGCAGAAAACAAGACCCTGGGCCATCCTGGCGGCGGGCGCGGCCATTCAGGTATTGACAGGCCTGCCCGCCGCGTGGGGCGTGTTTCAAAGACCCGTCATGGAGGAATACGGCCTCAGCGAGCAGGGGGCAGGCTATGCCTTCGGAGTGCTCATCGCATTTTTCGGCATCGGGTGCGTCATCGGCGGCTTTCTGCAGGATAAGCAGGGGCCACGCTTTGCAGCTTTGTGGGGGACGGGTCTGCTCTGCGGCGGATTCTTCGCGGCGGCGGCTCTCCCGGCAGAGAAGGGGAGGGCTTTTTTCGGGGTGTTCAGCATCCCGGCAGGGCTCGGCACGGCCTTTCTCTATCCGTCCATCCAGTCCTGCGCCCAGAAGTGGTACAAGGGCCGGAAGGGCCTCGCCACCGGCGTCATCGGGGGCGCAGTGGGGTTGAGCGGAGCGTTCCTGACCGTCTTTGTCCGCACGGCCCTGCGGGGCTTCGGGCCGGTGCAGGGCATCCGGGGCGCGTTCTGGGCGCTGGGTGCGCTGACCCTGCCGGTCTGCCTCGCGGGCAGTGCATTGCTGACCGACCCGCCGCCCGAAAAGCCTCAGCCCAGCCGGCAGGGAAAGGCTAAGGCCGCGCCGCCCCTCGACCTCTCGCCCCGGCAGATGCTTGGCACGCGGCAGTACTGGCTCTGCGCCGGAGCGGTCTGCTTTTCCACCCCGGCGGTGCTGCTGTTCAGCCCCATCATCCTGAAGCTTGGGATGGAGCGGGGGCTGGACGAGAGCGCCGCCCTCTGGGCCGTGGTGCTGGGCAGTGTGGGCAGTGCGGCCGGACGGCTGCTGATGCCCCTGCTCAGCGATAAGATCGGCCGCCGCCCCACCGACCTCATCCTCTTCGGCGTGTCGCTGGGGCTTTCGGCGGTGTTCCTGTTTGCCCGGGGATGGGCCGTCGTGGCAGTGTATGCGGGGCTGACGTTCTGCTACTCGGCGCTGGCGGCGGTGCTACCCGCCCTCTCCACCGATCTGTTCGGCCTGCCCCACGCCGGGGTGAACTACGGCTTTCTGGCGCTGGGCCAGAGCGTGGGAAGCCTTTTGTTCCCCTGCATCGCGGATCTCTGGGGATTCGGGCAGGGGCGGCACATCCTCGCCATCGCGGGCGCAGCGGCGGGCTTCGCCTGCATCTGGGCCGTCACGCCGGTGCGGCGGGAGCCGCAGAAAAAACCGAATTGAGAAGTTGCGCTCCTGCGCAGAAAAACGAAAATGGAAAAAAGATTGCGAAAAATTTGTCAGAAATGACTTGCAAATTGGGCCAACGTCCTCTATAATAAAATTGTGCGTGGTAGTACCGGGAGAGGCGCTGAAAAGAGAGCGGCACGGCCCGGTCAATGCAAGGCGGCAGGGGAGAGAAGCTTCTGCCGCACGGCATCAATTTGTCAAAAGGAGAGTATGATTATGACCTATTCGCAGCAAGTACAGAATATGTGCCCGATCACCAAAGGTCCTAAGCATGGTCCGGCTCCCATCCCCGAAGAGGGCGCATGGGTCAAGGCCTATGAGATCAAGGACATCAGCGGCTACACCCATGGTGTGGGCTGGTGCGCACCTCAGCAGGGTACCTGCAAGCTGTCTCTGAACATCAAGAACGGCGTCATCGAGGAGGCTCTGGTGGAGACCATCGGCTGCTCCGGCATGACCCACTCTGCTGCTATGGCAGGCGAGATCCTGCCCGGCAAGACCATTCTGGAAGCTCTGAACACCGACCTCGTCTGCGACGCCATCAACGTGGCTATGCGCGAGCTGTTCCTGCAGATCGTCTACGGCCGCAGCCAGACCGCTTTCTCTGAGGACGGTCTGCCCATCGGCGCAGGTCTGGATGACCTGGGCAAGGGCCTGCGCTCCATGACCGGCACCATCTTCTCCACCAAGGAGAAGGGCGTCCGTTATCTGGAGCTGACCGAGGGCTACATCAACAAGCTGGCTGTGGATGCCAACGATGAGGTCATCGGCTATCAGTTCGTCAAGCTGGGCAAGATGATGGAGGACATCCGTCACGGCAAGACCCCCAACGAGGCTTACGAGAAGAACGTGGGTACTTACGGCCGCTTCAGCAAGGAGCAGGGCGCTGTGAAGTACATCGACCCGCGTGAGGAATAAGAGAGGAGGAACAACTCATGGCAACTTTTGAATCTATGGATCGCCGCATGCCGAAGATCGAGGCATGCCTGAAGGCCAACGGCCTCGAATCTCTGGACGCCTGCAACGAGATGCTCCTCGCTAAGGGCATCGACTGCGACAAGATCGTCCGCGGTGTGCAGCCCATCTGCTTTGATAACGCTGTCTGGGCTTACACCCTGGGTACCGCCATCGCCGTCAAGCGCGGCCTGACCGATGCTGCCGAGTGCGCAGCCGCCATCGGCGAAGGTCTGGAAGCGTTCACCATCCCCGGTTCTGTCGCTGAGCAGCGTCAGGTCGGTCTGGGCCACGGCAACCTGGGCGCTCGTCTGCTGAGCGAGGACACCACCTGCTTCGCTTTCCTGGCAGGCCACGAGTCCTTCGCCGCTGCTGAGGGTGCCATCGGCATCGCCCGCACCGCAAACAAGGTCCGCAAGACCCCCCTGCGCGTCATCCTGAACGGCCTGGGCAAGGACGCCGCTTACATCATCTCCCGTATCAACGGCTTCACCTATGTGCAGACCGAGTACGACATCCCCACTCAGACCCTGACCGTCGTCAAGGAGATCCCCTTCTCCGAGGGCGAGCGCGCAGCTGTCAAGTGCTACGGCGCCAACGACGTCATGGAGGGCGTTGCCATCATGAAGAAGGAGGACGTCCAGTGCTCCATCACCGGCAACTCCACCAACCCCGTCCGCTTCCAGCACCTGGTCGCCGGAACCTATAAGAAGTGGGCCATCGAGAACGGCAAGAAGTACTTCTCCGTCGCTTCCGGCGGCGGCACGGGCCGTACCCTGCACCCCGATAACGTCGCAGCCGGCCCCGCCAGCTACGGCCTGACTGACTCTCTGGGCCGTGTCCACGGCGATGCTCAGTTTGCAGGTTCCTCTTCTGTGCCTGCACACGTCGAGATGATGGGCCTCATCGGCATGGGCAACAACCCGATGGTCGGCGCTACTGTCGCCTGCGCTGTTGCTGCTGCACAGGCCAACGCCTAAATCCTTTTCCCAAGTTCGGCAGAGGGGGCTGCTTGTAAAAGGGCAGCCCCCTTTTTATGCTGATAGATGTTCGCAACCACAAACCACGAAGCAATCAAGGAAGGAAAAACATGAAGAAAGCTCAGATCAAGAAGAGCGTGTCTGCACTGGCTATGGCAGCGGTCATCGCGGTCAGCCTGTTTGGCTACGGCTGCGGTGCAAAGTCTGCCTCTACCAGTTCTGACGCGGGTGTGTCCGGTGACTTCACCGGCACTGCCAAGGGCTTCGGCGGCGATGTTTCCGTCACCCTGACCCTGACCGACGGCGCCATCACCGGCTGCACCGCCGAGGGCAAGGACGAGACTGAAGGCGTCGGCTCTCAGGCCATCGCTAAGATGCCCGGCGAGATCGCCGAGAGCGGCAGCATCGCCGTGGACGGCGTGTCCGGCGCTACCATCACCTCTACCGCCATCAAGGAGGCTGCTGCAGCTGCCCTGACCGCTGCCGGCCTGAACCCCGATGACTACAAGACCGCTGTGGAGAAGGACGCTGCCGCCGAGGACTCCACCGTTGACGCAGATGTCGTCGTCGTCGGTGCAGGCGGCGCAGGCATGACTGCTGCCATCACGGCTGCTGCCGAGGGCAAGAGCGTGGTCATTCTGGAGAGCCAGCCCATGGTGGGCGGCAACTCCGTGCGCGCTACCGGCGGCATGAACGCCGGCAAGACCGTGTATCAGGATGAGAACGAGTTCGGCGAGTCTGCCGGCGTCGAGAAGACCCTGAAGACTGCTGCCGAGAAGTACGCCGACAACGAGACCATCACCGCTCTGGCAAAGACCGTCTCCGAGCAGTGGGCTGCCTATCAGGCCAACCCCACCGGCTACTTCGACTCTGTTGAGCTGATGGAGCTGGACACCATGATCGGCGGCAAGGGCATCAACGACCCCGAGCTGGTCGAGACCCTGTGCGCAAACTCCGCTGACGCCATCGACTGGCTGGACGAGCACGGCATCACCCTGCACAACGTCTCCAGCTTCGGCGGTGCATCCGTCAAGCGCATCCATCGCCCTGTGAACGCAGAGGGCAAGACCGTTTCCGTCGGCTCCTACATGATCCCCCTGCTGCAGGAGAACTGCGAGAAGGCCGGCGTCAAGATGATGCTGGACACCACCGCAACTGAGATCCTGACCGATGCCAACGGCGCTGCCGTGGGCGTCAAGGCCACCGGTGCTTCCGGTGAGACCGTCACCGTCAACGCCAAGGCAGTCGTTCTGGCTACCGGCGGCTTCGGCGCAAACCTCGACATGGTCGTCAAGTACAAGCCCGAGCTGAAGGGCTTCATGACCACCAACGCCCCCGGCATCCAGGGCCAGGGCATCGAGATGGCACAGGCCATCGGCGCTGCTACCGTGGACATGGACCAGATCCAGATCCACCCCACCGTTGAGGCCAACACCGCTGCCCTCATCACCGAGGGCCTGCGCGGCGACGGCGCTATCCTCATCAACGAGGAAGGCCAGCGCTTCATCGACGAGGTCGGCACCCGTGACGTCGTCTCCGCCGCTGAGATCGCTCAGACCGGCAGCTACAGCTGGCTGGTCGTCGATCAGGCCATGGCCGATGCTTCCAGCGTCATCCAGGGCTACATCAAGAAGGGCTACACCGTCACCGGCTCCACCTACGAGGAGCTGGGCAAGGCTATGGGCGTCGATGCCGCTGCCTTCGCAGAGACCATGGAGAAGTGGAACGGCTACGTTGAGGCCAAGAATGACCCCGACTTCGGCCGTACCAGCTTCGCCAACCCCCTGAACACCGCTCCCTACTACGCTGTGAAGGTCACCGCCGGTGTCCATCACACCATGGGCGGCCTGAAGATCAACGCCAACACCGAGGTGCTGAACGAGAAGGGCGAGGTCATCCCCGGCCTGTTCGCAGCAGGTGAGGTGACTGGCGGCGTCCACGGTGCAAACCGTCTGGGCGGCAACGCTGTTGCTGACTTCACCGTCTTTGGCCGCATTGCCGGTGCTGCTGCCAGCGACTACGCTGCATGAGCACCCGCAAGCAGCCTCAACCGGCAAAAGGCGCAAAACGCCTGAGCTGGAAGGCGAACCTCCTCTTCGCAGCCGTTATCCTGACGGCTGCTGCCCTGCTGGTCTTTCTGCTGCGTCCGCGCAGCAAGGCGGAACCGCTGGCAGCAGTCGTGGACTTCGGCGGCGGCATCACCGAGGTGCTGCCGCTGGATAAGGACTACGATTACCTGTACGATGTGGGCAGCTATGTCGTTCATTTACAGGTAAAAGACGGCACCATCTCGTTTCAGGACAGCCAATGCCCGGACCATGTCTGTGAGCAGTTCGGCCAGCTGAGCGAGGAAGGTGCATGGGCGGCCTGCGTCCCTGCCGGGGTGTATGTGAAGCTGGCTCCGCTGAGCGAGGCCGAAGTCGCATCCTGACAAGACAAGATCATCTGAGACACCCGCAATGTTCTGCAAAGGACACTGCGGGTGTCTTTTTTGCATAAAAACCGGAAATAATTTTGTAAATAAAAGGTGAAATGAAATTTGGACGCTTGTGTATTTCAGAAAAATGCGATACACTACCAATAACGGATTTTTCGTGCAAAGGGGTCACGCTGCCCTTTTGCATACCATAGGAGGAAAAGCATGATCTGGAAAAAGAAAAAGGATGCGTCCGCTGAGGCTGCTGAAACCGCAGAAGCCAAGTCCGGTGTGTCTGCATTCGCCAAAAAGAACTGGAAATGGCTCGTGCCGGTGGTCGTCGTGGCGGCAGCGGGCGCTGTCTTTCTCATAGGCGGCGGGAATAAAGCTGCCAGCGGCGATGTGACCTACGCCGAGACGACGCCGGTCCGTCAGGATGTCTCCAACTCCCTGAGCGGCACCGGCACGCTGAACCCGGCCAATACATATACCGTCAAGTCTCTGGTGGACGGCAAGATCCTCACCGGCGGCTTTGAAGAGGGCGATAAGGTGGAAGAGGGCGATGTGCTCTACACCATCGACAGCTCGGACGCCTCCACCAATCTGGAAAAGGCCAGCATCGCCCTGCAGCAGGCCCAGCGCAGCTACGACAAGACCGTAGACCTCCAGTATGTCCGCGCAGAGGTGGACGGTACGGTCAGCAGTCTCAAGGTCGCAAAGGGCGACCAAGTGACCAGCGGCCAGGAGGTGGCGGTCATCCGCGACAGCTCCAAGATGCTGCTGAACCTGCTGTTCCCGGCAGCCGACGCCGCCAACTTCTCGGTGGGCCAGAGCGCCGACGTGGTGCTGGACGGCACCTTTGAGACGCTGAAAGGCACGTCACCGCCGTCACCGGCACCGACGAGCTGAGCACCGGCAACCTGCTGGTGCGCACCGTCACCATCCGGGTCAACAATGCCGGCGGTCTGACCACCGCTCAGGCCGCTACCGCCAGCATCAACGGCGTCAGCTCCATCGCCTCCGCCACCTTTGCCTATCAGGCAGAGCGCACCCTGACCGCTCTGGCCAGCGGCACCGTTTCCGCCATCAATGTGCAGGAGGGCGACGCGGTCTCCAAGGGCGACATCCTCATCGAGCTGACCGGCGACGATCTGACCGAATCCATCCAGTCTGCTTCCGAGTCCCTGCGCAGCGCCGAGATCTCGATGCAGAACCAGCAGGACAATATGTCCAACTACACCATCACCTCGCCCATCAGCGGCACCATCATTGAGAAGGACGCCAAGCAGGGCGACGCCCTGACCTCCGGCAGCACCCTCTGCGTCATCTACGACCTGAGCTATCTGGAAATGGTCATCAATGTGGATGAGCTGCAGATCGGCGCACTGTCCGTGGGCCAGAAAGTCCAGCTCACCGCTGACGCTGTGTCGGACAAGACCTATGTCGGCACAGTCACCCGTGTATCCATGAAGGGCAGCTCCAGCGGCGGCACCACGACTTACCCCATCACCATCCGCATCGATGACACCGACGGCCTGCGCCCCGGCATGAACGCCAACGCTGAGATCGTCGTGGCCGAGGCCAACAACGCCCTCGTCGTGCCGAATGCTGCCGTTATCCGCGGCGGCTATGTGCTGGTGAGCAAGAAGTCTCCCAGCGCAGCCAATGCGGTGGAAGACATGGACGCACCGGAGGGCTATGTCTACGTCAAGGTGGAGACCGGCGTCAGCGACGACAGCTACACCGAGATCAAGAGCGGCCTGCAGGAGGACGACACGGTGGCCTACGACACCAGCTCTGTGTCGGATGACTATTACAGCGACAGTATCTGGTAAGGAGGTGCCCCATGAGCGCTCTGATCGAATTTGAGCAGGTGTGCAAGTATTATCAGATGGGCGATACGCTGGTAAAGGCCGCCGACCACATCACGATGAAGATCGAGAAGGGGGAGTTCGTGGCCATCGTGGGCCAGTCCGGTTCGGGCAAGTCTACCTGCATGAACATCATCGGCTGTCTAGATGTCCCCACCCACGGCATCTACCGGCTCAATGGCCGGGACGTGGGCAGGATGAACCGGGACGAGCTGGCGGATGTGCGCAACGAGATGCTGGGCTTCATCTTCCAGCAGTATAACCTTCTGCCCCGGCTGAACCTTCTGGAAAACGTGGAGGTGCCGCTGATCTACGCCAACATCTCCCGCGCCGAGCGCCACAAGCTGGCCAGGGATGTGCTGGAAAAGGTGGGTCTGGGCGACAAGCTCAAGAACCTGCCAAACCAGCTTTCCGGCGGCCAGCAGCAGCGCGTTTCCATCGCACGGGCTCTGGTGCGCAACCCGGCGGTCATCCTCGCCGACGAACCCACCGGTGCTTTGGACTCCCACACCGGCCGCGAGGTCATCGGGATGCTTCAGCAGCTCCACAGAGAGGGCCATACCGTGGTGCTCATTACCCACGACAATTCCATCGCCGTGCAGGCGGAGCGTATCATCCGTCTGGAGGACGGACAGGTGGTGTATGACGGCGACGCCCACGCGCCCGAGGCCATCGTGCAGCCCACTCTGTCCGGCGAAGCGGCACAGGAGGAAGCAAAATAATGGTATTAGAGACTTTCCGCCAGGCACTGCAGAACGTCTGGAGCAATAAGCTGCGCACCTTCCTGACCATGCTGGGCATCATCATCGGCGTCATGGCGGTCATCGTCATCGTCGGTCTGGGCAACGGCATGACCAGAAGCATGCGGGACAGCTTTTCCGCAATGGGAACCAACACCCTCTCCATCCAGATATGGGGCTATGGTTCCCGCACCGCGACGGTGGATGATCTGTACAACATCGTCAAAAAGAACCCTGAACTGCTTTCCTCCGTCTCGCCGCAGCTGGATTTCAGCGACAACACCCCCAAGGTGGGGACGACGCAATACCGTTACGGTACGGTGTACGGCGTGGATGAGAACTACATCAAGTCGAAGGGCTACACCCTCGCCAAGGGCCGGAACATCCAGTATATGGACATCACAGACAACAAGCAGATCTGCGTCATCGGCGATTACATCAACCGCACGGCCTACGGCGGCAATGCGGTGGGCCAGACCATCAAGCTCGGCGCGTACAAGTTCCGCATCGTGGGCGTGCTGAAGGCCAAGATCTCCAATCACGACCAGCAGGAGGGCAGCGACGACGACAGCGTCTACCTGCCCTACACCACAGCCATGCGCCTTTCCAACGAAAGCTCGCCGGACTCCTACTCCGCCATCATGGTGGACGAGGGCCAGGCCAACGAGGCCAAGGCTACGGTGGAGCAGGGACTGTATGACATCTTCAAGAGCGACAGTGCTTACTACGTCTACAGCGCCAGCGAGTGGCTGGAAGAGATGAATAAGATGATCAACATGGTCATCGTCATCCTCACCGGCATCGCCAGCATCTCGCTGCTGGTGGGCGGCATCGGCATCATGAACATCATGCTGGTGTCGGTCACCGAGCGCACCCGTGAGATCGGCATCCGCAAGGCCATGGGCGCGAAGGAAAGGACCATCCTGGCCCAGTTCGTCACCGAGGCAGCTACCACTTCGGCCCTCGGCGGCACGCTGGGCATTGTCCTTGGCTATATCGTGTCGGCCATCGCCAATCAGGTGCTTCCAATGTTCACCGACGGCATGGACGTCACGGTCAGCCCGTCCTTCAACTCCATCGTGGCAGCTTTCGGCATCTCGGTGTTCATCGGAGTGCTGTTCGGCTATCTGCCCGCAAAACGCGCCGCGCGGCTCAACCCCATTGACGCGTTGAGATATGATTAACCTCTCCGTCTGTGCCTTTGGCGCAGCCACCTCCCCTGACGAGGGGAGGCCTTGGCAGTACGGAAAGCTTTCTCTCTTCGCCAGAGGCTCCCCTCGGTAGGGGCAACAACGACGACCGCCGCCAGTG
>ERZ860023.1272-NODE-1272-length-10478-cov-1.255013_pt1 | contig 10478 bp, 12 predicted proteins | sample MGYA00509983_ERZ860023 | MGnify/ENA primary metagenome ERZ860023 (study PRJEB30046, sample SAMN00715180) | human gut metagenome | study: EMG produced TPA metagenomics assembly of the A metagenome-wide association study of gut microbiota in type 2...
GCTTGGGAACTCCTGCCACTCGTGCCGGTATCATCGAAAAGCTGGTGAAAACCGGCTTCGTGGAGCGCAAGGGCAAATCCATCGTTCCTACAAAGGATGGCAACAATCTCGTATGTGTGCTGCCGGAACAGATTATCTCTCCGACAATGACTGCGGAATGAGAAAACACATTGATGCAGATTGAGCGCGGCAATGCAGATGCAAATGCTTTTCTTGACGGCATCATTCAGATGACCGACGATCTCGTGAGGGCATACCCGTTCCTATCCGATACGGAGGCTGGTCGTTTTGAAGGCAGCAAAGAGGTCATCGGAAAATGCCCACGCTGCGGATCTCAGGTGGTAGTCGGCAAGGGCAACTTCTACTGCGAAAGCAAATCGTGTTCCTTCTGCTTGTGGGAGGATAACAAATTCTTCTCAAGCAAGAAAAAGAAGCTGACAAAGAAAATCGCCGCTGAACTTCTGGCTAAAGGCTGGTGTCGTGTCAAGGGGCTTTATACTCCGAAAAAGCCTCAGCTCTATGACGCGATCATCAAGCTGGACGATACCGGAGGGAAGTATGTCAGCTTCAAGATGGAGTTTGACAGATAACCAATAAGCGGTATATCGCCTCTTGCAGCGGCGGTAAGGACAGCGTAGCTACCCTTCTTCTGGCGGCTCGTCACAATGAGCCGCTGGATGAGGTGGTCTATTGTGAGGTCATGTTTGATAAATGGACAAGCGGCGAGGTCCCAGAGCATCGTGACTTCATTTACGATAAGCTCAAGCCATTTTGCGAAAATGAACTGGGCTGCAAGTTCACTATCCTTCGCGCTGAAAAGACCTATACGATGTATTTCACCACATCATCACTCGTGGTTCCTATCAGGGCTTGACAAGAGGCTTTGTGTGGCCGGGAAAATGCGCAGTCAACCGTGACTGCAAAATACCGCCCATACAAAAATATCAGAAGTCACTCTCAGGTGAAATTGTCAGCTATGTTGGCATTGCCAGCGATGAGCCTGAGCGTTTGGCTCGTTTGGTTGGTACAAACAAGATAAGTCTGCTTGAAAAGTACAGCATGACAGAGGCAGAAGCCCGTCAGCTCTGCGCGGAGAACGATTTGCTCTCACCGATCTATCAGTACACAACGAGAAACGGCTGCTGGTTTTGCCCAAATGCCAGCAAAAGTGAGTTGCAGCATTTGGTTTACAGGCATCCGGAATTGCTCGAAAAGCTGATCAGGTGGGAACATACGGACAATCTATATCACCGCAGAGTAACAAGAACAGAAACCCCGTCAGAACTCAAGGCTCGGCTTATGGCTGAGGCAAGCTCGACGGGGATTTCTCTACCCAAAATTCATCAGATAGGAGGTTGATAAATTGGCAGAGAACAGAAACGCACAGCAAGTCCGTGAAATTACGGAGAAGCTGGAACAAGGCATTAAAGAGCTTTTTGAATCCGAAAAATTCAAAGAGTATCTTCGTACCATGTCAAAATTCTATAACTACTCGTTCAACAACACACTGCTGATCGCAATGCAGAAGCCCGATGCAACGCTGATTGCCGGTTATACCGCATGGCAGCGGAATTTTGACCGTCAGGTGCAGAAGGGAGAAAAGGGCATCAGAATCCTCGCTCCTGCCCCGTATAAGGACAAAGAAGAGCGTGAGAAGATTGACCCGGCAACCAAGAAACCGGTCTTAGACGCAGACGGAAAGCCCGTCACAGAGACGGTAGAGGTTTTGCGTCCTGCATTCAAGGTGGTCAGTGTCTTCGATGTCTCTCAAACCGATGGCAAGTAGCTTCCCGACATTATGGTTGATCAGCTCACCGGCGATGTGGAGCAGTACGAAGCCTTTTGGCGCGCCCTGAAAGAGATTTCTCCCGTTCCGGTTGCTCTTGAGAAAATCGAAGGTGGCGCACATGGCTACTACCACCTGATTGATAAGCGCATCGCCATTGATGAAGGCATGAGCGAGATGCAGACCATTAAAACGCTGATCCATGAGATTGCCCATGCAAAGCTCCATGCTATCGACGATGGCACTGCTCCTGAGCCGGAACAAAAGAAAGACAGACATACAAAGGAGGTTGAGGCTGAAAGCGTGGCATATACAGTTTGCCAGCGTTACGGCATTGAGACCTCCGACTATTCCTTCGGCTACATCGCCGGTTGGTCTTCTGACAAGGAAACAAAGGAGCTGAAAGGCTCTCTGGAAACCATCAGAAAAACGGCTGCGGAGATGATTGAAAGCATTGACGAAAAGCTCAAGGTATTGCTTGAGGAACGAGAGCAACCAGCCTCTTTAGAAGCTACCGCGCCTGATGTCACAGAAACCTATTCTCTCCGGATGACGGAATCCCCGTTTATACCGATGTCGCAAATTACGCCTACGAAGCCGGTGAGATAGATGCCTACCGCGCTTCTCGTGACGCAAATTTGGCTTGTAAAGAAGCCATTGAAGCGGCGATCAGCGAAAATTATGTCGATTATAGGCTCTCCACAAGGGTTGCCGTAGAAACGGTGCTTGAGCAGTTTTCCGAAGAGCGCGTTCAGTGTGTCCTGGCGAATACAGTGCAGCACAATCTCCATGACGGAAGGTATCACGCTGAAAATAAGGATTGGGCAGGAAGGATTTCTGTCTGTGAGGAATACAGCGACTCCTTTATTGTCAGTCAGGTGCATCCGGGCTTGGTAAATCTTTTCATCAATCAGTTCAAGGATTTGCTGCCGGACAAGGCACCGGAACGGAGTGATGCTGCCTCTACACCAACGACCACTCCTGAAAAGACTGCTGCCCCTAAACAGCGTCGTACCTCCAAAGCGAAAGCAGATCAGGAGAAGCCCTCCATTCGGGAACAGCTCAAGGCTTCAAAATCTCAGCCTGAGAAAAAAACACCGGCAAAGGAAAAGAAAACTAAGTCTAAAGAAATGGAGATGTGATTATGAGATTTACTGTTGAAGAAACCAATTTCATGAGCTACTTTGACACTTCCAGCCGGAAGGCTCACATTCACGATATGAGCAGCACTCCCTTGATGGAATGTGATGATGAAATGGCTGAAATGCTGTTTCGTTTGGTTAAGAGGCTCGAAGCAATGACGGATGCAGAGTTCGGTGCGCTGTATATCGCTCCGGACTCTTTTCTGTATTAAGGAAGGAGGAAAGAAATGCCCGTATTAGATGGAAACTTTGAAGCGTATGTCACCAATCTTGGCAAATACAATGAAGGTGCGCTGGTTGGTGAGTGGGTAAAGTTCCCCACAACCGAAGAGGAATTGAAGGCTGTCTTTGAGCGTATCGGGATCGGCAAGCCGGATGAGTTTGGTCATGTCTATGAGGAATGGTTTATCACCGACTATGAATGCCCCATTTACGGTATTCACGATATTCTCGGTGAGTATTCCAGCCTTGATAAGCTCAACTACCTTGCGGCGCGTATTGATGAGATGGACGAGCATGACCGAAGAAATTCGTTGCCATCATGGAAAGCGGCTGCGATGAGGTCAGCGATATTGATGACCTCATCAATCTGACTTACAGTTTGGACAGCTACGACTTCATTCCGGGCGTATGCGACGATGAAGACCTCGGTTATTACTACATCGAAGATGCTAGTAACTATGACACAAAGAACATGGGAACGCTGGCAAATTACATTGACCATGAGCGTTTCGGGCGTGATGTGCGTATGGATGAGGGCGGCAGATTTACCGATGACGGCTATGTTCGCAGTACCGGCGAAGGGCTTACGCACTATTTTGACGGAACTCTGGATGATATTCCTGACGAGTATCGCGTTACCGGTTCCGGAGAAGCTGTGGAAAGAGACAGCAGGATCACCGTCCTTGTTGTTGAGCCGGGAAAAGAGCCGTACACCAAAGAGATTGACTCCGGGCTGGAGTCCTTGCAGCATGAGGTTGGAGGGTACATTCAAGCGGTATATCCCTTTGAGCCTCCCGTTGCTATCATCTGCAATGAAGAGGCAAAGCTGGAAGGCTTTCCTCTCAACCGCGCTCTCCGCGACGAAGACGGAGACATCTATGACATCGTTGCCGGTACATTCCTCGTTGTGGACTTGACGGATGACAATTTCGGCTCTCTCACTAAGCCTCTGATTGAGAAGTTCACGGAACACTTCAAAGCACCTGAGCAGTTTGCAAAGCTGGGAAGTAGAATCGTAGCTATTCCCATGATTTCCGAAGAGCAGCAGAAGCAAGCCGGAAAGGAACAAAAGGACTATGAGGTCAATATGGACACCTCCGGTCTGGCAGTTCCCGGTCACATCGGCACTTGGCACACCATTGATAGCAAGGAGATTGACGGTCACACCTTCTACCTCATGGAGCATGATACCTATGGAGATGGAACTGCTTGCATCATCATTGATGAACGAGGAAGGCTTGCACTCTCTAATATCTATGATGGCTTTGATGAGCATACAATGGATTTGCTTCATCAGGAGGTTATGCCGGTTGACCGGATGCCGGATGACAGCATCTCTGTCGATGAGATGAAGGAGTATGGCTATGCGTGGGGCGGTATGCTCCCCATGAGAGAAGAGGCTGCGGCTGAGGTCATGAAGTCCTGCACCATCTATCGACTGTACGGTGACGATACGGAAGGTATGGTATTGAAAGCCAGCGAAATCAAAGACCATGCTGCTCAAGGCGGAATTTTCGGTGTTGAGAAGGTTGATTGGAAGACTGCGCTTGAGCGTCAGAATCCCCTCAAGGCTGCAAAGAGTGAGCCTCCAAAGGAGAAGCCTTCGCCTCAGAAAGAGCGCAAGGCTGATCGTGAAGTATGAGCCGTAGCCAGAAGTGGAAACTTGAATGGAGTTTCTTCTTAGATGCAGACGGGCGGCGCAAGTACAATGACTTGGGCCGCCGCTGTGTTCATGACTGCAAGCAAAGTTTCCGCGCCTCGGTTGTGCATTGCTCTCGTTATTTCTCGAAGCGGTCAGAGGATAACATTTGCTGTCAGGATAAAGGTCGAAAATGACTGTTTTTAGCCTCCCAGAGCCGTCCGGAGAGATAGGCTCGTATGTTTTCCCATAAGACGCTCTATCTCATGTACTGTGCAGATAAGTGTCGATTTCAAACCCTAAGCAATATTCTCGACAAACACGAAGAGCCTCAGTCGATGCCCGTTTCGGGTGTCGGCTGAGACTCTTTTTATACTTGAACTGGTATTTCACTTGTAATCTGAGGAAAACCATCTACGGATAATCGGCAGCAAAAGCCTTTAACAATTAAGCCCCGAGCAATACACTCGTTTAACTGCATTACAACCTCGGTGTCCTGAAGAAGTTTGATATCCTTAACATACGGGTTGAGTGATACAATGATAAAATATCCTTTATAGCCATCGTCAAGTAGGTCGGCTATCCGTTTAAGCTGTACTGATGTGCGCTCGGAATATACTGTAGGGAATACCGCTGTATCACTTGTCGCTATAACACTCTTTACCTCTATTATGGTTTTAGAGCAAGGAATATAGAAATCCGCTTTGTAACCATTAACACTTGCTTCTGCCCGATAGTCCTTTCTCCTTCCTAAAAAGGAAAATCTTCTCTTCAAAAGGCTGCTGTCGATTGCCTTATTTGCCCAAGAGGTATTAAGTATTATGTAACTCCTCTTATGCTTCACACCTATCACGGAATACTGTGTTCTTCCTTTTGTTCCCTTGTTCTTAATCAAAAGAACGCTTTTCCCTCGTAGGTCAATAAAATTATCTAAACGGCAGGATGACGCAATGTAGCAGACTTCCTCTGCATCATCGATTTTGACAGTGCAGAGGAATCTGTTTTTGCTTTCGCTGATGAACTGTCCCGTTTTAAGTTCAGAAGGATAGGTGGCAGTAACGAGATTACTCATTGAGCCGCTTGATTCCTTCCACAATTTCATCCAGTTCATCAATGGAGATAAAATAGCCTTGTGCTCTTTCAGTCTCCGCGCCGTTCTTATAAATCATGTCGCCGTGCTTCTGCAAGTATTGTGCGCCGCTTTCCTCTAAGATCATTCGGGAAGAGTTGGCATCATTTACACGCAGAGCAAGTCTGCCGCTAAGCTGGGATTTGATGTTAGAAGGAACAAGAGTTGCAGCTGGACGCTGTGTGCAAAGCACCAAATGAATGCCTCGTTTACGACCAATTTGCGCAATTCGTTTTACTGGCGTAAAGAACGCCTCTTTTTCCTTCTTGGTTTCGAGCTGATCAGCCAAATCTGCGAACTCATCTATGACAACAACCATTGGTGCAAGTTTAGGTGTGCATTTTTGGTTATACTGTGCTATATTCGTAACTCTTGCGTCTGTCAGTATCTTCTCACGACGCTCAAACTCAGTAAAGACAACACTCTTGATAAGTTCTGTCGCCTTTTCTGCGTCGGAGATCACCTTGCCACCAACCAAATGAGGGATTCCCTCAAAGTGGATAAAGTCCTCCAAGCCAGAGGAAGACAATACTATTTGCAGTTCATCCGCTGTAGGATGCGTCTTTAGCAGAGCCGCCAGCATAGTGAACAGGAACACCGTTTTACCGGAACCGGTGCTACCACCCACAAGCAAATGAGGCAACTCTGAAATATCCTTGATGATGTCCTTGCCCTCAGGAGTTCTTCCGAGTGGGAAGTACAATTTCTCAGGAGAATCGACAACAGGAAGCTTTTTTATAACCTCCGCAAAGGATACCATTTCACGGCTTAATCTTGGCACATCAAGAATGAGCTTATCGGAATTTTGAATCTGCTGAATCAGCACGCCAGATCGCTTCATTTCTCTTGAAATATCTTCAAGATGATTGTTAAGAGCAGCCAGACCTTGACCACGAGCAAGTTTGAAATAGATTCTAATGACGCTCGGACCTACAACAGCCTCATTTGCAGCGCAGCATTCCTTGAGCTGTATATGGTAATCCCTGCACGATTTTTTGAAGTCAGATACCAACTGTTCAATTTCTTCAAAGGGACAGAACTTATGGGAGAGACCGCTTCTGTGTTCTCTACAACTGTGGCATCTTCTCCAATATCTTGCTTATCTGCAGTCACCTCAGAGGTCTCGTCGGTAGAAGCAGGAGTATCATCATTTACTTGGACTGTTCCTTGAGTGTTGTCGGAGTTGTCAAGCATATCCGCAGTCTGTTCTTCTTCCTCAGTTGTTTTAGTTTCTGTGTCATCATAATCGACAGATGTCCAAGCCGGAATAATACCCTCGCAATTACCCAACACTTGTTCCTGAATCTCCTTCGATGTTAACTCGACAAAGCGAATAGGACAATCATCGAACTTCGGGTTTATGCAGTCTACCGGCTTCTTTGCAATAGCTTCACTTAACTTTACATGAACAAGTACACCGGAAATATCGATTTTGATGTTTCGCTCTCCGGAGGGCGCAAAGGCTTTTTTGAAGATTTTACTCCATTCTTTTTGCCATTCAGGATCATGGATGTCACGGAAGCATTCGGAAACGATTTGATATTTAAGGACTTCTCGTCTCGCGGAAACAAACATATTTAAGGTGTCTGTTCGACAAGTCCAAATATCTCTCGGAGCATTCTAACAACGGCAGCAACTTGATCGGCTGCGTGTCCGGTAATGTACTTATCACCTGTCTTTTCATCAACAGTTATGATTGCGTCAGGAGACTCGTCTCGTGTTTTAACCTCTATCGGCTGCACATGAAGAGTCTGCTTTTCTTCGTTATAATACAAACCAATCAGGTCAGCTCTATCATTGGGGTAATGACTGTCGTTAAGCCATTGACGCGCATCTGGCGTGTCAAGAGAGGCAACAAGAGAATTCTTGTGCATCTTAGAATACCATGTAGCCGCAAAGACTGTTCCGATAAGGCCCTTTTTGCGATTATCGATAGCCTGCGCATCTGCACCATAACGAGGGATGCTGATAAGTCCTTCGGACGAAATATGACCAAATTGCGACAAGATGTCGATGAGGGTTTCTTTCTTTGGGTGAAGGTTATACTGTCTCAGCAGGGATTGATACTGGCTGATAATGCGTGAATCACGGGAACTCCAAATGCTAACCATTCTCTTCCCGTATTGCTTTTCTCCGATAGGGATTGTGTCAATCGGAAGATAATTACTGGTTGTTCTATCTGCAGCGATCAACCACTGCGTATTGCTATCTCGAATAGTTGACAGTACGGCACTGATATCAGCCTCTGGATTATATGTCGGACGAGGACTCCTATCATTCGAGACAATATCAGCAAAGCGCAGCATTTTGTGATAATCGCCAATCATTCCAGACTCCATGTTTGAAGACGGGAAAATTTCACCACGCTGAGTAATCTCATCAAAGTCATAGTCATAAGTGACTACCAAGGGGCTAATATAGAGGTTCTTTGTCGTAGGACCGTATTCAATCGAATAAGAGGACTGGTCGAAATAGAAAGCAAGGTGAACTGGGCGGTTGTCCAAAACGCGCTTAATCTCTGCAGACGAAGCAAGGTTCTGAATGCTAATCGAAATCTTGCCGGATTTAATATATTCGCCGACCTCATAATCGGAAATCATGTAGTCGAGCTTTGCCAACTCACTATTTCCGTTTTGCGATCTTGTCAGATATGCGTCATAGACAATTCGGCTGCATATTCCTTTTTCGATGCTCTCTTTGAACGCCTTGAGTATGCTTGGCATATCAGGAGCGTCAACAGTACAAATGCGTACCTCCTTGCTGGTGTATGGAGCAAACGCTACCCAACGAGAAAGGATTTCCGGGATAGACTGAGTTCCATCATATCCCAAGTATCTGTGGTTTTGTTTTCATATGTTGGAAGCATTTCAATACTTCCAGAGCAAGGAAGCTCGGCACTAATGCTATTTGTGATAGACTTATCGACAACAATAAAATTGAGCATCTGAGGAAGATTGGAAATTGCCCTCGTCAAATCGTTGGCATCCTCTTCGCTCATCATATCCCTATGGTTTTTGAGTTCCTTAAAAACCTCATAATAACGCCACAGGAACAGAGGATGGGTAGGAAGAAGCATTCCTTTCCACTCTGTCGGTGTTTTTACATACAAAACATCTAACAGAAGAAGAGACCTTGCGATGAATACTGTTCCCTTAGGGCTAATTTCGTGCATGGCGATCTCTGCAATACACACGAAGCAGATCAGTCCATGCAGTCATATATTCCTCAAGAGCTGTTCCGAGCTTTTCGTTTATACCAAAAGACAGGATAGGATGGTACATTACCAGATCGAGCTTGCTTACCAAAGTGTTTCGTGCCTCGGAAAGCTTTTTGATGATAGGGGTGAAGGCTTCTACATTCTCTAATTTCTTAGCCGCAAATTGTTCATCAAATCTACGAATAAACTCAAAGAGTGATGAACCATCGAAGCTGGTTTTAGAATCAACCTGCATTGGGACAAAGGGAATAAACGACTCATAATCTGATGCCATTGCATCACGAAGAACGCCTTCCTCGGTAAACATTACACCTCCCCAGGCATCCTGACTACAAGCGGTTCCAATAATCCGTCTAAACTGAGAGTTGTGATTATCCAGAACAATCGGACGATTTTCAAAGGCTCCCCCGATTGTCGGAAAGTTGTCTTTGTTTTCGTCGCTGCTTTCGTCGTACCTTTTTTCAAGTTCATCAAAGAAATCACGCAAGGTTTCCAAATCCTCGTCCGTAGGATCAACGATGATATCTGCAATGACTTATCGATTTCCTTAGTCTTCAAAGGCTGGACGGAAATAGGCTCCTTGCTACCGTTGTTAGGATCATCCTGACCTCTCGTGTCTTTCTTTTTCTTTGATTTGGGGGCAACAAACAGTTGCTGTACAACATTGTAGGACAACTGTTTTAAGGTGTCCTTTCTGCCGTATTTGAAGTATTCTTGCAGATGTCGATATGCGGTTTGCAGTTCTGTATTATTTTCTTTACTGCTTCGAGTCAAAGCACTGCTGATTTTCTTTCTTGACTCATCGCTCAACTGCCCAATAATGATAATTAGCTCTCTATTGCGAGAAAGTCTTTCATCCGGCTTGATATTAGTGTTTAAGATATCAGAGTCACAAAGCAGTCCTAAATGCCACATATTCATAGGAATTGCTATATTTTCATCAGGACATAGACAAACAGCTTCTATAAACTCATAAAGAATATCGAAGGAATAGTACGATGATGTTTCTTTGAGCGCGTTCCAAAACTTTTCACAAGGAGCATTCTGAGACTCTGCGATGCGTTCCTCGATGAGCTGTAGCGACAAATCTCTTGTAGTTACCTCGTCAAACTCAGAAGTGAATGTAGTTTGTCACTGTCACTCTTAACAAAGGCAATGATCTTTCCTGCAAGAGCAGGTTCGCTACGCCATCTGACAGCATCCTCAATCATGTGAGATACTGCAATCATATCTGTCTCATAGGCTTTGGAAATATTGTAGCCGACTGCCGAAACATAATACTTGGTTTCATTATTTTGAGATAGAGTGTCAATGGCAGCGACAGGATCTATCTCAGTAATTCG
>ERZ860023.1277-NODE-1277-length-10464-cov-2.771352_pt1 | contig 10464 bp, 10 predicted proteins | sample MGYA00509983_ERZ860023 | MGnify/ENA primary metagenome ERZ860023 (study PRJEB30046, sample SAMN00715180) | human gut metagenome | study: EMG produced TPA metagenomics assembly of the A metagenome-wide association study of gut microbiota in type 2...
CTGGGCAAAATGCAAATAAATTTGCTTTTGCACGCGGCTTATTCGTATCTTTGCAGAGGATAGGAGGCGGTTCGGCAATCTTTGCGTGCAAGCCCGCACGATTGCCTATACACCTTTCATTATAGCAGCGGTAATGGGGAACAAATTCCACCCGCTGCATTATCTTTGCCCGAAACAGAATGGACTATGAGCACCGAAAAAAACATCCGGAACATCGAAAGCGACCTGGAGTTCGAAAATCAGATCCGCCCCCGCGAACTGGACAACTTCGCCGGGCAGGAGAAGATCGTGGATAACCTCCGGATTTTCATCCAGGCGGCTCTGATGCGAGGCGATTCGCTCGACCACGTGCTGCTGCACGGTCCTCCGGGACTGGGTAAAACCACGTTGGCGAACATCATCGCCAATGAAATGCATGCACAGTTGAAAGTCACTTCCGGACCGGTGCTCGATAAACCGGGCGACCTGGCGGGACTTCTGACCAACCTCAACCCCGGCGACGTACTTTTCATCGACGAAATACACCGTTTAAGTCCCCTCGTCGAGGAGTACCTTTACTCCGCGATGGAAGACTACAAGATCGACATCGTACTGGACAAGGGGCCTTCCGCACGTTCGATACAGATCGAACTGGCTCCCTTTACTCTGATCGGCGCGACGACGCGCAGCGGCCTCTGCCCTCGCCGCTGCGGGCCCGGTTCGGCATCCAATGCCACTTGGAATACTACGATTCTTCGGTTCTGAAAGGTATCGTAAACCGCTCGGCCCGCATTCTCGACGTTTCGATCGACAGCGATGCGGCGTTGGAAATAGCCCTCCGTTCACGCGGAACGCCGCGCATCGCCAATGCCCTGCTGCGCCGTGTGCGTGACTTCGCCATGGTCAAAGGCGAAGGTCATATCGACCTCGACATCACGCGGTTCGCCCTGACAGCCCTGAATATCGACTCCCGGGGACTCGACCAGATGGATAACAAAATACTCTCGACGATTATTGAAAAATTCGGCGGCGGCCCCGTCGGACTGAACACCATCGCTACGGCAGTCAGCGAAGATGCCGGGACTATCGAAGAGGTTTACGAACCGTTCCTGATCAAAGAAGGGTTCCTCAAACGAACGCCACGCGGCCGGGAAGCGACCGAAATGGCCTATGCACATCTCGGATTCTCCCGGACGGACCATGGCGAACAGTCCCTGTTCTGACGCCAAAGACACTATAATCGAATATGTTAAATGAGGTCATAAACAACGAGTGAAGATGAGAAATTTAGTAATATGCTTTTGCACACTGATAATAGCGATATGTACGTGTGCTTGTGAAAGCAATAACGATGTGATCGAACACCAAACTGGTGTTTGGGTTAGCGACAAGGCAGAGTTGTTGCTGACCGATAAGATTATGATGTATTTTGAAAAGCAGTCGGATGATGCCGTTTTGGTGATGCTTAAAGTAGATAGCATTACAGAAGATTGCACGCTTTTCAGTAAAGATACAATCATCAGACAATCTATTCCCGAAGACTTTGCAATGAAGCACATTTCTTCCAACGAAATAATAGTCAATGGACAGAAAATGGTCAAAGCTGAAACTATCGAAATGTGCGAACCCTACGACATGACAGCAGCCAATGATTCAAATGCACTTGCCGACAGATTAACAGAGTGGCGATTGGGTGCTTGGGTTAAAGTTGATAAAACAACAAATGACATCGATGCAGCAGTGAACACCCCGAGGAATATGTTCGTATATAATATTGAAAACGGCATGTATTATTTGCGTGCTGCGAGAATTGAGAATGTGAACGAAGGTACTTTATTCTATCAGAATATCCGTTTGATGAAGAATCCAAATACGAAAGAACGGACGGTTTATTTTTCTCCGAACAACCAAAATGAAGTATTGGGAGCACTTGAAATTAACTTGGATGGATTCAAGCCAGGAACCTGTTATTTCGACCCGAACGGGGGCATATATTGGTCTTATATGTCACATACTCCGGACCAAATTATTTTGAACGGATGTGGAGGAGATACTTATTACATCAATAGAAAACTGGCCGGGGATAAAAATATGTTCGAATGGATAAAATATACAAATAAGTAACCTAACAAACACACAATACGCAGACAAAATAGATGAACGTACAAATCAATATCGACACCGCCAGCTGCATCCGATGCGGAAAATGCGTCAAGGTTTGCCCTGCCTGGATCATGACTCAGGCCAAACCCGGCGACCCGATCGGTCTGCGCAATATCGACTCCTGCATCGTCTGCGGACATTGCGCGGCCGTTTGCCCGACCGGCTCGGTCCGCCACAGTTCATTTCCTCCCGATAAAATCCATCCGATCGACCGCAACGGGCTGCCCTCGCCCGAACAGGTGCTGCTCCTCTGCAAGGCACGTCGTTCGAACCGAGCGCTCTCCGACCGTCCCGTCCCGCAGGAAGCGATCGACCGAATCCTCGAAGCCGCCCACCGGGCTCCGACGGCCAGCAACCGCCAGGAAGTGAGTTTCACGGTCATCACCGATCCCGCGATCCTGGACAAGATCATCCGTTTCACGCTGGATACTTTCGCGGGAATCGCCCGCAAATTGGAAAACCCGCTCGTCAAACCCATACTCAAACGTCTGCGGCCTGAATTTTATAACTACCTGCCTGCTTTCAAACGGCTGATTGCCGAATACGACAAAGGCAACGACCTCATCCTGCGCGAAGCCAAAACCCTGCTTCTCATTCACACTCCATACGCGAACCGTTTCGGAGCCGCAGATGCCAACCTTGCCTACCAGAACGGTTCGCTGATGGCCGAAAGCCTCGGCGTCAGCCAGATCTACACGGGCTTCGTCCTTTCGGCACTGGCACAGGACAAAAAATGCAAATTTTTGAAATCCATCGGCATACAGGGAAAGGTACATGCAGGTATGGCACTCGGAATGCCGCTGTTCCTCTATCCCAATTACATCGACAAAAAACCGATCGCAGTAAACAGGCTCTGACCCCGGCGGATCTTTTCCGGTTTTTCTCACCGGAATACCGGCTCGGGCGCGATCCTTGCGAAAAAAATAAGTTCATCAAACCCATAAAACACAATGCAAAATAAAAATATGAGAGAAGAAGCCCTTCGTTACCATGCAGAAGGGCAATCCGGCAAAATAGCGGTAGTACCCACCAAACCCCTCGCTTCGCAGCACGACTTTTCGCTGGCCTACTCGCCCGGCGTGGCGGAGCCGTGCCTCGAAATCGTGAAAAATCCGCTCGACGCCTATAAATATACGGGCAAAGGCAATCTGGTCGCCGTCATCACCAACGGCACGGCAGTCTTGGGACTGGGCAACATCGGGGCTTTGGCCGGCAAGCCGGTCATGGAGGGTAAAAGCATGCTTTTCAAGGTATTCGCAGACATCGATGCCTTCGATATCGAAGTGGATGCGACCGACACGGACCGTTTCGTGGAAACCGTCAAGGCCATCGCTCCGACCTTCGGCGGCATCAACCTCGAGGACATCAAGGCTCCCGAATGTTTCGAAATCGAAGCCCGGCTTCGTGAAGAGCTCGACATTCCCGTCATGCACGACGACCAGCACGGCACGGCCATCATCTCGGGTGCGGCCCTGCTGAACGGCCTCGAAATCGCGGGCAAGTCCATCGCCGACGCCCGTGTGGTCATCAACGGCGCAGGCGCTGCGGCGGTTTCTATCGCCCGCCTTTTCCTGAAGCTCGGCCTGAATTGCGAAAATCTCGTTCTCTGCGACAGCAAAGGCGTGGTTTCGACCCGCCGCGAAGACCTGAATCCTGTCAAGGAACAACTCGCTACGGACCGGGAAGACGTCGATACGCTGGCCGACGCCCTCCAAGGTGCCGACGTCTTCCTCGGCGTTTCAGCTCCGGGTATCCTGACGCCCGAAATGGTCCGCACGATGGCCCACGATCCGCTGGTGCTGGCCTTGGCCAACCCCACGCCGGAGATCACCTACGAAGAGGCGATGGCATCCCGTCCGGACATCATCTTCGCAACGGGCCGTTCGGACTATCCCAATCAGGTAAACAACGTGCTCGCTTTCCCGTACCTTTTCCGGGGTGCGCTCGATGTATATGCCAGTACGATCAATGACGAAATGAAGCTGGCCGTCACCCACGCACTGGCACGCCTGGCCAAGGAACCGGTTCCGCAGGAGGTCCTGAAAACATACGGTCTGAAGTCGCTCTCGTTCGGACGCGAATACCTGATTCCGAAACCGAGCGACCCGCGTCTGCTCGCGGTCGTCGCCACGGCCGTGGCGCGTGCAGCCATCGAATCGGGCGTAGCACGGCGCGAGATCGAGGATTGGGACGCCTACGCCGCGTCGCTCACCCGACGTGTAAAAAACACAAAGTAAACCCGAATCCCTGCCCATCAGGACCGGCATCAAAAAAGCGCCCCGAGATTTATTCGGGGCGCTTTTTTGTTTGAAATGGCATTTAATCCCGACTTTGACAAACCGGCTCCAGCCGGAAGAGGGGGGCAAGACCGCTATCGGAAAAGAACCCGGGTAAACCTATCGACGGCTGGATTACTTTACCCGACAAAATAAAGGACCGACCTCCACAAAACTGTATCGGGCGATAATCATATTTACCCTTTTATCGACCAACACATTGACAAAACAATCCGATAAATCCGTTTATTTCGACGAATGAACGATACGAAAAAGGAAGTCATGAGGAGGTATACGGAGCGATAATTTATCGAGAAACGATAAGGATGCAAAAAAATTATATCCAAACCGTCATTTTATTTCGTAAATATTTGGATATATATATATGAGCAATAACCGACGTCGTTTATGTCAAACTTTCTTAAATTACACCCAAAACCATGAAAAGATTAGCTCTGTTATTGCTCGCATTTACAGGCCTGATGTCTGCCTGTTCAAAAGACGATCCCGTTCCGCAGGATGGATCGCTTACCCCCGACAGCCCGGAAGGGCGCGAAGCCGTAACGATCCCCGACGAATTTCTCCGCACTTACCTACTCAAGTATTTCGATTTCGACCGCAACGGAGAACTCTCCCGCTACGAAGCATCGTTAGTGGTACGAATCGACTGCCCCGGAAATATAAATGCAGGAGAAGGGGCCTATATGTGCGATGCGACCGGCATAGAAGCCTGCACGAACCTTCGCTACCTGAATCTGTCGGGAAACGACCTGACCAAACTCGATGTAAGCAACAACAAACTGCTCGATACGCTCGATTGTTCAATCAATACTCATCTGAAAAATTTACGTGTCGCAAAACAAGAATCTCTTGCAACTGCATTGTTATGCCTGTTCTCTTGAAATTGAGAGATGGGACTTATCTGCGAATCCGGAATTGAAAGATTTGAGAATCGGAGGAGACGGATACGTTGCTTTCGATAAAGTATCCATTCTCGATTGCAGCAACAACCATAAGCTGGAAGTCCTAATGGCAAATTTAAGTCAAATGTCTGACTCTATCTCGATTGTCCGGAATTGCAACATCTTTCCTTAGAAGGCAACAGCCTTTCTGCGCTCGATCTTAGTAATTGTACAAAACTTGTAATGCTCAATTTCAGTGGGAACAACATCTCTCATATGAATTTACAGTGTCCGGACTTGGACCTTTTGAAATGCCAAAGCAATAATCTCACCACCCTCGACGTAAGTGCATGCCCAAAACTAACAGTACTTTATTGTGACGAGAACCAACTGCAAGAATTGGATTTGACGAACAACAAGAAAATCGAATATTTACGCGTACCGGATAATAAATTACAAAATCTGGATGCAAGCAATCTTTCCAAATTGAAAGAATTTTACTGCAACAACAACGAATTGACGGACTTGATGCTAAACAGTCTAGAATTAACCTGGGTCGAATGTCAAAACAACGATCTCCAAAGTTTGGATTTGTCGAATCTTCCCGCCCTGTATCTTCTCAGATGTTATGAGAACCAGTTCGAAACGATAGACGTAAGTAACAATCCGGAACTTCGGGGCTTTTTCTGCAACCCGATGGAATCGCTCAAAACCATTTATATGAGTGAAGGACAGGACCAGCTTTTGCAAGCTTTCGAAAAGCCCGAAGCGGCGGAAGTCGTGTATAAATAAATCGCAACGTCAGACACGCGAACCCGAACGCAGATGCGTTCGGGTTCGCTGTGTCTGACACGCTCCCGACCGGCTGTCGCTCGGACCGAAAGGCGGGAAACCGCATTTCGAGTTCCGGAACGAACGTACGAAACAGACCTGCCACGCCTCCCGCATCGAAACAGGATGGAATCGATATGCCCGCCCCTGCAAACAGAAGCGACCGGGAGACATAATCCGCAGCATGACACCCCGATACATCCACTCCTTTTGCAGAAAATCGAGAGGAATTCTATAAAAAACGAACACGGCCATCACACTCTGTTCTCATTTTCATTACCTTTGTAACCTAAAATTCCCTTTATGCAAAAACTTCGCAATATAGCCATTATCGCCCACGTCGATCACGGCAAAACCACACTGGTCGATAAGATGATCATGCAGAGCCACGTGCTGCGCGACAATGCCAAAAATTCCGGAGAACTCATCCTCGACAACAACGATCTGGAACGCGAACGCGGCATCACGATCCTCTCGAAGAATGTATCCGTCATCTACAAAGACTGTAAAATCAACATTATAGACACCCCGGGCCACGCCGACTTCGGCGGCGAGGTGGAGCGTGTGCTCAACATGTGCGACGGCGTACTGCTGCTCGTCGATGCTTTCGAAGGAACGATGCCCCAGACCCGTTTCGTCCTCCAGAAAGCCCTCTCGCTCGGCAAGAAACCCATCGTGGTAATCAATAAGGTCGATAAGCCCAACTGCCGTCCCGAAGTGGTCAACGAACAGGTTTTCGACCTGATGTTTTCGCTCGGAGCAACGGAGGAGCAGCTTGACTACAAAACCATCTACGGCTCGGCCAAACAGGGTTGGATGTCCCACGTCTGGAATCAGCCGACGGACTCGATCTCTCCGCTGCTGGACACCATCCTCGACGAAATTCCGGAACCCGCCGTCGTAGAGGGCACGCCCCAAATGCTTATCACCTCGCTCGAATACTCCTCCTACATCGGCCGTATCGCCGTGGGTAAAGTGACGCGCGGAGAGCTGAAGACCGGACAGAACGTCACCCTGGCCAAACGCGACGGAGTGACGATGCAAAAGAGCCGTATCAAGGAGTTGATGGTTTTCGAAGGTTTGGGCAAGAAAAAGGTCGATGCAGTGCCCTGCGGTGAAATCTGCGCCCTGATCGGCATCGACGGATTCGAAATCGGCGATACGATCTGCGACTACGAAAATCCGGAACCGCTGCCCCCGATCGCCATCGACGAACCTACGATGTCGATGCTCTTCACGATCAACAACTCGCCGTTCTTCGGCAAGGACGGCAAATACGTCACCTCCCGCCATATCAAGGAGCGCCTCGACCGCGAGCTGGAGAAAAACCTCGCCCTGCGCGTCGAACCGGGAGCCAACGCCGACAGTTTCATCGTATTCGGACGGGGCGTGCTGCACCTCTCGGTGCTGATCGAAACCATGCGTCGCGAAGGTTACGAACTCCAGGTAGGACAGCCCAAGGTCATCGTCAAGGAGATCGACGGCAAGAAGTGCGAACCGATCGAAGAGATGACCGTCGATTGTCCCCAGGAGTACTCGGGGACAGTGATCGAACTGGCCACCAAACGCAAGGGGACCCTGACCAACATGGAAACCAACGGCGACCGTACGCGGCTCGAATTTACGATTCCCTCGCGCGGTATCATCGGTCTGAGATCCAATATGCTCACGGCAACGGCCGGCGAAGCGATCATGACACATCGCCTGAAAGGATTCGAACCTTGGACGGGCGAAATCGAAATGCGGGTCAACGGCTCGATCATCTCGGGCGAAACGGGTACGGCCTACGCCTACTCGATCGACAAACTGCAGGACCGCGGACGCTTCTTCATCTCTCCGATGGAACAGGTGTACGAAGGCCAGGTGATCGGCGAACACACCCGCCAGAACGACATCACGGTAAACGTCACCAAGGCCAAGCAGCTCACGAACATGCGCGCTTCGGGATCGGACGAAAAAACCTCGATCGCCCCGCCCAAGGTATTCTCGCTCGAAGAGGCCCTCGAATACATCAAGGAGGACGAATACGTGGAAGTCACTCCGCACGCCATGCGCCTGCGCAAGATCCTGCTGAACGAAACAGACCGCAAACGCGCATCGAAATAGTCCATGGATCACTTCACGCTGGCTCTTATGACGGGTGCCGTGGCAGGCGCTCTGGACATCATCCCGATGATCGCCCAAAAACTCTCGTTCCGCTCCTGCCTGTCGGCCTTCCTCCAATATTTTTTTGCCGGACCGATCGTCTTTTACAGCAACCTGCCTTACCTGCCCTGGTGGGCGGACGGTATGGCCGTGACTCTCATGATGGCTCTGCCGGTCGTACTGATCCTCACGGGCAAAGACCGTAAGGCGGCTCCGGTCATCCTGCTCAATGCCCTGCTGCTGGGATTCCTCATCAGCGTCGCAGAACGATATCTGGCATAAAATGAAGAATTTCAAGGGTATCATCTATGCGGCATTGTCGTCCTCGACCTTCGGACTAGCTCCGTTGTTCTCGATTCTCCTGCTCTCGGACGGGTTCTCGTCGTTCGAAGTGCTCTCCTACCGTTGGGGAGTAGCTTCCCTGACGTTGGGAATCATCGGACTCGCCGGCGGCTGCCGGTTCCGCATCTCCCGGCAGGAGCTATGCACGGTATTCTTCTTGAGCCTGTTTCGGGCCGCGACATCATTGAGTCTGGTGATCGCCTATCAAAATATCTCGAGCGGGGTCGCTTCGATCATCCATTTCATGTACCCGCTGGCCGTCGCCCTGGCCATGGCACTCTTTTTCCGCGAACGTATCTCGTGGCGAACGGCAGCGGCCCACGGCGGTTTCCCGGCCGGGGGCGCCCCCCCCTCCCCCGGGGAGGGCGGAGATACCACGGCGGGGACCATTGCTGCCGCCGTTTCGGTATTCGCCTATGCCGGCTATATCATCGGCGTACGCAAGAGCCGCGCGGCGCAGGTCGAATCGACCACCCTGACCTTTTACGTCATGGCCTTCGGAGCTCTGCTGTTTCTCTGCGGAGGTATGTTCACGGGCGGTGTCCGGCTCGTGACCGACGGAAAAGAGAGGCTCGCCATTCTCGGACTGGCGCTCCCGGCCACGGCGATCTCCAACATCACGCTGGTCAGGGCGATCAAATTCATCGGGCCGACGCTCACGTCGATTTTCGGGGCACTGGAACCTCTGACGGCAGTAGCCATCGGTGCAACGGTCTTCGGAGAGCGGTTCGGCTGGACAAGCGCCCTGGGCGTGGGACTGGTCGTTGCGGCCGTCAGCATCGTCGTACTCGACACGCAACGCAAAACGTGGAAGACTACTCCTTCTTCCTCAACGTAGCGAACGAAAGGATGTGCCAACTGGTTCCGACTGCGAGCAGAAACAGCCCGAGCTGCGCCCACCACCATGCATCGACGACCCGAAAGATGCAATACCCCATCGTCAGCCAAATCAACGACACGGAAACGATCTTCGCCTGCAAAGGTATTGCTCGGTTTTCACGAAAGTTACGGATATAAGGTCCCAGATGCTTCTGGTTCAGAAGCCACGCATAGAGGCGTGGCGAAGAACGAACGTAAAGGGCTGCGGCGAGAAGCAGGAAAGGCGTCGTCGGCAGCAACGGCACGAAGACACCGACGATACCCAGTCCCAGAAAGAAGCTTCCGAGTATGGCTCCCAAAGTTTTCACGCAGTAAAATTAGCGGTTTTTGCGAAAACACGTCCGCCCGACAAGTTTTTTTCATATTCGGGTGGACCTTAAACGCTTCGTTCCGGTCATTTGCAAAAAATTCGCTTTTACATTCAGTTTTTTCGTATCTTTGACTTCGCGTTAGATACTTCGCTTCGGCAAAATGCAAAAAAATTTGCTTTTGCTCGCGGCTTATTCGTATCTTTGCGGACGTTAAAGAGAACAACGAGTAGTGTCTGAACACGTAAATCCAGTTGCGATTTATCTGTTCAGACACTTTTTTTTTGCCATAACTCAACCGAAAAAAATATGAAAGGAACAACGACACAGGATCGATTGTGGACAGGTTCTTTCTTAAGAATCTGCCTGGTGAATCTCTTTATTTTCGTAAATTTTCATGCGCTGCTGCCTACTTTCCCCTTCTTCGTCACCTACTTGGGCGGCGATGCGGTAACTATCGGACTGGCAACGGCACTGTTCAGCATCGCTTCCATCGTATCGCGACCGTTCGTGGGATGGCTCATCGACACGCGGGGACGATACGCGATATTGGTACTGGGACTTATCGGCATGACACTCATCCCGATGGGTTATTTCGTATCGGCAGGGATCGCGCCGGGCGTTATAACGCGGCCGGGA
>ERZ860023.1278-NODE-1278-length-10454-cov-3.255890_pt1 | contig 10454 bp, 9 predicted proteins | sample MGYA00509983_ERZ860023 | MGnify/ENA primary metagenome ERZ860023 (study PRJEB30046, sample SAMN00715180) | human gut metagenome | study: EMG produced TPA metagenomics assembly of the A metagenome-wide association study of gut microbiota in type 2...
CTCCGGATGAATATGATGATCTCATATCAGGAACTTGTTCGCACCTTCCCTAAGTCACCGGCGGCTTGCCTGCCACACATTGAACATTACAGACCAATTAGCACTTTGTCACCGGGGAAAGATGTAAAGATTATGTATAAATAGATTGGCTTAGAAGTGACATTTCAACTTTGGAGAAACAGGTGACATTTTAAACTTGCTTTAACAAAATTTTGGGACTGACCGAAACAAAAAGGCCAGCCCCGGAGGGCTGGCTATTCAGTACAGGGCAATGACAGGTTTCTTGATGCCGCAGGCGTGAGCGTAGCGGGTCAGTGTGTCGATGCTGGCTTTGGTGATGTTGTTTTCCAGGCGAGAAATAACCGGAGGTGTAACCCCCATGCGTTCAGCAACCTGCGCTTTTGTCAGGTTGTCATGCTTGCGCCATTCAGCAAGCAGCTCCCTGAGCTTTTCCTTACGTTCTTCTTCCTGCCATGCAGCGCGATATTCATCGTCCTGCATCCACTCGTTATGCAGTTCTTTATGGCTTACCAGTTTCATTAAGTACCTCCGCTAACCGCTTTTTGGCGAGATCGATTTCTTTCGCTGGCGTTTTCTGTGACTTCTTGATGAAAACACGGAGCATGATGATGGTATTGCCTTTGTGGTATACCCAGATTCCCCTGGCTATGTCCGTCCCCATCGTGCGGATCTCAAAAAGTCCATCGCCCAGGGGCTTCGTGTCCGGCTCCCGCAGTAATCGGGCGTCATACTCCAGTTTGCCGATGAGACGGTCAAACTTCACCCTGATTTTTACGGGTAATGCTGTGGCTTCTTCCCTGGCTTCCGGGTGATAAACAACGCTAAACATGTGACCTCCCATTTCTATTAATATTAACCTATAGGCTAATTTCAGACAAGGTAGAATTAACCTATAAGCTAATTTTGTTGGCAGTTATCGTGGCTACCCGGTCACTACCCTGTTAGCGTGAGTTTTCGTTCCACTGAGGAACGGGGATTTATGCGCGTTAGCGCATGTAAGGCGGCAGGATGAAATGACAGGTAGCACCGAGGGTTAGCCGCCGATACCAGTGAGGGATCGAAAGGGATCGCCTATCCATCCCTTCACCCTGCAAAGCCATATTCCGCTAAAAGCGGCTCAGAGGCTTTTGTGCGCGGTCGGAGTGGTCACAACAAGGCGAAGCCGCAGTTGGGGCGTATCTCCGCGTTAGCGGGTCGTAAGAGCCGCTTACGAGCGTGTAAGCTAATTCTTCAGCGATATTTGCTGACGTATCCGGCGTGGCCGGATTTGTCCAATCCCTCGATGGCTAACAGGCGAGCTGTTAGCGGGGTTTGAGGGCCAATGATGCAAAAAACCACGCTAAGAGGTTAGTTCATTGTTTATATTGAGATTGTTAGGTACTGCGTTTGCAGCCACTTCAGTCGTCATGGGGGGAGGGACAATGGAACGCAACACCAAGTAGATTGATGGCATAAAGTTCCTTCAATTCCGATCTGCTCTCCCGCTTTCATTTTCTGCTGCAGATCACTTTTGTTGCCATTCCTTTACAACAGCTTCCCAATCGACAGTTCTCTCGACCAACTTCCCATCCGCATACTTTCTTGTCCAAACATCCCAGAAGTCAGGGTCATCAGAATGAGGTTGCTGCTCTTTCGTCAAATTTTTCATTTTAACTAGGACAGGAAGTTCAGATGCCCAGCCCATCAGTATTGCATGTTGGGATGGTAATGAAGGTAGTTCACGGAGTAATCCTCGCAAATTATCAGGTACCATTTTATGAACTTGCTCCTGATCTTTGTCGTTACTAATTCGATGCAAAAGAAAAGTATTACATTGAGACAAAACCGTAGGTGATAACTCTGATGGTCGTTGTGAGGAAATCACCATACCAAGACCAAACTTTCTGCCTTCTCGTGCGATTTTCTCAAACACTTGGCAGCAAACGGCTGCGACATCCTGATTTTCAGAGTCATCACGATACCGTTTAATAAATGTATGTGCTTCTTCAGCGACAAGTACCGTAGGTAAAGATTTATTATATAGCCGCCTATAACGTTGCAATGATTCAAACACAATCCTTGAAATAACAGCTGTCACAAGATGAGTAATTTCTGTTGGTACTAAAGAAAGATCAATAATTGAAACACAGCTATCATCATCGCCGGTTCCATCCTTTCCAATATAAGTTTCTAACCAATTGGCTAAGTCAACTCGGTGCTCTGAGTCATTGGTTATAGGTTTCATTCTCGTATCAGCAAGCATTGTGCGTATCCTAGCCACTAAATATTCGACATATTGCTCACTGCCATTTTCCTGGGCTAATGCCTCTAAATAGGAAACTAAATTACCTCCGTCAAAAGGGACGGGGATGTCCTCATTTTTCGGAAGGAGTTCACACTCATTACCACCAAGGCTCTGAAATGAAGATAACATTCCATCTATGATGTTATCAACTGCGCTAACTTTAGCATTGTAATCTGGATATCTACCCTCTCTTTGCACACAAAAATCTTGAATAGAGACGATTAATTTATCTAGCTCTGGATGTGTAGTAACTAACCTTTCTTTATATTCTTCAAGACTCTGACGCCAAGTGTTAATTTTTGCCAAAAGATTTTTAGCACCTGGGAAATCATTAAGTGCTGCTGCACCTTTAGATTTATCCGCTTTTAAAGAAACTAAAATAGTACCTAAGTACTTTTTAACTTCTACATCTAAATTCGTTTGTAAATCAAACTCTTCATTTCTCATTGCTCTCAAAGAGCGCTTTAGTAATGGAAGTTGTGCTTTAGGACTTGCTTGCGTGAATGATGCCCATTCTGAACTATTCCAAAACCATGAAGGTACCTGTAATTGGTTTTCACCATCTTCTGCTTCAACCTTAAACACTCTGCCTTTAAATTTTGTAGTTGGCCCCAAAGCACGTGTATACTCGCCATTTGGGTCTAATATAATAAATCTTGCGTTTGGTTTTATTTCTGATTCCATTGCAGCCTCGAGTGACCACTGGATTAACCCTGCAACAGAACAAGACTTACCACTACCCGTATTACCAAGTACTGCTATATGACGACCAAATAATCTGTCGGGATCTACAGCCACATTAGCATTGTTAGCAAGTGGGCTTTGCCCAATAATCACCCGTCTATTATTACCAGACTCGACAATTGATCTAAGCTGTAAATCTGTTGGTAGTAAAATAGCTGAACCAATAGAAGGAAATGATTCAGAACCGCGTTGAAATATAAAATAATCAGTACCATCTTTTGAAAAACGTTTAAGATTCCCTACCGGATTTAAACTTATTTTTTTTCGAGGGAATGGCAGATTTACTAAACCAAAATCTTGGATATCCCTTTGTTTGGGATAAGGCGAATGCTCAACTGCAAGCCACTCTATTTGCCCAACTAAGTAACCATTGTCACATGAGACTAATACATAGCTGTTTACTCTAGGAAAATTTCTAGGTGTTCCTGCATTCAAAGCGACAGAATCAGGCGAGTCGATATCTAATAGTGCCCTAATCTCGTTGGGTGAAACAAAATCGACAGTGCCAACCCTGAGTTGCTCACCTTGTTCAATGGGGAATGAGTTCATTCAGCATCCTCACTATTATTTGGTTTTGTTGCACGATATAAACCTCGTGATTTTAATAGCTCAGCCATACGAATTGATGATCTGTCTATCGCGGCTTTAGGAAGATAAAAATCAACTAATTTTTTTAGATCTCCAAAATGATCTCCCAGCAATAAAGATATTTGAGCTTTTCTTCCACTATCATTTATAAAACGCATAATTCTTCCAAGCGGATCACCGTAAGCAATTATGACTATATGCGTTGAGGGGATTGTCAACATATCAATTATAAGCCGATTTATATGCTCATCTCCAAAACTATAACCATATGTTACCAAGGTGCTATTAGGACGACATGTTGCAGATGCTAAATCCCTAAATAGCTCAACATAAGGATATTCAGATGTTTCACGGTCTTTAACTGAATTTGGATAAATCATTAATTGTTGATAATTTGCAGTTCCGGCTGTTTCCACTTGTAAAAAGGGTTCAACCGAGCTAGCTCCAAATGGCAATCCAAAACGCCTTATAGCCCCTTCAGTAGCATACCAGTCCAATGAACCATGTAATTTAGTAAAGCGCGCCACACCTTCCAAATATCTTGGTTCACCCCGAATACCTGGTGGATTGTAATGATAATCCACTTCTAATCGCGAAGATCTAAAAATCGGCGCTATGGTACCGACAAATCTGTCAATTAAACGAAGACCTGCTATTTCAGCGCCCGTTTCAATTATTCTGTCGTAATTTGTCGTAAAAATATGTAATCGATCCCTAGTTGCTGTTCGACTTGAAAAACTCATCAAAAAACTCACTAAATAATTAAACGTTTCTGTTTTTAAATCATTGCTTGCATCACGAATTAATTTTTCCCCATGACTAACTGAGTCCGAAAATAATTTCAGACATCTTGTTAGCTCATTATTTAACTCTACTAACTCACTTTTTAAATTTCGATATGGGGGAGCACCTGGTGGAGGTAGTGGAACCGGTAGGTTTTGTACCGTTAAAATCTCTAATCCTTTAATCAACTCATTAATTGAACGAATCTGATCTTCAATATTACCCTTTCCCCTTCCTGAGGCGTCTGCTGTTTTAGCTACATAACTGTCTATTTCAGCCTTACAAACTTTGAGATCTTCAATCCATCCCATACCTTGAGGTTTGGTGCCGGTCGCTGACTCTTGAATAGCCGAACTAAGGCCAGCGCCAATAAGTATATTTAAGTGTTCAGACTGAAAAAGGGCAGTTAACCAAGGTTCTACTCTTGAACGCAAAAAGTCAGGAGTGATTTTATCTTCTGGTTTTGCCCATGCGCAGTGTCCAACGACTTTAAATGCACCAACTTCGCTGTGTGGGTCCAACTGAACCGGAGATTGGTCATCTCCAAGCTTTAAATATTGACTCAATTTGAATACATCCTTTTTTCGAGTTTAAACATTGCTAAATAGAAGCCGTTCAGGCATTTAAGAATGCTCATCTTTCTTATTTATTATTGGAAAGATGAATATTGTTAGTAACCGTTTTTCTTTTCAGCCTAAAATACGTCGCCCGTGATATACCCGTTTTTTCCATTACCTCTTTAACTTGTACGTCCTTATTGATCAATTCATTAGCTAATTCAGCCTTTTTATGAGGCTTTCTTCCAAATTTGACGCCCTTAATCATAGCTGCCTGCCGCCCATCGTTAGTTCGCTCCAAGATCCTTTCACGTTCCGCCTCGGCAACAGCTGCTAATATCTGGATAACCATTTTTCCCATAGTGCCTTCAGTACTAAGCCCGTTCTCAAGAAAGCGAATAGCGATGCCTTTTTTATAGCAAGTATCCACGATGCGAATCATATCTGCGGTATTACGTCCAAGGCGATCCATTTTAGTACAGAGAATAATGTCATCTTTCTCCGCTCTGGCAAGGAGTCGCTGTAGCCCTTCGCGCTCATCAGTTGCTCCCGACATCATGTCAGTAAACACTCGATCATCCCTCACTCCCGCTGTGTTGAGTTCAGTAATCTGGCTCGTCAGTTTCTGATGGCTGGTTGATACTCTTGCATACCCTAATAATGCCATTTTGGTCTCATAAATCGATATTGATACTGCGTAGTATCATAAGGCATAAATCACGATTTTTGATACTTATGTTTAGGGCCGTTTTCATTGGTCTCAAAAATTATAATATCTGATACCGCCAAAATAATACGGATCAATAAATAATGAAAGGATGCGTGATGGCTGCTGATTTTCTGACCGACAAACAGACACAGAACTACGGGCGTTATGCCGCAGAGCCAAACGAGATCCAACTGGCACGGTATTTTCATCTTGATGAGCGAGACCTTACTTTCATCAACCTACGTAGGGGCAGGCATAACCGGTTGGGGATTGCCCTTCAACTCACAACCGCCCGCTTTCTGGGAACCTTCTTGCCCGATCTCATGCAAATACCGCCCGGTGTCCAGTTTTATGTCGCAAGGCAACTTAACATCCGCTATCCAGAGATCATCTCCCGCTATGCTCAAAGGGAAAATACACGTTGGGAGCACCACGGGCTTATCAGGCAGCACTACAGCTATCATGATTTCGGTGATTTCCCGTGGTCGTTCAGACTGAAGCGATTGCTGTATACTCGTGCATGGCTCAGTAATGAACGCCCCGGACTGATGTTCGATTTTGCCACCGCGTGGTTGCTTCAAAATAAAGTGTTGTTGCCAGCCGCATCCACCCTTACGAGGGTCATTGGTGAAATCCGTGAGCGTGCGACCCGCCGCTTATGGCGAAAATTGGCCGCGCTGCCAAACCGTTGGCAGGCCGCACAACTGGCTGGGTTACTTGAAATCCCCGAAGGACAGCGACTCTCAGTGATGGAGCACCTAAAAAGAGGCCCTGTCACTATCAGCGGCCCCGCATTCACTGAAGCACTTGAACGTTACACTCGCCTGCGCAGCCTGGAATTTTCCTGCCTGAATTTCACTGGGCTGCCTGCCATACAGCTCCGCAACCTGGCACGCTATGCCGGAATGGCATCGGTGAAATATATCAGCAGAATGCCAGAAGAACGGCGGCTGGCTATCCTTACCGCGTTCGTGAAAGCGCAAGAAATCTCGGCGCTGGACGAGGCCGTTGACGTGCTGGATATGCTGATCCTCAATATTACCAGGGAGGCGAAGAAAACCGGGCAGAAAAAGCGACTTAGGACGCTCAAGGATCTTGACCGTGCGGCGTTGTTGCTGGCGCGGGCATGTGCACTTTTACTTGATGAAGATACTGGTGATGATTTGCTGCGAAAGACCATATTCAGCAGTGTACCTGTCGCCAGACTGGCAGAGTCAGTGGAAAAAGTGAATGAACTGGCCCGCCCCCAGGATACAAACTTTCAGGATGAAATGGTGGAGCAGTACGGACGGGTAAGGCGTTTTTTGCCCGCACTACTGCGCGATCTGCACTTCCGGGCGGCCCCAGACGGTGAACATACCCTCGCGGCCATCCATTACCTGGCAGAGCTAAACGGCTCGAAAAAACGGATCCTGGACGATGCACCTGAGCATATCATTTCAGGCCCTTGGAAACGCCTGGTGTACGATGCTGAAGGTCGGATACAGCGAGCGGGTTACTCGTTGTGTCTGCTGGAGCGACTTCAGGATGCGCTACGCCGTCGTGACATCTGGTTGGAAAACAGCGATCGTTGGGGTGATCCGCGCCAAAAACTTCTTCAGGGGGAGGAATGGCAGGCGCAGCGGGTTCCAGTGTGCCGGGCATTGGGTCACCCCACCAATGGCAGTAAAGCATCGGTGCAATTGGCAGCACGGTTGGATGAAACCTGGAAAACGGTGGCATCACGTTTTGACCGCAATACCGCCGTAGACATCTGCAATGAAGGTAAACATCCTTCGCTGACCATCAGCAGCCTGGATAAATTGGATGAGCCACCGGCGCTGATACGACTGAGCAGCCGAGTCAGACAATTGCTCCCACCCGTTGACCTGACAGAACTGTTGCTTGAGATTGACGCCAGAACGGGTTTCACCCGTGAATTCAGCCATGTCAGCGAGTCAGGTGCCCGCGCGCAGGATCTGCATATAAGCCTGTGTGCGGTGATGCTGGCTGAGGCCTGCAATATCGGACATGAGCCGCTGATCAAGCACAATATCCCTGCACTGACCCGCCATCGCCTGAGCTGGGTGAAACAGAACTACATCCGAGCAGAAACGCTGGTCAGCGCCAATGCGCGGCTGGTTGATTTTCAGTCCTCGTTAGCGTTGGCAGGATACTGGGGTGGCGGTGAGGTGGCCTCCGCTGATGGTATGCGTTTTGTCACACCAGTGAAAACGGTGAATTCTGGCCCCAACAGAAAATACTTTGGTTCAGGGCGCGGCATTACCTGGTACAACTTTGTCTCTGACCAATATTCGGGTTTTCATGGCATAGTGATCCCTGGAACGCTGCGGGATTCCATTTTTGTGCTGGAGGGACTACTTGAGCAACAAACGGGACTAAACCCGGTTGAAATCATGACGGACACAGCAGGTACCAGTGACATTATCTTTGGCTTGTTCTGGCTACTGGGATACCAATTTTCACCTCGTCTGGCGGATGCTGGTGAGGCGGTGTTCTGGCGGGCTGACAAAGCAGCGAATTACGGGGCGTTGGACGAACTGGCTCGGGGTTGTGTTGACCTTTCTAAAATCGAAAGCCACTGGGATGAGATGATGCGGGTTGCAGGTTCGCTGAAGCTGGGCACAATTCATGCGTCAGAACTCATTCGATCGCTATTGAGAAGTACCCGACCGTCAGGGCTTGCTCAGGCAATAATGGAGGTCGGAAGAGTTAACAAGACACTGTATCTTCTCAACTATATTGATGATGAGGACTATCGCCGCAGGATCCTAACACAGCTTAACCGGGGCGAAGGTCGCCATGCCGTGGCAAGAGCCATTTGCTACGGTCAGCGTGGTGAGATCAGAAAACGTTACCGCGAGGGGCAGGAAGATCAGTTGGGTGCGCTGGGTCTGGTGACAAACGCAGTGGTGCTGTGGAATACGCTTTATATGCAGGAAGCCTTGTCGCACCTGCGTAGCACTGGGGAAGGGCCAGAAGATGAACATATCGCGCGGCTTTCGCCTCTGATGCATGGTCATATCAACATGCTGGGACATTATACGTTCACACTACCGGAGGATATTATGAAGGGGGAATTGAGGCCGTTAAATCTCAATTTAAACAATGAATTACCTCCTTAGCGTGGTTTTTTACATCATTGGCCCTCAAACCCCTTATATGCGTTCTTAACGTTTGCTGCCCACTGTTCAATGCGGAGCATCATTGCATATGTTGCTGCGGCATCAAGATCCAGTTGTTCAGAGTGTTCAGGGAGCAGAATTTTACAATATTCCAGTCATGAGCCACAGCTCCGAGCCGTTCATAAAGTGTAGATAGTTGCGTTATGGAATCATCAGTGCGGTTCATGAATAGCGCCGACTTCCAATAATATATTGAGCAAGTTTGATGTTAAGACATACCATGTTGCTTGATAGTTGGCGCATCATACGGGATTCGCTACGAATTAAATAGGATTCAAGTAGTCCAGAATATTCCCCTGACGTTACAACCGTCAACTGGGCAATGTGATTATTTAATTTGCTTGCCCCTGCCAGGATATCATCCTCCGTCGCCTCGATATAAACGGGGGAGGCAGCGATAACATAATCATCGAAAGGTCTTGCTGCCATCAATGTCTCAATAGATTTCGCCGTCCTTTCTTTCCCGAATGTATTTGTTAATTCCCGCCACCATTGTCGGTGACTGAACGGTAAATCATGAAAGGTGGCTTCATAAGCGTCCACGAGGTCACGACTATTCAAAAAACCCAACCCGGCCGAATCACCCACAACTCCAGGTTCTCAGTTGTCCGTAATATCTCTTTTGCCGTTGACCAGTGATTACCGGCATAGAGCGACAGGGCCGGTACCGGTGAAGCACTTTGCGACCGTTTAATCGTTGCTGCCCAGCTGGACATTGCCTCTTCTGGTGTCTGTCCAGACCGGATACTCAGTTCTGGCATGGAGCCGCACTGGCTGTGCTTACCTTTGGTACAGGACGTTATTAGGTGTGTAATTCGCGACGCCGCCATTTTGTAGCCCTCAGCCAAATGTGTGTAATCACTGTCTAACTATCGTAACAGCCCCTCATCCGCCATAACGACAAAGAGGAAGCCCTAAACGTAAACGACTACCCCATTATACATTTAGTCATGCCTTTACTAATAACTAGATACCAAAGTAAACACCCCAGAGGTGACACCGTCACGTTTTTCGGCTTTATTTAGTTCATTTTATGTACTATGGGATTTAATTATGGGTAAATCCCATAGATTTACACCTCTACTCAAAAGAGCCTAATAGAAACTAAATCCTTATATATCAATAACTTGAATTCGCCATCACGCACCCATAGAGAGCACCCGTCTTTTGTCGGGCCGTAGGGTTGTTGGCCCCATAGTAACTGCATGCTAATCTCTTTCATGCTTAGTCACTAGTAAAGGCTTTACTAATTGCGATGCTACGTGAATATTATTGACGGAGGAGGGGGTTGGGGCAGTGAAAATCTCTCAGCCAAAACAGTGGGAAAAGGATCGTGAAATGAGCATGAATTATCAGCCGGAACTGAAGTTGAGTACCCGCACCGAACAACTCGCCAGTAGTCGTGATGCCGCTATGCAAAAATTTCTGGACGGTATTATGCTGATTGCCGAAGCCTAGCTATTTGCGGGTTTTCACTATTTAACAGCAAAATTATGGCCCCTAATGCTTTTGGCCTTCCTGCGTCCCTGGCCGCAAGCATCGAGGAAGGGCGACAGCAAATAGACCGTAAGACATGGAACAAT
>ERZ860023.1283-NODE-1283-length-10394-cov-1.552858_pt1 | contig 10394 bp, 9 predicted proteins | sample MGYA00509983_ERZ860023 | MGnify/ENA primary metagenome ERZ860023 (study PRJEB30046, sample SAMN00715180) | human gut metagenome | study: EMG produced TPA metagenomics assembly of the A metagenome-wide association study of gut microbiota in type 2...
CAGTGGAGCAGAAGGTGATGAACCAATGGTGTCTGCGTGTGTCGGCCTATGCACAACGTCTTCTCGACGGTCTTGACACAATCGACTGGACCGACTCTCTTAAAGAAACACAGCGCAACTGGATTGGACGTTCGGAGGGTGCTGAAATGAATTTCAAGGTAGTGGGACAAGATCTCAATCTTGAAATCTTCACAACCCGTGCCGATACAATCTTTGGTGTGACATTCATGGTGCTCGCACCGGAAAGCGAATATGTTGAAAAACTCGTTACTGCCGAACAGCGTGAAGCAGTAGATAAATATTTGGCTGAAATAAAGCATAAGACAGAGCGTGAGCGTCTGATTGACAAGCAGGTCAGCGGTGTGTTCTCAGGATCGTATGCCGTGAATCCGCTTACCGGAAAGGAAATACCGGTTTGGATAAGCGACTATGTGCTTGCTGGCTACGGCACGGGCGCAATCATGGCAGTGCCAGCCCACGACAGCCGCGACTATGCTTTCGCTCGTCATTTCAATCTGCCCATAGTGCTCTTATTGAGGGATGCGACGTGTCGGAACAAAGTTTTGACGCAAAAGAGGGCAAAATGATAAATTCTGAGGGTGCGGAGTTGAATCTCAACGGAATGGAAGTGAAAGAAGCCATTGCCGCGACAAAGAAGTTTATCAAAGAAAAAGGCATAGGCAAGGTAAAAGTGAACTATCGTCTGCGCGATGCTATCTTCAGTCGTCAGCGCTATTGGGGCGAGCCGTTCCCTGTATACTACAAAGACGGCATTCCTCATGTGCTCGATGAGGACCAGTTGCCTCTTGAACTGCCCGAAGTTGATAAATTCCTGCCTACGGAGACTGGCGAGCCTCCATTGGGACGTGCCAAAAACTGGCACACAGCCGAAGGCTATCCTTACGAACTTTGCACAATGCCTGGTTTCGCTGGCTCGTCGGCATATTATCTGCGCTATATGGATCCGCGCAACAACAATGCTCTTGTGTCTAAAGAGGCAGACGAATATTGGCGCAACGTTGACCTTTACATCGGCGGTACGGAGCATGCCACAGGTCACTTGATTTATAGCCGTTTCTGGAACAAATTCTTGTTTGACAATGGTGTTGTATGCGAGGAAGAACCGTTCAAGAAGCTCATAAATCAGGGTATGATTCAGGGACGCTCCAACTTTGTTTACCGCATAAAGGATACCAACACATTCGTTTCATACGGATTGAAGAAGGACTACGACACAACACCTATCCACGTTGATGTCAACATCGTTAGCAACGACGTGCTCGATATTGAGAAATTCAAGGCGTGGCGTCCGGAGTTTGCCGACGCACAGTTTGTGCTTGAGGATGGCAAATATGTTTGTGGATATGCCGTTGAGAAGATGTCAAAGTCAATGTTCAATGTTGTGAATCCAGACGATATTGTAGAAACTTATGGTGCCGACACATTGCGTCTTTACGAGATGTTCCTCGGTCCGTTGGAGCAGAGCAAGCCGTGGGACACCAACGGTATTGACGGTGTGAACCGCTTCTTGAAGAAATTGTGGAACTTGTTCTACAAAGGCGACACTTTGCTCGTCGACGATGAAAAAGCTTCGGCAGAGGCGCTCAAATCGCTTCATAAACTGATAAAGAAAGTGACATGGGACATTGAGCATTTCTCTTACAACACATCGGTCAGCGCATTTATGATTTGCGTAAACGAGCTTGCTGCGGCTAAGTGCCATTCGCGCGAGGTGCTTGGCGAACTTGTGGTGCTTCTCGCGCCGTTCGCTCCTCACATTGCAGAGGAATTGTGGCATGCTGTAGGCAACGACACTACGGTGTGCGACGCAGCCTGGCCAAAATTCAACGAGGCATATCTTGTTGAGGCAAACGTGAACTATGCTGTGTCGTTCAACGGAAAGGCACGTTTCAACATTCAAGTGGCAAACGGCACCGACAAGGCTGAAGTTGAGCGTCTGGCTCTTGAAAATGAGAATGCCGCACGCTGGCTTGAAGGCAAAACTGTGGTTAAAGTGATAGTTGTGCCAAACAAGATTGTCAACATCGTTGTGAAATAAAGCGTGTAAAACAACGTTTTAATAAATAGAACAGCTGAATTATTAGAAAGATATGAAGAATATTGTATTCGCTACAAATAATAAAAACAAGCTTCAGGAAATCAGGGCTATTGCAGGAGGAGAGTACAATATTCTCAGTCTTTCTGAAATAGGTTGTCACGACGACATTCCGGAAACGGCGGCTACAATCGAAGGCAACGCCATGCTTAAAGCGCGTTGGGTGAAGGACAAATACGGATACGACTGCTTTGCCGACGACACCGGTTTGGAGGTGACGGCGCTTGACGGACGTCCGGGTGTCTATTCCGCACGTTATGCAGGCGAGGACTGCGATTCGGAGCGCAACATAGACAAGCTGCTCGGTGAATTGGCTGGAAAGACCGACCGCACAGCGCGTTTCCGCACTGTGATAGCACTTATTGAAGGCAGTGAAAGCATTGAATTTGAGGGAAAAATAGAGGGAACAATTGCCACAGAGCGTCATGGAGAAGGTGGATTCGGATACGACAAAGTGTTTCTGCCGGAAGGCAGCGACCGCACTTTCGCAGAAATGGAGTCGGCAGTAAAAAATGCCATCAGCCATCGCGCAAGGGCTACAAAAAAACTTATAGACTATTTAAAAAAGACACTATGATAAAGAGAATATGTTTGGCAGTTGCATTACTGATTGTGATGGCTGTTGTGCCGGCGAAGTCCCAGCAAGTGGGCAGTTGGAGCATTTATCCCGTATTTTCGGGAAACAACAACAATTCGCTTGTCGACACCGACAACAAGGTGTTCTATCTCGCCGACGGTTGGTTGTATTCCTACGACAAAGATAACGATGAATCGGTGTTTTATACGAAAATGAACGGAATGTCGGACACTGACATTTCGGGCATATACTATAACTACGACAAGAAATTTTTGCTAGTGGCATACAGCAACTCAAACATCGACATTGTGCGCGAAAACGGACGTGTTGACAATGTGCCTGACCTCAAAAGCGTTATTCTCACAGTGTCGAAAGCAATCAACAGCGTGGATTTCAGCGGCGATTATGCATACATTGCCACTGATTTCGGATATATGGTCGTAGACTGCAAAAAATGTGTGGTAAAAGAGTCGTTCAACTATGGAAAGGCTTTCAAATCGATTGTAGTGACCGACAAAAACATATTTGCCACGTTCGACAAAAAAATCTATGTGTCGTCGGTTGGTGAGAGTCATTATGAACTGAGCAGTTTCAAGGAAACCAACATCAAGCAGGAAATGCATTTGCTGAAAATAGACAACAACAGTATGTTGACCACGACTGGTTGGTTTTATTATATAAAAATAGGAGAGGATCCTACCAACCTTGCAATGTCGGTTATAGAGAAGTCGGCGCCGTCGAACGTGTCGATGTCGGGCAGCAATATGGTGGCTTCGTATAAGGAAAAATATATCGTTGTAAGCCCGGATGGAACGTCGCAGACAGTGGCGATGCCTTCGGAAATCGACGGTAGCCATCTGTCAACAATCGATGGCAAAGGATTGTGGAATCTCGACAGCAACGGATTGAAGGAGTTTTCAATCTCCGACGGCTCTGTCATCATTCTTCACGACACTTATCGCCCAAACACCTCTACCGTCAGCGAGCCTTACTACCTCACTTATCAAAACGGCACACTGTATTCTATGAATTCGGGATATTCTTTTTTAGGAGCTGGTATGAATAATAGAGTTGCGGTATCATCTTTAAAAGAAGGAGTATGGAATAATCTTTTACCTGAAAATTTGACATTGAAACACAGTTCGAAAGATTATCTTACAGATTCATATGGATTGACAGTTGATGTAAATGATAAGGATGTTATATGGTTTGGAACATGGTGGGAAGGAATATATGGAATAAAAAATAATGAGCAAATACAAAAATTTGATGGAGACAACTCCACTCTTACTTTCAAAAGTGTTTGCTGTGTTCCTGATGTGAAAATTGATAAATTTGGAAACTTATGGGCTGGATTCTTAAATTATATAGTAAATGTTGGATATCCTCAACTTCATATGCTTCCTGCTGAAAAAAAATTCAAAAAAGATGTAAAAGATTCTGATTGGATTACGTACAGTTTCGGTAACATGAAAACAGAATTTGGTGTAAGATTTATTATAAAGGGTAATTTTATTGTATACGCTGATAATGAATGGAAAACAAAACTGACAATACTTGACACAAAAGGAACTTTAACAGATAAGTCAGATGACGATGTAAAAATAATATCCACATTTGTTGATCAGGATGGTAAATCTATTGATATTGGCTTTATTCTTAATATAGTGGAGGATAAAAATGGTAAAATTTGGTTAGGTACAAATACGGGTGTTTGTGTAATAAACAGTCTGGAGGCTGCTTTTAAAGGCAATAATATAGTTAACAGAATTAAAGTGCCTCGTAATGATGGAACCAATTTGGCTGATTATCTTTTGGATGGTGTTAATGTTTCATCTATAGCTGTAGATGGTGCTAATAGAAAATGGATAGGAACTACTGCTTCAGGTTTATATTTGGTAAATGCTGACGGCAGTGAGATATTGGAGCATTTTTCTACGGAAAACAGCCCGTTGACAAGTGATGAGATAACATCTGTTGCATGCAGCACAGATGATAATCGCGTGTTTATAGGAACAAAGAAAGGTACACTTGTCTATGAAAGTGACGCTGCGCCGTCTCAAGATGACTACAGTGATGTCTATGCTTATCCTAATCCAGTGCGTCCTGACTATAGCGGACATATCACAGTGGCAGGACTTATGGACAATTCTCTCGTGAAGATTACAGACTCTATGGGCAACCTTGTTTATTCAGGACGTTCCACAGGAGGTATGTTTGTTTGGGACGGACTCAACAGCGAAGGTTCACGCGTGAACACGGGTGTATACTATGTATTTGCATCGCAGAATGAAAACGATAAATCGAGCGGCTGTGTCACTAAAATTTTGGTAGTAAAGTAAGTTTTTAAGAATATATGACGGAATCAAACAAAAAGGGTAAAAGTATAAAGGAGCGGATATTATCGGCAAAAAGGTCACAGAAAATACGTTTTGCTATTGTCTCAGTGCTGTTTTTCGCATTTTTGACATGGCTTGGCAACTGGTGGTTTCTGCTGGTTTATCCCGTTTTGGTCGACATCTATCTGACGCGCTACGTGCGTTGGGACTGGTGGCGCACGTCGAAATCGTCGGTAGTGCGTACAGTGATGAGCTGGATAGACGCTATTGTCTATGCCCTTGTGCTTGTATATATAATTTTCACATTCATTGGTCAGAACTATAAGATTCCGTCTTCTTCATTGGAGAAAACGCTTCTTGTGGGCGACTATCTGTGGGTCAACAAGATGTGCTACGGGCCGCGTGTGCCTATCACTCCAATCCACTTTCCTCTTTGTCAGAACACGTTTCCTATAATCAATACAAAGAGCTATCTCGACCATCCGGAAAACGAATACCGTCGTCTGAAAGGATTCCGTAAGGTGGAACGCAACGACATCGTTGTGTTCAACTTCCCGGCTGGCGACACTATTGCCTACAATGTGCAGAATCCGGATTACTATACAAGTTGCTACATCGAAGGTTTCAAGCAGCAGAATCCAACATCGCTGCAGGAATATTACAGCTACGAGTTCGGCAAGCGTTGCATTGAGCTGGGACGCCGTGTGGTCAACCAGCATCCGGAATATTTCGGAAAGGTGATGTATCGTCCGGTGGACCGCCGCGAGAACTACGTGAAGCGTTGCATAGGTTTGCCTGGCGACTATCTGAAGATTGTCGACCAAACGGTGTATATCAACGGCAAGCCGCTTGATGAACCGGAAAATTTGCAGTTCAACTATGACATCTATACCAACGGACAGTCGATCAGCGATGAGGATTGGGAAAAGGCAGGCATCAGTCTTACCGACCGCAATGCTCCGGTTGCCAATGCCGATGGTGAGATGGTCTACGACAAGAAGATGAACCGCGACGGATCTTTCTATTCCGGAGGTGTGCCTCTGACAAAAAAGGCGGTGGCTTATTTCAAATCGTTGCCTTATGTCACGGCTGTGGAGCGCTCGGAAGTGATGGAGCCGTGTCCGCCTTATCCTATTACGCGCTATTACGGATGGACGCGTGCCAACTATGCCACAAATATAGCTCAGGGCGGAATGTGGATACCTAAGAAGGGAGTGACGCTGAAGCTTAACATGTTCAATCTGCCTGTTTATGAGCGATGCATCCGCAACTATGAGCGAAACGACTTGCAGGTGCGCGACGGCAAAATATTTATCAACGGCAAACAGACCGACTCTTATACGTTCAAGATGGATTACTATTGGATGATGGGCGACAACCGCGACAATTCGCTCGACTCGCGCTATTGGGGTTTTGTGCCTGAAGACCACATAGTAGGCACGCCGATGTTTGTCATCATATCATTCGACGAGGATAAACCGTTATTCTCTGGAATCCGTTGGAACAGAATCTTCAAGGATGCAAATCCCGACAAGTAAAATAAGATGGACACATTGAAAGCAGTGTTCAGCGCCAGATATGCGGGCAGCGTAGACTACTACGCTGCCATGCTTCGTTATGGCAAGGTGGCGATAGATTTGTCGGAGCCTTTCGACAAGCACCACAAGCATCTTAACCGTATGGACATTGTTGGCACAAACGGATGCCAGCAGCTGTCGGCGTCGCTGCAAAAGCCAAACAAGCGGATGGCGGTGGGAGAGGTGGAGCTTTCCAGTCACGGCAATTGGAGACATACGCATTGGGGTGCATTGTTCTCGGCTTACGGACGTACTCCGTTCTTCGACTATTTTGCAGATGATTTGAAGCAAATCTATACAGACGAGTCGATACAAACAATAGCATCGCTTAATTTGACGCTGCACGCCGCTGTAATCGATTTTCTCGACTTGGATATAGAAACAGTCGTTGTCGACAACAAAAACGATTTGGCGGCCTTTGACACCCTCAATCTACGCGACGGTGTGCTGACGGAGCAAACACTCGAGCCATATTATCAGATATGGTCGTCAAAATTTGGATTTCAGCCCAATCAGAGCATTCTCGATTTGCTTTTCAACGTAGGCCGCGAGGCTGTCTTTGTGCTGAGAAAAGGTTAGAAACAAAATATGCGGCCATTATGAAGATAAAAGGTAAGAACGGCAACTTAAAACGAGTTTCTCCGTGAATTACCAATGTCAGCAGAAGGAACCTACTATGACGATAAACAACGGTAGAAATGTTTGTTTCCAATTTCTTCTTATACATGTCATAAATAAAGACAGAACAAAGCACAGAATCAATGAATAGTAGATTAAAGCATTGGCAAGTGCCAACCATTGTGTTGGTGACAACGTTTTATATTCTTTGAAAATGTGTTTTATTGGCAATGTCATAACGTTGTTTTCCGGCTTTGATTTGTCGTGAAGAAAAGCAGATATATTGTCATGGTCGGACGAATATATATACCATAAGCGGTAAGGTATCTTTTTTATCCATTCTATTTTATGGTTCATTATCCACGGAAGGCATCTTGATTTCCAAATATCGGCACATTCAAAGCATGTCTTTGAACGCATGTCTTCTATATATCTTGGCTTGCCTTTCTCATAAGGGTCTTGCCCATAGTGCGGTGCTATGCTTGCACCATCATATGCGTCATCACAAATATTGAACCAAAGGGTATCGCCTTGATAAATGAAATAACCGGTTCGTATATATGTTGAAGATCCTGCTATGATGATGAATGTCAAATAACCGGCAATAAAAGGAACAATTTTTTTCAGTAAATTATTTCGGTCAAATATTAGATGGTAAATAATGATTGCCAATATAAAGATTAAAGCTATGCCTCTGAACCAATTGGCGAGACAAAGAGTAAAACCGGATATGAAAAACAAATATCGACGATTGCTTTTAAGAAGCAGATATAGAGAAAGTAAAGCAAAACAAGTCATAGGAATCTCGCTAAGAATAAATGTGCTTTGCCCCCAATTGCCTGGGTATAAAACAAACAGTAATGTAGCGGTTAGTCCTACTTTTCGGTTGAATAAAATTTCAGCGATTTTACCTATCAGAAATGCAGTTATTGCTTTCATAAGGCACATTAAAGGAAGAATTGGAATTACACTCCCAAACAGATAAATGGAGAATTCAACAAGGTTGATAATACCTATATTCCAAATGAATGGTTGTCCAACAATTGTAGAGGTGCAAGGATATGGTTGATTGTTGTGAAGGCAAATTTGTGCGTATTCGATATAGCCTTCTGTGTCGTTGTTTGGTGTATATCCGAAAAAACACACCACTGAAATCAAAAAAACAAAGTAAATGATACTGATAATTTTTATATCAGTGAGAAAACTCTTTATTGATATGTCGTTGGACGCTTTGATCATAATGGAATGATAAATGACAGAAACCAATGTCTGCCCAATTGCCGCAGCACAGATTTCTATAAAATTTGTACAAATATAATTACTATAGAGTATGTTCGAAGCAAATTTGCTTTAGAAACTATGATGCAAAGTTAGAAGACAATTTTGAATTTGACATTAAAAATAGTATTTTCTCGATTTGCTTTTCAACGTAGGCCGCGAGGCTGTCTTTGTGCTGAGAAACGCATAAATGGTTTTTCTATAAAGTTCCACGAGAAGATGGCAAGTGCTATTGTCAAAAATACAGAGAGCGCAAGTGCCAACGAAAAGCTGTATTCGTGTATTTTATAATGTAGAATTGTTTGTATGACAGGAAAATGGAACAAATAGATGCCATATGCCACATTGCTGTATTTTCCAATAAAATTTAGATATCTGAAGTTATATGCAATCCCTATTATAATGATGGCGAATGCAAATGGTGCAAGATATTCAAATACGATGAATTCTGATTTGAATAAATATATAAGCAAAGCGCAGGGAAGGAGAATCTTTATATTTTTCTGAAATTTGTCAAAAAACATTAGAATGGCAGTTCCTGAATAAAAATAGACCAGTTGACTTACCATTTGTCTGCCTAAAATTAAATAAAAATCGTTGTTTGTTATGTCGTAAAGATATTCAAAACATTCACGATAAGAGATTGATATGGCAAAAATCAGTAAAAGAACGATTTTTTTGTTCCATCGTTTGAAAAAATAAAAAGAAATGGGGACTGAAGCATATAGCATAACTTCAACTTTCATTGTCCATAATGAGCCATTGACTGCTGGCATTATGTTGTCTGTAAATACACCAGGAAGACACGGTTCTAAAAAATTCAAGAAACATACATTGGAGACAATGTATTTATACAATTGTGGAGAGGTAAAATATTCAGAAACTGTCATTGTCGACAAAAACAATCCTCCAATAAAGCATAAGAAAACAATGAATATGTATGGTGGCAATATGCGCCGAGCCCGTTTTTTTATATAATCATTTAACTGTGGTTTCTTCATAAAACTATAGTATACGAGAAAGCCACTGAGTATGAAGAATCCAGAAACAGCTTCTCCGCTACTGTTATCCAATTGAAATTATTTGCGCCAGACAGTATTGAAAAATGGGCAAAAACCACAATAAAGGATAGATAATAGCGTATTATGTCAAAGCAATTGTCGCCTTTTATCAATTCTTGGCTTTTGTCGGAAATAAGTTTCATCATATTTTATTTGCGCATATTTTTTCAAATAGTTGTCAGAACATCCTGCGCTCTGCCCAGTTGCCGCGGTCAAGGTTGCGTTAGCCGATAGCCTCCTGAATGTGGTAGGTGAGCACGCGGTCGCTGCCTTCAAGGTCGGCGATGGTGCGCGCCACGCGGAGGATGCGGTCGTAGGCGCGTGCCGACATGTTGAACCGCGTCATGGCGTCTTTCAGTTTTTCGAGTCCGGCAGCGTCGGGCTGCGCATACTGGTGCATCAGTGCGGTGGTCATCTGGGCGTTGCAGTGCACGCCTTTGATGCCTTCATAGCGGCGTGTCTGTATTTCGCGCGCCCGGATCACGCGTTCGCGTATGGCTGCGCTGCTCTCGGCCGGGGCGGTCGACGAGATGTCGTCAAATTCCACTGGCGCCACCTCCACCTGCAGGCCGATGCGGTCGAGGAGCGGTCCGGAGATGCGGTTGAGATAGTGCTGCACGGCGCCGGGTGCGCAGATGCATTGCTTTGTGGGATGGTTGTAGTATCCGCACGGACAGGGGTTCATCGATGCCACAAGCATGAACCCTGCGGGATAGTCCACGGTGTACTTTGCGCGCGAGATGGTGATATGGCGGTCTTCGAGGGTTGGCGCATCACTTCGAGCACCTGACGGCTGAATTCCGGAAACTCGTCGAGAAAGAGGATTCC
>ERZ860023.1284-NODE-1284-length-10390-cov-2.365651_pt1 | contig 10390 bp, 10 predicted proteins | sample MGYA00509983_ERZ860023 | MGnify/ENA primary metagenome ERZ860023 (study PRJEB30046, sample SAMN00715180) | human gut metagenome | study: EMG produced TPA metagenomics assembly of the A metagenome-wide association study of gut microbiota in type 2...
TCTACAAAATTACCAACTCTATCTCATCTCCTGTTTACTGCGCAAATCTAAGGTACTCGATTCGTCTTAACAATCTGTACTCGCTTCAACAAATAACGGGCAAAATACCCCGGACAACTTCAAAAAAATACCGATATGTATAAAAAAGATGGATTCATCACACCATCCGAACACGTAAATTTCCTGGCCAAAAATCTGTTCGGAGCCTGCGGCCAGATCGTAAACGGCGCCATCGCCTATCTCGCCCCTGACGGCGGCGGCCCCGTCACGCCCCACACCCACGCTACCGACCACCTGTTCATCGTCACGCAGGGAGAAGCCAAAGTGCTGCTGGACGGACAAGAGCGAATCATCCGCGAAAACGAAGCGTTCGTCGTCAAAGGCGGTATTCCCCACTCCGTATGGAACAACGCACAGGCAGAAACCGTCATGATAGGCATTACGCTGAAAAACAACGAAAATGGTAAATAAGTCGATACACCGCACGAATCAATTTCGTATACCGTGCCCCCAATGCACTCATTCTATCCTGGTAACTGAAAAGCCGCAAGCAATGTTTGCGGCTTTTCAAATTTTATCGTTTGAAAGATCAGGGATTGCGGATCAGCTTCACAAAAAACACCTCTCCCCGATCCGGCCGGAGGGTACAAATGTCCCGAAACAAAAAACGTATCGGCCATTCTATCGCGGCAGCCCATTCGAACGACTTTGCCGCGTTGCAGAGACAAAAAAGCTGTGTTTCCGTACAACATTTCGCCCCGGTTCCACTCTTCGGCAGAGCGCGCTCGACTTCGCGTTACCACTTGCCGCCCGTCCTTCCCTCCGTCGGGCTGGAGGCGACCTTGTGAACTCCTGATTTTCGCCTGCCAGCCATACGACCAACTTTTATCTTCAAACCGCTCCGGACAAATTTGTCCACCCCGAAAATAAAAAAGGTTGCAAACGAATGTTTGCAACCCAGCCGACCACCCGGTCGTTTGCGGAGAGAAGGGGATTCGAACCCCTGATACGCTTTAGACGTATACGAGCTTTCCAGGCGCGCCTCTTCAACCACTCGAGCACCTCTCCTCGGATGGGCAAAGATAATGATTTTTCCGGCAATCGGCCAAATTTCGCTCCTACTAATTCACCGTCCGGCACGATATTTTCCGGCCACTGTCGGCAAAAGACGCTCCCGCAGGCTTCAGAACCCGGGCAAACGGCATTCATCAATCCTGGTTCCCGCCCATTCGCCGTCAGGCAAAAGGCCGCGTGCCTTATAGCCGAAGAACGGCCGGCACGGACCCGACGAGAACGATCCCTGCCCAAAAACGAATCTCCAGGCGCAAACGGTATAACGCCGTCCCACCCGCTACTTGTCCGCAACCATCTGCTTCCACTCCGGATGCCGCAGAATATAACGGGCCATGAATCGACACAGCGGAACCACTTTCAGCCCCTGCCGTTTCAGATCTTCCAGCACCGCCACCGTCAGCTGCGAGGCGATACCCTGTCCGCAGAACCGATCGGGAGCGCCCGTATGGGTAACGGCGATACACCCGGGACCGCACTCCTCGTAATCCACCACTGCCGTAGCACCGCCCAGATCGAATTCATAACGTCCGAGCGCCTTATTATTCTTCAATTCATACTTTTTCATAACCATCGAATATTGATTGTATGCAAAGAAGAACAAAATCCGCACCGCAACCCACATTTCGGGAAAGAAAAAACCGGACCGGACAAATTGCCCGGTCCGGTATCGCAATCCGCACGAATCGGCTACGCCTTGCCGGCCGATCCGAGAACTTTCTCGCATTTGTGCATGTAGAGCTTCTTCATCTCCTCGCGGGCCGGCCCCAGGTATTTGCGGGGATCGAACTCTGCGGGTTTGTCGGTCAGCACCAGACGCACGGCGGCCGTCATGGCCAGACGGCTGTCCGAGTCGATGTTGATCTTGCAAACGGCGCTCTTGGCGGCACGGCGCAACTGCTCCTCCGGAATGCCGATGGCATCCTTCAGCGCACCGCCGTGCGTATTGATGATATGCACGTACTCCTGCGGCACGGAAGAGGAGCCGTGCAGCACGATCGGGAACCCGGGGATGCGTTTCTCGATCTCCTCCAGGATGTCGAAACGAAGTTCGGGCGGCCGAGCACGCCGTCCGCATTGCGCGTGCACTGCTCGGGCTTGAACTTATTGGCTCCGTGCGACGTGCCGATCGAGATGGCCAGCGAATCCACGCCGGTCTTCTTCACGAAATCCTCCACGTCCTCGGGACGGGTGTAAGTATGGTGTTCGGCCGAAACCTCGTCCTCGACACCGGCCAGCACACCCAGCTCGCCCTCCACCGTCACATCGTGCTTGTGAGCATACTCCACGACCTTCTTCGTCAGCGCCACGTTCTCATCGTAAGGCAGATGCGAACCGTCGATCATCACCGACGAGAAACCCATATCGACGCAATCCTTGCAAAGCTCGAAAGTATCGCCGTGATCCAGATGCAGCACGATCGGAATGTTCTTACCCAACTCCTTGGCATACTCCACGGCACCCTGGGCCATGTAGCGCAGAATGGTCGGATTGGCATACTTGCGGGCACCCGACGACACCTGCATAATCACGGGCGACGAAGTTTCGACGCACGCCTGCACGATGGCCTGCATCTGCTCCATGTTATTGAAATTGAAAGCGGGAATGGCATACCCACCCTTGATCGCCTTGGCAAACATCTCGCGGGTATTCACCAGGCCCAATTCTTTATAAGATACCATAATTATATAATAATTTAAGAATTTATGCGTTTCAATCTTTACAAAATTAAGCATTATTTCCTAAAGAACAGGCACTTTCCCGAATAAAAATCAGACGGGAGAAAAAATAGCGCTCAAACGGAATATTCTGATTTTATTTTAGTAAATTTGCGAATAATTGGCAATTTTTCTAACGCTACAATAAAGACCTCAACACCATGTCGGAATTCATCTATCAAGAACCATTCCCGATCGAATGTGACAAGACGCAATATCGTCTGCTGACCAAAGAGTATGTCAAGATCGTCGAATGCGACGGACGCCGCATTCTCAAGGTCGATCTCAAAGGTATCGAACTGCTGGCCCGCGAAGCCTATACCGACGTATCGTTCTACCTGCGCCCCGCCCATCTGGAGCAACTCCGCCACATTCTGGAGAATCCGGAAGCTTCCGACAACGACAAATTCGTGGCCTACACCATGCTGCTCAACCAGACGGTCGCCGCCGAAGGCGAACTGCCGACCTGCCAGGACACCGGCACGGCCATCTGCATCGGCAAGAAGGGCGAGAATGTCTTTACGGGAGCGGACGACGCCGAATGTATCGCCCGGGGCGCCTACGAAGCCTACAAGGAGCGCAACCTGCGCTATTCGCAGGTGGTGCCCTTCACGATGACCGAGGAGAAGAACTCGGGCACGAACCTGCCCGCACAGATCGACCTCTACGCCGACAAAGGCAACGAATATAAATTCCTATTCATCACCAAAGGCGGCGGCTCCGCCAACAAAACCTTCCTCTACCAGCAGACCAAAGCGCTGCTGAACGAGAAATCGCTTCTGGAATTTTTCCGCTCGAAACTCATGGATCTCGGCACCTCGGCCTGCCCGCCCTACCACCTGGCCGTCTGCATCGGCGGCACGTCGGCCGAAATGTGTCTGGCGACCGTCAAAAAGGCTTCGGCAGGTTACCTCGACCAGCTGCCCACCTCGGGTAACGAAGGCGGACGCTGCTTCCGCGACCTGGAGTGGGAACAGAAAATCCTCCAGATCTGCCGGGAGAGCGGTATCGGCGCCCAGTTCGGCGGCAAATACCTCGTACACGACGTGCGGGTGATCCGCGCTCCGCGCCACGCGGCGTCGTGCCCCGTCGGCATCGGCGTAAGTTGCTCGGCCGACCGCAACATCAAAGCCAAAATTACCGAAGAGGGCATCTTCCTCGAACAGCTCGAGAAGAACCCGGCCCGCTTCCTGCCCAAAGAGGCCCCCGCCATGTCGCCCGCCGTGGACATCGACCTGGATCAAGGCATGGACAAGGTGCGCGAAATCCTCTCCAAATATCCGATCAAAACGCGCCTGAATCTGCGCGGCACGCTCATCGTGGCCCGCGACATCGCCCACGCCCGTATCAAACAGATGCTCGATGAGGGCAAGCCGATGCCCGAATATTTCAAGAAACACCCGATCTATTACGCCGGTCCGGCCAAGACGCCGAAAGGAATGCCTTCGGGCAGCTTCGGACCTACGACGGCAGGCCGTATGGATCCTTACGTGGATCTGTTCCAAGAGCACGGCGGCTCGCTGATCATGCTGGCCAAGGGCAACCGCTCGCAACAGGTGACGGACGCTTGCCGAAAACACGGCGGATTCTACCTCGGTTCGATCGGCGGTCCGGCGGCTGTGCTGGCCAAAGATTCGATCAAATCGGTCGAAGTGGTCGATTTCCCGGAACTGGGTATGGAAGCCGTCCGCAAGATCTACGTCGAAAACTTCCCGGCCTTCATCCTCGTGGACGACAAAGGCAACGATTTTTTCGCGCAGCTCAAACACTAAACGCTCCGCCCCGGCCGTTATAGGGGCAACCAAGGAAACAGACAGTCAATGAAAGGTTTTTTCTGTAAAATAACCCTCGCATTATGTTTCGTAATCTTCGTCGGCTCCGCAGCAAGAGCCGACGAGGTTACTTTCAGCGCCAACGCCCCGATGGTCGTCACGGCAGGCGAAAGTTTCCGGGTGGAGTTCTCGCTCAACGCCACGCCCGACGACGATTCGTTCGAAGCGCCGGATTTCGGGGCGTTCGACGTACTGGCCGGCCCGGCGATCTCCCAGGGACACTCGATCCAGATCATCAACGGCGCGATGACCAAAAACGTCAATTATACGATCACCTACGTATTGTTGGCGCAGGACGCGGGCAACATCACGATCGGTCCGGCTTCGATCAAGGTCGATAAAAAAAGATACAAGACCCAGCCTCTGCCGATCGAGATCTCCGACAAGCCGTCGGCAGGCAGCGCCCAGGCTTCGCAGGGAAATTCAGGCTCTTCGGATAAAAGTATCGAGGAGGAAGCCCAGGGACAGATCTCCAAAGACGATCTGTTGCTACGCGTCCAAATATCGAAACAGTCGGTCTTCAAAGGCGAACCCCTGCTGGCGACCTTCAAGCTCTACCGCCGGGTGGCGATCGTGGGCTACGAAGACATTAAATTCCCCTCCTTCAACGGCTTCTGGACGCAGGACATCGACGTTTCGAACGCCATGTGGCAGCGTGAAACCCTGAACGGCAAGGTCTATGAATCGACAGTCGTAAAAGAGTGTCTGCTCTACCCGCAGCAGGCGGGTACGCTCGTGATCGAACCCGCAACGATCACCGCCATTGCACAAGTTATCGTACAGAGCCGCCGCAATATCGATCCGTTCTTTGGCGGCGGGCACGAAGTCTATAATTTGCGGCGCAAGTTGCAGACGCCCCGCGTGAACATCACGGTCAAAGAGCTCCCTGCGGGCGCTCCGGCCAGCTTTACGGGCGCCGTCGGCAAATTCTCCATGGACGCGTCGCTCTCCGCAGACCAACTGGCGGCCAACTCGGCCGGGACCTTCACGGTGAAAATCACGGGACAGGGCAACCTGCCTTTCATCCAAGCACCGAAACTGACGCTGCCCGCCTCGTTCGAGCAATACAACGTCAAAACCACCGAATCCATCCAAACGGCGACTGCGGGAACCTCCGGCTACCGGCAATTCGAATATCCGTTCATCGCGCGCGCCGAAGGGACGTACCGTATCGATTCGATTCTTTTCACCTACTTCAATCCCGACCGCCGGGAATATGTGACCCTCTCCTCGCAAAGCTTCCCGCTGCAAATCACACCGGATGCCAACGGCGGAGAGAGCTACATGGTCAAAGGACTCTCCAAGGAGGACGTTCAGATGCTGGGACAGGACATCCGTTTCATCCGCCTGGGCAAGGCACACCTCCAGCCGATGCACGAGCCATTCTTCCTGAGCGGACTCTATATCGGACTGCTGGCTGCGATTCTCGTCATTTTCGCCGGAACTTACATCGCGCTGCGCAAGCAGATCCGCGACAGCCAGAATGCGGCTCTGATCCGGGGCCGGCGAGCCAACAAAGTGGCCATTCAGCGTTTCAGAATAGCCAAGAACTATATGGAAGAGCACAACCAGCACGCCTTCTACGAAGAGATGCTGAAGGCTTTATGGGGGTATATGAGCGATAAATTCAATATCCCGGTAGCCAATCTCACCAAGGAAAACGTCCGCGAAGAGCTCCACAAGCGCGGGGCTGCGCCGGAAGACACCCAGCTCTTCTCGGAACTCATCACCCGCTGCGACGAAGCCCAATATTCGCCCGTGGCTTCGGCCCGCATGAGCGACGTATATCGGGACGGCCTCGAACTGATTTCCCGCATCGAATCGATCATCAAACGCTAAAAGTCATGAAACGATATATTCTCTTTCTCCTTGCCACACTGTTGAGCGCGGCAGTTTCGGGGCAGACTGCCGCCCGAACCGATTCGCTGGCTCAACACCCACAATCGGAGCAAACCGCCTCGGCAGCTTACGCATCCGATCCCGACAAATTGTGGGATCAGGCCAACACGGCTTACATCAACAACGACTTTCCTACGGCAATTTCGCTTTACGAAACGATTCTGTCGAGCGGCAAACAATCGGGCAAACTCTACTACAACCTGGCAAACGCCTATTTCAAGGAGCGGAAGATCGGTCGGGCGATCCTCAACTACAACCGGGCGCTGAAGCTCAATCCCGGGAACGAAGACATACGCTACAACCTGCAAGTCGCCGAGAAAATGACCAAAGACCATATCGACGCCGTCCCCGAATTTTTCGTCAAGACCTGGTTGTCGAATCTGCGCAATCTTTTGAGCAGCACGACATGGGCCGTCCTCTCGCTGGTCTTCCTGGCGACAATGCTCGGCTCGGCGCTTTTCTACCTGCTCTCCCGTCGTCTGGTACGACGCAAGATAGGATTCTACGGCACCGCGACAGCCTTTCTGCTGTTGGTACTGACCCTCTGCTTCGCGGCCATCGACCGCCGGGAGGCGATCGACCGCACATCGGCCGTCGTACTGAGGGATGCCGTCGCCGTCAAAAGCTCTCCCGATCAGAACTCGACCGATCTCTTCATTCTGCACGAAGGCACCAAAGTAGAAATTTCGGACCGTCTGAACGGCTGGTGCGAAATCACCATCGCCGACGGCAAAAAGGGCTGGATGGAGTGCTCGACGTTCGAAACCATCTAAAAAACCGGATCCGCCCCTGCGAATCCAAAAATTTCCAAGAACGTGTCCAGACTGCTTCAAGACGTGACCGGAGAACTGTCGAAACTCCCAGGCATCGGACGCCGCACGGCGCTGCGCCTGGCGATCCACCTGCTGCGCATGGAACCCGATTCGGTAAGCGACATGACACGCAGCATCGACCGATTCCGCCGCGACATCAAATACTGCAAATTGTGCAATAACCTCTCGGATGAAGAAATCTGTCCGATCTGCGCCGACCGGGAACGCGACCATACGACCGTCTGCGTCGTAGAACAGGTCGCCGACGTACTCTCGATCGAAAATACCCGCCAGTATCGTGGACTCTATCACGTACTGGGCGGCGTAATCTCTCCGATGCAGGGCATCGCCCCTTCGGACCTGAAGATCGACCTGCTGATCGAGCGGATCGCCCAGGGAACGATCCGGGAAGTGATCCTCGCCATCTCGACCTCGGTCGAAGGCGAAACAACCCTGTTCTATCTGCTCAACCGGCTGCGCCAATACCCGCAGGTGAAAGTCACGTCGATCGCCCGGGGTATCGGCTTCGGCGACGAACTGGAATACGTGGATGAACTGACGATTACTCACGCACTGATGAACCGGCGGGAAATCGAATAGGAAACTCGCACCCGGAAAATCCGAACCTCCGCCAAATACAAAGCAACCGCGAATATCCGAAACGAATATTCGCGGTTGCTTTTTCACCGGACCGACATTTCGCCGCTGATCGACGAAATAAAGTTTATCAAGATCGAATCCCTATTTTTCGACCTGTTCCGGAATCCGCTTCGAGCGACATCGCCACAAACAGTATATACCGATTTCACAGTGGTCAAAACAAGGGTGTATCGCACATCCCTACCGAATCGCGTTATTGCAAAGATTCCTGCAAACTTTTCAGCGTGCGGTAAATTCCCTCGGCATCATAACCGCACTGGGCATACAGTTGCGCGGGCGTTCCATGTTCGACAAAACGATCCGGAATACCCAGGCTCACGACCTTCGGCAGATAGCCGTGCTCGCAGAAGAACGCAACGACGGCTTCTCCCACGCCGCCGCGCAAGGCTCCGTCCTCGACGGTCACCACACAACGGAACTTACGTCCGACCTCGTGCAGCAGCTCCTGGTCGAGCGGCTTGGCGAAACGCAGGTCGTAATGGGCCACCCGAATCCCGTCCGCCTCCATACGCGCAATGGCCTCGGAAGCAAAATTGCCGACCGTGCCGATCGTAAGGACCGCAATCCGCTCCCCGTCCTTCAGGCAACGTCCCCGCCCGATTTCCATCGCTGCGAACGGCTCATCGCGCCAGGCGACGCCCACTCCGTTACCGCGCGGATAGCGGATGGCGAAAGGCCGCCCGGCCTCGAGCGCCGTAAACATCATGTTCCGAAGCTCCAGCTCGTTCATCGGCGCAGCCACCGTCAGATTGGGAACCGTACCGAAATAGGCCAAATCGAAAGCGCCGTGATGCGTCGCCCCGTCCTCACCCACCAGACCGCCCCGATCAAGGCACATGACCACCGGAAGACGCTGAATCGCCACGTCGTGAATCACATTGTCATAAGCCCGCTGCATGAAACTCGAATAAATGTTGCAGAAAGGCACCATGCCCGCAGCCGCCAGTCCGGCGGAGAAAGTCACGGCATGTCCTTCGGCGATACCGACGTCGAAACAACGCTCCGGCATCTCTTTCATCAGAATATTCATCGAACTGCCCGACGGCATGGCAGGCGTTATCCCCACGATCCGCTCGTCGGCACGGGCCAGATCGAGCAGCGTCTGTCCGAAAACATCCTGATATCGGGCCACCTCGGTCTTGCTGACGATCCGCTCGCCCGTTTCCGGATTGAATTTGCCCGGAGCGTGCCATACCGGCTTATTGCACTCGGCAGGCTTATAGCCCTTTCCTTTTACGGTCATCACATGCAGCAGCTTGGGACCCTCGATGCGCCGCAAGGCCGCCAGCACCCGCACCAGTTCCGGCAGATTATGCCCGTCGATCGGACCGAAATAGCGGAAATTCAGACTTTCGAACAGATTGCTGTTCTTCAACAGCCCTTGCTTGACGGCATTGCCCGCTTTCTGACAAAACCGCAAAACAGCCGGCGTATGGGACAAAATCCGCCACAAACGGCGTTTGATAGCGTTGTAGCGCCTCGACGTCGAAATCTTGACCAGGTAGTTCTTCAAAGCCCCGGTAGCCTGGTCGATGGCCATGTTGTTATCGTTGAGAATGACCAGCAGGTTGGTCTGCTTGCTCGCTCCGGCGTTGTTCAACCCTTCGAACGCCAGACCGCCCGTCATCGAACCGTCGCCGATCACGGCCACCACCTGCCGCTGCTCGCCCTTGAGTTCCGCAGCTTTGGCCATACCGAACGCCGCCGAAATCGACACGGAGGCATGTCCGCCGCCGAAAGCGTCGTAAGGACTCTCGGACATACGCGGGAAGCCGCTGATACCGCCCAGCTTACGATTGGTCCGAAACGCCTCGCGGCGCCCGGTAATGATTTTATGGGCATAGGTCTGATGCCCCACGTCCCACACGATTTTATCGTCAGGAGTATTGAATACGTAGTGCAGAGCGACGGCAAGCTCCACCGCCCCCAGGCTCGAAGCCAGGTGTCCCGGATTGGACGAACATTGCTCGATGATGTACTGACGCAGTTCGTCGCAATACTGACGCAAGTCAGAGCCCGACAACTTCTTCAAGTCATCGGGCGAATCAATCCGATCGAGCCATTTATATTCCGAATGCATCATGGATAGGCAAAGATAGCATTAAAAAACGACATTTTTTCGAAATTTTTCCTATCTTCGCATTATCAAATTCCGCTCCGCTTATGAAATACGACAGAATACTCCTGAAACTCAGCGGCGAATCCCTACAAGGGATTCAGAAATACGGTCTTTCGACCGACGTGCTCCACAGCTATGCGGAGCAAATCAAAGCCGTCGTCCGAACGGGAGTCCAGGTAGGCATCGTCATCGGCGGCGGCAACATCGGCGCGGACGTTGCGCGCACGGCGGTGCGCTGCGGCGCGGAGAGCGTTGACCTCTACTGCTTAGAGGGTTAGC
>ERZ860023.1286-NODE-1286-length-10375-cov-1.377132_pt1 | contig 10375 bp, 13 predicted proteins | sample MGYA00509983_ERZ860023 | MGnify/ENA primary metagenome ERZ860023 (study PRJEB30046, sample SAMN00715180) | human gut metagenome | study: EMG produced TPA metagenomics assembly of the A metagenome-wide association study of gut microbiota in type 2...
GTGGTGGGTGCCCTCCCAGCCGATATCGACAGCACTAACTGCCGCGCCCTCTTCGTCCTCCGTTGCTACGCCACTGGAAATCGTCAAACGGACCGGCCAACTGGCGGTCACGGAACACATGACTTTGGACAATACCATCGAAGCCAACCTGCATACTTTTGACGATCGGGATGATGTAGCTAGGTTTGTCGAGGCGTCATTTGCTGACGGCCTCTTTGAAGATGTTGCTGCCGCCTTTGAAGAAATCCGCGACGCAGAAGGACCAGAGCAAGCCTCTGCCATGGTGGCAAGACATGCCGTGATGTATCCGCTGAAATTTGGCTCCTGTATGCGGGAAGTTAACCTCTGGGGATGTCCTTATCGACTGAAATGCCAGAGTGCTGCCTTTTGTGAACATTTCACGCTGACAGGCCGGATAGATGAGCTACCCAATCTGATTGCCAAAAAACAGGCGTTACAGCAAGCACATTCGAAGTTGACCCAACTTACACAACATCAGCCTGACTACCAGACCAGACTGGCCGATATCGAACGACGGTTACAGCAACTCGAGGCAATACAAGCACAATGGCAGCGTCGTGCCAAGACTCAACAACTGGTTGCTGCGGAGAGTGTGTTGTCTGGTGGAGTAATCACCGAGGGCAAAGTCCGTACACTGGCCCAGCTTTTTGCACTTGAATACCAACAATTGATGCAGGAGAACGACTGATGCGCGGCAAGGAACTGGACACACTGATCGAGCACGAATTACAACTGATGCTGGTTGAAGGCTTTGACAAGTCCCCTATTTCCGCCAAGGCCCTGCATATTCGGCTCAAGGCAAAAGGTATCGTTAACGGTGGTTTAAGTACGCTGAGCAGCCTTGAGCGAAACGCCTAATTGCTGCCTATGTTGATCAGCAACTTGGCCCATTGAATCTACGCCCAAAAGAAAAACAGCAATACGTCAACCGCAAAACCCGTCAGGCCTTGCTGGCCAGAAACCAGCAGTTGCAGGCGGAAGTCAGTGAGCTGCGAGACCAACTGGCGCAGAATACCCTGTCGTTGATAGAAATTGTCAAAGCGGTAAAAATCAATACGGTTATTCCGGTGGAAAGTCTGTTGGCCAAACATGTAATTCGGGAGTTACACAAGTCGTCATAATGCTGGTTGTAATTTTTCGACAAAGGGCATGGACGATTTCTTTCCGTCATTCTGTATATTGCTTACCTTCCCAAATTTCTCCAACCGTTAGTTGGAGAAATTAGATGGGTCGTAAATCATGAATAAACGCCTTGCTCTATTCGAAAAATGAGCATGGCAACTTTCAACGCCCCCTCTTCTGAGTCCATTATCTCAGAGGGCGTTTTCCACTGTAATGCTCTGTTTGGTTCATTGCACCAGTTTAATGCTGCACTTTCGTTACCTTCAAAAAGATCAATAGCCTTTTGTATAACATCATTTTTTGTCAGCATGTTTTACACCTGAACACGTTTTGAGTGCTTCGATAAGGCTACTTCGCTCTTCCTCTGTCATCCGGGATATGAGTAATGCAAGTTCTGCTGTTGTCTGATCATCACAAAAAAAGTAGTTCAACGGCACGTTTAACTCTGCCGCCATCCTTCGAAGTGTATCAATATCGGGGACATGGCGTCCTTTCTCATAATGATTCATACGACTGCTAGCCGATGCGGGATCAAAGCCAACAAGGAGACCCAGAGAGCGCTGTGATAAACCCGCCCTGCATCTCGCTTCCTTAAGTCGTTCTGGTATCGGATTTTTTTCAGACACTGATTCATCTTCATTGGCCTCGGATGCTTAGATTGTCTAAGTATCTGTCATTGTTGTATACTTAGCAATCCTAAGTTAACTGCCTTGTTTTAGTCATATGAATAGTCGAGTAACCAACCCTGAGTCGTACATATTTTCTGCAATCATCTACATTGGCAAAGATAACTTCACCAGTAACGAAGTAGCAAAAATTCTTATCGAGCGATTTTCACTTCCGAAAACTTATTTAAAGGCAAAAGCTTTTACTTATAATCAAATTCAATACCTGGTTAAAAAAGGACTATTAAACAAAGTAAGAAAAACAGGAGTGTATCAATATTTATACTCAACCACATCTTAATTCAATGTCGCAATAACATGCGTGGAATTAATTGAGGCAACCCCAAAGCCTTCCTGTCAACTTGTTTCAAGTGCTACCAGTCATGAACACAGGAATATAAACATCCAAATAAATTCTCTTATTGAAAAACACAGCAGTGAGTTGGCGAAAGTATCAGGAGCAAAGGAGATTTATGAAGAATTGATAGTTGCTGTGCCGAGCAGGGAAAATGAATTCAGGAAGCTTTCTCTTGAACAAGAGAAAAAACACATTAAGAAAAATGAAAAAATAAACACATTAATTGGAATTATTAATCAATCTGTTGCAATAATGCAATGAGTTTTAACAAGTATTTGAAGCTAAATGGAGTCATGAAAAAGAGAGGGCAAAGCCGAACTCCGCCCTCTCCCTTCAAGCACTGATATGTCTCATTAAAATGAGATTAACAGCGCGCCCCCCTATATACTAGTCGTATATAAATATAATGTTAGCCAGTATCGGATGCAACTCTTTAATGAAGTTCAGCACTCTCTTTTTTTTAGTTGTCGAAACTTTATGGCTATGCGAACTCTTGGTTGGAAGTCCATGCATGTTTTAGCGCTGTTTTGAATTCATCAGACTCTATCTTTTCGAGCTCATCTCGGAGCATTTCATTCCAGTCATCTTCTTCAAACTCTTCGAGCAGAGAATACAAATATTCGACATTAGGCATGATTGCTTGCACTGCAGTTCTGCGACTACCAAGCAACTTTATGTCACCGTTCAGGTTAAAAACACGGATAGTTTCTTGCGCTTTTTTAAGCGCTCTCCCCGTGAGTCCGATAGCTGGTACAACCTCTCCGGTAGTGAGAAATAGCAGGTAGTCGTCAGGGTTTTCTTCATCAGGTTTTATTAGATCATCAGCATTGTAGGCGCCAGCACCATTGTCCTTATATATACCGCAACGTGACCACCCGCCACTTTTTTTGGAATCGCCACAAGAACCAAACAGGTTACTCCAGATAAACGTCAGAGCAGGAAATTTTCCCCTTGGTCTGAAATGCTCAATATGACGTCTATTCAACCGGCACTCACAATAAGCACAAAACTCACCCTGCATTTCAGTTAATTTCGGCCATACCGCAGACTGATCAATCTCCATCCAGTCATTTTGACCGGCTGTATACTGGTCCAGAATCTCCGGACTCTCCAGCCGAGCTAACTCTTTCATTCCTATTTTCCCTTCTCGGCCCTTATCTTGTTTATTTTATTCTTCATTTTATTAATGCGAATAAGGCTGTCTGCTTTCTTCAGCTCAGCACTATCGATGCCAAAGTGCGTCTTTATTTTGTCGTAAAGCTCTTGAGACTGGTTATCAAGTTCTCCCGAATTATCTAAAAGCAATAGTTCAAAGTCACCTAACCAATGAGATTCCGCAATACCAGGCGGTGTGGGATGTACGTTCATTACCTGCTCAAGAATTTGAGCATTCTCACTTCCCTTTGTTTGCATATCGGGAGAATCAAGGAATGATTGGTTGCCATCATCGTTGGGATCAAACTCACGAATACAGCGTTTCTCAATAGTAGAAAGAACAATGGGACTGTGTGTTGTAATAATAAATTGAATGTTAGGGAATACACTGCGCAGGTTCAGGATAACTTCCTGCTGCCACTTAGGATGAAGGTGAAGTTCTATTTCATCAATTAAAACAATGCCACGTCCCTCTAATGGATTTTCCAGTAGGGGATTAAGCATGACCATTCTTCGCGCAAGATCAGCCACCAACGACAGAAATACACGCTGCCCGTCAGACAATTGGTCAATAGTAACATCATGCCCATCATTGGTAACTTTGACTAAATCAGAACCCGTTGTCATTTCAACCCATATCTTGCTGATACTAGGTACAACCGAGCAGATTGATTTCTCTACAATACTTTTTTGAACAGATTCAGTTACCATTTTCGAGGAAACCGCAGCATCGTTTCTTTCTGAAGCTTCACTAAGCTTTAACTTCATCTGTTCCAGAAGTGATTTTACCGAAACCATACCGCCATCAACGGAACGCTGTAAGTCATTAACTTGTTGTTCAAGTTCTTTAATTGAACTTGAGATATCTGATATGGTACGCTTATGCAGGTAAATATACCACTCAACGAAATGATCGAAACGACCTGCGCCACCGAGCGCTTGACTATAGGCATCAAAACGCTCTTCTCTGCGTCCGGCATTATCTTTTGTGTTGCGGTTAAAGGGTTGCGATCGCTCAACGTTGTAAAGAGCAAACGTCGGCAAGTTGATCGTCTTCGCCTCATTGATGACTCGCCATATATCAGCTAAATCCCTTGCAGGCTTAACCTCGCTGTCCCGCCTTTCTGCTGTACCAAGGGCTGAGCGTGACAATCTGATCGGCACACTCTTAAGTCCTTTGCCAAAGAAGAAAGTGCTGCTGACATCGGCATACCTGTTTTCAGCGTCATTTTTTATGTCAGTCAGTTCGCTTAACCTTTGTCCACTACCGCCTTCCTTCAGGATGTTCGCGACGAACCAACTCAGCGTTTTTGCGATCGCATATAAGATGCTTGTCTTACCTTTACCATTGTTGCCAATAATGACTGTCAGATCTTCTTCGAATTTGATTTCAAGAAGAGAGAAACGGCGAAAGTCCTTTAGCGTCAGGCGGCGAAGATAGAACGCATTATCTGGACGAAACGTTCCTGACTCATCAACGTGTCCATCCTGAATGTAATCCCTACAGGTTTCGAACCACTCATCCACCAACATTTCACCCAGACCAGGCATATTATCAGTATTACGTTGGTAAAGTTCGAACGCTGACAGTAAATTTCCACCCTTTGCTTTTCTTTCGTATTGTTTGGTCATCTCTGTCCTCTCAGGCGCTCCATGAGTTCTAATGAGTATTTTTCGTTCATCCGTGTGATGAACCCAGGTTCGATATGGCTGGCAAATGCTAACAGCCCGGTCAGATAAGCTTTATCCTCATTATCAAGGAGCCCATACTTGTACTGGTTAATGAGGTGCTTGATAAATCTTTTTCTATCGCGCCCTAATGACAATGTCTCTTCATTATTTATTGTTACGCCAGTCACATGCCGGTTATGTGCTTTTGATGAGAAAACCGTTTTGCTGTGATTAAGTCTGAGCTCGCTTCCGAATAAATCCTTCAGTAACGCCTCAATTGTTGAAGGAACAGCTTTCAGTACATTAGGGATATTACACGAGAATGTGAGGTCATCTGCATAACGTGTGTATGTTATCTCCAGCTTATTGCAAGCCGCATGAATTCGATTATCGAACTCATACATACAGAATTGGATATGACTGGTGAAGAAGGTGCACCAACACTCAATATCAATTTGGTTTTGCGATGCTTTATCGGTTGCCAAAAAAGGATCTTTTCAATAAAAAACTTATCTTGGGGTTCAAATTGAGGTGTCAGCGCAGATGACATTTCAATGCACCGCCAAAAAATTGCTGGTGTAATTGAGTTAAAAAAATCCTCCAGATCCGCCTTCAGGAGATACTGGTTGCCAGCGTGTGCTGCAGCATTATCACGAATTCCCTTCCCTTTCATATAGGCCATTGAAGCATCATGAACAGGGAAGTTATAGAGCTGAACAAATGCTCGTTGGATATCTTTTAGCCCTTTGGCAGGCTGGGCAATGACTCTAAACCCCGTCGTACGCTTAGGGATTTTGTAAACTTTGTACTTTCTCGGGGCGTCACAAGAAAGGCGCTGATACCAGAGTCACTTTGACGTAAAACCGCAGCTAATCTACGAATAACAGACATAACAGTACCTGAAAATGGCCCGGCGCATTTACGCCGGGCTTCACTCTTTACTTGAGGAAGCGAAAGTGTCGCAACCCGAGAGAGGAACGATCTCGGGTTGCGACACTTTCGCAACCCTTAATACGTTCAATAAGTTAGAGTCTGGCTAATCACCCGACTAGACGTAACCGTCCAACGCTAAAGAGTATCTAAAGCTTATCGCAAACAGCCATACTTAACAACTCGCCATGACTGGCCCATGAAGGAAGCTAACCGACTGTTACTCCAGAATTTATAGTCTTGAAGTGTAGTGGGCAACTAATTTGGGCCACACCATCTGACTGTTCATGGAACAGCTGTTCCGATTCGTTTGGGGGACGGTGAGGCGACGGTTGTAGTTAGGAAAATTAAACACCCGGCACTGAGGCCGGGTCTAGCGTGTATCATGAAACACTCATGATTCTGTCGAACATGTCATTGCCGGGCCCACGCTGTGCTATCACCCATAGCCTTATTTGTTCTAATCGTTGCTCTTCCTCTCTAACATCTCCTTGAGGGTCAAAAATAAGACGGCCCATTGTCCTAGTTTTAAATATCTCGCTGTAGGTGCTAATTTGTCTCATTAACTCGGTAAGAAATTCACTTACGTCATTACCAAAAAATATACCCGCATCACGGAAGGTGATTTTTGCCTGAATAATATAGTTATCTGCTGGCCCGTATCTCTGCGCCTCGAACTCATCCATAATTAACGTGAACGCATTCCGTATATTCATACGACAATCAACTAAATCAATACGCAAGCCTCGCTCTGATACCTGATTTGCTCTGCGGTTTGCTTTTGCTGATTGACATAATGCTATTCCTGAAAATAGCGCGGCGACCCCTGATATGGCACATGCCACGGTCGCTATAATATCTGTTTATGTCATTTCATTACCTATCCAACGCGCAGCTTAGCTACTTAAATTCTTTTGACTGAAGTGATAACTTCGTCCATAAACGACCATTGTGCGCAGCAACAACTGCACGACATTGTGCATTGTGTTTCCATTCAAACCATCCTCCTAACAAAGCAATCCGAAACGGCCAACCCTAGGATTACCAGTGAATACCGTCATAGTAATCTGTTTATTCATGCTTTGCGGTGGATGCGGATTTTCTATAATAAGGATCTGACTATCTTCATTATGGTGCTTCACAAGATAATCATAGAATTTCTCTTTCAAGTCAGTACCTTGCAAAGCTACATCATCTTCACCTTCTGGTTTGTAGTAAGCCAGTAGAGGGGAATCCAGAACTAGGAATCCCGGATGCGATAGCCCATTTTCTTGGCAAAACTCAAGTAGTCCGACACTGACTGCCGCATGGGTAATTGCTCGTAGCCCCTTTCCCCGGCTACCGCGAGGTTTTCCATCAATTACAAAATCCGAAGTATCTTTGTCAAAAAATACCTGGCATGCTCCGGGGAAATGCCAGTCTTTTAATATAGAGGAGATTTTTAACGACAGACTATGGGCAACAGACTCTGGATGCCGTTTTGCACCGCACTTTTTTCTTTTTTTACCGGAGTATCGCTTTGTAATGCCACTTTCCTGCTTTCCAGCCGGTCCAATCTTGAGAACAAATCAATAGATTGCTGGACACTGGCCCGTTCGTCGATCAGTTCAGCATACGAGTGCCTGAAACTGTCAACTTCAGGAGCAATAGTTTCCCGAATGGCTTTATCAAGACGCAAATAATCCTCTTCATGGACAATGTATTGCTTCTCAAGGCGTTGCTTTTCGCTGACAAGATCTCTGACTGTACAATTCAGCTCTGCCAAAAGTCGTTCGGTCTTTTGCATCTCGGCAGTTGCTGAAGTAATGATTGAATCTACATCTCCATCACATATTTGTTCCAGGTGTTGGTGAGCTGGACTAGCTCCACAATGAGGGCAAGGAATCACGTCAATATGCATGAAGAGCAAGCCACACTCCTGAATGGATTTCAGACGGTTGATATCTATAACATAATGCTCATTCAGAAGTGTAAATCTGGCAAGTAGTTCGGATATCTCATCCAGTCGTCCCTGGATTTTGTTTCGCTCATCAAAGGCCAGTCCCCTTTGTTGTAATAACTGCTCTAGTTGCTGCTGTGCGGCAGTGAGCGATTCACGTTGACTCTCAATAGATTGTTCAAGGCGGGTCAGTTGGGAAGCCAGATCATCACGCTCTTCTCCCATATCCTTAATTTCAATGGATAACTCCGCAATTAACTCATCAATCAACATAATCTGAGACGTATTGCTTACACCATCGCCACTCACTGCAACGACCGCAGAATCATCAACCCCTGTCAGCAGCAGTTTGACCGTTGCCAGTTCAGCGGTTTTGGTTGTGAACTGCCCACTCCAAAAGGGAGAGTCTTTATGCTGAATTTCATCTTCCTGAACCAGAGCAGTCTCGCCAGATTGCGGAAGCTCAGTCCCTGAGTCGTCGCTTTGGTACTACTTTTCAAAATCTCCTTATTCGGCAAGCCAATCTGTTCAAGTAAAAAACTGGAGATATTATCCGTTTTACCCCGAACGTACTTCTGTTTTAGCACGATAGGTTCCGAGTCTGGCTCATCCAAATCAGTTAACTTGAAATTCCCGCCAGTCACTGCACGTTGAAGACGCCAACTTCGACCATCACTGGTGACAAAATCGAGAGTTATTTCTGCATAAGCAGCTAATTCTGTAATTTCCCTGAGCTCCGTTCCACCCAGCATAAAATCCAGAGTTTCTGCCAGGAATGATTTGCCGGTATCGGAAGCCCCACAAATCACATTAATACCGGATGAAAAAGATAAAACGGATTCTTTGGTTTGGCCATGGAACAAAATTTTTCTAAGCTGCAAATAATTATCGCTCATCATCATCCTCCAGATGACTGAATACTCTGGAACTGACTCGACCACTGCTGAAACAAGCGATGCGTAATGTTCCGTATTTCCTGCGTAGGCAGGTCTTTAAATTCACCAGTTACCCATTCAGCACAAACTTTTAGTCGACATGAATATTCAGTCGTAAGAGAAGAGATAAAAGGTGCAGCGAGCTCCCCAGCAAGATAGTTGAACCCATCACTGGCTGAAACACGTTGGACGAGCCCCCTGCTCATCATGAGCATCAATCCCTTTTCAATCAAACCATGCCTGACCAGTAGTTCGCCCGCACGCATCGGTAATGGGGCATGCAAACTGTCAGGACCATCAGCATCACCGGAATGCACAACGAGATAATCCATTTCAACTAGCCGTTGCAAATCATAAGACTCAGGGAAGGCTGCAACCAGAATCGCAAGCGAACGTATCCCAGTTTCGAAAGGACTATTAAAGGGCTCTGGATGTTTTTTATGATTCATTATCTGGCACCCAAATCAGGCGATCGTCATTAGCCAACTGATGGCATATACCTTGGCGATCTTGTGTTTTAATTGAAGTGACCAACGGATTTGATGTGACAGCGATAGTGGTAGCGTGCTTCATGGTTTCTTTCATTCTCGCAAATCCACTCAAGTGATAATCTTCGCAGACATCAATTACGCCATGGTAGATTTCATCCTGTAAGGCATCAAATGTCCCCGCAGGAACAGTATCTCGCGCAAAATTCTTTAGCGATTCTGCGTGATAAAAACGTTCGCGCTGGCGAAGATGGGGCCCGCTTGGAAAACGGAAAATATCCTACGTCAAGCTGTTTTTTATACAGACTGCTATCTACTGAGCGTAACAACGGTATTTTCCCTGTTCCAGCTTGAGGTTTGTTCGCCAGACGTAATCTCCACTCAAGTTGATGTGTTCCCATCCCAGCGGGGACAGATGAGAAATCAGCTGTTCATTTAGTGGGATCCCTTTTCGCTTCAGAGAATCTATGGCTCTTTCTATATATACCGTATTCCACAGTGAGATCGCCGCAGTCAGCAATGTCAGCCCGCTGGCCCGGTAGCTCTGGTTTTCCAGTCCCCGGTCTCTGATTTCCCCCAGCCGGTGCATAAAGACTGCTCGCGCTATAACAGCGCCCCCCCCCACGAATCCCTGAATAACCTGACACCGGAAGAGTACCGGCTGATGGCTGAAACCCCGGAAATCTCAAAAAGTGCGCGGAACTAAATCGGGTGACATAAAAAATTTCGAATGCTAAGAGGGCCGGCAGTCACCAGTAAAACCATAATGAGTAACTGCCTGATTAAAGTTGTGGGGATGTATGATTAAAGATTAACGACTTCACCATCTTCAGGGATACTAACCTGGTCAGTAATCTTATTAAGATCTACATACTCATGGATTTCTTTTCGGGTTTGTCCAAAATGATTTACAGATTCCATATGTGTGGAAATAATATGTGCTTTTGGAAGTATGTTATGTGTCCTTAGCACATCTTCTTTACCCATGATAATAGGCCCCAGATTTTCCACCTGCGCATATCCCGTATTCAGGATAACGATATCAGGCTGATATTTATGCATAACCTGCTCTACATCATTAATCCAGATCT
>ERZ860023.1287-NODE-1287-length-10374-cov-1.325613_pt1 | contig 10374 bp, 14 predicted proteins | sample MGYA00509983_ERZ860023 | MGnify/ENA primary metagenome ERZ860023 (study PRJEB30046, sample SAMN00715180) | human gut metagenome | study: EMG produced TPA metagenomics assembly of the A metagenome-wide association study of gut microbiota in type 2...
AGAAAGCTGATATAAAAGAAAAGGCTCACGAGCCGAAAACGGAAGCTTCTATTGAACATCACGCTCCCGCGCCATCACCCGAGGGCACGAACGGCGAGACGATTCAGTTCTCCCGCTGGGCGGAGGTCATGGACGAGCTTCAGAAAGTAGATGCGCCGCTCCACGGAATACTCAACGGCGCGAGCGGATATGAGCGCGACAACTTTATTCTTATAAAGAGCGAGAATCCCGCGCTCTCGTCTTTCATCAAGCAGGACACCCACGCAGTGCTCTTAATGAAAGCAATTTTCGCGGTTACCGGCAAACGATATAAAATAGGTCTTTATAAAGCCCCCGAACAGCACAGTGGCAAAGACCCGCTCGAAGGGCTTATAAAAAAAATAAACGATTTCAAAAACAGTTGAAGTAAGGAGAAATAATCATGAAAGCAAGAATCCCCGGCGCCCAGCAGGGCGGCAGTGCAAATATGATGAAGAAAATTCAGGAGATGCAGGAGGAGATGGCCCGCGTCCAGCAGGAGGTCGAGGAGACCGAGTTCTCCGCCAGCGCAGGCGGCGGAGCTGTTGAAGTGACAGTCAACGGACGCCACGAGGCTGTTTCCATCAAGATGGCTCCCGAGATAATCGACCCCGAAGAGCCGGAGATGCTCGAGGATCTGATAATCGCCGCTTTCAACGAGAGCGTGCGCAAGGCTAACGACGCTATGGAGCAGGGCATGGAGCGCGCCAAGGGCGGACTTTCCATCCCCGGACTTTTCTGATATGGCGCAGAACAATGCCGCTCCGCTCGCGAGATTGATAGAGCAGTTTGAGCGCCTGCCGGGAATCGGCAGAAAAAACGCCCAAAGGCTCGCCTATCACATTCTTTCGATGACGGACGAGCAGGCAAAAGAATTTGCCGACACGATAGTTGAGGCGAAAACGAAAATTCACCGCTGCCCAATATGCTGTGACTTAACCGACGCGGAGCTCTGCCCGATATGCAAGAGCCCGTCGAGGGACAAGAGCGTTATCTGCGTTGTCGAAGACCCGAAAGCGGTCATGGCTATCGAGCGCACGCACGAGTTCGGCGGAGTATATCACGTTCTCCACGGGCTGATATCCCCGATGAACGGAGTCGGTCCGGACGACTCTGCATAAAAGAGCTTGTCAACAGACTTGGCGACGGCGAAGTAAAAGAGCTTATCATGGCTACTAATCCGACAGCCGAGGGCGATGTCACGGCTCTGTTTATCTCAAGGCTCGTAAAGCCGCTCGGAGTGAAAGTATCGCGCCTTGCTTACGGAATCCCCGTCGGCGCGGATCTTGAATATGCCGATAATTTCACTCTCACAAAGGCTATCGAGGGCAGAAAAGAACTCTGATAAAAAGAAAAGTTTTCCACATTCTTTTAGTTTTCCACATACCGGTTTTCCACACTTTCCACATCGGTGTTTTTAAGGGTGTGGAAAAGTAAAATTTTTCCTCATCCGATGTGGAAAACTCAAAATCGCGGTTTCATTGACAGTAAAGGGACAGAGGCACTTTTCCTCACTTTCAACACCCTCTACTACTACTACTACTAAATATAATATTTATTTATTCACAGACAGGGAGGATCTTTCATGAAATTTGTTTGCGGCACGGCGGAGCTCTCCGAGGCTTGCCTCAACGTGCAGAGAGCAGTATCGACCAAAACGTCGATACCCGCAGTAGAAGGTATTCTCATAAAAGCAGTCAGCGGTCAGCTTATTCTCACTGGCTATGACCTTGAACTCGGTATAAATACCGCAATAAAGGCGACAGTCGAAGAGGAGGGCTCGATAATTATCAACGCCCGCATTTTCTGCGACATTATGCGCAAGCTCCCCGGCGAGAGCGTGCGCTTTGAGTCCGATGCGAGACTTCTTGCAAGCATCGTCAGCGGCAACGCAAAATATTCGCTTATCGGCATGAGCGCTGAGGAATATCCCGAGCTCCCGTCAGTCTCCGGCGGATATCTATTGTTATCAATCAGGGCGTTTTAAAAGATATGGTCAGGCAGACTATATTCGCCGTCGCAGTTAACGACAGCAAGATCGTTCACACAGGCGTCAAGTTTGATATCAGCGGCAATATACTGAAGCTCATTGCAATCGACGGATTCAGACTCGCCGTCAGAAAAGAGAATATAGATTATTCCGGCGACGATATCTCGTTTATAGTCCCCGCGAAGACGCTTTCTGAAATAATGAAATTGATGAACGACGATGACGGAACTATCTCGCTCGGAGTCGGCAAGAGACATATTGTCTTTGAAATCGGCTCTTATAGCGTCGTTTCGAGACTTCTTGAGGGCGAATTCTTAAATTACGAATCCGCTATTCCGCCCAAATGCACAACAAGAGTCAGAGTCAACACCCGCGACATGATAAATTCGATCGACCGCGCGTCGCTCATTATCAGCGAGAAGTACAAGAGCCCCATCAAGTGCGTTTTCGCCGACAATATGATAAGACTCTCGAGCGTAACCTCGCTCGGTACTGCGAGCGACAGCGTCTCAGCTGAGATAGACGGCGACGATGTTGAAATAGGTTTCAATATAAGTATCTGACCGACGCTCTGCGCGTTGCGGTACAGACGAAGTCAATTTCAAGCTCAACGGCCCTGTCTCGCCGATAATAATCCTTCCGCCCGAGGGTGACAGCTTCCTGTTCCTCGTGCTGCCCGTTAGAATAAAGACTGAGTAAGAAGGATAGAAATGGTTAAAAAACTCAAAGTCAGAATAAAAGAGAAACCGGTCACGGAGAAAAAGATAGACACCGAGTTTATCCGCCTCGACGCTTTTTTGAAGTTCTGCGATGCAGTTGTGACCGGCGGACACGCAAAGTTCGTTATCCAGGACGGAGAAGTAAAAGTCAACGGCGAAGTCTGCACTTCGCGCGGCAAGAAGCTCCGTCCGGGAGATACGGCTGAATTTGAACACAAAATATACAAAGTTATCTGATATGTATGTAACACAGCACAATGCAAAAGATTTCCGCAATCTTGAAAATGCAGTAATTTTGCCGGACAGGTCTATAAATATAATTTTCGGCGAAAACGGTCAGGGCAAGACTAATCTCATTGAGAGCATCTGGCTCTTTACCGGTTGCCACAGCTTCAGGACAAGGAAAAATTCCCAGCTTATACGCGAGAACTGCGAGCGCAGTATGCTCGATATAAGCTTTTTTGCATTTGATAGAGATCAGACGGCTCGGCTCGAACTGACGGATAAAAAGAATGTGTGGATAAACGGCGTTCATAAAGACACTCCGCGAAGACTCATCGGTGAGTTCCCGGCGGTGCTGTTTTCCCCGGCAACGCTGTCTATAGTCCAGGACGGACCGGGCGAGCGCAGAAAATTTATAGACATAGCTATAAGCCTTGTCAGCCCAACTATGCAGGAATACTTTCAAAATATATCAAAACTCTCTCCGAGCGCAACGCGCTGCTGCGTCAGGCTGCGGCGAGCGGGAATATAAGCTCCGATATGTTTTTTTCATGGGACGCACAGCTGTCCGCTCTCGGAGCAAAAATACTTCGCTATCGCTTTGAATATCTCGATATGATAAAAAAGCAGGCTGCGGAAAATTATTCCGGAATAACCGCCGGGCGCGAAAAGCTGACGGTCAGATATGATACATTCTGCGAAGCTACCGATTTTGACGAACAATCGGCGGCGCAGACTATGCTCGACGAGCTCGAAAAAAGCCGCGAGACCGATATCCGACGCCAGTTTACAGGCACAGGTCCGCACAAAGACGATCTTTCATTTTTTATAAACAATAGGAATGCCCGCATCTACGGCTCGCAGGGCCAGCAGAGATCCTGTGCCCTCTCGCTAAAATTAGCCGAGGCGGACATACTCGAAAAAATCACGGACGAAAGCCCGATAATCCTGCTCGACGATGTTATGAGCGAGCTTGATGACGGGCGTCAGGAACTGCTGCTCGAACGCCTCGGAAAAAGGCAGGTTTTCATAACCTGCTGCGATCCGTCCCAGCTGCTGCGGCTGCAGAAGGGTAAAGCGTTTGAGATGACGGACGGCAGTATAAATGAAATATGAGGAGGGAGACTGATGTATCTTCATCTCGGCCAGGACAAGGTCGTGAGCATGGACGAGATAGTCGGAATTTTTGACCTCGACACTTCAACTGTTTCAAAAGCCACACGCGATTATCTCGCGAAGGCCGAAAAGGACGGCTGCGTTACGAATGTCTGCACCGATCTTCCAAAATCTTTTATAGTCTGCATCGGCAGAGACCAAAAAACGCACGTCTATATTTCACAGATATCGTCGTCAACGCTGCTCAAACGCACGGAGTATGTTGACAGTCTTTCAAATATCTGAGTGAGGGGATAACAAATGAAAAAGAGGAACACCGGAATTAACCTCTTTAAGCTGTTTTCCATGTTTATGATAGCCTTGCTTCATGTTCTGGGAATGGGCGGGATAATCGGAGCTGCCGCGGGAACAAGCAGCTACTATCCGGTTTATCTCATGCAGAATGCGGCATTCTGCGCGGTCAACTGCTACGCACTCATCAGCGGGTATCTTATGCTCGGCAAAAAGATAAAGCCGTCGAGGATAACAGAATTGTGGTTCGAGATATTTTTCTACAGCGTCGGTCTGTCTGCGATTATGATATTAATCTACCGCGAATTTTTCAGCGCGCAGAATATAGTCTATGCACTGACTCCGATAGTTTCAAAGCAGTATTGGTACATGACCGCGTATTTTCTGATGTATTTATTCATCCCGATGATGAACAAATTCGCAGAGGCGGCAGATAAGAAGAGCTTCACTGCGGTTATAGCTGTTATTCTGCTTCTGACAACGGGTTCGTTTATAATCGGAAAAGACGGATTCCAATTTTCCGAGGGCTACAGCCCGATATGGCTCATGGTCATGTATCTTGTCGGCGCGTATATGAAAAAATTCGGCGTCGGCGCGAAGATGAAATGGTACAGTGCACTGTTATTTTATATAATCTCCGTCGGATGCAATTTTGCGCTAAATATATTTTTAAAAGATCCGATGAAAAAGATATTTACAGACGACACGGTGAACTACCTGACATATACCTCGCCTTTTGTGGTCTTGTCCGCAATCTTCCTTTTCATATTCTTCTCGAAGCTGAAATTCGGAAAGAAAACGGAGAAGTTTATAAATTATATAACCCCCGCCGCTCTCGGAGTTTATCTGATACATACTCACCCGCTCGTGTTCAATAAGCTGATGAAAGATATCGCGATGCCGCTCGTCAATCACGGCACGGCGGCGATGATTTTCGGCTCGGTTGCAATGGCGCTCGCTGTATTTATAATATGTATAGTAATAGACCTTCTGAGAATACAGCTTTTCAGGCTGATAAGAATAAACGCACTGTGTAAAAAGCTCGACGAAGTGTTTAACAGCAAAAAGAGGAAAACTATTGAAATCGAAGAGCCGGCAATTGAAGCGGGGCAGATTGAAGAAACAATAAATATATAAAATTAAAGCCGGAAGATTTTTTCTTCCGGCTTAATTTATTTGATTTTCAGCAGCAGCTTCGCCATTTTTCTTCCGAAGTGTTTGCGGTAGATATCGAGATATTCGTATTTGTCGAACTCACCGTCGCCTTTTATGAGAACTTCCATCAGAACTCCGGCGAGAGATATCTCCGTCCCCGTCTCGCGAAGTCCGCAGCGAAGATAAAATTCCTTTCTGCGAACGGTCATCGGCTTGTTTTCGTCCGGCTTTTCTATTTCGAGCAGGAGGTTGCGGCGCGGGAAAGTCTCGCACAGGGCGGGGATAATTTTTGAACCCAGTCCCTGACCGCGTTTGTTGCCGTCAACGGCAAGGTACATCAAAAGCACCGATTTGCTGCCCGTGCAGGTTATCGCGAGAGCGCAGGGCTCGCCGTTTTCATATGCGGCGAACATTTTTATTATATTATTCTTCTGTAATTTTAGCAGCCTTGAAAAAGGCATTCTCTCTCTTATCGGAAAAGCCTCTTTATATAGCTTTTTTACATAATTTACATCTATTTTAGAAACTTCGCGCAGTACCATTTTATATTACCTCAGTGAATGAATTTCATTATCAGCTCCGCTATGAACACGGCGGCGCAGGACGCGGCGGCGACGGTAAGCAGACCGCGCTCGAAATATGCGAGAATCAAAGCCCAACAAAGCCCGCTATCGCGCTCGGGAGACTCGCTGTGGATGAAAATATCGCTGGAACCGTCATAACGGCGAGCACCGCATACGGGACATAATAGAGAAAAGAATTTATGAATCTGTTTTCTATCTTTTTCTTGACCAAGACGAGCGGGAGCATCCTGACGAGATATGTAACTCCCGCCATGACGGCAAGACCCGAGAAAAACTGAATATAATTATTCATCGGCGCTCACCTCCTCTGTCTGCTCCTCTTTTATCGGGGCCACGAGCGCAAACAGCACGCTCGCCGCACGGCGCAGATAATTATCGCAAATCCGCTCGGCACTTTTGAGAGCACGGGAATAAATTTAAATGCACAGCTCAGAGCGATTGCGGTCAAAATGCAGAGCAGAGTCGGCAGGCTCTTTTTCGCGGGCGGGACTATTATCGCTATAAACATTCCGTATATCGCGATTCCGAGGGCGGAGACGAGCATCGCGGGCAGGATATTTCCGGCGACCGCACCCAGGAGAGTACCGAGGCTCCAGCCGAGATAGGGAGTCAGGGTGAGTCCATAGAGATATTTTCTGCCGAGCGGCGCGCCTTTTGAGATAGCGACCGCGAAAACTTCATCTGTATTGACAAACGATATTAAAAATCTATCAATCAATCTCACGCTCTTTCCGAGCTTCTGCGAGAGCGAGACGGACATGAGCGAATAGCGCATATTGATAACAAACTGCGTCAGCGCCAGCTCAAACAGCGATCCGCCGCCCGCGATTATCGGCACCGCCGCCAACTGCCCGGCGGATGTGACTTTGTCATCGAGATCACCACCGCCTCCCACGCCGTGAGTCCGTGGCTGACCGTGAATATTCCGAACGCAAAGGCGACCGACAGATAGCCTAAGCATATAGGCATTCCGTCGCGCAGTCCCTGCGAAAAGCTGTTTGTTTCTTTCTCCATAGTATTATCTCCGATTGAACGCAAAAAACATTTTTTTTACATGGCTTTATTAATACTGCCGTTAATTATACCACACATGACGCATAAAAGACAGACGGCAAGACTATAAATTTATGTGCCGGATAAAATAAACAAATGGTAAATTTGCTCAAATAGTGGTTGATGAAAAGATATAAAGGTATTATAATATTATATGAGTAAGCCGATGCCACCGGCTTTCGAAAGGAGCAGAACAATGAAACAGGAAATCAAAGATCTCTATGACCTCTGGCTGAAAAAGACCGAGGGCAATGCTGAACTTCATGACGAACTTTCCGCCATTGAAGGCAAAGAGGATGAGATATCGGATAGATTTTACCGTGCGCTCGAATTCGGCACGGGCGGTCTGCGCGGAGTTCTCGGCGCGGGCACAAACAGAATGAATGTTTTCACCGTCAACCAGGCGACCCAGGGTCTGGCGGATTATCTCAACGCGAAGTATGATTCCCCGTCCGTCGCGATAGCGCACGACTCGAGAATCAACTCGGATGTTTTCGCAAAGGGCGCGGCAGGCGTGCTCGCCGCAAACGGAATAAAAGTATATATTTATCCCGAATTGGTTCCGACCCCGATGCTCTCTTTCGCCGTGAGAAAGCTACATTGCAGCTCCGGCATAATAATCACCGCGAGCCACAACCCTGCAAAGTACAACGGCTACAAGTGCTATTCGCACGAAGGCTATCAGATGACCGACGCCGAGGCGAACGCCACATACGAGTGCATCAGAAAAGTTGATATCTTCGACGATGTCCGCACCATGGACTTCGACGATGGCATAAAGAGCGGAAAGATTGAGTTTATTGACAGCAGCGTGAACGAGGCATTCTATGAGTGCGTCCTCTCGCGCAGAGTCAATCCCGACGCCGTCTCAAAGGGCAAGCTTAAGCTGATTTACACTCCCCTCAACGGCACGGGCAACAGCCTGTCCGCGAGGTGCTCAAGCGCGCGGGCTTCGATGATGTTACGGTAGTCCCCTCTCAGGAGAACCCGGACGGTCACTTCCCGACCTGTCCCTATCCGAACCCTGAGATTCGCCAGGCTTTTGAAGAGGCTCTGAAGCTCGCCGAGGGCAAGAATGTCGATCTGCTTCTCGCGACCGACCCCGACTGCGACCGCGTCGGCATCGCCGTCAACGCCGGAAACGATTACAGGCTCATGAGCGGCAACGAAGTCGGTGTTCTGCTGACCGAGTATATTCTCTCTTCGATGAAAAATGCCGGCACTCTGCCCAAAGACCCCGTTATAGTCAAGTCGTTCGTTACGACTTCGCTCGTTGACCGCGTCGCGGAGAGCTACGGCTGCGCGATACACGATGTGCTGACGGGATTCAAATATATCGGCGAATTTGCGACTGATCTCGAAAAGAAAAACGAGGGCGACAGATTCATTCTCGGTATGGAAGAGAGCTACGGTTATCTTTCGGGTCTGCACGCGAGAGACAAGGATGCGGTAGTTGCTTCTCTGCTCGTCTGCGAGATGGCGGCATATTATAAATCTCAGGGCAAGACCCTCGCCCAGAAGATGACCGAGATATATGAAAAATACGGCTACTACAAGAACATTCTTCTCAACTTCACTTTCGAGGGCGAGAGCGGAATGGAGAAGATGGGCGCTATCATGACCTCGCTCAGAGAGCACGCTCCCGAAGAGATAGCGGGCATGAAGGTTATTGAGACCGCCGACTACAAAAAGTCCGAGCGCGTTGATATAATAAGCGGCAAAGTCAGCGAAATAGACCTGCCGAAGTCAAATGTTCTCGCATATAAACTGCCCGACGGCAACAGCGTCATAGTCCGCCCGTCCGGCACCGAGCCGAAGCTCAAGGCATATATTACCGCCTGCGGCAAGGATGAAAATCACTCCTCGGCTCTCGGCGAGAAGCTCGGCGAATCAATTGAAAAAATTCCGGCGTAAAATAACGCCCGAACGAAAGGATGATAAAAATGCAGAAGAGAGGAATATGGACAAGAGTGGTCGCCATAGTTCTGGCGGCTCTGATGGCGATAAGCGTTGCTGCGGCGGCAATAACCGCTTTTGCAGAAGAAATGGTTCCCGTAACGGGTCAGAACACCTCGAACACTAAATGGATAATCATCGCGGCAGTTGCCGCCGTGTGCGTCATTCTTGTTTGCGTGATACTGCCCAAAGCCAAGAAAAAGTAAGCTAAAGTAGACAAAATAAATAAATATTTCCTTGAATTTATCTGAAATCAAAAAATGTTCACAATTTGAACACAATTTGGCTATATTTGGATGTCAGAATAAAGAAAGTATAGGAGATATGAATAGAGGTGCTTTCAGGGCGGCGGTATCAATTTGATACGCTGTCCTGAAAGCTTTTTGGGAGGAAAAAACATGAACAGAGATTTTCTTGAGATGATAAAAGCCCGCCGCAGCATGCGCAGCTTCAAGCCTGATTCTGTACCGGAAGATCTGCTCGACGCAGTCCTCGAAGCGGGCACTTATGCGCCGACGGGCATGAACCGCCAGTCGCCTGTTATAATCGCAGTGTCCGATAAAAAGTACCGCGAAAAGCTCTCAAAACTCAACGCCGCGATAATGGGCGTCGACAAAGACCCATATTACGGCGCGCCGACCGTTGTTCTCGTGCTCGCGGATCCGAGCGCAAACACATTTGTTGAGGACGGCAGCTGCGTGCTCGAAAATCTGATGCTCGCCGCTCACGCCTGCGATTTGGGCTCAGTCTGGGTTCATAGAGAGCGCGAGATATTCGACAGCGAAGAGGGCAAAAAGTTACTGCGCGAGTGGAATCTGCCCGAAACCCTGCGAGGAGTCGGATCGATAGCCCTCGGCTATTCCGCCGCCGAACCAACTGCGCGTCCCCCGCGCAAGGACGGATATATAGTAAAAATCTGAATAACAAAAAGGAACTGCCGTGTGCAGTTCCTTTTTGTATTATAAAACATTTAAAGCTTGTTGAGTGTGGCATCTCATGCATCGTTGCCGCTATCGGTGCAGCTAATGAAAAATCGTTCAGTTCAATACTACACTACCCACATCGGGTTAGTCATGCACCACACGGCGGTATCATACGGGATATTTTTCTCTTTCGGTCTCCATAGAGCCATTTTGATGTTGAAAAATGCCTTTCTGAATCCGCGCAGACGGTATGTTATCTGCGCGCGGACGAAGCCTTTTTCTGTTATAGAGATATCTTCGTCGAGCTCCGACTCGCCGCCGATTCTGTGTTCATATATGATTTTTTA
>ERZ860023.1291-NODE-1291-length-10348-cov-2.436219_pt1 | contig 10348 bp, 10 predicted proteins | sample MGYA00509983_ERZ860023 | MGnify/ENA primary metagenome ERZ860023 (study PRJEB30046, sample SAMN00715180) | human gut metagenome | study: EMG produced TPA metagenomics assembly of the A metagenome-wide association study of gut microbiota in type 2...
GGATAGTGAAAAGCGAGGGTAACCGAGAGAACTTGCTCTCGAAAATTGCCGAACCGAATCCTATCTTCTACAAAGATAGCGAAAGCCGGGCCCAGCGCCAAATTTATTTAGCCCCAGTCCCGTGCATTCGTTCAAATCGGAGTCATTTCCCGTAAAGATAACGATTTCCCGGGGCAGACGCACCATTTGGGAACGATTGTTGCCCGACAGAAAAGAAAAAAGAATCTTTTCGACGAACGAAGGCAAAACCGCCCGCATATTCTGCCGGATAAAAACAAAAAAAAGAAAATTCAACCTAAAAATTTATCGTTATGATCCAACAGGTAACTATACAGATGACTTCGGCACGGACCTATGTCCTCGAAGGAAACAAGAAATGCGACCAACTAAATCCCAAAGAGCTGATGTTGCTGGCCGGCGTAACTTGCGCAGGCATGACCGCGATGGCGATCATGGAAAAGGAGCGCGTATCTCCGACCCGCTTCGAACTCAGCATATCGGGTGAACTCGACACGGAAACCGTACAATCGAGCAGCGTCTTCAAATCTTTCCGCATCGTCTATAACGTACAATGCGAATGCGAAAACGACCAGATGAAAGTAAGCCGGGCCATCAACCTGGCCCACGACAAACATTGCGGCGGCGTGCAGATGCTGCGCAAGATCGCTCCGGTAGCCGACGAAATCGCGATCGTCAATACGAAATAGGCCGAAGCACTACAAATTACGAAAAAGCAACGAAAGGGCTGTGTCGAAATGAAAGTTCCAGGCACAGCCCTTAAGGTTGTCAGAATGGATGCAATGCAAGGCATTGAAGGTAAAGGCGACAGGAATTTACTGCCGTAAATGACTCGCCCGCTCCCGATAATGACACAACAGTGCGCCTTTATGACACACGGTCTTTTATCGGAAGGAATCGCCCTTCCGCATATTCTCTACTTCCGACAATACCCGGAACGTCTGTCCCGGTACTCCGTCAGGCAGGAAACCGGAACTCACCCCTCGCCTCCGCAGCCCGGAGCAACCCCGGCTTCCGCGCATAGCACCGGAAATACTGACGCCCGATTCAGTCTATGTCCCGACAGTTCCGCTTGTCGGCGATTACCCCGTCGTCGAGCACGACAATACCCGTATGAGCCCGCAACATGGTCTTGAGCGTCGATCCATCGATGTTGTAGCAAGGAACCGGCGTGCTTTTCCCGAACGAATGGATGCCGTTTCCCTGCAAGGGTTCGGGCGTGATGCAGACGACATGCGCCCCTTCCTGCAACGCACGCTCCACGAGCCGCTCCAAACGATCCTCGCACCTGCGGCCGATGCGGTCGAAACGCGTCACACAGATCAAATAGAGCCGTCCCGGAGTAGCGAGCACCCGGTCGGTCACATCTTCCGCGCATTGCGCAGAGCGAACTCCTCGATCATCGGATTCATCTCCGGTACCTCTCCCAGAATTTTCGTATCGACCCACTCCCAGACCGTATCGTCCTGCCACTCCGTATCATCGAGCGCAAACTCCCGCTCCTCCCCCGTCATGCGATTGCGATAAACCAGTACGGTCTGCAACTCGCCCTCGGGACCGGCCGCAGAAGAGGCGTGCATCTCCTCGCGGATATTCACCCCGATCTTATACGGCAGAAAATCGATCAACGGAAGATGACAATAGCAATAGAACCCCAGCCCCATCGTCAGAAGGAAGAAAAAAATCGTCAAAGCGACCTCCGAACGGCGGAAGGCAAGAATCTTATCGTTCCGGTAATAAGCCCACACGACGGCCGCCATCGGCAGCAAGGCCAGGTTCTTGAAGAATGTTTCCCAGGGGGAGAGTTTGATCGCCTCACCGAAACAGCCGCAATCCTCGACCGGGATGAACGTCGCACTCAAAAAGGTAAGGATCGTAAAGAAGAGCATCGACGCCAGAGCGAAGATCGATACCAGCCGGATACGCACCTTGCAAAGCAGCATGCAACCCATCATCATCTCGGCGCCGCACAGCCAAATCGAAAAGACCATGCTGGCCGGAATCAGATAATCGAACCCGTAAATCGTGAGGTATTCGTTGATCTTGATCGACGTTCCCCAGGGATCGATCACCTTCGTAAAGCCCGACACGATGAACACGACGGCCAGCACCAGGCGGCAAACTCCGGTAATCAGGCTCCGGGCCCGTTGCGACAGCATAGGTTTCATCATTTTCGAACAGGTTATATACGATCTTTTCTTCATTTTCTCCGCAGGCATCCCGCACTCGTCCGGAGTCGTTCTCATCGTTAAAACTCAAAACTTCCCGCCTTTCGGTCTGCGTCCGAGCGTCCCGCAAAGCCGTTTCGGATTGCCGACTTTTTCCGGACTCCCTTTTCGCTCAACGCTCCGCATCCGTCGGGACACGGACAAAACGACTCATCCGCTTATCGAATATACCGAACCGCCCCTCCGGGCACTTCTCCGGCATCATTCGAAAAGGCGCTCATCTCATACACTAATTCCACGCTTCGTTTTCTCCACCCGGCACAATCCACACAAATTCGGCTCTGCCCCGCTTACCGAAAACGTTGAATTGACTTCTTCGTTTTCTTCGCTCGGCAGAGACCGCTTGCGGGCTCTGCCCTCGCTTACCGAAAACGTTCTATCTCGGTGCGGATGCGGGCGAAAATCGCATTGGGAGAGTCCATCCCGCCCTGCGCATCGCTGCAATCGATAATCCGCAGGCGGTCGTCCGCAGCAGCGGCTGCACGGTAAACCTCCCGCACACGACGCTGCAAGTCGAGCGATGCCTCATGGATGTCGCGTTCCCCTTTCAGGTATTCGCGGTCGTCGCCTTCGCGTACCTCGGAGAGCTTTTTCTCCGTAAAGGCGAAAGGCACATCCAGAAACAGCGACACGTCCGGACGGGGAATTCCGTAATAGCCGAACTCCAGGTCGAGGATCCACCGCCGCAGCCCCCCCTGCCGGTCCCCGGCAGGCAATTTGGCGCACTGGAACCCCACGTTCGAATAGACATACCGGTCGAGCACGACGGCGTGGCCCGCATCGAGCCAACAGCGCAACTGCGCGGCAGCATCGGCCCGGTCACCGGCGAAAAGCAGAGCGACCAGATAAGGATCGACCTTGTCCACAGCCCCGAGTTCACCCCGCAGGAAGCGGGCGATCAGCTCGCCGTACACCGGCGCGTCGAAACGCGGAAAATGGAGAAAATGGCTCTCCACCCCCTCTTGGGCAAACATGCGGCGCACAAGTTCCACCTGGGTCGATTTCCCGGCGCCGTCCAGTCCTTCCAATACTATCAGCATATCCTTGCTATTTAAGCATCTTCACGGCCCGCTCGACCCCGGCGACCAGGGCGTCGGCTTCCGCCAGCGTATTATACATCGCGAACGAAGCCCGGCACATACCCGTAACTCCGTAATGCGTCATCACCGGCTCGGCACAGTGCTGTCCCGTACGAACGGCGATGCCGAGCTTGTCGAGGATCATGCCCATATCATAGGGATGCACCCCCTCGACATTGAACGATACGATCGCACACTTGTCCGGCGTCGTACCGTAAATCCGCAGGCCGGGGATTCGCTCCAGCCCTTCGGTAGCACGCAGCAGCAGCGCCCGTTCATGCGCCTCGACCTCCGCCGCATCGAACTGCCGGACATAGCGCACCGCTTCGCCCAGCGCGATCGCCCCCACGAAATTGGCCGTACCCGCTTCGAATTTCAACGGGACAGGTGCAAAAGTCGTCTTTTCGAACGACACCCGATCGACCATGTCGCCGCCGGAGAGAAACGGGGGCATCCGGTCAAGCAAATCCCGCTTGCCGTACAGCACGCCGATACCCGTCGGGGCATAGAGTTTATGACCGGAGAAGGCGTAAAAATCGCAGTCCAGCGCTTTCACATCCACACCGCCGTGCACGACACCCTGACATCCGTCCACCACCACGACCGCACCGACCCGGTGAGCCTCGTCGATCACCGGACGCAGATCGGGCCGCGTGCCCAGCGTATTGGAAGCCTGCGTCACCGCCACCACGCGGGTACGAGCGTCGAGCAGCGCCGGCAGGCGCTCGGTCATCAGGCGCCCCTCCTCGTCGAAAGGCAGCACGCGGATTTCGGCACCCTTGCGCTCGGCGACAAGCTGCCAGGGAACGATATTGGAATGGTGCTCCATCTCGCTGACCACGATATTGTCGCCCGCCCGGAGAAAACGTTCGCACCATGCATACGCCACCGTATTGAGCGACGCAGTAGCTCCGGCCGTGAAAACGACCTCCTCCCGGGCTTCCGCACCGATGTACTCGGCGATACGAGCCCGGGCAGCCTCGTACATCTCGGTAGCCTCCTCCGAAAGAAAATGAACCCCCCGGTGGATATTGGCATTCGACTCCCGGTGCAGGCGATCGACCGTTTCGATCACGCACTCGGGTTTCTGCGCCGTAGCGCCGCTGTCCAGATAAACCAACGGCTTGTCGTACACGCGCACCCCGAGAATCGGGAAGTCCCGCCGGACTTTTTCCACATCGAACATAACGCTATATTTTATCCAAATGCCGGACAACGGCATCGGTCAATATCTCTTTCACGGCCTCGATCCGGCAGCGCCCGACCACGTCCGCCGCGAAACCTTCGATCTGCAGACGGCGTGCCTGTTCCTCTTTCAGACCGCGCTGACGCATATAGAGGATCGCTTCATCCTCCATCTGCCCCACCGTCGCCCCGTGACTGCAACGCACGTCGTCGGCGTAAATTTCCAGTTGTGGACGCGCATCGATGCGCGAAGTGCGGCTCAACAGAATATTACGGCACTGCTGCTGGGCATCGGTATGCTGGGCATCCGGTGCCACATAAACCAATCCGCAGAATTCACCGCGGCCGGTCCCCGAAGCGACGCCCTTGATGAGCGACCGGCTCGTGCAGTCCGGGACCAGATGGTTGGTACGCAGATCGACCACACAGTGATCCTGCTCCAACGCGAGAAACAGCACGTCCAACTCATTGGAAGCCTCCCGTCCGTTCAGATCGAACCGGTAACGCACATTCGCACTGGTGAACTGGCACGCCGTCATGCGAAACTTGCTCCCGGCGGCCTGCTCGACCTGAAAATCGACGAATGCCTCGGCCGAGAAAAGCTGGACGAGCTCCGCATCCGCCCCTTCGAGCAGCTTGATACGAATCTCCGCCTGACAGGGCTTCGTATGCAGTACGACCAGCCGGAGTGCGGCTCCGCCCGCGACCTCGACGGTCAGTTTATCGGTATCCCGCACCACCAGCGGACGCGACAGGTCGCAATCCTTTCCGAGGTGCAGTTCGCGGCTCTTGACCGGCTCGAAAGCCGGACCGCTGAAAATATCGGTCCACTCCATAGCTACTCCTTATAATCGTTGATAAGCCAGTCGTACCCCTCTTTCTCCAATTTGAGCGCCAGCGAACGGTCGCCCGAATAGATGATGCGCCCCTTGTAGAGCACATGCACGAAGTCGGGCACGATGTAATCCAGCAGACGCTGGTAGTGGGTGATGACAATCGTCGCATTGTCCGACCGGTGCAACTTGGTGACGCCCGTACCGACGATGCGCAGCGCATCGATGTCCAAACCGCTGTCCGTTTCATCGAGAATCGCCAACTTCGGTTCGAGCATCGCCATCTGGAAGATCTCGTTCTTCTTCTTCTCGCCGCCCGAGAAACCTTCGTTCACCGAACGGGAAATCAATTTGGAGTCCAGTTCCACGATGGCGCTCTTCTCCCGCACCAGCTTCAGAAACTCGGCCGGCGCAAGCGGTTTCTCACCCCGGAACTTGCGCTGTTCGTTCACGGCCATCTTCATAAAGTTGGCCATCGACACGCCCGGAATCTCCACCGGGTACTGAAATCCGAGGAACAGCCCCATGCAGGCACGCTCCTCGATGGGCAGCGACAGCAGATCCTGCTCCAGGAAGGTCGCCTCGCCACCCGTGACCGTGAATTTCTCGTTCCCGGCCAGCACCGAAGCCAGCGTGCTCTTTCCCGAGCCGTTCGGTCCCATGATGGCATGCACCTCGCCGGCCTTCACCTCGAGGTCGATGCCCTTCAATATCTCTTTTCCGGCGACTTGCGCCCGTAAATTCTTGACTGAAAGCATATCTATTTTACTTTTTTTACATTCATAAACGCACCGCCGACTCCGTTTCTACCCGGAAACCGGCGGAAATTCTTCCGACAAACTACCCTACCGAACCTTCCAGACTGATGGCCAGCAACTTCTGGGCTTCGACGGCGAACTCCATCGGCAGTTTATTGAGCACCTCCCTGGCGTAACCATTGACGATCAGCCCCACGGCATCCTCGGTCGTAAGCCCCCGCTGGTTGCAATAAAAAAGCTGTTCCTCGGAGATTTTCGAGGTCGTAGCCTCGTGCTCGACCACTGCCGTCGGATTGCCGCTTTCGATCACCGGAAAAGTATGTGCCCCGCACTTGTCGCCGATCAACAGCGAATCGCATTGCGAATAGTTGCGGGCGTTCTCCGCCGCTTTCGCCACGCGCACCAGCCCCCGGTAGGAGTTCTCGCTGCGACCGGCCGAAATACCCTTCGATACGATGCGGCTGCGGGTGTTACGCCCCACGTGGATCATCTTGGTACCAGTATCGGCCTGCTGGAAATGGTTGGTCATCGCCACCGAATAAAACTCTCCGACCGAATTGTCGCCCGCCAGAATACAGCTCGGGTATTTCCAGGTGATAGCCGAACCGGTTTCGACCTGCGTCCACGACAGACGGGCGTTTTCGCGGCAAATTCCGCGTTTGGTCACGAAATTATAGACGCCTCCCTTTCCCTCCTTGTCGCCCGGATACCAGTTCTGGACGGTGGAATACTTCACCTCGGCATCCTTCTCGACGACGATTTCGACCACGGCGGCATGCAACTGGTTCTCGTCCCGGCGGGGCGCCGTGCACCCCTCCAGATAGCTGACATAAGCCCCTTCGTCGGCCACGATCAGCGTCCGCTCGAACTGGCCCGTACCCGCCGCATTGATGCGGAAATAGGTCGAAAGCTCCATCGGGCAACGCACGCCTTTGGGAATGTAACAAAACGAACCGTCGGAAAAGACCGCCGCGTTGAGCGCCGCATAAAAATTATCGGTATAGGGGACCACGCTTCCCAGATATTTCTGAATCAACTCCGGATAGTCCCGGATCGCTTCGGACATCGAACAAAAGATGATTCCCTTTTCGGCCAGCGTCTCCTTGAAGGTCGTCTTGACCGATACGGAGTCCATTACGGCATCGACGGCGACACCCGCCAGCGCCATCTGTTCCTCGAGCGGAATACCCAGCTTGTCGAACGTGCGTTTGAGTTCGGGATCGACCTCGTCCATCGACGCGAGTTTCTTGGAGGGCTTCGGCGCCGCATAATAGATGACGTCCTGAAAGTCGATCGGAGGGATCGTCAGATGCGCCCACGAAGGAGACACCATATTCAGCCAGTGACGATAAGCCTTCAGGCGGCGCTCGGTCATCCACTCCGGCTCGCCCTTCTTGGTCGAGATCAGGCGCACCACCTCCTCATTGAGGCCGCGCGGAATGGTTTCGGTTTCGATATCCGAAGTGAAACCGTACTTGTACTCCTGCTTCTCGATATTTTCTATAAGTTCTTTATCTTTCTCTGCCATTGTATGCGAAATAATTATGCAAAATTACAAAAAAAATGCAAATCCTTCCCGCCCGACCGTTTTTTTAGCCCCGCAGAAAGCCCCCGCGCATCAAAAGCGGTTAAAATATATATATTTGTGCCGACTTAACAAGCAAACTCCATGCAATCCGGCATCAAACTCATCTCGAGAATCTACCTCAAACTCGTTCTGCTGCAAGTAGCCGTCGGCACGCTGCTGCGCATCGTCCTGCTGTTCAACGAACAGACCTCCGACATCTCGTTCACTTTCGGCCAATGGCTGAAAATCTTCCTGTTGGGCGCCGTGAACGACTGGTGCGCCCTTACGATCGGATTCGCCGTACTGTGGCTCTTCGCCTTGAGTATCGCCCCGGGCAAATACGCCCGGCCGCTGGGCTACATCCTCTTCGGCATCCTTTCGGTCGCATGGATTTACGTCACGTTCTTCAATACGATCTTCGACGAATACGGCAGCGTGGTACCCCTGATCGCCTCGATCCTCTTCGGCTTCTGGGCCGTGAGTTTCGGACTCAGACTGTTCCTTCCCCAAATACGTCCGGGATGGAGACGTACCTGGCTCGCCGTTCTGACGGGACTTTACACGGGCGGCATTATCCTGAACGCCGTTTCCGAATGGTTTTTCTGGAGCGAATTCGGCGTACGGTACAACTTCATCGCCGTCGATTACCTGGTCTATACCAACGAAGTGGTCGGCAACATCATGGAGTCCTATCCGGTCGTTCCGCTCTTCGCCGGCGTGCTGCTGCTGACCGTAGGATGCACCTGGCTGCTGTTCAGACGGGAGATCCGCCGTGCCGGAGAGTTCGGCACCTGGCAATGGAAAGCGGCCGTATCGCCCGCCTACCTGCTGCTCACCCTGGGCTGCTGCCTGCTCCTGCAGTTCAACACCCGATTCCAGCAAAGCGCCAACACCTATGCCAACGAGCTGCAAGCCACCGGAGCCTACAAGTTCTACGACGCATTTATGAAGAACGAACTCAGCTATCCGCAGTTCTACCTGACCCTACCGCAGAAAGAGGCCGAAGCCAACGTACACGCGATCTACGGGAGTACCGGCGACAACCTGCGCCACATTCCCGGCAACCCGGATACGCTGCGCCGCAACATCGTGCTGATCACCATCGAGAGCATGAGCGCCTCGTTCATGCAGCATTTCGGCTATCCGGACGCGATCACGCCCCACCTGGACTCTCTCTACAAAATGGGGATCGCTTTCGAACAGTGTTTCGCCACAGGTAACCGCACGGTGCGGGGACTCGAAGCCGTTACCCTCTCGCTGCCGCCCTGCCCCGACAGAGCATCATCAAACGTCCCCGCAACGACAACATGCACTCCACGGCGGCCGTACTCCGGGAGAAGGGTTACGATGCCTACTACTTCTACGGAGGCAACAGCTACTTCGACAACATGGAAACCTTCTTCGGCGGCAACGGCTACCGAATCATCGACCAAAAAAGCTACAAACCCGAAGAGATCACCTTCGCCAACATCTGGGGCGTTTGCGACGAAGACGCCTACGACAAAGTGATCCGCTCGCTCGGCGAGCGGGCCGATACGACCGCAGCGCCCTTCTTCGCCCACGTCATGACGGTCAGCAACCACCGGCCCTACACCTACCCGGCAGGCCGGATTCCGATTCCGAACGATGCGAAACTGCGTTCGGGAGGCGTCATGTACACCGACTACGCATTGGGACGCTTCTTCGAAGAGGCCAGCCGCCAACCCTGGTTCGATAACACGGTTTTCGTCATTACGGCCGACCATTGCGCCTCGAGTGCCGGCAAAACCGAAATCCCGCTGGAGAAATACCACATTCCCGCCCTGATCTTCGCTCCGGGACTCATCACACCTCAACAAGTAGATAAGGTGATCTCTCAAATAGACCTGATGCCTACGCTCTTCTCGCTGCTGGGGATGGATTACGACTCCCATTTCTTCGGTCAGGACGCATTGTCCGACGATTTCCGGGAACGGGCCTTCGTCGCCACCTATCAGGACCTGGGTTATCTCGAAGGCGACGTATTCACCGTACTTTCACCCGTCAACCGGGCGGAACAGTACCGGATTTCACCCACGGAGGAAGACCGCTACAACCTCGTGCTGGAGGAGGGCATCCCCTCGCAGGAGCTGCTCGACCGGGCGATCAGCCTTTATCAGACTTCGTCGGCGTGGAATACCCGGCCGTAGATAGTCGAAAGCGGGAACCTGCATGATTTTTGGGTTGTTTTATTTTGGAAGTCCGCAAAATTGTCCTATATTTGCACCACTCTTTGAGAAAAAAGAGGGTTTGGAGAGTTGGGTGAGTGGCTGAAACCACCAGTTTGCTAAACTGACGTACGGGATTACTGTACCGGGGGTTCGAATCCCCCACTCTCCGCTGAACGTGCTGGACAGAAATGGTCAGCAAACGGACAAAAAGCTACAAATCAATGATTTGTGGCTTTTTTTATTGCCCGAAAGTCCTGCTTCCAAGACTTCAAAAGTACGGTAAAAGACAAAGTTTCGTTACTAAATCGTTACCTATTCCCCGCCGGACAAAAACGGTAACGATTTGTCCATAAATGACCTGATAATGACTTGATTAGTCCATAGTCTGCATAACTCGAAAACGAGAGGTAAAAATTAATTTTGCAACTAAAAAAAGTGAGTTATGAAATCGACATTCAAGGTTCTTTTTTATTTGAAGAAAGGTTCTGAAA
>ERZ860023.1293-NODE-1293-length-10332-cov-2.148292_pt1 | contig 10332 bp, 24 predicted proteins | sample MGYA00509983_ERZ860023 | MGnify/ENA primary metagenome ERZ860023 (study PRJEB30046, sample SAMN00715180) | human gut metagenome | study: EMG produced TPA metagenomics assembly of the A metagenome-wide association study of gut microbiota in type 2...
GGTTTTTTTGTTGTGGCGGTAAATGATTTGTAAATCCGCTTTCCGGTGGCGGGGTCCGTATAATCGTATAGATTTACGCGCCAGTTACCGGAGGGCAGTTTTTTAGCTTTTGCCATTGTAAAAACCTCCTATTATTGAAAATCCCGTAGATACAGACGTATCTACGGGATTTTATTATTTGAGCAAACGCCCAAAGGGGAGCAAACCGCCGGAAACGGAACGATCCTGTATCCAGCCACGATCTAAGTCTGCGATGTCGTAGCCAAAAAGGAAGCAAAAGAAAAGCACAAGGATAATGCAGATAGCCAAGCAAATCCGAACGAGCCGCCGATCTTCGTTGTGCTGGCGCATAAATTGCGCCTCTTGCTGCGCGAGCCGCACAATTTTATCTTCGCGCTCGAATTCGATGCTTTTCTTGAGGTATCTGATCCGCTCGTTTTCCGAGTCTTCGTCCGGCAGCGGCGGCGAAACAATATCATACTTGACGGCGGCAAGGATAGACTTGAGCACAACAATGCTCGGGTCGGCCTGCCGCTTGAAAATGCGAATGATTGTACTTTGAGAGACATTACAAGCGTCCGCAACGTTTTGATAGGATAAGTTGAGCGAGACGCGTCGAGCTTCCAGTTTAGGCACAAGCGCGTCTAAATTGATTGTCGAAAAATCCATAAGAAGCACCTAATTTGTAATTTAAGTCATATATAAAGTACTGTTATACAAAATTGAATATTTACACCACCGTTTGAGAGGCCTATTATTTAATCAAACGAAAGGCTTATCTGTAGGTGATAAGCGTGTTAAATCCCGTCCGGTTTCCCGTCATCCCCTGATTGGGAATCGAATTAAATTTTATGTCCAAGATTTCGTAGCCTTCCCTTTGCATGCAGTTTAAAACATAGTCAATTTCCGTTGTGTATTTTTCATCGCACTTAAAGACCTGATTAGCAAGCTGCGAAAAACTGTTTATCAGCACGACGTGAACCGCATCATCTTTTTGAGCTAGATATGGGCGCATATTTGCATAGACATTTTGTGCGGTGTTTTTTTGGTATCCTGAGAACAAAGCCATAATATTTTACCTCATTTCGTATATTTACCTCATAATTTAACTGTATCATATCACTTAAAACGGGCGCAGTCAATAAACAAATCAAAAAAATTTTTATTAAAAGAACGGAGTTGAACAAATGAAGACGATAGAGGCAAGGGGAGAAATCATGGACAATATCATTTTTGCGCTACTGAAAGCGGACATCATAGGACATTGCAGGACATCGTAGGACATCTTTGCGAAAATCCATTGACTATGCGCAAAAAATATGATAATCTCAAATCAAACAAATGTTTGCATATAAGGAGAGGAAAAACATGAACGAAAACGAGCGCCGCGAAAATCTAATCACCGAGATCGTAAAGCTATTGCGTGAGCTGCCCGTGGCGGTGGTGCGGGAGATTTACGCCGTCGCACTCGAGCACAAAAAGAACAATGCCGGGCGGAAAGCGGAATAATGCCAAAGCAAAAGAATAATGTTAAAGCCGGGAGCTGCTGAAAATGCGGCTCCCGGCTTTTTTACTTTTCGGCCTCTTCGGCCTCCTCTGTAAGGTTTTTGCACAGCTGCGTGACAAAGGCCGCAAATGCCGGAAAAGCTTCGTCCGGCATACGGGCGATGGCGCGGATTAGCTGGCTTTTTGCATCGTCGTTGTATTGCAGCCTCGCAAATATTTCCGCAAGCTCCTCTTCACGCGTTTTTGCGGCAAACATCTCGCCGTCTCCGGTGCGCAGCCAAATCTCGTTTACACCCCATGTGCGGCATATATCTAAAATCGTGCGATCACTGGGCAACCTCGCGCCGGAACACAGCTGCGATATAAATGCTGGCGAAACATTTAGTTTATCGGCAGCAGACGATTGGCTACACTGAGTAGCATGTAAAATTGCCGAAAGTCTATCCTTAAACTTCTGCATTGTCATCACCTCCTAACACTATATATTTTAACATAGCAAGCAAGAAAAGTCAATAAAAAAAGTTAGCTAAGTTAAAAAATAGGTCTTGACAAAGTAACAATGCTAATGTATAATGTAACTAAGCTAAAAGATAAGTTAACAAACGAGGTGATAAAATGAGCGAAAAAGCAAAGGCTTTAGCGGCCGAAACCGTAGACCAGCTTAACAAGCTGCCGGACAGCAAAAAAGATAAGGCAAAACAGATGTTGGAGGCTTTCGCCGCGGGCATCGCGATCGGCGCGGAGCTGGCGGAGAAAAAAGAAAGCGGGGAGGAGAAACAAAATGAAATTTAATTTTACTCCGAAAAAGAAAGTTGAACCCGGAATGCACTTTAAGGGAATTGTGAACGGGTGGGAAATAGAGGTAACAGCAGCGAACGAAAAAGCCGTGACCTTTAGGGACTGCAAAGGCGGCGCAAAACACTCCGTAGGGCGCGCAATGTTTGAGCACTTGCAGCTTCAGAGGTCGTAACTGACTCCGCCTCCCAGCTTTACCACATGCCGCCCGAAAACCAATCCTCCATTAAAAACCAAGAATACACACTCCTTTCGTCTGAACAAACATAGATACTGCATAATTTTGCTTTGGGCGGCAGGTGGTAGGGCTGGGGACAAAAACATAAATAAAGAAAGAGGTGGTAAACAATGCCAAGATTAAAACCATCGCCCGCGGAACAGCGGCGGCAGACATTTAGGTCGATTATGCGCTATAACGCCGACCGCATGGGCCTGACGACCGATGAAAAGACCGCGAAATACTTGGGTATATCCCCGCAGCTTTATAGCTACCGTATGCGCCACCTTTCGGCGTGGTCGTATGAGGATTTGTGCAACATCTTTCACAAGCTGCGTTTCTCGCAAAGCGACATCGAGATGCTGTTCAAAAATTAAATGAAAGGAGTGATAAACATGATCTTAGTTTTGTGCGGCAGTATCGCCGCCGGATGCGCGATCATCACGCTGGCCTACGGCGCGGAGAGGATCCTCGAAAGAGCCATAAAGCCGCCGAGAAGAAAAAGAGCTGCCCGCCCCAGTGCGGAGATCATCGACATCGGCAAATACCGCAGCTGGCGCGACGCCGTGCGCGTGTATGAGACAGTATCGGATAGGAAGGAAAAGCAAGCATGAAAGCAAAAGGAAAGTGCCCCGGACTGCGGGAACAGTCACAGGGGCACAAAGACAAAATTACCGCTATTAGTTTAGCAAAAACGGGAGGAAAAGTCAATGGCAAAGTATAAGCAGATCATGCAGGTGAGCCTTTGCGGCAACATCGAGCGCGACGCGTTTAATGTTGTTACCGTAAACGGCGGCGATGTAATGAGTATGATCGGAAGATGCCTGCGAACGGAAGGCATTGTGCGCGGCAAAATCCGCATTACGGTGCTCGAGGAAATGGCAGAGGAGGCGGAAGCGAATGAAACTGTATGAGTATGCGGAGCAATACGAGACTTTGAAGCAGATGGCGGAGGATGAAAGCATCCCTCCCGAAGCGCTCGAAGACACACTTGAAAGCATCGATGATGAGTTTGAAACAAAAGTGGACAGCATCGCGTGCATCATCAAAGATGAGCTGGCAACAGCAGAAGCGATCAAAAAAGAGATCGACGCGCTGGCCGTGCGGATGAAGCGCCATGAAGCAACAGCGGATCAGCTTAAATCCTACACCATGCAGCAGATGCAGGCGGTAGGAAAAAGCAAAATCGAAACGGCGCGCAACGTGGTCTCCGTAGCAAAAAAAGCCCCGGCGCTTGAAATCGAAAACGCCGATGACTTTATCGCATGGGCTACGCTCGACCGTGAAGAGTTCATCCGCCAGAAAGCGCCGGAGATCAACAAAGTTGCCGTGCGCGACGCACTAAAAGCGGGCGAGGAGCTCCCGGGGGCTAAATTGGTAGCCGGGTACAGACTGGCGGTGCGCTGATGGGTAACATGGATATTTACAACGCCGTGAGCGCTGTGCCGGGCAGCGCACAAAAGCGGATTTCCGGCGGGCGGCTCAACGGCATGACGGACATCAACCCCATGTGGCGCATACGAGAGCTTACAGAGCTTTTCGGGCCGTGCGGAATCGGATGGAAATACAAGATTGTCCGCGAGTGGCTTGAGAGCGGCAGCACCGGCGAGGTGGGGGCGTTTGTGGACATCGAGCTGCAATATAGGATCACGCCGGATGCGGACTGGTCGGAGCCTATTCCTGGCACGGGCGGATCAAGGTTTGTGGCGGCGGAAAAGGGTAATAATCTGCGTGCATCCGATGAGTGCTACAAAATGGCGCTCACAGATGCGATCTCCGTAGCTTGCAAAGCTTTAGGCTTCGGCGCGGACATTTACTGGGAGGCAGGACGTACAAAGTATAACGCCGACCCGCAGGAGCAGGATGAAGAATACACCTGCGCGCAGTGCGGTAAAACGATCCACGACGGAAAGAAAAAAGACGGCAGCACTTGGAAAGCGGGCGATATTGCGTTGTATGCGCAAAAACGGTATGACCGACAGCTTTGCTTTGAGTGCTTAGGAAGAGAGATCAAAGCCGAAAAGGCGGCAGAGAAAGCTGGTGGCCTGAATGGCACAATTTGATTTTACAGCCGCCCACGTGAACGAAGACGGAGAGCTTTGCCTAAAAGTCATAAACACACTCGCCGCAAGACAGTTTGTGCTTGGTATGCGCGAGCGTATGGTGGATAATGCGGAAAGCTGCACGAAATTGGAAAGCATCAAAAATCAAACGATCCGCTTGCAGGTTGCGGCAGAACACAAAAAATCAAAGTGGAGGCAGACAAATGAGCGAATATTTGAAAGATAACGAAACGATCACCGTGCCGGTAACCGGCAAACCCGTTTCAATCTGGAACGGCGAGCTGAAGAATATCATTTACGCCATTGATGATAAAATCGTTCGCGCGTTGCGCACAGCGTTGGAAAATCGCACTGGGTTTGAAGTCAACGCGAAGATCACATTCGCGCCGACGCAGCACAACGGGCAGACCTTGTTTGCCGTAACCTACAAAACAAACCATAAATTTGACCCGATACAGGTCGAAGACAAAGCGGCTCTGAATGACTTTTTGCCGGTGGCGATCGATGAATACGGGCAGCTTGTCATCCCGGACGATGCAGAATATCAGACAATGCTTGACGACTAAAAGGAGAAACAACAAATGAACAACAATCTTGCAAAAAATCGATGATTTCCGCCGAGAGTTTTATAAAAACTACCTTTAAGGTTGTTCTTCCGTCCGCGAAAGCGGGTTGCTGATCCGTCTTAAAGGGTATGTTTCAAAATTTGAGAGGTGAGGGCAAATGCCAAACACAGATGTGGGTATCCCTTACTTTCCTTTGCAAACGAGCCTCGATGAAAAGTTTGAGTTGCTCGAAGCCGAGTTTGGCGTGCAGGGTTTTGCCGTTGTGATAAAGCTGTATCAAAGGATATACAGCCGCGGCTACTACTGCGATTGGACACCGGAGGTTGAGCTCCTGTTCGCCCGCGCGTGCGGGTTGGGTTGTTGCCCCGTCTCCGAGATAATTAAATGTGCGACCCGCAGAGGTATTTTTGATGCTGATTTGTTGGACAAATACAACGTGCTTACCTCTAAAGGCATACAGATGAGATATTTTGAGGCAGTCCGCCGCCGCAAAACGGTGGAAGCCGTGAAAGAATACCTCTTGCTGCCGCACAACCTTTTACCGCCAAATGTAAGCATTTCAAGCTTAAATGTCAACATTTTAGGCGTAAATGTTGACAGAAAACAACAAAGGAGAGTAAAGGAGAGTAAAGGAGAGGAGAGTAAAGTAAAGGAGTATGCGCAGAGCGCGGACAAGTCCGCCTCAGCGCCGGCATACCGCCTTATACTCCATGACGGCTCTTATTATCCGATAAGCAAAGAGGACATAAGCAAATGGGCTGCTCTATATCCAGCAGTAGATATAGAGCAAGAAATACGTAAGATGATCGGATGGAGCGAGGCAAACCCGCAAAACCGTAAGACAAAGCGCGGTGCATTGGCGTTTATCAACCGCTGGTTGGCGCGCGAACAGGACAAAGGAGGGGCAAGACGTGGAGAGCTTTTGCGAAATGATACCGGCGTCAATCCGTATGAAAAGTACGGCGGTACGCTCGTTTGATGACTACCGCCAGCGTCAAATCAATGTGCTAAATGCACTGCCGGGTGATTTGCCTGGCATGGACTGCCCGGAGTGCAAAAACAAAGGCGTGATCTATGCGCTTGAAGACGGCTATGAGGTAGCGAAAGAGTGCAGCTGTATGGCGGTGCGCAGATCGTGGCAACGGATAGAGAAAAGCGGTCTCAAAGATATTATGAACCGATACACTTTTAAATCCTACGAAATCCGCGAACCGTGGCAGGAACAGATCATGCGCAGCGCGTGCGATTATTGCCGGAGCCCAGAAGGATGGTTTTTTGTCGGCGGGCAGGTCGGCGCGGGGAAAACGCATATTTGCACCGCCATTGTAGGGAAGCTGCTCCAAAACGGCAAATCGGCAATCTATGCACCGTGGAAGCGGATTGCGGCGGAATTAAAAGCCTGCCTAAATGAGCCCGAATATACTGCACGTATGGACGAGCTGACGAAAACAGACTGCCTTTACATCGATGATTTTTTGCGCACAGGTGCGGGCGACAATGGAAAAAAGTCACCGCCGACGCAGGGAGACTTAAACCTTGCATACGAGATCATCAACAACCGATACAACGGGCGCAAGCTGACCGTGATTTCTTCCGAGCTGACAACGGCGGAGATTTTGCAGCTGGACGATGCGATCGGATCGCGCATTGCCGAGCGGGCCCGGGCGCATACAAACAACATTAAGCGGGATATATCCCGTAATTACAGATTAGGAGGATTTTGAAATGAGTGCAAGCAATGGCGTACATATTATGGGGCGTATCACAAGAGACTTGGAGCTGCGGCATACGCAAAGCGGCACCGCTGTGTGCCAGTTTTGCGTGGCGGTGACACGCAGCTTTAAGGACGCTAACGGCGAGTACCAGTCGGATTTTATTGATTGTGTGGCGTGGCGCAACTCAGCGGAGTTTATCACAAAATATTTTAGCAAAGGTGCGCTGATCGCGCTTGACGGCGAGATCCAGACACGCAACTATACGGACAAGGACGGCAACAAGCGGAAGGCGACTGAGTTGCTTGTGAGCAGCGCCGCTTTCACGGGCGAAAAACGCGAAACTGTTGCAAAACCGACACCAACGGAAGATGATTACAGCGCTATTTCTGACGATGATTTACCATTCTGAGGAGGGCGCATGAAAATCAAATTTATAATACCGGGCGAACCGCAGGGCAAAGCTCGGCCGCGTGTAGTGCGGATGAAATCCGGGCGCAGCATGAGCTACACGCCGGATAAAACCGTGGCGTATGAAGAGCTTGTAAGACAACGTTTTTTAGCCGAAGCACAGGGTAAGCGCTTCGCCGACGATGCACCGATAGATATAATCATCACAGCGTTTTTGAGTATCCCGAAGAGCGCCAGCAAGCAAAAGCAAATGCTGATGACGAGCGGCGCACTTTTCCCGCAGAAAAAGCCGGACTTGGACAATGTCATGAAGATTGTGTGCGACGCCTTAAACGGTTTTGCTTACAGAGATGACGCGCAGATTGTTAATGCGAAGATCTGTAAGCGATGGTCGTCGGATATACCGAGTGTCTGGGTGACGATAGAGGGAGAGGAGCGCAAAAGCGATGGACATACGCAAATTTAGCGCAACAGGCATTAAATAGCCGTACTACATAATGCTTTCGGGGACAAATCGGCGGGCGAGCTGCCGAGGTTGCATATACCGGCGCGGGATAGGTTCGCGCGGAGACCGATACAGCGTGTGCTGCTATTGCTATGATACGGGCCTCCCACGCGGATGCCCGCCCGAAAAGTGCGACAAGAAACGGAGAAAAGGTGGCGCGAGATGAAAGCTTTACAGCGATACCAAATGAGCAAATCGGAAAAAGCGGCGTTGAAAGCGGAAATATCGAGGCAGGTGCACGAGCTTGATGAAAAGTTTTCGGCTGAAATCTGCGCCATACTGCTTTGGGCGCTGCATGAAGAGTTTGGTTTCGGCGCCGCTCGCCTCCGCCGCGTGTGGGACTGCGTGGCGGTGCACCGTGCGGAATTGCTCAAACACTACGATATGCAGGATAACGCCGAATTTATTTTGCTTTACAAGCTGCGCCAGATCGGCGTGGACGTGGAAAAGTGGACGGCAGAACCGCAAACGCAAAAGGTGGTGCTGAAAGAATGACGCAGCGTCTGGGCCCATGCCCGCAGAACTGCCCGGACAGATACGCAAACGAGCACGAGACTTGTCACAGCACGTGCCAAAGGTACATGAGATACAAGCTCACAAAATTGCTTGATAACAAGCAGCGCATGAAGGCGGTGGACGAGGTAGGCTTTCACCGCGACGTGCGGCAGGCTGTGAAAAGAAAACATGATAGGAAGATCAGATATGACAACAGATGAACTCATCGAAAGGAAGGAGACAAAATAAAATGGCTGAATATCATGTAGGTTGTGGGACTTTTGGAATTTATGCAGGTACGCTGAACCCGCCGAGGAAAGACGGTTTGCAAATGTGGAGACAAAAATCTGAAGTCACCGAAGAAGCTATAGACGCCGTAGCCCAGTACATCAAGCAAGAGTTAAAGTGCGAGGGAAAGTCAAAGTTTACCGCACAATATAAATTTTCGGACGGTATAACTGCGAATTTAATTGTTGAAATTGCCAGAAAGGACAATGAGTAAATGAATGTATTAGTAGCTTGTGAAGAGAGCCAACGGGTAGCAATGTCTTTCCGGGACAAAGGACATTATGCTTTTAGCTGCGACGTTTTACCGTGCTCTGGGGGGCATCCAGAATATCATATACAAGGAGATGCATTAAAAATTTTGAATGGAGGTGATTTTGTAACGATGGACGGCAGAAAACATCACGTGGACAAATGGGACTTGCTCATAGCTCATCCACCGTGTACATATTTAACAAATACGGGTAATAGGTGGTTCAACGAAGCAAGGTACGGCGAAAATGCAATAAACCGTAAAAAGTTAAGGGGAGAAGCGGCTATATTTTTTATGAAATTTGCAGAAGCTAACGCCGAGCACATAGCCGTAGAAAATCCTATCGGGTATATGTCCACGTACTACAGAAAACCTAACCAAATCATACAGCCGTATGAATTTGGTGAACCTGAAAGAAAAGCAACTTGTTTATGGTTAAAAAATTTGCCCTTGTTAACACCGACTAATATAGTGAAACCGAATATTGTAGTTTTGCCAAGTGGTAAAACTGATAGTATGTTACATTATAGCACATTTAAATTAAACAAATCGGAAAGGTCGAGAATTAGGTCACAGACATTTTGGGGCGTGGCAAGAGCCATGGCCGATCAATGGGGATAAGGAGATGCGATGACAAAAGAACTTTTGGAGCAATACCCAGACATCTGCGCGGAGATTGAAGAGCTTGAACGTGAGAATAAAACGATGATAAGCGATATAGTGCGCGGATCATCGGATGAGTTTCCGTTTACCGATCACCCAATCACCGTGCGCGGGCTTGGGCCGCAGAGATATGCCGAGCACATTGCAAAGCTCAAAGCGCAAAAGCAAGAGATAGAGCAATTTGTATTCGGCATCAAAAGCGCATGGTTGCGGCGCGTTGTGATGCTTCGTGCGTTCCATGGCTATTCATGGGACAGGGTCGCGGCGCAGATGAGTAAAAGCGGTAAAGTTCCGGCGATCAACACACTCAAAAGCCAGTATTATGGTTTATTCAAAAATGAGTGCCAGGGTGAAAAATAATTTTTGGTTTTCGGCGTTTTTGTACCAAATGGTGCGTTTTAATCTGTATACTGGATAATAGAGATATTAGGCAGAGCGTCGGGGATTAGATTCCTCGGCGCTTTTGCTACGCAGGAGGAGGGCGAAAAGATGAACAAAAAAGCATATCGCCCTTGCCCACGCCCAAGCGGTTGCGTTTGGGATACATACGCGAGGACGGGCGAGCATTTGTGTATGCTTATGGTTTGCCCGTATGCGCTTTGCGCCGCGCGGCTGAGCGTCACGCGGCTGACGGAGCGGCGGGAGGCCGAGAAGAACGAGCGCAGCGATTCGGAGGCAGTATCATGAGCTTTGATTACAACGCGCCGAGATGGCGTAGATTGCGAGCGGCTGTGCTGAGGCGGGATGACTATCTGTGCCGGTATTGTTTGCGGTATGGGCGGCGCCGTCAGCGACGACTGTGCACCACATCGAGCATGCGGACGAGCATCCGGAGCTTGCGTATAACGCAGACAATCTTAT
>ERZ860023.1295-NODE-1295-length-10322-cov-1.447161_pt1 | contig 10322 bp, 15 predicted proteins | sample MGYA00509983_ERZ860023 | MGnify/ENA primary metagenome ERZ860023 (study PRJEB30046, sample SAMN00715180) | human gut metagenome | study: EMG produced TPA metagenomics assembly of the A metagenome-wide association study of gut microbiota in type 2...
CTTCTTGCCTGCCCCTTGGGGAAGGTGCCGAGCGTAGCGAGGCGGAAGAGGGCGTCAACATAAATATATCGTTTCTATCAGAAGCAATCCACGATATATTGATGGCTCGTAACGAAGCTTTTACGTTTATAGCGGATTTTAGCGTTGTAATTCTGAAATACATTTTTTGGAGAAGAAAATATAAGGAGCAAAAATATGGAAGAAATGGTAACTGTTTACCTGCTGGGAAAAAAGTACAGTGTCCCGGCAACCCTGACCATTATGGATGCCATGGAATATGCAGGCTTTAAGCTGGTGCGCGGCTGCGGCTGCCGCAGCGGCTTTTGCGGAGCCTGTGCAGTAATTTATCGCCTGAAGGGCAGCACGGAGCTGAAGGTTGTGCTTTCCTGCCAGACGAAGGTTGAGGAAGGCATGTGCGTTGGCAAGATTGATTCCTTCCCGATTAACAAGCGCACCTTTAATATCGAAGAGATTAAGGCAAGCGATAATATTGTCGGTCAGCTGTATCCGGAAATCTTCAGCTGCATCGGCTGCAATGCCTGCACGAAAGGCTGTCCTCAGGGCCTGAATGTTATGCAGTATATTGCTTACGCTCAGCGCGGCGAATATGAGAAGGCAGCACATGCTTCCTTTGCTGCGTTGGCTGCAATATCTGCGCATCCCGCTGCCCGGCACAAATCAGCCACAGCGCTGTCGGCCTGCTGTGCCGTCGTCTTACCGGTAAATATATTGCGCCGAAGTGCGAGCATCTGGCTAAACGTGTTGCCGAAATCGAAAACGGCGATTATGTAACGCTGCTCGAAAAGCTGAAAAATATGCCTTTGGACGAAATCAAAGACCTGTATAACAAGCGTGAGATTGAAAAATAAGGAGGTGCGGCAAGGTGAGCGCATTTACTGATGATATGTTAAAATCTATGGCTAAGGTTGAAGCTACACGTGCCCAACGTCTGCATGCTTCTATCGAACGCTTTACGGCAGATAAAAGGAAGAGCTGCTGAAGGAGTTCCATCCGGACTACAGCTCTAAGGGCTTCAAGGTGCTGGAGGTTGGTCCCAACAAGGGCCAGAAGGTGCCGGTAGAATTGGCACAGCTGCTGGAGGGCAAAAGCCGCCTGCAGGATGTAGAGCTTGATCTGGAAAAAGTGGACTATGACGTTGATGTTCTGGTTATCGGTGGCGGCGGCGCCGGTGCTTCCGCTGCGTTGGAAGCGCATAACGGTGGTGCTAACGTCCTCGTAGTTACCAAGCTGCGTATGGGCGATGCCAACACTATGATGGCCGAAGGTGGTATTCAGGCTGCGGATAAGGGCAACGATTCCCCGGCGCAGCATTATCTGGATGCCTTTGGCGGCGGTCACTACAAAAATATTCCCGAGCTGCTGGAAGAACTGGTAACCAACGGACCGTTGGCGATTGACTGGCTGAGCAAGCTGGGCGTTATGTTTGACAAGGAGCAGGACGGCACTATGGTGACGACGCATGGCGGCGGCACGAGCCGTAAGCGTATGCATGCTTGCGCCGATTACACCGGTGCTGAAATCATGCGCGTGCTGCGTGACGAGGTGCAGAACCGCGGTATTCCGGTGCTGGAGTTTTCACCCGCAGTCGAGCTGCTGCTCGACGAAGAGGGCAAAACTGCCGGTGCGGTGCTGTGGGATTTTGACGCGCAGGAGTACAAGGTTGTACGCGCAAAATGCGTAATCATGGCAACCGGTGGTGCAGGACGATTGCATTATCAGGGCTTCCCGACCTCTAACCATTACGGTGCTACTGCCGACGGCCTTGTTATGGCTTACCGTGCCGGTGCGCCGCTGATTTATGCTGACGCAATTCAGTATCATCCGACGGGTGTTGCTTATCCGGCGCAGATTTACGGTGCGCTGGTTACAGAAAAGGTGCGTTCGATTGGTGCGCAGCTGGTAAACAGCGAGGGCGAAATCTTTATGCATCCGTTGGAAACCCGTGATGTGGCGGCTGCGTCTATCATACGCGAATGTACTGCCCGCGGCAAGGGTGTTAAAGCGCTCGACGGTGTGGCGCTGTGGCTCGATACGCCGCTGATTGAAATGCTGCATGGCGAAGGTACTATTGCCAAACGCATTCCGGGTATGCTGCGCATGTATGCTAAGTTTGGCATTGACCTGCGTAATGAACCGATTTTGATTTATCCGACGCTGCATTACCAAAATGGCGGTATTCTTATTGACAAGGATGCGGAAACCAGGCTGCCGGACTGTTTGTTGCTGGTGAAGCTGTTGGCGGCATTCACGGCACCAACCGTCTGATGGGCAACAGCCTGCTGGATATCATCGTCTTTGGCCGCATTGCCGGTACTAAGGCTGCCGAAGCAGCGAAGAGCGTCAAGCTGGGCAAGCTGAGCCTGGAGCATGTACGTCGCTACGCTGAGGAAGAAAAGGCTGCCGGCGTGCAGGGCGAGCTGTCGCCTAAGCTGCTGCCGGTTTATACTCATGGCAGAGATGTAAGGTAAAAACAAGATATAAATAAAAAACATACAACGGCAAACTTCACAGCTTGTTCGTTGTATGTTTTTGTTTTATATGTTAAAATATGTTAAAATATGTTTTAAGACAACCGTTTATGGGGTGGCATTGCCTCGATTCTCTAAGAGAATCGAGGTGATGTCTATGAGGAACTATGATTTCAAAGACCTGATGGCTTTTGGCATGTTCATTCTGGCATTACTGACTTTTATCTTTCAGTACAGCAGATAGTCTAGACATAGAAAAACCGCCTCTGTAATTTGCAGCTACAAGGCGGTTTTTCAAACCAAATTCAAGCGGCAACCCACCTTGTGGGCGGTTGTCTTCTTTATCTATAATATAACATGAAGCAGAGTTTTTTTCAAGGAATTACTTGTGAACTTTTGGGGGCGGCGTATCATGATATGGTGCGCCGATTTTTTGTATATGATATAATGAGAACAGATGGGAGGGATAGGTAATGATTATCAGAAATGCAATCAAGTGTAAAATATGTGGCGATATAATAGAGTCATTTTCTGTTCATGACTATAAAGTTTGTTCTTGTGGCGCTTGTGCAGTAGATGGTGGTCATGAATATCTAAGACGTTCCGCAAAATCATTCGATGATATTATTGAGTTGAGTGAAATTATTACAGTTAACAGCAGTAATTAATCTGCATGTATAGAATTTGCAAAATATGGTATAATGAAATAAATAATATAGGTTTGGAGGATTAGCGATGAAAAAGGTATTTTCCATATTAGTATTATTATTTTTGGTTTGTAATTTAGCTATAGCTCAACAACAAGAATGGGTTGATAAAAAATATAATTTTTCTTCGGTAAAGAACGTTTTTGTTGATTATGAAGTTAATGAAAAATTAAAGAATGGCATTTCTGAAAAAGAAACAGAAGAATTTTATCAAGAAAAATTTTTCGATAAATTAGTAAAAAAATTATCCTCAAAAGGTTACGTATTTAGTAATAAAAAAGATTTACCGGAATTTTCTATAGACGCAAATGAACAAAGGAAATGTTATATTAAAGATAATTTTGATGTTATAATTAATATAAAACTTGAAAACTATACTGTTGGCTCTCAGTATGCGGATGGATATACATATACTTTTCCTGTGACCACTCAGAATTCTATTTATACAACGAACGGTCCTGTTACTGTAACTACAACTAGCCAGCAAACCAATTATGTTAGTGGTGGCAATTTTCCTACAGTCTTGGTGAATGTTAGGTTTGATGTTTATGATACACAAACTGGGAAAGCCGTTTGGTCGCGAATTGATGATAGATCTAGAATGAACAGAGATGAGTTTGATAATACAAAGCCAAAAGATGTATTCGGTAGAATTTTGAAAGATTTTGATAGCGCATTGCAGAAAAAATTGAAACCTGCTATTGATGAAGAATAAGTATAATGAGTACAGTAACTGTATTGCTTAAAACTAAGTAATGCAGTTATTTTATAATATAGTATGAAAGGATGAATGTAAAATGGGCTCTATGCTTACCCTTTACCATGGAAGCAACGTCATTGTAAAAAATCCTAAAGTATTGACCAATGGCTTTTATAAAGATTTTGGCTACGGCTTTTATTGTACCAATTTAGAAAAACAAGCGCAGCGTTGGGCGTTGACTAAGCGTAATAAGCATGTAGTGAATATCTATAGCTATGAACCTGACAGCACACTGAATATCCTAAAATTTGCTACTATGACTGATGAATGGCTGGAATTTGTTGTTGCCTGCAGGCGTGGCATTGAACACCATTATGATATTGTGGAAGGGCCAATGGCGGATGATACGATTTGGGATTATATTGAAAGCTACGTAGATGGTAGTATCACCAAAGAAGCCTTTTGGGTGTTGGTAAAATTCAAATATCCCACTCACCAGATTGTTTATTGTACAGAGCGTGCTCTGGCAACGCTGCAGTTTGTAAGGAGTTATGCATTATGACAAACCTTTACTTTCCTGACGAAGAAATAACAAAAAATGATTTGTACTTTATGTGTTATATGGTGGAGCGTGTGGCCCGTAAGCTAAAGCAACATAACGCTTATGTAGTTAATACCATAGGAGAGGCTGAGCTGCGTCATTTAATCAGCGTGGCTAACGTGCTGCACAGCGTTAATCCCATGCAGGTTGAAGCTGATTGGATTACAGAGTATAACCTGCAGCAGGGTACTTTTGATATCACTGCGGTTGATAAGAATTTATGCGAGCAGATTCCGGCGGCTACTGCGATGGGCAAGGTATATATGCGTCTTATTCTTGCTACATTGCAGCCTGATGAAGATTACGTTCAGGGCATGCGGCGGGTATATAATAATCCTATTTGCGAAGTGATTGATAATTATAATGCCAGTGCATATTATGAGCCTTCGTATGTAATCGCAAGAGCTTATAATGATGGTGGTTTTTAAGAAAGGAGCATACTTATGCAAAAACTTTTAGCGTTCTTCCTGGCGATGCTGCTCAGCGTCAGTATAATTGCCGGCTGCGGCAGTAACAGCCCCAAGACCAACGACAAGCAGACAACCCAGACAACAAATGTTGATACAACAAAAAGCAACAACGGCCAAAATACTGCGGCCAACGTTAAGGCCAACAGCGGTAAAATCAAAATCAGTCAAAATGCTGCCTATACCGATAAGGAGCACGTTGCTGCCTACATCAACGAATATAAGCGCCTGCGCACAATTATATCACGAAAAATGAAGCCAAAAAGCTGGGCTGGAGACTAAAGGCACTCTCGATAAGGTTGCACCCGGTAAATCAATTGGTGGTGACCGCTATGGCAATTACGAGGGCAAGCTGCCGAAGAAAAACGGCCGTAACTGGAAGGAATGCGATATTGATTATGTGAAGGGTAATCGTAACGCGAAGCGCATAGTCTTTTCCAACGATGGCCTGATTTACTACACCGGCGACCATTACAAGTCCTTCAGCAAGCTTTATGGGAAATAAGGAGATTATCATGAGAACAATCACATTAGATCTTGAGCGCATGACCTCCGTGCCTGCGCTGCATAAATATCTGCGCAGCGCGCTGGCATTGCCTGCGCATTACGGTGCCAATTTAGACGCGCTGTATGACTGCCTTACAGAAATCGCCGAGCCTACGCAGATTATTGTGCCTGCCAACGTTACGGATAATGAAAAGCTGGGCTGGTATGGTGAGCAGCTGCTGCAGGTTTTGCAGGATGCAGCGGAGGAAAACGAAAATTTACAGGTTACAGTGAAATAGCAATACGAAGGGCGAGCCTTGGCGGTTCGTCCTTTTTACTTTTACCCGCAGGCGTGTTATAATTTTAGAGTGTAAATTTTTTACAGGGAGATAAGTAAAATGATTTTAAGTGCAGAGGATTTGTCGTACAGCTATGGCGACAGATTGTTGTTTGAAAATATTACATTTAACGTAGAAGAGGGCGACAAGTACGGTATTATCGGTGTCAATGGCACCGGTAAAAGTACCTTGCTGCGCATGATTGCCAATCATGAGGCCGGTGATGGCAAGCTGACGATTCCCGGCGGCGTAGTTATGGAATATCTGCCGCAGGACCCGCCGTTTGAGCAGACGCAACTGTTCTGGAGCAGGTTTTTAAAGGAGATTCCCCGCTGATGGTGCTCTTGCGCGATTACGAAACTGCAGTGGAGCAGTCTGCAGCGGAGCCTGATAACAAAAAGCTGCAAAAGCATTTGCTTGATTTGCAGCAGCAGATGGATGATAAATATGCCTGGCAGCTGGAAAGCGAAGCGAAGGCGGTGCTTACGCAACTTGGTATCACTAATCTGCAGCAGCAGATGGGAGAGCTGAGCGGCGGCCAGCGCAAGCGTGTGGCCTTGGCAGGTGTGCTGGTGCGTCCGTCGGATCTGCTGATTTTGGACGAGCCTACCAACCATATGGATAACGCCACTGTTGCCTGGCTGGAGCAAAAGCTGTTGGCGCGCAAGGGCGCTTTGCTGATGGTAACCCATGACCGTTATTTCTTTGACCGTGTTGTTAACCGCACTTTGGAGATAGACGGCGGTAAGGGATATGTTTACGTCGGCAACTACAGCCTTTTCCTGCAAAAGCGTGAGGAACGCCGCATTGCGGAGGCCTCTGCTGCGCAAAAGCTGCGCAATATCTATCGTCGTGAGCTGGCATGGATTAGCCGTGGTGCGGAAGCACGCCGTACTAAAAAGAAGGACCGCGTGGAGCGCTTTGCTCAGATTGAAGCGGAAGTAAAGAACGTCAAGACGGAAGCAAATTTAGAGATGTCCTCCGTCAGCAGTCGTCTTGGCAAAACAATCATCGAGTTGGAAGATATCGGCATGGTGTGGGACGGCAAGGATTATATCAAGGATTTCAGCTATATTTTGTTGCGTAATGATCGCATCGGAATTGTCGGTCCTAACGGTGCAGGCAAATCAACGCTGATGGATATCATCGCCGGTAAGCTGCAGCCTACGAGCGGCGAAATGCGCGTAGGCCAGACAGTTAAGATTGGTTATTTTGCACAGCATAGCGAGTTTCCGGACAGCAATATGCGTGTGCTGGAATATATCAAGGAAGCGAATAATTACATTGAAACGGCCGACGGTCAGCGCATAAGTGCGGCGCAGATGCTAGAACGCTTCCTCTTCCCGCCGGAGCTGCAATGGGTGCCGGTGTCCAAGCTCAGCGGCGGTGAAAAACGCCGCCTGTATTTGCTGCGTGTGCTGATGACGGCACCGAACGTGCTGCTTTTGGACGAACCGACAAATGACCTGGATATCCCGACGCTTTCTGTTTTGGAGGATTATCTGGACAGCTTTGCCGGTGCGGTTATCGCCGTGTCCCATGACCGTTACTTCCTCGACCGCTTTGCACAAAAGATTTTCGCGTTGGAGCAGGATGGCAGCATCAAGCCGTATATCGGCGGCGGCTTCGGCAACAAAGAGGAGAACCCCTGGAGAGTCGAGAAGTCAAAGAGAATAATCGAACTTGCAAAGGAGCTCGGCACGGATATCGTCACGACACACATCGGCGTTGTTCCCGAGGACAGCGGACACGATCGATACAAGATAATGCAGGATGCGTGCTTTGAGCTCTCCCGCTTCGCGGACAGCCTCGACGCGCACTTCGCGATTGAAACGGGACCAGAGACTTCGGCGACGCTCAAGAAGTTTCTTGAATCGCTCGGCTCTACCGGCGTCGCAGTCAATCTCGACCCCGCTAACCTTGTCATGGTCACGGGCGACGACCCCGCAAAGGCGGTCTACAACCTGCGCGACTACATAGTCCACACCCACGCCAAGGACGGCGTTCAGATATTCTACAGGGATCCCGAGATAGTATACGGCATAAAAAAAGACCCGCTCGTCACAGGCAGCTCATTTAAAGAAGTGCCGCTCGGCGAGGGCAGCGTCAAGTGGGATGAATATCTCGCCGCGCTCAATGATATCGGCTAAAAGGGCTTCCTGACGATAGAGCCGAAGTCGGCGACGACCCCGAAAAGGATATCGGAAACGCCGTCAGCTTCCTCAAAGGATACATGGACTGAGGTGAATGAAATGAATACCTGCGTCAGCAGCTACAGCTTCCAGCCTATGCTTTCAAGCGGGGAAATAACCCAGCTTCAGCTCATAGGCAAGGTCAAAGAGATGGGCTTTGACGGAATCGAATTTATCGACCTCCTGCCCGAAAACGGAATGTCAGTTGAAGAATATGCCAAGCGTCTGCGCGACGAGAGCGAAAAGAAAAACCTGCCGATAGTCAACTACACCATCGGCGCGGAGCTTCTCAACCGCCCGCTCGACGAGGAGTGCGAGCGCCTGTTCAGGCAGGTAGACATAGCGGAGATACTCGGCGCGTCGGGTATGCGCCACGACGCGACAGGCGGCTTCAACGCGCCGCAGAGCGCATACTGCGGCTTCGATCAGGCTCGCCCACGCTCATCGAGGGCTGCCGCAGAGTGACCGAATACGCCGCAGAGAAAGGCATATCTACAATGGTCGAAAACCACGGCTATTTTGCGCAGGACAGCGACCGCGTCGAAAAGCTCGTCACGGGAGTTGCAAACCCGAACTTCGGTCTGCTCGTTGACATGGGCAACTTCGCTGCGCCGACGACCCTTCGGACAAGGCGGTCGGCAGAGTCGCAAAATACGCAAAGCCGTCCATGCCAAGGATTTCCACATCAAGAGCGGCTCAGAGCCCGATCCCGGGCGCGGATTCTTCCGCAGCAGAGCCGGAAACTACCTGCGCGGCGCGGTAATTGGTCACGGCAACATCCCCGTGGCGCAGTGCATAGGCATACTCAAGCGCGCGGGCTACGACAAATATGTCAGCATCGAGTTTGAGGGCATCGAGCAGACGCTCATGGGCATCGAAATCGGGCTTGAGAATCTCAAGAGATTCATTGTAATGGCTGAGTAATTTAATAAAAGCTAACATCCTCCGTATGAGTTGCCGTACGGAGGATGTTTTACTTTTCGTACCGTTCATTGAATATCAGCTCAAGATGAGCTATCCATTTTTCGAGCGCTTCGGGAGTGAATTCGCGCATCGCGGCTTCATAGAGGGCGAAGCCGTTTTTGTCGGTCTCGCCGAGATAGCGGAGCGATTTTTTCGGTCCGTAATAGTATCTGCCGATGATATCAAAATAAATTTCGAGGCTGTCTACGAGCACCCAGTGCCATCTGAAAAAGCCCTCGGCGTCATTCCGCCCGCTTCTTATGAGCATTTTCCTGCACCACTCGACCTCGTGCCTCAGCTCGTCTTTGTCTTTTTTCGGCGCATTTTCAATAAAACCGCGCACTTTATTTTTTATGCTCTGCCCGATGGAGTCAGTGTCAATGATTATCTTTCCGTCGAACACTCCGAGATATTTCTCCGGGTCGTAGTCGCCGAAAAGCTCTCCGCCGGATAGCAGAACACATCAAGCGGCGTGCCGTCAATAACCGAACCGTCGTGGCATTCGCGACCGTCATAGACCAGAAGCGCGTCATAGTCGCTGCCCGCGTTCGCCGAGCCGTCGGCAAACGAACCGTAGGATATCAGCACCGACGGCGAATATTTATCAATAAGATACTGTATTATCTTTTCCGTCCTGTCCATTCTGCGCCTCCTGCCGTTTTTTCTAAGTATAGCAGAAGCGCTGTAAATAGTCCACATAAAGATGCCCCGAAAGCCTGCGCTTCCGGGGTGATTTTATTCGGTTTCTGCCGTCTCCGGCTCTTCTTTCTGCTCGGGCTCAGTCTGCTCCACAAAAATAAATTCGCCGTTTTCAGCTTTGCAGATATACTTTTTGCCGGTTGTTACTTTTCCCTCGAGCATCTGCTCCGAGAGCTTATCCTCGATCTGCTGCTGGATAACGCGCTTGAGCGGTCTCGCTCCGTAGACCGGGTCAAAGCCCGCATCCGCCGTCTTTTGAACAGCCGATTCGTCAAAAATTAAAGTTATATCCAGCTGCGCCACGCGCTTTGAGAGCGTTTCGAGCATTCTGCGCGCAATTTCGGATATATCCTGCTTTTCGAGCGAGTGGAAGACGATTATATCGTCAACGCGGTTCAAAAATTCCGGTCTGAATGTGTTCTTGAGCTCTTTCATCACAAGCTCGCGCACGCGGTCATAGCTCGGGACATTGCCGCGCTCCGAAGAGAAGCCAAGTGCCTTTCCGCTGCCCGAAATCAGCTTCGCGCCGACATTCGAGGTCATTATAATAATGCAGTTCTTGAAATCGACCCTGCGTCCCTGCGAGTCGGTCAGTATGCCGTCGTCAAGTATCTGAAGCAGCATATTGAAGACATCGGGGTGCGCTTTTTCTATTTCATCAAAGAGAATAACGCTGTACG
>ERZ860023.1296-NODE-1296-length-10285-cov-1.457380_pt1 | contig 10285 bp, 12 predicted proteins | sample MGYA00509983_ERZ860023 | MGnify/ENA primary metagenome ERZ860023 (study PRJEB30046, sample SAMN00715180) | human gut metagenome | study: EMG produced TPA metagenomics assembly of the A metagenome-wide association study of gut microbiota in type 2...
CGACAAGATCACCGCATTCCAGGAAAAACCCAAGGAACCAAGTCAAATCTTGCGTCGATGGGAATCTACATTTTCAATGGGATGTTTTAAAGAAATATCTGATCGAGGATGAGGCGGATCCGGAATCTGAAAACGATTTCGGCAAAAACGTCATTCCGAGCCTGCTGCGTGACGGCAGAGATATGTACGCTTATCATTTCAGCGGCTACTGGAAAGACGTCGGAACCATCAGCTCTCTCTGGGAAGCAAACATGGATCTTCTTGACAAAAACAATGCACTTGACCTGAACGATCCGGCATGGAAGATTTACACAGAGGACGTAACTGCTCTTCCGCAGTATATCGGCGCCGACGCTGTTGTTGACCGCGCTTTTATCACACAAGGCTGCGTTGTCAACGGTAAAGTTAAAAATTCTGTCCTGTTTACAGGAGCAAAAGTTGCCGAAGGAGCACAGGTTATAGACAGTGTTCTTATGCCGGGGGCAGAAGTTGCCGAAGGAGCTGTCGTTACACGCACGCTCGTTGCAGACGGTGTCAAGATCGGTAAAAACGCCGTTGTCGGAAGCGCTGACAGCAAGAATATCGAACTTGTGGCAAAACGTGTAAAGGGGGATGAATAATATGAACAGAGCTTTTGGAATTATAAATTTTGCCGGAAATCATATTAAAGTAGACGGTCTTCAGGATTTTCGTCCTGTCGGCGCTTTCTCTTTCCTCGGACGTTACCGCATCATTGATTTTCCGATTTCTAATATGAGCAACAGCGGAATTGACAATATCGAAGTATTTATCAGAAGAAAACCTCGCTCCCTTACAGAGCACCTCGGAACAGGCCGCCATTACAACATCAACTCAAAACGCGGCAGTCTGAATATCATGTATACAGAACACGGTCAGATCGGCGACATTTACAGTACCGACATTACCGCTTATATGGAAAACATAGAGTGCCTCGAGGAGATGCCTCATGAATACGTTGTCATAGCTCCGAGTTATATGGTTTACAAAGCTGATTACAGCGAATTTCTCGACGCTCATATCGAATCCGGCGCAGACATCTCTATGATGTATCACTCGGTCGATAACGCCAAAGACGCTTTTTTGAACTGTAACGCTTTGAATATCAACAAACAAAAAGGAGTTCTTGCAATCGAACCGAATCACGGAAATGCGAAAAACCGCAACATTTCCATGGATACATATGTTATGAAAAAAGATCTCTTCATCGAACTTGTTCGCAAAGCAAGCAAAAGATCATCTATGTACACGTTTGCCGACATTCTTGATGAAGAATCCGAAAATCTTGATATTCGTGCGGTATCCCACCGTGGGTTTTTGCGATCATTAATGATTTTAACGCATATTATCAGGCAAATATGTCTCTTGTAGACCTGAATAATGCCGGAAGTCTTTTCGACAAAGACTGGCCGATCTACACGCACACGAACGATTCCTGTCCGACTCAGTATTTTGAAGGAAGCAAGGTGACTTCTTCTGTTGTTTCCAATGGATGCCTGATCGAAGGAACAGTTGAAAATTCCATCATCGGAAGAGGATGTGTTATCAAATCCGGCGCTATTGTAAAGAATTGTATCATATCTGCCGATGTTGTTATCGGAAAAGGCGTTCATGCGGAAAATCTCGTCGTAGATAAACATGCGCGTCTCATCCGCGGAAAACGTATCATCGCCGCTCCTGAAAAACCGGGATATGTAAAACGAGGCGATAAACTTTAAGTTTTAAAATAAATGAATGTAAACCTTCAAGATTTTCCCTCTTGATTATTCAGGGAGTACATGGTCGAACATGCGTCATGTACTCCCTGCCCCTTTTTCTGGATTTTCTCCATTTTTTCCTGTATAATGATCTGTATCTGAAACTGCTTACATACACCCGAAAAGGAGTACGAACTATAATGTTAAAATCTTATATCGCCTTCGATCTTGAAACAACAGGGTTAGATCCGATGAACAATGAAATTATAGAAATAGGCGCTTTAAAAGTCAGAGACGGAAAAGTCAGCGAACGCTTTATGGAATTTATCAAACCGCAGGAACTCATTTCGCCCGCCATCACAGGCCTAACCGGTATATCAAACGATATGGTCGCATCTGCTCGTCCTGCCCGTTCTGTTATCACAGACTTTATTGATTTTTGCGAAGAAGATATTCTCATAGGTCACAACATCATCTTTGATTACAGTTTTACAAAGTGTACGGCTGCCCGTGAAGGACTTCCGTTTGAAAAAATGGGAATCGATACTTTAAAAATCGCCAAAAAAGTGCATCCCGAACTAGAATCCAAAAGCCTTAGCGCTTTATGCGAACATTATAAAATAGAAAATAAGGCAGCCCACCGCGCTTATTTTGACGCGCTTGCAACTGCCAAATTATATCAGACGCTCTCCCATTATTTTGAACCTGACAATCCAAAGACGTTCAAACCGACACAGCTTACATATAAGATCAGGAAGCCTCAGCCTGCCACACCAAAACAGCTTGCTCTTCTTGAACGTCTGACAAAAAATAAAAAAACGTTTTCTCATAATACAGAAGCGTTCTCTTGCAATGCAGAAGCGCTCTCTTATAATCCGGAAACGCTTTCACGAAGCGATGCTTCCAGGCTGATCGACAGATTACTGAAAGGGAATTGATTCTTACATTTTCCACATATAATCTTCAACTATTTCAAACGGCGCAGGTCCGATTTTCAGCACAGCCGAATGAAATTCCTTTTGTAAGAAATCTTTTCCTTTCTCGTCAACCCACATTTTCTTTAATTCAAGGAATTCTACATACCCGATATAGTATTTCAGATAGTTGGCAGGCGAACCGAGGATCAGCTTATAGATTTCGCCGACTGCATCTTTATCTGTAATCCCGTAGTTTTTAAAAAATGCTTCCGTATCTTCGACGCTCCACCCGTCATAATGGATTCCGATATCCGAAGGGCATAAAGCGCCAGTATGATAGAGGCGTTTTTCTGTAAAAGGGTCGCCTGCTCTTTGGAAAGCCCCATCAGATAATAACTGCCCATTTCCGCATAAGTCGCCCATCCTTCCACATATCCGCCGAAATCAAGAAGACTTCTGATTGGATCAGGATGCGTACTTTCATAATAAATCGTCTGATAAAGATGTCCCGGATATCCTTCATGAGCAAGTGTCGTAAAAAGCGTCATATCGTTTCCCATGCGCGCCCTGTTAATATAGATCACGTTTTGCTGTGAATTATCGATCGCGGGTATCATGTAAAACGCAGGACTTAGATGTTCCTCCATTGCCTCCGGAACATACTTTACTTCCAGCTTTGTCTGAGGCGGTTCCGGAAACGCAGTTTTCGATCCTTCTTTTAACTGTTCCAATATCTGCTCTGCCTTTTTATCTGTGATCACCGCCGCAGCTTCCTTAGCTTCCTTTGTTGTCAGACCGAGCACTTGCTCCATCGCCGTAAGATCTTCGTTTATCTGTCTGCGTGTCAAATCTTTTAGTTCCTCTACCGAACGTCTTGAACCGGTTGACTGCCGGGCAAGAAGTTCGTAATATTCCTTCCCCTTCGGAAAATATACAAGACCTTTTTCATTTTTACCCGATCCTTTGAGCTGTTCCAGTTCCTCCGTCATACGCTCATACGCAGGAAACACATAATCGGATATTGCAAGTGCATTTTCCTGTATATAGTCACTTTTTTCTTTCTCTGTCAATGTATTTAATTCCATCACTCGATCTGCAAACGTCGAATACAAGTAATTTCCGTTCCCCATTTCCAAAAAGGCGCGGCACTGCCCGATCACTGTTTCCACCGCCTGATCCGGCATGAACAAACCCATCTCTGCCTTTTTCTTTTCAAATATCATGATCTCTTCAAAATATTCTTCCGTCTGTCTTACAAGCGCCAGATATACTTCCACATCTTCCTTATCATAAAAACGATATTCTGATAAAACTACCGGAAGCTGTGTCTGCACTCCGCTTACAAGCCCGAGCGGTTCTTCATACATTGTATAATCCGCGCTCTTTTTCATCAGCTTTAACCGATAATTTAAAATGTCATATGTAATCTTATTTTGTACGTTAAGATCATCATAGTTGAATCCAAGAAGAGCCTGACGCATATTTTCCGCCGCCGCCTTGACTGCTTCCGGCTCTCTTTCAAACTGACCGAATGTAGCGTCAGTTGCTTCAATCCCATATTTTTCCGGCGCTTTAAGCGTATAATGCAGACTCACTGTATTTGCCGACACTTCTTTGCAGAATAGTTCCGCCGTGTATTCTTCAAATCTTGCATCTTCACTTTGCCTTTTTCCTGCGCTTTTCGCACCTTTTGCTCCCTGCTTACTCTCCATTGAGCATCCGCCCACTGACGCCACAGAAAATACAAGTATTATAACGAGCAAAAGATTCAAAATTTTGAAATATATTCGTTTCTTTTGATTATTATTTACTTTCTCTTTGCCGTTACATTTCCATATCGGCATAATAACCCCCGAATCTTCTTTTACTGCATCCTATGTTATATCCGGCCTTAATATACATTGCTTTTTCTTATTTTAGGAATGGATCTTCCTGCCGTACATATAATCAAATAATCCGTACATTCTGTAAAGGAAGGTTTATTATGCAGCTTCTCGTCTATATTTCAAACTATATTGTTCCGTTCCTTATACTAAGCATCATCGTTTACGGTCTGTCCGCAAAGGTCAATGTTTACGAAACATTTATCAAAGGAGCAAAAAGCGGTTTTTTTACAGTCGTTCGGATCATGCCGACGTTATCGGACTTATGGCGGCCGTCGGAATACTCCGCGCTTCCGGGTTCCTTGATTTCATTTCCGGTCTGCTTGAAAACTTTACCGGAAGGATCGGTTTTCCCGGCGAACTCGTTCCGCTTACTATCGTAAAAATGTTCTCTTCGTCTGCAGCGACAGGACTCCTCCTCGATATTTTCAAACAATTCGGCACAGACTCCCGTCTTGGTATGATCGCATCGATCTCGCTGTCTTGTACAGAGACAATCTTCTATACGATGAGTGTTTACTTTATGACTGCCGGAATCAAAAAATCCCGCTACACGCTCGCCGGTGCGCTTATCGCTACATTCGCGGGACTTGCCGCAAGCGTCCTCCTCGCATAACCTGAGCAGCATCTAAGTGCCGGTTTTATTTAAGGCTTTGAATATGGTTCGGTTTAAGACTTGAACGTCGGTCCGATTTAAGATTTGAGTATGGCTCGGCTTAAGACTTGAACGTCGGTTCGGTATTTGAACATCGGTTTTTGTTTAGGATTGTAGACCGAGGCGCTTTATGCTAATATATTACTATAATGTGATCATGGAGGTGTTTTTATGGCAAGTGTGACATTAGAACACTTATCGAAAATTTACTCAAACGGTTTCGTCTCCGTCAATGATGTCATCTTCGTGTTGACAACGGCGAATTCATTACTCTTCACGGTCCCAGCGGATGCGGAAAATCTACGATCCTCCGCATGATCGGCGGATTAGAGGATATCACTTCCGGTAAGATTTATCTCAGTGATGAATTATTAAACGATATTTTGCCGCGTGACAGACGGCTTGCGATGGCGTTCCAAAATTATACGCTTTACAAGCATTTTAACGCCTACGACAACATGGCGCTCGGTCTGCGTCTGAGGGATTTTCCCCGCAACATTATCGACAGCCGTGTAAACGATGCCGCCAAACTTCTCGGGATTTCAGGAGTTCTGGGGCAGAAGATCAAGGCGCTTTCTGAAAGAGACAAGCAAAAAGTCGCTCTCGGACGCGCGATTGTCTGCCAGCCGAAAGTCCTCCTCGTAGACGAAGATTTTGCGCGTCAAGATCCTGAACGAAGAAAAGAGATGCTTTGTGATATTCTCGAAATTAACGAAGAACTTAAAATTACCGTCTTATATGTAACAAACGATCCTTTGGAAGCCCGCACATTAGGCAAAAAGATCGTATTTATGAAAGACGGCAAAATAACCGATATCGGATAACCTCCGGTATCGGTTATTTTTTAGTTTCCTTCACCACTTTTTAGTTTTTCAAGATAGTTATAAATTTCTCTTTTCTGCACTCCTCGATCTTTTGCGGTTTTCTTCATCGCTTCTTTTTTATCGATTCCCTGCGACAGATAATACTCCATATGTTCTTCGATCGACAGATTACTCCACTTCTTTTGCTCTTCCTGCTCGATCTCTTCACGGCTCAATCCTTCAATTACAAGAACGCACTCCCCTTTCGGAAGATTTTCTTCATAATAAGAAACCGCTTCCAAAAGAGTCGATCTATACACAGTTTCATGCCGTTTTGTCAGTTCCCGGCATACGCTTACCCGCCTGTCGCCGAGCCGCTCTCCCAGCATCTTCAATGTTTTGATAAGACGGTGCGGAGCTTCATACAAAACGATTGTCCTCTGTTCCTTTTCCAGACAACTTAAGACAGCTTCCCGCTCTTTTTTATCTGATGGCAGAAAAGCTTCAAACGCAAATCTTCTTGTCGGAAGTCCCGAGATCGTAAGTGCAGACACACACGCCGAAGCTCCGGGAACAGCAGTAACCGTAATCCCTTCTTCATAACACATACGTACAAGCTCTTCTCCCGGATCGGAGATCCCGGGCGTTCCCGCGTCTGTAATAAGCGCAATATCTTTTCCTTCCAAAAGCTTCTCTATAAGCACTCTTCCTTTATCAAATTTATTGTATTCATGGTAGCTCGTCATCGGCGTTTCAATCTCAAAATAATTCAAAAGCCTAATGCTGTTACGTGTGTCTTCCGCCGCGATAAGATCTGCCTCCCGAAGCACTCGAAGAACTCGAAATGTAATATCTTCTAAATTCCCGATGGGCGTCGCACACAAATAGAGAGTTCCTGCCATCTTTCCCTCCTGTTTTTCTCTTCGTCTCTTTTTGTTTTCTGTTTTCTTTTCTTGTTGTCTATTTTTTTATTTCTTTATTTGTTTTTTCATTTCTTTTTTATATCTTTTTAATTCTTATTTATTTTACCTTTTCATTTCTTTTTATTTATAAATCACAAGCGGCGGTTCTACCGTGATACGCGGCTTTGCCCCGCGTACGCCTTCTATCATTACCATCGTCGGCTCTTTATCAAGATACGGATAAATAAACTGAATCCGTTTCGGCTCAATTTTATAATAATTCATTTTAATCATAATCTCCGTCAGCCTGAATGGACGGTGTATCATATAAAATCTTCCTTATCCTGCAAAAGGCGCATACTCTCCCGCAAAATATCATCAAGTGAACAAAGCACCTCATGCCGTGCGATCGCCTTGGCGTCCGCCGGATTGCGAAGTCCGTGGCGGATTTGTCGTGATCACATCAAAAAAGGCCGGCTTAAATATTTCCGCCGCCTCTTTGATGTCGCCTGTCACAATATCCACTTTATCTTCTAAACCGTTATAGTCTACACTTCTTCGAGCCATCTCTGCCATCTCCGGCTGAATCTCCAGACCTGTAAAATGACGTCCCTGCGTCTTTTCAGACAACAGTATCGGTATAATCCCGTTCCCTGTTCCCAGATCAAGAGCCCGCTCCCCCGCCTTTATTTTCACAAAATCCGAAAGAAAAACAGCATCTACGCCAAAACAGAATTTCTTCGGATCCTGAATCAATTCAAGACCGTTAAGCTGCAGATCATCCAGTCGCTCGCCCGGAAAAAGAACCGCTTCTTTCCCCTTCTTTTGTCCGCTCATATGCCGCTACCTACTCCTTTTCAAGTTCCGCAAGCTGCTTCATCTCTTCTTTTGTAACTTTCTGTTTCTTTCGTCTCGGTTTAAATTTCAGCTCATCCGCCATATATTCTCTGATCTCTTTCTCATCGTTTTCCAAATTTACGATTACTTTTACCAATCTGCGCAGAACGCTCAATGAATGGACAACTCCTGTAAGTCCGTCTTTTGTCGTAACCGCATCCCCGACTGACGGAAGCTGGCTGTTAAGCATCTCATACGTCTCTTCTTCATTCGTCAGACAACACATAAGCCTTCCGCACACACCTGATATCTTCGTCGGATTCAGAGACAGATTCTGTTCTTTCGCCATCTTAATCGACACAGCGGAAAATTCAGTCAAATATGTGCTGCAGCAAACGGCCGCCCGCAGATACCGATCCCCCCGCGGATCTTCGTCTCGTCACGCACTCCGATCTGACGAAGTTCGATCCTTGTGCGAAATACTGCGGCAAGATCTTTTACAAGCTCTCTAAAATCAATTCTTCCGTCTGCTGTGAAATAAAATAATATCTTATTCCCATCAAAAGTGTACTCAACGTCGATTAATTTCATTTCCAGTCCATGCTTACGGATTTTTTCAAGGCAGATCTTAAACGCCTCTTTTTCTTTCTGTTTGTTTTTATTTACAACTTTCTGATCCTGCTCAGTCGCAATCCTGATCACTGATTTCAACGGCTGGATCACATCTTCTTCGGCAACTTCTTTTACTCCGCTTACAACTCGCCCGAACTCTACGCCGCGGGCAGTTTCCACGATCACATTGTCGCCTTGCTTAATATCAAACTGTCCGGGAGAAAAAAAATAAATTTTCCCGGCAGTACGAAATCTGACTCCGATTACTTTTACCATTTTGTCAATTCTCCTTTATCGTCAGCAGGAGCAGTTCCATCGTCAGCTCAAAATTTACATTCGCTTTCATTCTTGCCTTTGCCTTTTCAAGAGAATCGAGAATATTTTCAATCCCCTCGTATGAGCTCTTCTTCGCCCGCTCCCGAATATATTTCATCTGATCGGAAAACACGACCCGATCCACACTTCTTGTTGCTTTATAGATCAACACATCTCTGTACCATATCGCGATCATATCAAGATAATCGCTGATCTCCATCTTATATATCATGCAGCGTTTTACCGCTTCCATCAGATCCGGAACTGTCATCTCGTCGATATTTCTCAGCAAATGTACAACTTCCTCTTTAATCTCATTGAAATATTCGGAGTTTGCCAACATGATCGCCTTCCCCATATTTCCCTGAGCAAAAGCAACGCAGACATCTGCTTTATAATCCGGCACTTCCAACTGCTCCATGAGATATTTTTTCACGAGCTGATCTTTAATATTGCGAAGCTTCATCATAACACATCTTGAACGGATCGTCGGAAGAAGTGTCTCCGCATTCTCCGTCAGAAGCATGATAACGGCATACTCCGGCGGTTCTTCGATTGTTTTCAAAAGCGCGTTCTGCGCCTCCACGCTCATCATATCCGCATCTGCTATAATATAGATTTTATATTTGCTGCTGTACGGCCGGATCATAATATCGTCATTCACCTGCGTACGGATATCTCCTACTCCGATCGTATTCGTTTCTCATGCATGATCCGGATAATATCCGGCTGATTTCCGCCTGCCGCCTGCCTGCACGAACGGCATTTTCCACAGGCGTCGCCGTCTTCATCCCGGTTTTCACATTGCAGGCTCATGGCAAACAAATTCGCAAGCAGCTTCTTCCCTGAACCTCTCTCGCCATTCAAAATATACGCATGAGAAACTGCGTCCGCAGTCACTGCGTTCTGAATGTACTTAATAATATTCTTATGTCCTACTACGTCTTTAAAACCACTCATCCATATCACCTGCACTCTTAAAATTAATTTTCCAAAATGCCTCTCAGAAGACGTTTCCCTTTCAAGACATACTCCTATTGTACTACAATTTTAAATTAAAAGGTATTACAAAAGAGTGAAATCTCATAAAAACTGATAAAATCTATCTTATTTCTTCAATATATCTTTGTATTTTATTCAGACACTCTGTGAAATCTTCATTGCCAAACCGCTCTGTAATCCCGCTTTTGATAAGATTTTCTTCCGAAAAGTCCTCCTCGTCCGCAAGAAAACGGCGGCACATCTCCGCATATTTCGGCTTCTCCTGTCTGCGTTCCCGCTCAAGCGCGCGGGCAAGCCGCAGTCCGTCTTCCACTTCGAGATAAACCGGCACGATCGCCTCCTCTCCGAAATATTCCCGCAAAGCCTGATATGACACGAGCGTTCCGATGCGGCGCTTAGATCGATCTGCCCGTCATCCGCAGTAAAATAAGTCCATATTCCGCACTTTGTGTTATAAGACCGGGACTCTATCACCTTCCCGTCCTCCTTCATCGCACGAAACTGTTCCGGATCCACAAAATAATATTCGACGCCGTCTTTTTCGCCTTCTCTGATCGGACGGGTCGTATAGGGAACAATCAAACGAAACTCTTTATATTGCTCTTTTAACTTTTTATAAACAGTATCCTTTCCCGAAGAACTCT
>ERZ860023.1298-NODE-1298-length-10273-cov-2.218144_pt1 | contig 10273 bp, 23 predicted proteins | sample MGYA00509983_ERZ860023 | MGnify/ENA primary metagenome ERZ860023 (study PRJEB30046, sample SAMN00715180) | human gut metagenome | study: EMG produced TPA metagenomics assembly of the A metagenome-wide association study of gut microbiota in type 2...
GACGATGGACATTATCCCCAGCATTGTGGAGAGGCGGCAGCCGCTGACACTCCGTGATGTTCGCTACTTTGCCCGTTGCTATGTGGCACTGGCTGATATGTCTAAAAATGATGTGTATGATTTAATTCGTGCAAATTTTGATGTTGATGAATACAACCGCGTTACTATGCCGTGACGCGAGATGATTAAGTGGAGAGAGAAATGAAGAAGTGGAAATATCGGAAGGGTTGTGAGAAGGATTTTGATGGTCATAACTCAGCGGTTCTTGTGGTTAAGTCAGGCCATACCGGTGAAACTTACTGTCTAGGTCGCTATTATGCTGGTCGCATTAGTGAGATTGAAGCCTTAGGGGATATTGTTATTGCATACCGCGAGTCAATTACCGACGAGCAAGATCTCAACGATTGCATTGGCGCGCCGGAAGCAGATTTGAATCGAGGTGGCTTTATTCCCAGCACCACATTTGTTGGCGGCTTCCTGCCTGAAGGATATCCGATTTTTGGTCACACTAATTGCCGATGCAAGCCAGCCAAAGTTGGCGAGATTCACATCGACGGGAAACGACATGAGGCGCAACTTGGAAACAAATACCTGCACGAAATTAAGCCTGGTGTATTTGTTGACGTGTACGATGTGCTCATGGCATGGAATGTCACCAACCCTGCATTGCAGCACTTAATCAAGAAGGCGCTGCAAGCTGGCGAGCGCGGGCACAAATCACGCGAGCAGGATTTACAAGACATCATTGACAGCGCAATTCGCGCAAAAGAACTGGAGAGTAAGCGATGAAAGCAACGCATAGCTCATGCTATATCGATATTGAGTTTGATGATGGTGAGAGGCAATGTTTTATCGTCGATAAAGATGGTCACAAAGAGTTTCTTACCCCATCATTGCGAATCAAGGCTAATGGCGTCCTGGTAGAGATTCCCATTGATGCATTTATTATTGATAAAATCAAAGTTACTGAAATGGAGATTAAATAATGCCGCTACCTAATGACGAGCCAGTGTATCTCCATATTGAGCAAGTTAATGGCAGAAGCATGATTGTTGATCAGGAAGGACGCAAGGTTGCTGGCGTAGTTAGCTTCAGTCTCGACGCATCTTTTGATGGGGTATCTATAATCACCGCAACAATAGAATCGGCAACATATGGCGAAAATGGCAAAATTCACATCACCACAGGAGCATAAAATGTCATTCTGCGACATCACAATCGCGCAACGAAACGCGAACTACACCAACATTGCTGACACTTCCGCGCAACTGGTGTCACTGAACAGCGACGGAAGCGCAGTACTGAAAATCGGCACCGAAACAGCGCAATTCATCGTGCAGAACCTGTCGCAGGCAAACGCGAAACAGGTGCTGATTAGTACTGGTAGTGTTCTGTTTCTGGCGGGTAATTACAACGCACCGAACCTTGAGTGTTCACTGGTGCGCATCGTTGAAGCTGCGGTTGAGGAATCTGCTGATGAACCAACAGTATTGCCAGCAGAGTGAGCCACAAAAACCATCAGCATGGTGTGAGAAAATGGAACGCAATGCGAAGGATGGTGATGAGGCGTATATTTATTTCCAGCTGAAGCAGATGTGGAAGCAGCGAGAAAACTCAGAGCAAACCAATTAAACACAAGCCCCTTCACGGGGCTTTTTTATTGCTCGTGGGGTTGACGCAGGAAAAGGCTGTTGCTACTATTACCTTGTTTAAAAGTAACGACAACGTGAACTTCGGTACATGTTTTCTGGCAGCAGTCGGCGATTCGCACTCGCTGATTCATAAGAAAAACCCCTCAATTGAGGGGTTTTTTGTTACGCAGCGAATTATACTGCACCTCACACGCTAATCCTGCTTCTCTTGCCATGTCAGCATAATCTGCCAGTTGTCGATTTCTTTCGACAGATTTGCTGAGCACGTCGGCAAGCAAAATTCCGGTACTGGAGGCTGGATTGCCAATGGACTCAGCGGTGGAATATCCGACGAGCTGCTTGCGGATGCTGGTGAGTTGTTGCTGCAACCTGCCAGACTTAGCAGCAGCATTGACAGCATCATTACTCGCAGCATCAATCCTTTGCTGTGCATCGGCTTGAATCTTTTGCAGTTCTGCATTGCGTCGTTGCTCCTCTTGTTTGTCTGCCGCCTTCTGCTCTGCGACGGCCTTTGCGTATCCGGCATTGTATTGCTGCTCGCCATAACTGGATACTTTATTTGTCGCCCACAACGCGCCAGCGGCAACAATTATAATAATTGCCAGCGGTCGCCAGTATTTAGCGAGAATCGACATCATTGCGCAGCCTCCGGTTTTCCTTCCTCATGCCGTTCATCTTGCCGAGGATGCCAACCAGCATGATGGAGTAGCTCACACCTTTAACCACGATTGGCGGTAGCGCCGCTTTCAGGTCGTCCGGCATCATTACCCACACATGCATCATTGCGTCAGGCCATAGCTGCAATAGTGAGCAGAATGAAATCCACGCACCGAGCAGCCAGTTGCTTAGCTTTTTCATGCCACAGCTCCGCCAGCCTCTTTGTATACCTGAATCAGCCTATCCAATTTCTGCTCATGCTGACCATATCCAGCGCCAGGCAGTGAAGCCCAGCGGGAGCGGCATTTATGGATAGCGTCAGCAATGCGACCAGCCTCAATATCAGCGGTGGCTTTGCATTCACGTATTAGCTGCATTGCGATGGCGTCCTGAGATGCGGGGGAGAAGTCCGGTAAACGCAATTGCTTTTTGTACGCGTCATAAAACTTAGCCAGCACCTGATAGCGCCCTGCGGCAGTGGATTTTATGCCCAGCTTAGGCAGGCTAATCAGCTTGCGTGGGTGATCGGAATAGTCGGCAAACAGTGAACCGCCGACAATCACATCATAACCATGATTATTGGTTTTCTGTCGCCCGTTATCCGTGCCCTCGCTGTACGCCAGCATATCCAGAAACGCCTTCATGTTTTTGCTAATAGCCATACCAGTAAACCTCTTTTTCAGCTTTGCGTTTTGCTTTGTCGCCAGTCTTCTCGCCCCACACGATGAAGTGCGCGACGACACATGAGAAGCAGCGGAGATTGTGTTTCTTCAGAAGCGTTGATTTGCGGAACGAGTCAATGCCGATGTCGGCAGCAAGACTTGTCAGTGCATCAAACTGATTCTGCGTTGTCTTAGTGGTGATGTAAGGCGATATATCCACGGCATCGGTGATTCCGAGAGCCTCCGCGCCGCGTTGCGATAGTTTCATTCTGCCTCCTGTTCAAATAATGATTAATTCTATCACAATGGCTATTGACGTAGATTGAGAGGTGGTGCATAGTATCTACATCAAATGACGAATGAGGTGATGAAGATGGAGATAAAACTTAACAAAAAAAGTAATACGCTAAGTCTTACCGGGCAGGGCGAGATGGTATTCACAAGGCTCAAAGATGGAAATAAAACCGCAATAACAATGATATGTGATGGAGCGAAATCTTCAGTTTCAAATATGTACCTGGTCAATTTGAAAGGGAAAACAAGGGTTGGCAGGTTTATCTCCGCACTGAAGCATGTGTGGATTCTTGCCAGATAAAGGTGTGATTATGGTAATGGTCAAATTCAAAGAAAACGGACGCTGCGGAGTGTTCAGCATTGAGCAAATCAAAATCCGTCCGTGCGGCAAGGTGGTTGCACCATTTGGCCTTGTGCAGATGCGTGAAGTTGAGATTGTTGAATATATTAAGTGAGGTTGGTGATGGAAATGAATGTAAAGCGCATTTTATTTAAAGAAGGGAAGTTTACCTGCACAACTCCATGCGGCGACACAAGCGCATGGACTGTATCTCGATGGATTTCATGGATTGATTGCCACGGTCAATGGCTTATGTGAGGTTGATGATGACGCAGCGCGAAGTGTACCAATTATTTAGTGAGTGGTTTGATTCAGTTGGATTCAACGATATGACAGATAGCGAAAAGGATAAGTTATGGCATGGCTTTTCTGTTGGTTATTGCCACGACAATAACAAGGCTATGCTATCGGCACTCCAACAACTACTGGAAATCTACGATGACCACTCCGGCAAAGTCTGGACAACATCAAGCAAGCGTCGCGCTCTGGATAATGCGCGTTCGGCGGTTAATAAGGCATTGGGAGAAACAAAATGAAACTTATCGACCTGTTAGTTCAAGAATTACCTAAGCGTGGTGGGTGGCCTCAAAACGCGCTGTCAATTACTCAAGATAATGACGGTTCACTGTGCGTATGGGACACGAATGACCCACACTACGATGGGTTCTCATGGAAACATCACACTGGGAATATCCTTATGTATTTCTGGTGCGGAGAAGTGGCTATTCCATTATCTTCCGACCATAAGGAGTCGATAGTAACCTATTGGCAATACAAAGCAGCGCTCGCAGCATCGAAAAATTCAGCATGGAACGGCGAAGGTCTGCCGCCAGTTGGGTGTGAGTGTGAATACTCTCTTAATGGAGGTGGGACATGGTGGAAGTGCAAGATTGATTATATTGTTGGCACTCAGGGTGTTGTTATGCTTTGTGACACATTTGAAGGTGTGCAGTATATCCACTTTTCATCATGTGGCGATTCACTAAAATTCAGACCCATCCGTACAGAAGCAGAAAGGAAGCGAGAAGCAGCAGTGGAGAAGATAAAAGAATTGTTAATGTTTGATTATGGTGACGACCCGAGAATTAATGATGCCACATTCATTTACGACGCCATCGCAGCGGGCAAAATTCCCGGCGTGAAACTGGATGATTAAAACAATATTCAGCGTCGTAGAGATATTGTGCTATGCGATAATAATATTTGTTCTGTGTATGCTGATAAGATAAATCAAAGCCCTCACTTAGAGGGCTTTTTGTTTGCCGATTGCCATGCCTCGCGCTGCTTATCAAGCCTTTCCTGCGACGATTCAAGAATTACAGGCTTACCGTCCATTAACAATGCTGGAGTTTGAGCGCAGTGGCAATTATATCTATTGCCATTCTCGCTATAAAACGTGTCAATCTCTTCTGGCGTGTAAAAACGTCCGTGTCGCGCCGCGTGGGTCTGGCGAGTCGTGCGCATCAATGCCGATTGCCACAGCATCACCGTCTCAATGCCCAATTCTTCGCGCGCCTCAATGACTTCTCGCCTGTTTGCCTGCCGTAGTGTTCCGGTGATTTCTGTCTGCGCAATCTGTTTCGCGTAGCTGTGAGACACATCCACGCGCTTAACGATATCACTTCAACATCGCGGGGATTAGCGCCACGGGCAATACCTTCCATAATGACTGATGCCAGCTGCTGACGGGAATAATCGCTCAATCCGCGCCAGTCTGAGTATCCGGCTGTGTACGCCAACCGCAGCCTATTCATATAAGGCTCACTGTAGAGTATTGCAGCAATCGGTCGCTGTTCAGCATAAACCGGAGACAGGCTTGACAGTTCTGAGTTAGCCTTCTGCGTGCCTGCTTGATACGCATCACCGATGAATACATTGGCCCACATCCTGCCGTGTCCGAAATCGTCACCTTCAAGCAGAATCTCGTCAATCAGCGCCTGCAACTCATCCATAAATGTCGCAGCGCGTGCACTACTGAAATCATAGAAATACAGACCGCTTGATTCTGTGTTGGCCTGACTGCTAGGAATGGTGCGAAACAACTCAAGCGCACGAGTTCTGAGTTGTTTGTATTTGCGCGTTATCACCTTATCCATCTTAGACAGGCGAGACGCAGCGCCTAACGGGTCTGTCAGGCTTTGCGATATGCGCGGTTGTGGGAGTCTGGCGTTAAACCGGAATATCTTCATTTTCATCTTCCGGCGGTGTGTCTTCGCGATAGCTTTCGTCAAGCTTAATTGGCTCCATACCAACCATGCCGCGAGCTTCATCGACTGTCAGCAACGCAGACTGACCAGCATCAAAGAACGACTTGTTCGCAGTGGCGAGCTTAGCCAGCAACTCAGCTTTATCCAGTTCGGACGGGGCAAGCAGGTCATCCCACTTAACCTTATAACCATTTGCCGGTGCTTTATCGACAATGCCGAACTGAATCATGCGCTCAACAAACATTGAGATGACATGATCAACCCATGTTTCTCGGCGCTGCTTGGCGGTCATCGCCTCCTGCATCTTGTCTTCGTCGCTTGCAAGGCGTCCAGTTTGCTGACCAAAAATGACGGTGAACGGAAGCGCCATTGATGCAGCAAACTGGTTGGCAGCCACTTCCCATGTCGGTTTCGGGTCGGCTGGCGTCACAGCTAGAACCTTCGCATCCGCGCCCATTGTGAACATAGCCGCGTCGATGCCTGAGTTCAGAGCTTCGATGTTCTCATTCATGATGTCGGTGAGTTCTTCAATATCGACACCCATCGACTGAGCAAGGCTTGCTGGCGTTACGTTGTCCTTCGTGTAGTTAACAGCCAGTTGGCGGCTTGCATTCTTCAGGAAACCTTCCGCAGAACTACCGGAAACTTTAGCCATGTCGATAAGGCTGTTGTAACCAGCACGCAACATCGGGATGCCGCTGAACATGCTGCCATCAAAGCTGCCCTCAGCCAGAATGATAATGCGATCAGGATGAATCTGCACTGAACGCTCGGGTTTGCCATCACTGTCGAAGTCCTCCACGGCGCTTTCCTGATATTCGTACATCTCAGGCATTCCGTAATCTTCGCTGGCTTCATCATTATTCAATGCACTGACGCGGAGCTGCTCTTCCCATACTGGAATAAAGCGAACTATGGATTTATCTTTAATGCGGCGGGTTTTGGTGATGTCTACTGGCTCACTCCACTGCTTACCGTCGCGGATTTGAAGGATAATAGCGGAATAACGGTTGATGGCGTTGCGCTTGTCAGCCTCCTTGATGAACGGATAGGCGCGCTTCATCATGTCATTGATGGACAATTCCCACTGCGTTGAGTTCTTGTCATCCTCGCCATCTTCAACCACTTCTGGGTATTTCTGCCAGCATTTATTAATAATGCGGTTAATACCAGCGGCGGCGGCTGGATGTCGCTCGTAGGCATAGCGGAACATCTCGGCGGTGATTTCCTGCGGGTAGCCGCATTCCGTCCAGAGTCTGTCGTGCTTCTGGTCAAGATTCTTCCCACCAGCACAAAGCCGCTGCTGCTGGAGCGCCCGATTATTGTTCGCCACGCGATCGCGTATATAGGCGTTTAAAGCATCAATTTTGGACATATGTCACCAATAAAAAATCCCTCACGATGGAGGGATTATAGCATGGTGCGGTGGTGTCTATAGCGAGTAAAATTCTTCCTTTGAGCATGAGTGATGTGATGGCAGTAACCTCAATGGATTAACCTTCACATCTGTATCCTCAATAAATGGCATGACGATAAACGCCCCACCATGCTGTGCATATAATTCATTTGAGAATTTCACTTCTCCGTCATATTGGCACACTGCATTACCAGAAAATTCAGGCCATGAGAACCCATCAATCTCTTTAAGCAGATGTGCCAAGGTTGTTCTACTATCCATCCCCATCACTCCACCTCCCCGCCATCAACCCATTTCTGAAGCACTGCGATGAGTTGGGTGGCCTGCGTTTTTGTCATAGCAACCTGCTCTCCACATTGATACAGCGAAATGAATTCAGTACCGAGCGTTTCAGCGGATTCAACGTCAATCTCGCCACTCATGTATGAAATTGTTTTATCTTTTGCTAAAAACCCATCTTCTCTTTCAATAATCATCACTCACCTCAGCAAAGTTCGTTATCAGTAGCGCCATGAACAAAGTCATAGCATTTAACATTTGAATCCGTGTAAGCATCAAGTACCGACGCAGTGATAATGGCCTTCTCAGCCGTCTGCCCCAAATACATTGCAGTCATCGCTATGTCTTTGCCGCTACCGGATGCGAATGGCGGGATTATCACGTAAACTGATGGGTGCTTATTCCCTTGGTATTTATGAATTGCGTAGCAGTTACCGCGCTCAGTAAACACCCACAAATTAAATGTCAGTTCTTCAGGTAATTCAAGAATGTCATCAACTGAGCTATTGCGCATGAAGTGCGCACCCCATCGCTCATCACCAGCCGTTCCACTGCAAACAATCAGCTTTGCTAACTCTCCACGAATAAACAATGCGTCACTGGCATTTACGATAAATGATTTAACCTGATTAGCCATAACAAGGCTTCCAGCAGTAGCCTGGCTATCATGCGCAATCGTAATCCCGTCCCATGCAATTGTGGTCATCACATCACCCTCTCAAAAAATCATTCTTGCAGCAGATACCCTTATATCCGCGCTTCTCTTGCAGGTTCACAAAAACATCATCAATGACTCGAAGCAGGAAGTCCTCGTCGATGTCATACCGACGACAAATCACCTCGTCAGGCACACCAGCTCGCGCCAGCGAATAAACCTGCTCTTTTTCCTCCTGTGTAAATCCTGCGTAGCTGCGCATAGTGATATCTCCGGTAAGCCTGATGTAGATATACTATGCGCTCGGTGTAGATTGGTCAAGTGTGGTGATGCGTATTTATCAACAACAATAATAAATGTTGACGTAGATATACCGGTGATGTAGAATCATCTTATCGAAAAGAGATTAAGGAACAAGAGAAATGTTTGAGACTAAAAAAGAGTGCGAAGCGTACATTACAGAAACTTATGGTGCTGACTACGTTAAATTTGGCATCGTTACCGCCCAGAAAGTTGGCCCAACAATCGCAAAGATGCTTGGCATCAAAGAAGGTTACTACCCATCAAATGCCTACTAATTACATGCCAAAATGCCTTCGTGAGATGCCGAAGGCGAAAGTGAAACCAAGAAATCAAGCGATAAGAGAGGCAAAAATTGAGGCTTTCAATATTGCCATTTCGATAATAAAAGACAGATGCAGAGATGAAAAGTCTGAACGCATTAAATCAAACATGTATGCAGCTGTGAGTGATATATCCAGATTGAGAGATGAGCTTTAAGCCCGCAAACGCGGGCTTTATTTTTATCGCCTGCGTCGGATTAGCATACCGCTACCGCGCTGAACGATGTGGTCATTAAGTGCGTAACGAACCGCATCCCAGTAATGGTTATATGCATCAACAATATCAGTCAGCACATTCCCTGTCAGCTTATCGACTTTGTAGCTGTACATTGCCGCCTCATTCTGCATTTCCTTGCACCGCTCGTGAATGATGATACTATCGCACCCACGCAGCCACGTAACGCCATCCTCAACGCTTCCCGGCCATTTTGTGCATGGGTGAATATCGAATCCAGAACGCTTGATGTGGCTGATAGTTTCAGGTCGAGCGCAGTCTGCATACCATCGCGCGCGCTTAGCCATCGGGAATGATTGCTCCATCGCGGCTGGCGTATCAGTAATCTCAAGCCCAACCTTGCCATATTCGCGATTAATATAAATGTTGCGCCGTCCACCTGGTAATTCTTCGATGTAAACTTCAACCATTGCGGTGGGATCAGTGGAAAACCCGAAGTCCATCCCGAAATATGGCCCATGCCATTCAGATTTGACCTCGAAGTTATCAATACGCCATTTGCCGCCGAAAACTTGCTCGTCGCTACGTTTGTTAAATTTTCCTTCCCATATCCACATATAGCGATCGAAGTCGACGCGCTTCATTTTATCTTTTGAGCGGATTAACTCCTCTGTCATCCATGGGTTATCGGTCCAGTTACACTCAATGATGAGTATTTCATCATCCTCGTAAATTCCGTTGACCATTTTGTTGTGCCACGGGGCAACCCATCGCGTCCATGTGGCATCGGTTTCTTTGTTGGGGTTGAATGTCACCCATATCTCAGCACCGGGGTTGCGCACGGTAGGTTCAAGGATATCCCACGATGCCTGACTGACGTTTTCAGCTTCCTCAATCCATGCCTTCGTGATGCCAGCGAAACCCTTAACGCCAGTCACGTTTCGATAAAGGCCACGGAAACGGAACTTTGATTTAGTCTTCTTGTGGGTAATCTTGCCATCAATACAACGATATTCTTTTGATTCTCCTTTGCGATCAATTTCATCCACCATTCCTGATAGCTGGAGTCTTCAATTGATTGCTGAATCTCGCGGAAGCACCCGATACGTTCAGATTTGAATCTTGCCGACTCAGTAAGGATTGTCGACACCGTGCGAGTCTTTGCCGAACCACGGCCGCCATATACAACCTTCCATGGCTTCGGATAAAGCAGCCTCTCCAGTTTTGCGGGGATTAAATGGTCTGCCTGCGTGGTTGCATGGGTAACATCCTCCACGCCTGTAGCGGTCATTCTGAGGCGCTTAACGACGGG
>ERZ860023.1302-NODE-1302-length-10250-cov-1.617754_pt1 | contig 10250 bp, 7 predicted proteins | sample MGYA00509983_ERZ860023 | MGnify/ENA primary metagenome ERZ860023 (study PRJEB30046, sample SAMN00715180) | human gut metagenome | study: EMG produced TPA metagenomics assembly of the A metagenome-wide association study of gut microbiota in type 2...
AAAGCGCTCGACGCACGCCTCTATTCGGCAGTAGGCGCAGCGGGTGAACTGTTTGCCGTGCGCCGCGAGCTGTTCGAGGAAATGAGACAGATACGCTGCTCGACGACTTCATACTCTCCCTGCGCATCGTCATGCAGGGACACACCATTGCCTATTGTGCCAATGCCTATGCCGTAGAAAGCGGCTCGGCAGACATGCGCGAAGAAGAAAAGCGCAAGGTGCGCATCGCTGCCGGGGGCTTGCAATCCATCTGGCGGCTGCGTCCGCTGCTCAACCCATTCCGTTACGGCACATTCTGTTTCCAATATATTTCCCACCGGGTGCTGCGCTGGTCGCTCACTCCTATCCTATTGTTCCTATTGCTTCCCCTCAACACAATTCTCATCTTTACGACAAGCACGCCATTACTGTATGCCATCATCTGGCTGTTACAAGCTCTTTTCTACCTCATGGGAAGTTGGGGGTACTACCTTTCAATGAAGCATATAAAAAACAAGATACTTTTCATCCCCTACTATTTCCTCTTCATGAACGTCAACGTCATACGAGGATTCAACTACCTGCACAAGCGCACAGGCAATGCAAGCGGCGCATGGGAGAAGGCCAGAAGGGCATGAAACTAATACTGTAAGAATGAAAAACATTTTGAAACAAGCTGAAAACGCCGAGAGACTGTTGAAGCTGACGTCAGATACCATGCTCCTTCTGAACCGGGACGGTATTTGCATGGACATCGCAGTGCACAATGTAAACCTTTGGTTCATGAAGGAAGAAAAGCTGCTGGGCAAGAATCTGTTCCAACTGATACCGCCGTCCACTTACTACCAAGTATATCCGGAGTTCAAGAAGGTACTGACGCAAAAGGTACGTTCAGTCCATAATTACGAAATGACACTGGGTCACACTACCTATTACTTTAAATGCATCATGTACCCGTACGACGGCATGGTCCCTGCCAGTACCGCGACATCACAGAACGCAGCCAGCGCAAACTGGAACTCGAAAAGAAAAACCACGAGCTCAACGAAATACAAAAGGCCGCCCTCATCGGAAACTGGCAATACGATACCCAGACCCGCATATTCTGTTATGCAGGCCATACGGGTATCATGTGTTCGGAAGAGGTGCAGCACATCAATATGGACAATTATCTGGAACTTATCCTTCCTGAAGACCGGAAAAGCTTTACCGGCTGGATGAAAGAGAATCTGAAAGGCAAGATGGAAAACGCGTGGACTACCGCATCTTCCTCAAAGGAAACATTTTCTATATCCGCCTCAAAGCGTTTGCCCGCGAACGGCAGAAAGACGGGAATGTCACTATAGAAGGATACATACAGAACATTACCGACATACAGAAACGGCGCAACGACATCAATCTGCTGACACATGCCATCAACAACTCCACCGAGGACATTTATTCGGCACACGAAGACGGCACGCTGATATTCTGCAACCGTTGCTTCAAGGAACGGCATGGCATCGGTAATGGCCAAGACATCACCCGGATGAAGATATACGACCTGCCCTCATACGGCAGGGATGAAACATCCTGGAAAGAGTTTGCCAACCGTGTCAAACGTGGAGAGACGAACCACGGATACATCGTCTACCATCCGCTGCCCAAGCGTCCGGAAGTACTCGCCATTGAAGGAAACGCTTATTGGGTGACAAGCGACAAAGGGGAAGGAACCATCTGGACATTCGGAAGAGACGTATCGACACGCATCCGGCATGAGCAGCAAATCAAACAGTTCAACCAGATTTTGGACAAAATCATCGAAAACCTCCCGGCAGGCATTGTTGTGAAGGACATCAACAACAACTTCAAGTACCTCTACCGCAACCGCGAATCGTATAACCGCGAAATCCCCATACAAGAGGCATTGGGAAAGGACGACTTCGATTTTTATCCTCTGGAGACTGCTCAGGAAAAGAGGGCGCAAGACATCGAAATAGCCAGAACCGGCAAAGAGATGCACTGGATTGCGGAAGAACGCGACGGAAACGGAAATCCCATCTATCTGGACAAACGGAAGATGAAGATTGAAAGCAACGACTTCTCCCCCATCCTGCTGAACATCGAATGGGACATCACGGAAATGGAACAGATGAAACGGGAACTGCTCGTAGCCAAGGAGAAAGCCGAGACCTCCGACCGGCTCAAATCCGCCTTTCTCGCCAACATGAGCCACGAGATACGCACACCGCTCAATGCCATTGTAGGCTTCTCGCGCATCATTGCCGAAAGCACCAACGAGGAAGAACGGCTAGGCTATTACGAAATAGTGGAATCGAACAATGAACGCCTGCTCCAGCTCATTAACGAAATCCTCGACTTATCAAAAATCGAATCGGGTATCGTGGAGTTCACCATCACGCCCGTACGTCTCCATCCACTCTGCAAGGAGATACACGACGCACATATTTTCCGCTGTCCCAAAGGAGTGGAGCTGATATACGAACCCTCTGACGAGAATATCGTGATTGACGGAGACAAGAACCGGATTTTCCAGGTCATTTCCAATCTGATAGGCAATGCCTTCAAGTTCACCACCGCCGGGCACATCAGTTACGGGTATCACCAGGAAGGCAAGTATGTAGCATTCCACGTCACCGATACGGGTATGGGCATTGCACCGGATAAGGTGGACCGGGTATTCGAACGTTTCGTCAAGGTGAACAACTTTGCCCAAGGCACCGGATTGGGACTTTCCATCTGCAAGACTATCATCGAACGCCTGGGGGGTAACATATCCGTCACTTCGGAGGTGGGTAAAGGCACCACATTTACTTTTGTCCTCCCACTGGAAGCCGCCAGCAAAACAGAGGCGGAAAAGAAAGAAGAGAACAACCGGGAGGCGACAGCAGAGGCACACTCCACAGAGCAGAGGAGCAGAAATACAGCCCCCGGAGCTTCCCCGAAGAATGAAGAGGCCGGAGCACTCCCTACCCCTCCTTCCAAGACCCTCCTGATTGCCGAAGATACAGAAAGCAATTTTATCCTAATTAACGCCATTTTAGGCCGTCTCTATCGGCTGAAACATGCCAAAGACGGCATGGAAGCCGTAACTATGTTCGAAGAAGTCCACCCCGACCTCATCCTGATGGACATGAAAATGCCCAACCTTGACGGAATCGACGCCACACGCATCATCCGTGAACTGGCACCGGACATCCCCATCATCGCCCTTACAGCCTATGCCTACGAACACGACAAGCAAGCTGCCCTAAAAGCAGGTTGCAACGACTTCCTTACCAAACCCTTCACCCAAGAAGTGCTGAAGGAAACCATCAAGAAATGGCTGGACGATAAAGGATGACTGAAAAGACTGTAGGGTGATAACTACCGCATTATCACCCTACTACATTATCACTTTTCAGTGAAATTCCACTTTTTCAAGTTCTCATTTATGCAAAAATGTCACTCCGCTGGATATAGGCTATCACATCGCCTTTATTGACCACATCTCCTTGCTTGGCACAAACTTCCACCACACGTCCGGTAAATCCGGTCCATATCTTCTCGTATTCGCCCCACGGCGTAGAGAGGTAGCAGAACACCTCATCATGCTGGTACTTGCGTCCGATGAAAGGAGCAGAAGAAGGACCTTCGACGGAAACCTCCCAAAGCACTTGCCCTTTGGAAGGCGCGATTATCGGGTCTGCCTTGGCACGCTTCAGCTTCTTGATTTCCTCTTCCGAATATCCGCTCTTGGCCATGGCGGCATCCTTGGCACGCTGCAGGTCATCTTCAAAACGTTTCTTGGCAACGCCTGACTTATAATCGCGATACTGTCGGTCGTGCATGGCGAGTTCGAAGAGTTCCTCGTCATCGTCACCATACTCCCAACCGTTTTCGTCCATCTCTTTGCGATATGTATCCAAGGCATCCGGATAGTTCAACTGCGGGTCGGTATCCACAAACTCAAAGCCTTTGGACTTGGCAAGCTCCACAATCTCGGGTGCCAAAATACCGGGGAGACGTCCACTCTTGCCAAGAATCATATCCCAGGTGTGGTTGTCTATCATCGTCCAGCGCTCTTCTCCCTTCACCTGCTGCATAACGTTCATCAGTGCCACGTTCTTCACATACTGGCTGAAAGGAGTCACCAAAGGAGGATAGCCCAGCTTGGGCCATACATATTCCACTTCGTCGAAAAGCATCACAAGCAGGTCGTCCAAACTGAGTTCCGGCTCGTTCCTGCTTCGCAGTATCATGTTGATGCCGGAATGCACGCCTTTCAAATCGGCCATCATGGAGCCCATCATACCGCCTGGCAGGCCGCACTTCAACAAAAGTGAAGACATGTGCTTGTTGGTGGGGTCCATAAAGTAACCCAGGAAATCGTCAATGAATTCCTGCGTCATGGCACGCGCCTTCATGTAAGCCTTCATATTTATATCGGGTACTTGGAATCCTTTATCCTTCAGCATGGCCTGTACGGAAATAACGTCGGGATGGACTTTGCCCCACGACATGGGCTCCATCGCCACATCAATGATGTCGGCACCGTTCTCGCAGACTTCGAGAATGGAAGCCATGGAAAGTCCGGGACCACTATGCCCGTGATACTGTATCAGCACCTCGGGATGTTTCTCCTTGATAGCCTTCGTCAGCTCTCCCAGCATCCCCGGACGGCCGATACCTGCCATATCCTTCAGACAGATTTCGGGTGCCCCGGCTTCAATCAGCTGGTCGGCAATGCCGGCGTAGTACTCTACCGTATGGACGGGAGAATAGGTGATACAAAGTGTGGCCTGCGGTATCATGCCGGCTTCCAGAGCATACTTGATGGAGGGAATTATATTCCGCGTCTCGTTCAGTCCGCAGAAGATACGGGTGATGTCCACGCCTTGGGCATGCTTCACTTTGTACATCAATCGGCGTACATCCGCCGGAACAGGATACATGCGCAGTGCATTCAGCCCGCGGTCGAGCATATGCGTCTGTATGCCTGCTTCCCTGAAAAGTGCGGTAAAGGCGCGTACAGCCTTGTTGGGATTTTCGCCGTACAGAAGGTTTACCTGCTCAAAAGCTCCTCCGTTTGTTTCAACGCGTGCAAAACAGCCCATTTCAACTATCAACGGAGCAATGCGTACCAACTGGTCTACCCGGGGTTGATACTTACCGGACGACTGCCACATGTCCCGGTAAACAAGACTGAATTTAATTTCCTTTTTCATCATAGTCAGTAATAAGAGATTTTTTCCTTCGGTTAACTTAACATATACAAATATAAAGGATTATTCTGACATATAGTCAAGAATAACCCTTAAAAATTCATCACTGACAATATGTTATATATCATATTGCTACTATCAAATTATTATCAGATGAAATCTTTCAATTCATCCTGCAACTTCTGGCGCGTAAAGAAGATGCGGCTTTTCACCGTTCCGAGCGGAAGGCCGAGGCGTTCGGCAATCTCGCGGTACTTGAAACCGGACACATGCATGGAGAAAGGGACTTTATAGTCGCGTGGAAGGGCATTGACGATGCGATGCATTTCTTTCAGGTCGTAGGCACCCTCGGTACTGGCAAAACCAGAGTCCTGGGGCATGCTGAGGTGATACTGATTGTCCGTCTGGTCCACAAAAGTCTGTTCGCGAACTATTTTCCGGTAATTATTGATAAAGATGTTGCGCATAATGGTATACATCCAACCTCTGAAATTGGTGTCGGGTTCAAATTTGTCTTCGTTATCCAAAGCCTTGAGAGATGTCTCTTGCAACAAATCATTCGCTTCTTCCCGGTCGGCTGTCAACTTGTATGCAAAGCGAAGCAGTTCTTCTTGCACTGCAAGCAAATCTTTTCTAAAACTGTAAGTATTCATACTTTGCTCAATTTTTAAATAGTTAATAATGGTTTAGGTTTTACGATTGCAAGTATAAGGAAGATTTGAAGCCCCGGGGGACGGAATACGGTTTTTATTAGGGGTGAAAACTATCATTTGACAGTTTACCCCCCCTCTCTGATAGTTTACGGGTGATATTATATACTGAAAACTATCATTTTTCCGAAGATTTCGTAAATGTTACGTGATTTTTTTATAGCTTTGCCTACATATAGGAAAACACTTTTATTACATAAAAACACTTTATTTTATGAAATCATTTCAATTTAAGTCACTTCTTCTGCTGACTACCCTTATCATTTCCCTGCCCTCCTTCGGACAAGGACTGAAGGCGTTCAAGCTGAAGAACGGTCTTTCCGTATATATATGGGAAGATGAATCCAAATCGGACGTGTTCGGACTGGTAGGCGTACGTGCCGGTTCCATCAACGACCCCGAAGAGTACACGGGACTTGCACACTACCTGGAGCACGTCATGTTTAAAGGAACAGACAAGATAGGCGCGCTGAACTGGACGGAAGAAGAACCGATCTACAAGGAAATCATCGCCAAGTACGACCAGATGGCCGAAGAAGCCGACCCGGCAAAAAAAGAAGCCATCAGCAAGGAAATCAATGAGCTGACCGTCAAAGCTGGGAAATTGGGACTTCCCAACGAATACTCCAACCTGATGGAAAGCATGGGTGCCAAAGGGGTGAATGCAGGCACCTACTATGACTGGACCTTCTATCACAGCTCCTTCCCTGCCTATCAGATAAACAAATGGCTGGAAATCTCCTCACAACGTTTCCTGCATCCCGTATTCCGTTCCTTCCAGTCGGAGCTGGAAAACGTGTACGAAGAATATAACCGTTCACAAGATGACCAGGGACGTGCACAGAACCAGTTCGTGATGGAGAAAGCTTTTGAGGGACATCCTTACTCCCGTTCCATCATCGGCCTGCCCGAACATTTGAAGAATCCCCGCCTGAGCAAGCTGATTGAATTTTACGAACAATGGTATGTCCCCGAAAACATGGTACTGGTACTCGTAGGAAACATCAAAGCCCAACAAATCAGCGGACGCATCAATGCCGCCTTCGGACGTCTGGCTGCTAAACCCTCACCCGAGCGCAAGGTCTACCAGAACCTCGAAATAAAGGGCCGCAAACAGTATTCGGCTAAAGTAGGATTCTACCCGCAAGTGGCAATGGTATTCAATGGAGTACCTGCCGGACATCCCGACGAAGACGCTCTGGACATCGCCCTGGCACTGCTGAACAACAACAGTCAGACCGGAACTATGGACAAGCTGGTACTGGACGGTGAACTGACCAGCGCCGGAGCCTACACCCGTACTTTCCGCGAACAAGGACGCGCCATCGTAGCGGCCATTCCCCTCTACGACGAAAACCAGCGCCGTTTCGAGTCTACCAAGAGCGCCGAAAAGAAAGCCTTGAAAGCCATCCAGCAAATCGCCAACGGAGAATTCGAGGACTGGAAAATTGATGCCATCAAAGCCGAGAAATGCCGCCAGTTCGACCTGGAAATGGAGTCGAACGAGGACAAGGCCATGATACTGATGAACGCCTTCTACAACGAGCAGGACTTGGGCGACATACTCAATTACAAGGACAAGATTATGGCCATCACCACTGACGACATCAAGCGAGTAGCCAAGAAATATCTGTCAGACAATTACCTGGCCCTATATATCGAAAAAGGAAAGCCTGACAAGAACGCCAAGATTGAGAAGCCGGGTTACAAACCCGTAGAACCTCCGATAGGAAAAGAATCGCTCTATGCAACACAATTCAAAAACCTGCCCATCGGACAGATGGAGGAGAAATTCGCAGACTACGGCGAAGTGCAAATCAAGCAACTGAACGACCGTTCAAAGATGTACTACACACCCAACAAGGAGAATAACGTATTCCAGTTGGTTGTACAATACGGAGCCGGTGAACGCGAATTCCCAAAACTTGGCTATGCCGCCCAGTTGATGAACAACGCAGGCATCATGGGGGCCTACGAACCGCAAGAGTTGAAAGAAGAACTCAGCAAGCTGAACGCAACCTGCCACGTGACAGCCGATGATGACAACCTCTACATCATCATGGAGGGCTACGAAGCCACCCTGCCGCAAGCCTGCCAGCTACTTTCACGCCAGATTTTGATGCCAAAACTGGACGAAAAGCAACTGGCACGTCTGAAAGGTTCGGCAATGGGTATGCGCCAGCAGCGCAAAGACAACGTCAGCATCCTGAACGAAGCACTGCGGCAGTACATGCTCTACGGAGAGAAATCAGACTACATCAAGGAACTGACCGACAAGGAGATTTACGAATTACAGATTTCAGAACTGACGGGCGACATCAACCGCGCCTCCAACTACGAGGCAAAAGTGTTCTTCACCGGAACACTCCCCTTCGACCAAGTATACGATATCCTGAGCAAGAACCTCCCATTGGTGGCCAACGAACGCCCGTCCAACTCCCCACAGGCAAAGGACATGATGCCGGTGACCGAAAACACCGTCTACTTCCTGCCTAACAACGATGCAGAACAAGCCCAAATCCACCTCTACATCCCGATGCAGAAGGCTGACAAAAAGGACGACGTGCTGCGTAGCGCATTCAACCAATACTTCGGTCTTGACTTCACCGGCATCGTTCTGAACGAAATCCGCGAAAAACGCTCCATGGCCTATACAGCCTACGCATTCGTCGGCACGCAAGGCATAGCCGGAAAAGCAAGCTATCTGCGCGGCTACATCGGTACCCAGAACGACAAGGCAAACGATGCATTGGACGTACTGATGGGTCTCGTCAACGACATGCCGAAAAATCCGGAACGTATCGACAACATCAAGAGCTACCTCCGCCAAGCCATGCTGACCAGTCACCCCAGCTTCCGCAACAAAGCCATGGAACTGGTAGACTTGGGCTACAGAGGCTACACAGACGACCCAGCAAAGGAAAACCTGCCGAAAGTAGATGCACTGACCTTTGACGACATCGTGAAATTCTACGAAGAGAACATCAAAGACAAACCTTACTGCATTTCCATCATGGGCAACCCAAAGAACATTGACCTGAAGCGACTGGAAAAATTCGGCAAGGTAGTGAAACTGAACGAACGCAAACTTTTCAACACGAAGGATGCATTGTTCTAACCTTGTTTTATCCCTTTAGCAATCCCATCCTCCTTCCCCCTTATCAGGGGAACGAGGAATATGAAAGATTCCCCGACATTTCGGTTGCAAATGCCGGGGAATCTTATTTTTAACACCTGAAGTTCTTTTGCACATTGCCCGGAATTTCACCGGAAAATCCCTGAGATTCTCAGGCAACGGATAACGGACTACCCTTCCTGCTCCTCTTCATTGCCCGAAAGGATAGGCAGGCAAATCCTATACTTCACCGCCAGTATGCGGGTAACGAACACCGTCACACCGCCCACAATCTGACACACGAAAGACTCCATCCCCAGAAGATGGCACATCCAGTAGAAGGTTCCTCCCACCACACAAGCCATCGCATAAATCTCCTTCCGGAATATCAGCGGAATTTCGTTAATGAATACGTCACGTATCACACCTCCCGCAGCCCCGGTGATGCTGCCCATAATGATGGCCACCCAGAAGGGATAGCCCAGCGCGATGCTCTTGCCCACGCCGACCACCGTGAACAGTGCCAGGCCGATACTGTCGAATATGAAGAACGTATTGTGCAGATGGATGAGATGTTTACCGAAGAGGATGACCCACAACAAGGCCAGTCCGGTACAAATCAAGTAAATGGGATCCGTCATCCAGCCCGGGGTGACGTCCAGCAACAGGTCGCGTATCGTACCGCCGCCAATGGCCGTCACAAAACCCACCACATACGCTCCAAACCAGTCGAACCGCTTGGCCGAGGCCAGGCGTATGCCACTGATGGCAAAGGCAAATGTGCCAATGAAATCGAGTATCTGAACAAATGTTGGCATTATCACTTTGAGAATTAAAAATTATAAATTAAACATTGAATAAGTGTGTATTTTCAACAGACACTCTGAAAATAATAGGCAAAGTAACAAATAATTTCCCTAAGAAAACGTATTTTTGTCGTATCATTTTTCACCAACTACGACAATGAGAATAACAATCGTATCGGGCGCACGCCCCAACTTCATGAAAATAGCCCCCATCTGCCGCGCCATCGACGCCGCCAGAGAGGCAGGAAAGAACATCTCCTACCGCATCGTCTACACCGGTCCGCAGGATGACACCAGCCTGGATGCCTCGCTCTTCTCCGACCTTTCCATGAGGAAACCGGATGCCTACCTCGGTGTCACCGGACACAACCACTCGCAGGTGGCAGCCTCCATCATGCTCGCCTTCGAGCGGGAGTTGGACGGGCATCCGGCACGA
>ERZ860023.1303-NODE-1303-length-10247-cov-2.108418_pt1 | contig 10247 bp, 9 predicted proteins | sample MGYA00509983_ERZ860023 | MGnify/ENA primary metagenome ERZ860023 (study PRJEB30046, sample SAMN00715180) | human gut metagenome | study: EMG produced TPA metagenomics assembly of the A metagenome-wide association study of gut microbiota in type 2...
ATGCGGCTGTTAACCGCAGGGTCGTTGGTTCGAGTCCAACTTGGGGAGCCAAGAAAAAGCCCGTAAACAAAGCGTTTACGGGCTTTTTTACTGCCTGTTTTGGCTGGAGTTAAATATGCAAATATATAAGCGTTGTTGTAAATATGATAAGTTATACTGTATAATTTAGTGTAAAACGCCGATTTTATGACGAAAGCTTTTAAGGATGTTTACCGGAAAATCTTTGATATATATACTAGTACATAGCCGATTATTCTCAGAATAGTCGGCTTTTTTTAATGTCAGAATGAAAGGAGGGAGAAAGATGTCAAAGGTAATAGCCATATGCAATCAGAAAGGCGGTGTTGCAAAAACAACTACGGCGTTTAATTTAGGAGCCGGTCTTGCGGAGCTTGGGAAAAAGGTCTTGCTGATCGACGCTGATTCACAGGCGTCGCTGACCTATGCTATGGGCTTCAGGAATCCGGACGCTATGATTTCAATTACCGACGTTATGAAATCTGTAATCGAAAGAAACAGCATGAGCGGCGGCTTCGGAATTGTGAAAGGACCCGACGGAGTGGACCTTGTTCCGTCTGACAAAGAGCTTACGGGAATGGAATATCTCTTGCGAATATAAAGGGGAGACATAACGTATTGAAAAAATACCTTGGTGAAGCGAAGAAAAATTACGATTATGTATTGATAGACTGTACTCCGTCGCTGGGTATGGTTACAGTAAACGCCCTTTCAGCAGCCGACAGCCTGATAATTCCGTCACAGCCGAATTTTTTGTCCGCAAAGGGACTTGATCTTCTTATGCATACCGTTGCCGGAGTGAAAAGAAATATAAATCCCGGTATTAAAATAGACGGGATATTGATAACCATGGTAAACGGCAGAACAAGAAACGCCAAGGAAATAAGCAGAGCTCTTAGAGAGCATTACGGCGTCAAGATAAGGATATTCAAAACCGAGATACCATATTCGGTAAAAGCGGCGGAGGCAAGCGAAAAAGGAAAAAGCATACTGAGCTATGACAAAAGAGGAAAGGTCGCCGCGGCATACCGAAATTTAACGCAGGAGGTGTTGGAGATTGAACGGCAGCGAATTAGGTCTGACAGGGTACGATGATCTGTTTGAAACTGACGAAAGCCGGGAAATAAAAAAGCAGCCGAAGGTCGTAAAGTTAAGTATTGAAGAAATAGCCGATTTTCCTGAACATCCATTCAAGGTCAATGACGATGATAAAATGAAAGAAACCGTTGAAAGCATAAAGGAAAACGGAGTTCTTGTGCCTGCAATAGTCCGGCAGACTGAAAACGGCTATCAGATGGTATCGGGGCACAGGAGAAAATATGCGGCCCGGCAAGCCGGATTAAGCGAAATACCCTGTATAGTACAGGAGCTTACGGACGATCAGGCAATAGTCATAATGGTAGACAGTAATCTGCACAGAGATAAAATTCTTCCGTCTGAAAAGGCGAAGGCGTATAAAATGAAGCTGGAAGCCATGAAGCGGCAGGGGAGAAGGTCGGATCTGACTTCGGCTCCAATGGGACCGAAGTTAAGGTCAAATGAAGAACTGGCAAAAAAATCAGAGGACAGCGTATCGCAGATAAAAAGGTTTGTACGTCTTACGGAGCTGATACCGGAGCTTCTTGAATTGGTAGACGAGGGAAAAATAGCTTTCCGTCCTGCTGTGGAGCTGTCATATTTGTCGCAGGAGGAACAGAAAGGACTGTACGACAAGATATTGAGCGAGCAGTCCTCGCCGTCTCTGGCACAGGCGCAGGAGCTGAAGAAACTGTCAAAGGAAGAAAAGCTGAACGACGAGGCGGTATCGTCAATTATGAGGGCGGAAAAGCCAAATCAGAAACAGCAGATCAGGCTGCCTAAAGAAAGCATAGCAAAATATTTTCCGTCCGGCGCGTCGGATCAGAAAATAATGGAGACTATATTAAAAGCGCTTGAGCTTTACCGAAAACGGGAAAGAAGCAGGGAAGCAAGGTATTGACTGACAAGGGAGAAATGCGCCTGTACAGCGGAAATGGAAATTTTTTTGTCCCCCCTCTCCGCACCTCTCCCCCCGTTACCTGCTGTACCAACTGAAAAAAGATATATATTAAATGCAAAAAAATATATTTGCACACTTTACAGAATGTTATATAGGTTGTATAATAACTGTAAGGGAGTGATATTATGACAAAAAATATATTTATTATACTATCGGCTTTGACTGTTTTAACATTGGCGGGCTGTTCAAAAAAGAGCGAGGCAGAGAAAAGCATAGAAGCAGGTAAAAGCGCGGAGGTACGATCTTCTTTTTCAGAGGGTAATGTTGTAACGACTGCGCCCGTATCAACGGCTTCGTCAGTTAAGACGACAACTGCCGTAAAAACAACAGAATCGCCGAAAACAACGGTAAAAACCACGTCTGAAAGTACGGCGAAAAGTACGGAAAAGAAAAGCGGTACCAAAAAGAGCAGCAAGAAGGCCGACGTAACTACCCAAGCGCCGCAGTACGGTAACGAACAGGATAATAACGGCAATTATCAAGCGGGAGAAAATAACGGCGGTCAAACTCAGCCGCAAAGTCAGAATACGACAGCTTCGCGGAAAACCGAGAAGCCAAGCCAAACGCAGAAGAAAACCACAACTGCAAAGAAAACCGAAAAGCCAAAGCCAAAACCGACAGAAGCCCCTGAGCCTGAGCCGCAGGGACTTTCACAGGCAGATATATCAGAGATAAACGGATATATCAAACAGGCTGCTAAGTCTTACGGTATCGGAACAGAGTGCCCGGACTGTAACAATGAAGGAGCCGTAATTTTAAGCGGTTACGTTGATCCTTGGAACGGTTATTCTTGGAATACTCCGATAGATACAGAAAGGTTAAAAGATAAGAGCCGAATTAAACAGGCTGTGGATTCATATATAAACGTTATATATAACGAATGGCTGAACGACGGTATGATTACTAAGGACGATCTTAAAAAATATGCTTTTCTGTATGTTTATTGGGAAGATACGGGCGACGGTTATTACGACTTGTATTTGATGTGGTAAAATGAAATAAAATAAGTATATGGACCGATGGTAAAAACATCGGTCCATTTTTTATGCGGAAAGGAAGATATAAATGAAAAAAATCAGAATAAGAGCATTATCCCTTATAACGCTCTTTGCATTGCTTGTAACAATGCTGCCGACAGGATTTGCGGTAAGCGCCGCATATGAAACGAAAATACAGATAGAAAACGCCAATGAGCTAGGAATTAAAAAGGACCTCATAATCGGAAACGGGTATAGGATAAATAAGGCTGACTACTGGACAATGATCCATACAGCCGACAGTATGAAAGCCGTTTACTGTCTTGAAGCCGGAGCTCATGTTTCAAGCGGCGATTCGTATACCGAGGATTCGGCTAAGGAATATTTGAATAACGTAAAAAATGATACGCTTAACAGCGACGAGATCGGTATTGTTTTAGGCGAAGTATTTCTTTATGCATTTACCGGAGAGCTGACCAGTGTTGAAGCATACTATAAATACACTGCGACGCAGCTTCTTGTATGGGAAGCGCTGGTAGGTCAGAGAGATATAAATTTCAATAGAGTTGATAACGGCTATACATCTGTTGAAAATGCCTTGTCTAACTTTGAAAGCGATTATGCAGCAGCAGAGGTAAGCCGATACTACTATAATTACGAATCATTGATAAAGGCTCATTCAAAGTCGGTTTCTTTTGCAAAAGGAACAAAGCTGTCAGCCAAGAAAAATGCAGTGCAGGCAAACAGCGACGGAACATATACTTTTACCGATAAAAACAATGTTCTATCAGATTTTGACGCGGCAGTAACGAATGGTGATATTGTGTCTAAGTCCGGTGATACATTGAAAATAAAAGCAGATAACGGTAAAATTGCAGAAATAACATTAACGCAGAATAACGTAAAAGAATCGGGAGAACGCACAGGCTTTTTTACGCTTACAAGCGATTCAAAGCAGACGTTAGCGGAGCTAAAAGCCGATCCGAGAAAATACTACGCGGCGGTCAAGGGAGTAGAAAACGGAACGCTTGAAATTATCAAGACCTCCGAGGACGGTATAGTAGCGGATATTGAATTTATCGTCTTAGGAAACGGAAAAACGTATAAGGTAAAAACGGACAGGAACGGTAAAATAAATATACCAGATCTTGCTGCGGGAGAATATACCGTAACCGAGGTCGTACCTGCCCGTTATGAAAAACAGCAGACGAAAAAGGTTACGGTTTCGGCGGGCAAAACAGCTTCCGTTTCGTTCTCCAATACGTTAAAGACAGGAGCTATAAAAATAAACAAGCAGTCGGAGGACGGAGAAAACGGCGGCAGGACCTTTACGATTTCCGGCGGCGGCAAAACCTATACTGTTACCACCAACGGCGAGGGTACGGCAGTTCTTTCCGATATTCCCGTATATGATAAGGATAATAAAAAGATCGCTTACACCATTTCCGAGAAAAACGTACCCGTTAAATATGTTGTTCCGGCAGACCAGACAGCGACCTTGACAGCCGACGCGACAGTTTCAAAAACATTTAAAAATGCTCTTAAGAAATTTACCGCCGAGCTAATAAAAAAGGATTCCGAGAACGGCGATCCACAGGGCAATGCGAGCCTTGCGGGAGCGGTCTACGGACTGTACAGGGACGGAGAACTAATCAATACCTATACTACCGACGAAAAGGGATATTTCAAAACAAGGGAATATGTCTGCGGAAATTATACTATTCAGGAAATAAGCCCGTCGGAGGGGTACAGGCTTGATCCGACTGTATATTCTGTAGGGGCTGAGGCTGAAAACTATATTATCGAGAACAACAGCATAGAACTTACTGTTTTTGAAGATATAATTAAGGGAAAAATCAGTATAATCAAGCACAGCGACGACGGAACGACGCAGATAGAAACTCCCGAAGCAGGAGCGGAATTCGAGGTTTACCTTAAATCGTCAGGAAGCTATGAAAGCGCAAAGGATTCTGAAAGAGATTATCTTGTATGCGATGAAAACGGCTTTGCAGCTACAAAAACGCTGCCCTACGGAACATATACGGTTCATCAGACCAAGGGCTGGGAAAACACAGAATGGATAGAGGATTTTGACGTAATTATCAGCGAAAACGAAAAGGAATATTTCTACCTTATCAACGACGCCGTGCTGACCTCCTACGTCAGGATCGTAAAAAAGGACGCTGAAACAGGCAATCTGATCCCCGTTTCGGGTATCGGCTTTAAGGTTTGGGACTGTAAAAATTCCCGTTATGTTGAACAGAAAATAAACTATCCGACGGAAATGATCCTTGACGTATTCTATACTGACGAAAGCGGAACGTTAACGCTCCCCAACGAGCTTGTATACGGAGATTACGAGCTTCATGAGGTGCAGACGGCGGAGGGATATTTTCTCGGCAGTGAAGCCGTTCCCTTTACGGTCGACGGTAAGGAAGAGGTTATAACGGTTGAAAAATTCAACGTACCGCAGAAAGGCAGGATTTCCGTTCAGAAAACAGGAGATACTTTTGCAAGCGCGGCAGTTTCATCATCTGCATATACAGATGAAAACGGAAATGCTATAGAAAACCTTACGACCTACACTCCGATATTTTCAGACGGAAAGCTTTCCGGCGCGGTATTTCAGATAATTGCAGGCGAGGACATAATAACGGCCGACGGAACGGTAAGAGCAAACGCAGGCGACATTGTAGCTGAAATCGCAACAGATGAAAACGGCTATGCTGAAACCGATCCGCTCTATCTCGGAAAGTATGAAATAAAGGAAATTCAGGCTCCCGACGGATATGTTCTTAACGGCGAATCGCAATTTATCGAGCTTACCTATGCGGGACAGGAAATTGAAGTCAGAGATACGGTAAATACAAGCTTTGTCAATGAATATCAGGGCGTAGAAATAACGCTTTCCAAGCTTATGGAACAGGACGGGCTGTTTAATATCGGCAATTCAGACGAGTATACAAACGTCCGCTTCGGACTGTTTGCCGCAGAGGCTCTGACCGCCGCCGACGGTACGGTTATTCCTGCCGACGGACTGATTTCTGAAATCAGCCTTGATGAGAATATGACCGCAAAATTTGACGTTCAGCTTCCGTTCGGAAAATATTACGTTCAGGAAATCGGCACAGACGAGCATTACGTCCTGAACGGCGAAAAATACCTTGTAACATTTGAATATCAGGGACAGGATATTCAGACGGTTTCAATCGACTGCGGAACATTTGAGAATCGCCTTAAGCGTGGAAAAATAGAAGGTATCAAGACAAACGAAAGCGGCGACCCTCTTGAAAACGCTCTGTTCGGTCTGTTTGCAATGGACTGCACAGAATTTACGGAAGAAAACGCGTTAATGACAGCCAAGTCGGACGACAAGGGCTGTTTTTCTTTTGACGATATTCCATTTGGCGAGTATGTTATCAGAGAACTTTCAGCGCCCGACGGATATATCCTCAGCGAAGAAAGCTATCCTGTGACAGTTTCAGAAAATGATGAGATTATCAGAATCGAAATTGAAAACAAGCCTGTTACTGTGGAAATATCCAAGCGGGACGCGGACGGAAACGAGCTTAAAGGCGCGCAAATGCAGCTTTTAAATTCAAACGGAAAGGTAATCGAACAGTGGGTATCAGACGGAACTAATCATATTGTCGCAAAGCTTTATGCCGGAAAATATATTCTGAAAGAAACCGCCGCTCCGGAGGGATATATTTTGGCGACGGATATTTGCTTTGAAGTCCTTAATGACGGTACGGTCACGGTTGACGGCGCTGAAACGACCGCCGTATCTGAAAACGGCAATCCGCTGATCGTTATGATTGACGAGGCTGAACAGGAGGAAACGCCGGAAAAGTACACTCCTAAAACAAACGATACGGCGCCGAAAACAGGCGATTCAAGAAATATACGGACAGCAGCCGTTTTAATGGGACTATCGGGGATAGGCGCTTTATTGCTTGCAATAAGCATGAAAAAGAAAAGAAAGGATACGGAGGAATAGAAAACAATGGACGCAAAAACCATCGTTGGAATTATAATTGCGGCTTTAGTGATAGCGCTTTGATATATTTCAGACTGCGGAAAAAGTAATTTAAACAGGGGCGGTTTTCCGTCCCTTTTACATATTGGAAAGGGGGTGGACATTCATAATTAAATTATTTTGAAAGGAGATTTAAAAGATGAAATATGATTTCAGAGCGGCTAAAGAAAATGAAAGCGTATATCTGTTCAGTCAGAGTATGCAGCTAATGGGACAGACGGGAAACATAGGGCGGCTTCGGGGAGACTTTAATTTTTCAAACGAGTTTTATACTACATGGTTTGACGGATTCTACGGTTTAAAAACCGAGGAATTTAAATCGGAGCTTAACGAGGCTGTAAACGCGCTCAGGACAGATAAATTCGGAGAGGTGTTAAAGGACTTGGATTCAATGCGGAAATATTGCAGAGCCCACAGCAAAGCGAAAATAACCGAATGGGACAGAGACGGTTATGGTTTTCGTCTTGACAGTGAAAAGTATACCTTTATGCTGCTTTGCATACCGAAAAAAGGAGATTATAACTTTTATGTGTACGCATATGAAAGGTATCGGCTTGACGGGCATATACAACAGGCTGAAAAGGGAATCCGCTTTATAAACAGCCGTTACAATGAGCTTTTCCGTATTCCCGACGGCGGTAAAATACAGATGGAATATTCAGACGGTGAAAAGTGCGTCAGGACTTGCAGATATATTGACGATTACCACACCGAGGTAGGCAGTCAGCTTTATCATATCTGTCAGTTTGCGGAATTGTGCGAAAATAACGGAGTAAAATATTCGCCTGTAAAGGATAAGGAAAAATGCAGGGAAGCGGAGAGGTAACAGAGCTTGAATGAACATAAAATCATCTGGAGCGATACGGACCTTTATTATGATAGCTGGAAGGACGATTTAAAATCGGAATACCCCGATATGAACGACAGCGAATTAAATGAATTAATGTATGAGATAAATCAGAATAATCTGTCGGATCAGAGAATAAACCTTGATATTTTATTAAACCGTCCTATTATCGTTATAGCCGACCTCGGCTTTTGGAACGGAAGAAAAAGCGGATATAAGGTTATAGAGAGCGGAAATATAAGCGACTGTTTGTATTCCGACTGCGATTATAATAAGTGGTATGTAGACAAATACGGAGATCTGAGATGTACCGCAGTACATCACGACGGGACGAACTATTATCTGTACCGCAGCTTCAAGGACAGCGCGTCTGAACGGCAGATAAACAGACTGAAAGACCTTATATATGAGGGGAAAGTATGCCGTAAGGATATATTGCGCGTTACGGATCGTCTGGGCGACAGAATAGGACGCGTTTATGGGTGGAGCTTTCCGGGCAGAAAGAAACGGGAGCATATAAGGTAAGGAGGGGATTTTATGATAATTATAGCGGCTGAGCCGGGGAAAAAGGCTTATGTAACGGAAATCGAAAGCGGCAGCGGAGCAATACGGGAATTTCTGGGCGGCGATTTTACTTACGCGGACTATTACGATAAGCAAATCATGATAATCAGAAGAAAGTATACAAGTAAAAACAGGCTGCCGCTTAACAGGTCGCTGACGGATATTAATAACAGGAAAATCAATGTTATAGCGGGTCCCTTTATATTATGCGGACGAATCGGCAAAGCTCCTGTATCGCTTAGACCGGAACAGATCAAAAAGTATATGTCGGTATTCGGCGATAATGAAACCTTTTGCTGCGAAAACGGCAGACTTTATTCATGCAGGGAGGACGGAAAATGAAAGTGCTGATGGTAGAGCCGTATAAAGCGCCTTATGTAAGAGAAATATATGGAGGCGAATTTGAAATACGGTCGGCAGTAGGCGGGTATACCGAGACAGCGCACAGCATTGACGACGCGGTTATTATATGCAACAGAGACGCATATAACGGGGGATTGAGCTTTAACAGAGGCATAGCGGACGGCAGCGGAAAAATAGTCAAAATAATAGCCGGTATATTTATGATCTGCGGTTTAAAAGACGGAAAAACGGTATCGCTGACTCCGGAGCTTATTAATAAATATTATGATATGTTTCATGATCCTGAAATCTTTTACCGTATAGACGGTGTGATAAAGGCTAAAAAAGTACCGGAAAGCGTTTTTGTAAAAAATAAGGAGAGGCGTGAGCATGAACGGTAACAGTGTTATCAGCGCGTTTATCACAAATGCGGGAAAATATGCGGAGGGCGAATTAATAGGGCAATGGGTGGACTTTCCCACAGAGAAAAAGGTCGTTCAGCGGACGCTTAAAGAAATCGGAGTTGACGGAGTTAATTATGAGGAATATTTTATGTCAGACTACAATACGGAGGTAGAGGGACTTATTGATTATTTGCCGGAATACTGCGATATAGACGAGCTTAATTATCTTGCGGCCGAAATCGGAAATTTGGGAAATTATGAGCTTGAAATATATGAGGCGGCTTTAGAGCTCGGATATAATTTACAGAGCGTTAAGGACCTTATAAATCTTACGGACAATACGGATTGCTACGGCTATTTAAAGAATGTAACCGACGATAATGATTTAGGCTATTACTGGATAGAAGAAAGCGGATGCTATGATACTAAGGCGATGGGTAATCTGTCGAACTATATTGACTATGAAGGCTTTGGAAGGGATATACGCTATGATGAATCGGGCTGTTATACAAATAAGGGTTATGTGCATAATAACGGCGATACTTTTAAAGAATTTTACGACGGAAAGGAAGTACCGGAGGAATACAGGGTATTTGAATATCCGGCGAATGTCAAGGTTAAAACCTTAAAACGCCGCGACAGCCGTAATATGGAAAGATAGTTTTAAGCGGCGTAATTTGCGCCGCTTTTACATAAATATTGCGGATATAACCCTAAAAACTATTGCAATATTTATTAAAATGCGGTATAATATATACGGGAGGCGCTGTTATGATTAAAAGACCGGAATATGTAGATAGGATTATAAAGTATAAAGATACGCCGTTTGTTAAGATACTTACAGGAATAAGGCGCTGCGGTAAGTCAACGATAATGAAAATGCTTATGGAAGAAATCCGAAGCAAAGGAATTGAAGAAAACCGTATTATTCATATGAACTTTGATTCTCTGGAATATGAGGAAATAAAGACAGCAAAGCAATTATATGAGTATGTGAAAGAAAGACTGTATAGCGGAT
>ERZ860023.1307-NODE-1307-length-10233-cov-1.324523_pt1 | contig 10233 bp, 15 predicted proteins | sample MGYA00509983_ERZ860023 | MGnify/ENA primary metagenome ERZ860023 (study PRJEB30046, sample SAMN00715180) | human gut metagenome | study: EMG produced TPA metagenomics assembly of the A metagenome-wide association study of gut microbiota in type 2...
TTATAAACTTTTTTATCTGGAAAAAGTTCTAGAATAATATTTTTTAAAGCAAATTGAGAACCAAGAGCATCAGGATCTGCACCAATGTGTCTCGCAATTACAATAGTATCATATTTTTTTATTTGTTTAAATATTTGTTTATAAATATTCATAATATTATCCTATTAATCTATATGTGTCTCTAGCTATCATTAACTCTTCATCAGTAGGAACTATATAACATGGAATTTTAGAACCTTCTTTTGTAATTAATCTAAATTCTCCACGAATATCATTAGCTTCTTCATCTAGTGTAATACCAAGAGGAGCTAACTTATCTATAATTTGTTTTCTAGTCATAATAGAATTTTCTCCGATGCCACCAGCAAAACAGATAGCATCAACATCTTGTAATTCACACCATAATTTAGCAATATATCCACAACTCTATTAACAAATAGTTTTTGTGCTAGAATACATCTTTCATTACCTGCTTTAATTCCATCCTCAATATCTCTTGAGTCACTACTTACACCAGAAACGCCAAGTAAACCACTTTCTTTATTTAGTATATTTACAACTTCATCAAGACCTTTACCAGTTTCTCTCATGATATAAGGAATTAAAAATGCATCTATATCGCCACATCTAGTTCCCATAACAAGTCCTGAATTAGTAGAAAAGCCTAAACTAGTATCAAAGCATTTACCATCTTTAATAGCAAAAATACTGCTACCATTACCTAAGTGACAAGTAATTAAATTAATATCTTCCTTACCTAATTCTTTTTTCATAGTTTCAGTTAGATATTCATGACTTATACCATGAAAGCCATATTTTCTAGCCCCATATTTTTTAGTCCATTCATAAGGAATAGCATAAGTATAAGATTCTTCTGGCATAGATTGTGGAAAACCAGTATCAAATACAGCTACGTTAGGAGCCTCAGGAATATATTCTTGAAACGCTTCAATTCCCATTAAATTAGCGGGATTATGAAGTGGCGCAAGATGAAATAATTCACGAATAGTATCAGTAACATGCTTATTTATAATAGTACTATCAGCATATTTATCTCCACCATGAACTACTCTATGACCTACACCTTTAATTTCACTTAAATCTTTAACTATATTATAGTTAATTAATTCTTCTGTTAAAATTTTAACAGCATCTTCATGACTTTTTAAAGGTACCTCTTTCTTTATTTTTTCACCATTAATTTTGATAGTATAAAAACTACCATCAATTCCAATTCTTTCAAATACTCCGCTGATAAGAACTTTTTCACTTGGCATATCAAAACCAGTGAATTTTAAAGAAGAACTACCAGCATTAATTGATAATATAATCATTAAAACACCTCTTTCCTTTTAGTATTATATCAAATTTTTTTCTATTTAGAAAGAAAAATCGTTAATAAATGTAAAAAAGATAGATTTTATATCATTTCTAATAGTTATAAATATCTATCTTTTAAAGTAATAACTAACATTCATTTAATCCATATCATTCATAAGTACTGGAAGAATCTGTTTTTTTCTTGAAACAATACCTTTTAAAAATTCACCTTGTTTAATATTTTTAATACTAAATGATGATTCAAGTACATCCTTTGCTCTGTCACTAAATAATACATAAGTACCATTTTCTAATATATTAGTAACAAATAGGCATACAAATAAGTAATTATTACTTTCACATACAGTATTAAGAAGTTTAACATATTCATCTTTTTCACTCATTACTTCATCAATGTCCATAGTAATAACTTGACCAAGTCCAATCTTAGAATTATCAATTGTATAAGTCTTATAATCTTTATATAGAACTTGTTCTCTAGTCATACCCTCTAGTGAAGAACCAGCTTTAATCATTTTACTACCATATACTTTATAATCAACTTTAGCTAGTTTACCAAGTTCACTTACAGCTTCTTTATCAATATCTGTAGTAGTAGGACTAGTAAGAATCAAAGTATCAGATAAAATACCAGATAACATAAGGCCTGCCATAGATTTAGGAATAGCAATTCTATTTTCTTTATATAATTTATAAATAATTGTATTAGTACTACCAACAGGCATATTTCTAAAACTAATAGGCATATTAGTACCAATAGTACCAATATTATGATGGTCAATAATTTCTAAGATATTAGCTTCCTCAAGTCCGATAGCGGATTGTTCATAAGAATTATGATCAACTAAAATAACATTCTTTTTACTTCTAAATCCAACATCAGAAAATCTTATAATACCATTACATTTTCCTCTTTTATTAAGTCAGGATAGTAACTATATCTGGTTTTGTTAGCTAATTTAATAAAATCATTAACGTCATCATTTTCATTAACACATAAGATTTTCTCAGTATTAAGAATAGAAGTAACATTATTACATAAATTAAAAATCTTAGTAGTTTCCAAAGTATTATAACTAGTATAAATAATATTAACTTTATTTTTTTTAGCAATTTTTAAATGTTCTTCTTTCATTTTTCCATTACCAATAACCACAATAAGTTTAACTCCAGAATTAACAGCATATTCTATAATACTATGTCTATCACCAACAATTAAAATATTGTTTTTATTTAAAGTAATTTCTTCCATAAAGGTAGTACTTTTATAAGATGCAACAAGTAGTTCACCTTCAATATCATCATCAAATCTAAGTATCTCAGTACCTTTGATAACTTCACAAATATTATCATAAGTAGCATCAACATAACTATAATTAAAAGCAAACTGATCTTTAGCAATATCTTTCATACTAAGAATACCAATCATATTTTTATCTTTATCAACAACAGGTATTTTACTAATACCAACTTTATTCATTCTAAAATAAGCTTCATATATAGAATCTTTCTCTTTAACAGTATAATTTTTAGTATATTTTAAATCTCTAAGTTTAATATTAACATCATTTAGAAAGATAGGCTCTGGCACATTAAAATAGTTAAGAGCAAATTTAGATTCTAAATTAATAGAACTAAGTACTGCTGGAATGGTATTCATTCCTAATTTATTTTTTAAATAAGATAGTGTAATAGCAGCAGTAACACTATCAGTATCGGGATTTCTATGCCCAAATATATAAACTTTTTCCATTATTAATCACCTCTAATAAATTTCCTTATTTTTTGTTTTATATTCATTAAATAACTCTAAACATTCATCATGATCAAGTTCTAAAAGTTCCAAAGTATTTGCGTCTTTATTTTCTAAATACCGATAAATAAAGTCATCTCTAAAGCCAATGTCTTCAGCATCTTTTAAATTAGTACCATAATAAACTTTCTTAATATTTGCCCATATAATAGCGGACAGGCACATAGGACAAGGATATCCAGTAGCATATAGAATACATTAGATAAGTCATGAGTACCAAGTATTTTTCCTGCTTCTCTAATAGCCATAACTTCCGCATGAGCAGTTGCATCATGTAACTCTAATACTCTATTTGAAGCCACACTAATATATTACCTTCACTATCAGTAATAACAGCACCAAAAGGACCACCTTTATTTTCGTTCATAGTTCTTCTTGCTTCTTCAATACCAAAATTCATAATATCTTTCATTATTATTCCTCATTTCTATGTTTAGTATGTAAGTATTTTAAAGAAATATCACTACCAACATCTCCAAAAAAATTATCATATATATCTTTTATATCTGGATTCATTGAAGCACATCTAATTTTCATTCTTTTATCACTTTTATATAAAGCATTCATTCTTTTATTTTTTAAGTTTTTATTTAAAGGAAACACTCTAGGTTGACCTCCACCAGAGATGCAACCACCTTCACAGGTCATAACTTCAATAAAGTCATAATACACTTCTTTATTTTTAATTTTTTCAATTACTTTTCTAGCATCTCCAGTACCATTGATTATAGCTACCTTAATATGGGTACCATTAATTTTAACTACTGCTTCTTTAACATTTGAAGTTCCTCTAATAGACTTAAAATTAAGAAGCCTACCTTTAGGGTATCTTTTATAAAGAATGTGATATACCTCTCTTAAAGTAGCTTCCATAACTCCTCCAGAAGTACCAAAGATAATACCCCCACTACTTCCTTTACCGAGTAAACTATTATAACTACTATTTTTTAATTTTGCAAGGTTTATTTTTTCTTTTTTTAAATATTTAGCTAATTCTCTAGTAGTAATAGCAAGATCAATATCGTTATATCTAAGTATTTCCATCTTTTTACTAGTACAAGGAACTATTACAATACTAATAATATCTTCTCTCTTAAGATTATTAATTTTACAAAAATAATTGTTAATAACAGAACCCATCATTGATATAGGACTTTTACAAGTAGATAAGTTATCTAAATATTCAGGATAAAATATTTCACAAAATTTAACCCATGAAGGACAGCAACTAGTAAACATTGGTAAATTTTTATTTGTTTTAATTCTATTAACTAGTTCACTTGCTTCTCCATAACAGTAAGATCTGCTCCAAAAGTAGTATCAAAAACATAATCAGCACCAATAGTTCTAAGAGCAGTAATCATTTTACCTTCTACATTAGTACCTAATTTTATACCAAACTCTTCTCCTAAACTTACTCTAACAGCAGGAGCAGTTTGCATTACAATAACTTTATTACTATGTAAATATTCTTCTAATTTATCGGTTTCATCTTTTTCTGATAAACATTTATTTGGACAAGCTAAAGTACAACTACCACAATTTATACAAGGATAATCATCTTTACTAAATCCATATACTCCAACATTAAATTTGCAAATATTTTTACATATACTGCATTCATCACATTTATTTTTATCGAATGTAATTGAAGGATTATCTAAAGAAATATTTACTCTTTTATCACTAATATCTTTCATACTACCAACATCCTTATAATCTTATATAAACCATTATATCATTAAAATAGTATTTTTAAAACATAAAATTATTTTCTTTTTTATGTTCACTGTAAGCCATACATGTCTTACTAGTGGTATAAGAAGCCAAAGTCTTCTTATACTGTATCATCCATACTTAATTTATATAAGCCATAACTATATACAAAAAATCCATCAACAATACCTGTTGATAGACTAAATTCTAGATAGTAGTTCCAAAGTCGTTATTAACATAACTACTACCATATAATAAAAATATAATAGCAATAAAGATAATGATAATAATTGAAAAACAAAAATATGATCTAGCAAAATTTCTAAGGTTAATATTCTTAGTACCACCAAACGAAAATACTAGTAGTAGAATAAAACCTATAAAAGGAATAGAAAACAAAATTTCATATCCAAAATATCCCCACATAGATATAGGTTTATATTCATAAGGTAAATTCTTATCGTTCATATACATTTCCTCCTATAACAAAATAATAACATATAAAATATAAATATTCAATAAAAAATCTATCAACAATATCTGTTGATAGATAACTTATCTAAAAAAATAGATTTAGTAATTATTTTTTTCATATATTATCTTTTGATTTGTTATCAAAATAAAAAGAATTCAAAGACTGAATTCATAAATTTATTTTTTATCTAGTTTTATGTGTTACATCAATATCTTGATACATAGCTTGTTGCTCTTCTAGTAGTGCTCTTTTTGCTTTTTCTAATTCGGCTTTTAAAGCAAAATCTTTTGCTGATGTATCAATTGGTTGATTCATAACTCTAGCTCTTTCTTCCATTTGTCTTCTTGCCTTTGCTGCATCAGCTTCAAAAGCAAAGTCTTTTGCTGATGTATCAATTGGTGTTATATTATCATTTGTTTTATTATAAATAATATTTTTATCCTCCATAGTAATTCCTCCTAATAATATTATAACACACTTTTTAAATTTTAAGGCTGATTTTGGCAAAAAAACTTATCTAAAACTTATCTAAACGCCTTTTCAAGTTAAAATTACCTAAAAATTGTAAGTAGCAAAAAACTCGCAAGTCCTTTATTTATAATGCTTAGCGAGCTTACTTTCCACAGCAGTTCTTGTATTTCTTACCTGAGCCACATGAAGTTTAAAATCCTATATTATCAGTATTATTTGTACTTATAGTATTATCTGTATTTATTGTATTCTGGTATTAGGTATCATCTGTATTATTTGTATTTATTGTATTATTTGTACTATAAGTATTTTCTAATGTGGACAAATTGTGGACATTGTCCACATCCGTTCACTGCAATCATTCTACTATATAATAATAGAATAAACAAATATGCGATTAAATAAATTACACATTTGTAATTCGTATATATTATATAATATTAGATTTTTATAGTCAACGAATCCAAGTAAAATCAAAATCAATTTTATATTCTATAATCTTATTTATTGTTTCTGATTTTGATATATTATCAAATATTTCTGTTGCATATTTTCTTGAATCTTCTGTACTAGATATATAAAAGTTTTCTGTTGTTTCAATATTCTTATGTCCAAGTAAATCAGCGACATCTCTTATCTCTACTCCATTATTTAATATTTTGGTAGCCTCTTAAATCATAAAATCTACATTTCTTTATACCTAACTCATTATGAATTATTTTAAATGGTATTCTAGTAATATCTGTTCCAAGATATAAACCGTTTTCTCTCATGAATATTAAATTTATTTTTTTAGAATCTTTATTACTTAATTCCTCTCTTACTATTCTATGTTCAACTACTTTACCAGACTGATTTTTAACATCTTCAACATTATAGTAAATATATCTTCTTCCATATATCTTTTTAAAATAATCTTGTTTCTTTTTATAATTTTGTAATGCTATCTTTAAGGTTTGACTTAAATGAATTTTTCTAGTTCCTGTTTCTGTTTTTGTAGTTCCAATATACCATCTACCTTTTCCATCTTTCGGTTTATCATAAACATTATGTTGTATATTTATAGTTTCTTTTTCAAAATCAATATCATCCCAAGTCAATCCACATACTTCTCCTGTTCTCATACCCGTATAGCAAGAAGTTAAAAAGACACAAGTAAATGTGTCATTATCATAAAATTATTAATAACGATAATTTAGATACTATTTGTAATGAATGTAAGACTGGTAGTAGAGGTTGCGTTCAATGTAAGAAAGAACTTATAAATAATATGACTGAATTTTTAAAAGATTATAGAGAAAAAAGAAGTTATTATGAAAATAATAGGGAAGAAGTAAAAAAAATACTACAAGAGGGTACAATTGCTGCTAAAAAACAAGCTGAAGAAACTATGAAAAAAGTTAGAGCAAGCATGAAATTAGATTACTTAGATAAGTAGTATTAATAAAAATCAAACTAATAAGGTTTGATTTTTAATTTGATTATTCAACATTTTTTAATGATTCAATCATATTTATTTTTTTTAAATTAAAATGTGTAACAATATTTACAATAATGGTAAATGTTGTTGTTATCAGTATTGAATAAATATAACTTATAGCAAAAACATTTCTATCAAACATTATATAATCTGGTTCACATGTTGATATAATAAAATGCTTAAATAAGAACCAAATATTAATCCAATTATTATTCCTATTGTTGTTAATATAAATGTTTCACTGTTAATGTATTTATCAACTTCTTTTGGATAGAATCCTAGTACTTTTAATGTTGCTATTTCTCTTTTTCTTTCACTAATATTAATGTTTGATAAATTATATAATACAACAAAGGCAAGTGCAGTTGCTGCGATAATTAGAATTGCTAGAATCTATTGATGATAACATGTCATTTATAGAATTTTTAATATCTTCGTTGTTAACTATTGCACTTACATATCCTTCGCTAATATATTTTGTATCAAACGATTCTTTTTCTTCGTTATTTATTTCTTTTAAATCTACTAAAAATGAATTAATATATAATTATTAAATATATTATTGTATGTTTCTTTTGTTATATATATATATTGATTAATATAATTTTTTGTAATATAAGATACTTTTATTTCTTTATTATTATTTTCGTTATTTATTATTGCTAGTGTGTCTCCAATTTTAATATTTAATAGTTTTGATGTTTTTTCACTTATAATACAAGTATTATATGGAGGTTCTTCAATTTCTTTGCCATCATCTATATTAGATAAATATATTATGTTTTTAATTCTTTAAAGTTATTTGGAGTAACTAAGGTTACATCTTGTTCTTTATTGTTATATTCTATTGTAATTGTTTGTGTATTAACTTCTGTAAATTTATTTATATCATTGTCATTAGTTATATAGTTTTTGATTAGGTTATAATCCTTATTTTCGTTAATTATTAAAGTTTTATCATATTTAAATATATTATTAAATTGATAATTAGTTACTTCTTTTATTGAATCTTTTAATCCGAAACCTGCTAATATTAATGCTGTACATCCAGCGATTCCAAAAATTGTAGTAAATACTCTTGCTTTATATCTAAAAATATTTCTAATTGTTATTTTTTCTGAAAATTTTATTTTTTTCCATATAAAGTTTATTTTTTCTATAAATATTTTTTTGCCACTTTTTGGATTTTTTGGTCTCATTAAATTAGCGGGTTTTTCTTTTAAGTTATGAATACAAACAAATATTGCTGTTCCACATATACAAAGTGTACATATTAGTAATCCTAATGCATTAAAACTACTATTAATTAAATATATGAATTTAGGTATAAAGAATAATTTTTTGTATATATTCCAAATTACATATGGTATTAAGTAAGAACCAATAAAAACACCAGATATACTTCCAATAATTGTTGCAAGTAAGGAATATATGATATATTTTAGTGTTATTTCAAAATTGTTATATCCTAATGATTTTAAAGTTCCGTTTTCTGTTCTATCTTCTTCAATCATTCTCATCATTGATATAAGACTTATAATATTGATATTGCAAAAAATATTAAAGGAAAAATATTTCCTAGCTTTTTAATATTATCACTTGCATTTATAAGTTCTTTATATGATTCGTTATTTAATCTGTTTTGAATATACCATTTTGGTTTAATGAATTTGGTTTGATCAATGCTTATTCCATATTTTTTACTATTTTTTATAATATCCCCATATAATTCATTATATCTATCTTTTTCTTTTTCTGCTTTTATTTTTTCAATACTATTTGTTACTTCTTTGACAAGTGATTTATATTTATCGCTATTTGTTAATCTTTTTTAGCATTTGATACATTTATATAAATATTTGAATACACTTCGTTTTTTATTTCATCTTCTATTAAATATGCATAGTAATCTATTTTTCCACTTCCAAGTGTTGTATTTGACTTTTCTGTTGAAAAATATAGTGGACTTATAATTGTGCCAACGATTTTATAATTTTTATTTTCAATATTTATGTTATCATTAATTTTTAAGTTATTATCATTTAATAATGATTTTTCTACTGCTATTTCATTGTTGTTATTGGGTAATTTTCCTTCTTCTAAATAAACTTTATTTATTTCATTATTTAGTGCAATTAATTTTAATACATATTTTTCGTTATTGGTATTTAAATAAACATCTTTTGTATATATTCCAATAGCTTTTTCCACATTATTTATTTTTGATATGTCTTTTAAATTTTCTTCTGTCATTCCTAGATTTGATGTAATTTCTATGTCGTAAACATTATTATTATCATAAAAATTATCTAATGTTTTTAGCATATCTGGACTACATGCTTGAATACCTGAATAAAATCCTACTCCTAATAGTGCCATAGATAATAAAGATAAAAATCTTTTATAATTAGCTTTTATTTTAATAAATATATGTTTTATTAGCATGCTTTTCATATTACCACTCAATATCCGCTATATTTTTTGGAGTTTTATTTATAATTATATCACTAACTGCGCCATTTTTAAATTTAATTATTTTGTCTGCCATTGGACTAATTGCTGAATTATGTGTAATAATGATAACAGTCATTTTTTCATTTCTACAGGTATCTTGTAGTAATTTTAATATTTGTTTTCCTGTTTTATAATCTAATGCTCCAGTTGGTTCATCACATAAAAGCAGCTTTGGATTTTTACATATTGCTCTTGCTATGGCTACCCTTTGTTGTTCTCCGCCTGAAAGTTGTGAAGGAAAATTATTTTTTCTCATTTTTAATCCTACTTTATTTAGTATTAAATTTGGGTCTAATGAGTCTTTACATAATTGAGTGGCAAGTTCAACATTTTCAAGTACATTCATATTTTGTATTAAATTATAAAATTGAAAAACGAAGCCTACATCTTGCGCCGATATTCTGTAAGTTGTTTATCCGAAAA
>ERZ860023.1308-NODE-1308-length-10220-cov-1.389670_pt1 | contig 10220 bp, 9 predicted proteins | sample MGYA00509983_ERZ860023 | MGnify/ENA primary metagenome ERZ860023 (study PRJEB30046, sample SAMN00715180) | human gut metagenome | study: EMG produced TPA metagenomics assembly of the A metagenome-wide association study of gut microbiota in type 2...
GTGAACGTGGATTTGTCGAAACTGCCAACTATACAAATGCTTTCGGTGATGTCACTACGCGCTCTTTAAACGTCTTAGGGCGCACGAAAGGGACAATGCTTACCATCAGACGGGAAGGAACCGGAAAGCTCATAGACGTGTGTTTTAGCGCGATTACGGACGATAAAAAGCGTGAACTTTTCGCTCCATATTTTCCCACCACCGTTTATGCTAAATTTGACGGCAGTGAAACAAAGGAATTTGAAGCAAGCAGAGGGGGCACCGAAGATTTTCTGTGTATTTCTTCCCCGCAACGTTTCCTTTTCGATATGAGTCGCGCCCATGTGATGCAAGTCCAGTTAATCTTTCTGGATCACTATTCCAAAGTTTCAGAAGTCCATGAATGGAATTTAAAAAATTATAACAATATGGTGAACAAATGAGCAACCAAAACAACGATAAAGTTAAAATATGTTCAATATTTCAGATTCTGAATGAGCGCATCGACGGAAAATCATGCTTTATACACATTGCCAATATTGCTTGATGTGAATGTTAAAACATCATATGACAGTCCTGCAATAAATCATCGAATACCTCTACCGGATGTTTAAAATATGCAATGTAATGAAATCACTTTACTTTTAAGAAATGAGTGGGGAACTTCGACATCTGCCCTTATGTTTAAGGGAAAATTCATAGTCGGACGATTTCACTTAACAGATTACTTCATCGTTCAATACATGAAGTCGGTACATGGAATCGAAATACCTCAATCATGGGTTAGTGATTCATTCACTGACATAGCTGACATTGATACCAGAAGAGTTATGTATATGGAATGCTGCGATATGTTATCGAAAGATATAATGAATGAAATCCGTAACACAGTTAAGTCCCCACCTGACGACGTGAGAATATATCGAAATGGAGAGCACATTGTTAAGATAGAAGTTATGGAGAAACGAAATGAAATCATCTTCTGAATGTTATATTCAAATTTCAGCCATCAATGTTGTTATAACCTCTTGCGTCCATTTCCATCTCCTGTAGACCGTTCAGAATCATTCAATCGGTTCAAACCAATATAGATATTTTAACTTCCTAATAGTAGGATGAATAATTCAAAGAAGGATAATATAATGAAGAAGTTATTAGTAACTACCATTCTTTCAGTAGCATCATTATCAGTTAGCTCTTGGGCAATGCCGCCTGGTCTCATGCTAACTGCAACAGACCTGTCCAAAGTTCCCGATGACTCTCTTTGCCAAAACGGTGGACCAAGCAGAGACCTGCTACTATCTGTTGCATCAGCAGACGCCCGGCAATACGATGGCACATATGCTCAGTTATTCAAATTAGAACAAAATATTCTTGAAAAAATGGAGCATATTATTGAGCAACGCTGCAAGAAATATACCAACGGTCGTTGGGAACGTGGCTACAAGCCTTACAATCAATACAAATTGAGGGAAGAAATAAACAAACCCAGCAAGAAACTTCCAATTGGCTATTAATTCTTTCTTCGCCTAATTGCAAGCCAGAATAGTAATATGGCGGATGCTCTTGACCCGCCATTTCCGGACAACTTTTGATCTTAAGTTAACAACGCCCGCTGCCACCGGAGTTCTCTCGGAGAGTGATATCCCAGCGTGTTGTGCGGGTGGTTTACTGCGTTAACGTTGCTGCAAGATTTCGCAGTGCTGTTCCCACATCCGATTTGGACATGAGCGTGTATAGCCTTCCTTCATCGTTTTTACGAACCGTTTGACCATGCCATTACTCTGTGTGCTGTTCATCACGCTTGTGCAGGGCTACAGATTCAGCGCTCTGGGAACTTACCCCTTTCATGCGCTGTATACGCAGGACCGTTAGCCGTAGCTGGGCATATCGCTGATAATGTCGAGGATAACCATATCTGCTCTTATTCACTTAATTAATCAGGAAAACTTTGCTGGCTCCCCCTGCATTTCTGTGGAAAAATCGAGCGTTGAACGTTCAAACAACAGAGGGATGCTTATGTCGGTTTTTCATGACTGGCTGCTCAGGATAGCTAGTGAAATTACTTTCTCTATATCAAACGATTGTCTGCTAATGATACTGGCGCAACTGGTGGACACCAAGTAGGCCTATATATTTCTTCCGACATCGCTGAAAAACTGCTTCCGTCCATCAACAATACGCAAGAACAGAACCCTTCTGTTTATCTAACAGCGCATGTTTCATCGCATGAATATCCGGAAATCGAGGCCCGCGCTATCTATTACAATAATCGTTTTTTTGGCGGGACCCGGAATGAGAGAAGGATCACTCGCTGGGGAAGAGGGAGTCCCTTCAGGATCCTGAAAACACAGGAGCCTTAACACTTCTGGCATTTAAGCCGGATGAACATGGCGGTGATAGTTCAGAGTTGGACATATGGGTCTGCGTAAACCCTGATGAAGAGGATATTATTGAGTCCGTTATAGGGGAAATCATCCCGGGGACACTTATATTTGGGCCCTCCAGTGAAATCCTAGGGGGGCTGTCACTGCAACATGCACCAGTGAATCATAAATACAATATTCCTGACGCTTGGAAGAAGCAGTTCCCTTCAGGAAATGAAATTATCCAATATGCAGGTCGGCACTACGCAAAAAACTCTGATAACCGGACGAACAGCTCATTGAGCGACGCCGTATAGAGTACGACATCTTTCTGCTGGTAGAAGAGTTCCACGTACTGGACATCATCCGTAAGGGATTTGGCACTGTCGATGAGTTTATTGCACTGGCTAATTCCGTTAGTAATCGCCGAAAATCCAGAGCTGGAAAGTCACTTGAACTACATCTTGAACATCTTTTCGTTGAGCATGGTCTGCGACACTTCGCCACACAGGCAGTTACAGAGGGCAATAAAAAACCTGACTTTCTATTCCCATCTGCTGAGGCTTACCACGATATTGTATACCCCGAAGAAAATCTCCGTATGTTAGCCGTTAAGACAACATGTAAAGACCGCTGGCGTCAGATACTAAACGAGGCGGACAAAATCAGACAGATACATCTTTTCACTCTACAGGAAGGAGTTTCTCTGACTCAGCATAAAGAAATGAAGGATGCTGGAGTAAAACTGGTTGTGCCATCATCACTCCACAGAAAATATCCTGAAGCGTTGAGAGGAGAACTAATGACGCTGGGGGCTTTTATTGCTGAACTCACAGGGCTTTACGCAGAATTACCATAAGAAGCTCCCGACCCGTGAAAGCCGGGAGTATCCATTATGCTTTATCAGTCTTGGCAGAAACTGCCTTGAGGATGTAAGGTCCAGTAACCTGGCTACGGCTTCAAAGACAGGGACCACAACGGAGTTACCGAACTGACGATATGACTGTGTGTCAGAAACCGGAATTCGGAAAGGCTTGCCGTCTGGCGTTTCAAATCCCATGAGGCGTGCGCACTCGCGGGGAGTCAGTCTACGTGGGCGGCGAGCTTGGTTTTCAACATTCGAAAAATCGACTTCACCTGCTGCCATATCCCAGCCACGGTCTATTAGAATTTCGGATCCGTCTTTATGGTAACGGGCAGAAAGTGTGCGGGCCACGCTTTCTTTATCTTCAGGGTTAACGAGACCAAAACCAAAGCCGTTGCCCTTAGCAGCATGCTTTTTAGCATAGTTGTAAAGGTACTCCCAGAGTTTAGGCGTCAGGATATATTTGCTGTCAACCACTGGTTCCAGTAGCTCACCCAACGATGGACGTCTTTCGGGATAAAATCGACTAACATCACGTAGAGTGAAGCCATTATGAATCTTCAGGTCGCGCCGGAACCCCACCAGAACGATACGTTCACGATGCTGAGGAAGAAAATGCTTACCATCAATGACTTTAGGATCGCTTTTCCCCATCTCATTCGCATCGGCAACTTCATAGCCCAACTCGTCAAGCGTCTCCATGATGACTTTAAAGGTTTTACCTTTGTCATGGCTTTTCAAGTTTTTGACGTTCTCAAGCACAAAAATGGCTGGTTTTTTTGCCCGGATAATACGTGCCACATCAAAGAAAAGAGTTCCTTGTGCCTCACACTCAAAACCATGCGCGCGACCCAGCGAATTTTTCTTACTCACTCCCGCAAGGCTAAACGGCTGGCAAGGGAAGCCAGCCAAAAGCACGTCATGGTCTGGAACATGTTCGTCGATATAAGCATATGCATCTGTCTCTGATACCTCAGGCTTGTCACTCAGAGTGACTTCTCGGATATCGAGATTAAATGTATGTGCATACTCGTCATTAAACCAGTTAGCTTTATAGGTACGTACCGCTTGTTTGTTCCATTCGCTTGTAAAGACGCACTGGCCCCCGATCGCTTCGAAACCCTTACGAATCCCGCCAATCCCGGCAAATAGATCAATGAAACGAAATGCATACTCTGGATGATTTGCTGGTGGTTCCGGAAGCATTTTTCGAAGAAGCGCCTCTTCGGCTGAAATCAGTGACCTTGGGGAGCATTTATCATTGATCCAGCGGTTAAGCGTTTCCCGGCTCCAATCGTTTTTACCAACTTTTCTTAAGAGCTCTGCCACAAACTTCTGATCATAGATTTCCAGTACCTGCTCAATAAGTTTTCTATCATTTTCCTGTCGCTGCTTTTCTTCTACTTCAACTTTTTCAAGCAGATCCTGCGCCAGTAATTCAAATTCTGACATAATGCCTCCAACGGGTCTTATGAGTGACACTCTATCACTCATTTAACCCAGATGGAAACTTTATTACTGGGCATTTAAACAGTGTTTCATATAATTTCTATCGATACTTGAAAGCTGTCTCTAATGATACTGCACGCAAGAAAAAGAAAACCTTTTCAGATCAACTTGATACTAACGAACACTGATGTAAGTGAAGTGGTTTACCGAACCAATGCTTAAGGAGGTAAGCCCCGTTCAAAAGAACCCCGTCTTACGCACTGGCATCTCCGCCAAATATCAGCGGGCGATCAATCATGATCTTCCAATGATTATAAAATTTAGTTAGGAATATTAATTCGTTACGTCAAACTTAAGTATTTTTAGGCTTGTCTAATCAACTGCTAAATCAGCCTATATATTGGTGTGCAGAAAAAACACTGACTGACTTTGCCCCTCTTGAAAGTGCAACGTAAAGATGCCTCGCGTTCATACCACGGTTTTGAGCATTAAGGATCAAACAATGGTCTGCTTCAAGCCCTTTCAATAGTAACGTGGAACCTATTGCCCTTTTTGGTATTCGATTATCTCCTACTTGCCGTAAACGCTCACGAATGATAGAAGCTGACTCAAACATACTTTTCTGTGGACTGCCAATAGACATTGATATTGTATCTTTTAAGGCTTTAAACGCTGCTTTACGATAAACTCGTGCCCCATCCCTCTTTTCCAATTGCAGAAGAGCAGATAGAATACTTGACCGTGAATTGGAATTTACAACATCACATAATGCTTGTTCGCATTCTGTAGCCGGTTTTTCATTACGACCGTTTATAATGGTTTCAATACGGCGTTTAGTTACTGCTGCATCAACATTCGTAATCATTTTAGACACATTATCTACGATTGAATCAGCAAGTGATTTGCCTTTTTTTTCGTCAAATTCCTGAGCTGCTGTTATAATTCCCGCAAGTTGGACCTGTTCAACAACATCTATACGGGGATTTCCCTGAGCATAACTGTGACGTGATTGTTCATCCATAGACGCTCCAATGACTAATAAGCTGTCATTTGGATAGAGTTCCAATATAGATCGTTCTGCCTTGTAATTGTTGGAACGATCAGTTTGATAATCTCCACTAAGGGGATGCCAAAAAATGTGCTGGGGGCAAGAACTCAAGTCGACCTTTTTTCCAGACATTAAAATGTCACGAGCCTGAAGAATCCATTCTCCTAATATTGGAGAATGGGCATTATTCCATCGCCAAGGTGTAGTTAGGGTTCCCAGCAATGGAAACTGTTGCTCAACCTCAGACACCCAGTTAGGCATTGCACCACTAAAATCAAAGATACATTGCATAGGGTCACCAAATACTACTGTCGGTAAATGGTCGGAAAGTGAAACGATTAACTGGTGCTGATCCATATTACAGTCTTGATACTCATCGACATAAAGTCGTGAATACGATGCTTTAAGAATTTTAGAAAGTGCGCCAGAAGCAACGAATGAGTTAACCACCCGCCGCATCTCGGGATAAAATAGCTTTGGGCTTTCTGCCGAGGAGTGCATGGGGCAAGATGCAGCAAAAGTGTGAGAACTCGTAATGCCCAACCATCGATGGTTGTTACCACAAAATTTTGGTTTGCTACTTTAAATTTCCTAAGCCTTTTCTTGAGAGCTGCAACCCCAGCAGTTGTATGAGTTAGAACCAGAATAGGCTTATTGTGTGGATTATTTAAAGCGGCAATGATTAACTGTGTTTTACCGCATCCAGCGGGAGCTACAACAGACCCACGTTCTGATGTAAGTATTTGGTTTATATTCATTGCTGATGGCCTTCTTCATAAGCCCACTGATAAATCCCATCCAGTACAATTTGGAACTCATCTTTGAAAGTTTTGAAGTTTGGGCCAATAAGTTTTCGTGATAACTCTTCAGATTTTGCTATGTTTTTAAACCACTTATAGCTACCTGCTGCCTGATATAAAGCCATGCGCATTCTTTCTTCCGGCTGGTTTAAACAATTCTCCAACTTAAACTGATTAGCAGACTTGTTTTCAATATGCTGCGCAACCTCTTGTTGACCATTTAGTTCTATCGCAAGGTTGATTAGCTTAGGAATAAGCGTAAGATCACACCACGAAAAAATGGCACCCTCTGTTGATAAACCGTGCCCCCACTCGTAAATCTTTACCCCTTTTGCAATACATTGCGCTGATTGGACCGCATGTGCGACATCTTGAATATCTGAATCCTTAAGGATTGCCGTAGGATAACCGAGACTTGAGAAAATCTCAGCACGAATAAAATAATTACTTCCCCCGTTACCATCAGTGCAAAATACACCTTTAGATAGAAAGCCGTCGTGCTTGATATCTTGGCAATATAATTCTAATCCTCGAACAATCCCAACTTCCGTCGCACCTTCACCAACTATTACCTTTTTGCTAAAAAATGCCTCGGCACAAGCTCTCAGCGTCGCCTGCTGATCATCACCACCACCTAAACTAAGAATATTATGAGATATACCATCGGCCTGATGCATGAGGTGTTTTTTTCTTATAACATGCAATTGCTTTGACTGTAATTCTCGCAAAACATATGGTGAATGAGTAGTTAAAAATACTTGTTGTAACGGACTCTCTTCTTTTGCCCCTAACTCGTTAAGGAGCCTTGATATTCTGTATGGTTCCAGCCCATACTCGGCCTCATCCACAAGTAACATTGTTGACTGACTCGTAGCTTTCTGTATACCGCTAATAAGTAACCGGGAGGATCCAGTACCTAACTGCCGCAAAGGTGTGCCATCGTTACCATGCAGACTAATAGCACCATTAGACAGGGTGATTCCATTAACGTCTAATAACGCCTTAAGCTCTCCTAAAGGTACGCCCAATTTGTTACCTATTAATTTTACGTCCTCAAGAACTTTATCCAAGCCTTCTACTGGATTAGCAGCAAACGCATTACGAGTCTGTCGTGATAATTGTGTTAAGACAGAAGTGACATCAAACTTCTCCTCCGAAAGCTTGTTAAGCACTGATCGACTACCCCATGCGAGATTATTGTAAGGAGTAACACCTAATCTTGATGGAGAAATCATCTCACGATGTTTCCATGGAAGACGACGCTCAACTCCGTCACTATCTGCTCTTAATGAATAGAGCCGCCAATCTGGTTCTAAATCACTCTCAACAACAAGTTTTAACGTTAATACAGGTTCAAAGTCCAGATGTGGTTCATCATGAATTTCACATGTTTCAGCATTAAATGATCGTAAAAAATGCCCATATCTTTCAAAGTTCAGTAATTCATCATTAAGCATTCCGATCGTTATAGAAATAGTAATCGGTTTACTTACGTCTAAACCATAGAAATCAGCATCATTAAATGTGTAGGATCTCCTTGCACCAAGAGCAAGGTCAATGGCATCAAGAATCGTCGATTTCCCTGAGTCACCAGGACCAATTAAACAGTTGAGACCGGGGGATGGTGACCACGAAAGCTTTTTTATTACCCGAAAATTCTCTACCTCTATATGACGAATCTTTGGCATGAGATTGTCTTCCTTGCACACTTTGTAGTTAGAAGTCTCAATGTAGCAGCTTTCAGTTATCGTCTAAAGAAGCATCAATCCTGTTTTCCTCTTCAATTACAAATATCTTACCTTCATCTTGCAAGTGTCTTTAGGGTATACCTGATAAAGACTACGATACAAAGTATCAATAGGATTAAATTCAACCCTATTGACTACAAAACAACGTAATGTATCATATGGGTATTGATTTGATACCCAAAAGAGAATTCATGATGAATGTCCGTATCTACTGCCGTGCATCTACTGAAAGCCAGCATGCCGATCGTGCATTGGTTAGTCTGCGCGAATTTGCACGAAGCAAAAACTGGCAGGTTGCCGGAGAGTACATTGACAATGCCAGCGGTGCAAAGCTGGAACGTGTGGAACTGATGCACTTACTTGCGGAAGCACAACCCGGCGATCTGCTTCTTATTGAAGCGATTGACCGTCTCAGTCGTCTTCAACATGAAGAATGGGCTGAACTCAAAGCTACGCTGAACAGTAAAGGACTGGTTATTGTATCAATGGATTTGCCAACAAGCTGGCAGATGGTTGAAATGTCCGGTAATGACCTAACCAGCGGTATTCTGCGAGCAGTCAATGCCATGCTGATCGATATCCTCGCGACAATGGCACGACAAGATTATGAAACCCGGCGTAAACGCCAAGCACAAGGGATCGCAAAAGCAAAACAGGCAGGTTTGTATACGGGGAAAGAAAAAGATATGGAAGCCCGTGAGACCGTTCGCGAAATGCTGGCACAGAACGTTAAACCTGCTCACATAATGAAAGCGGCAGATATAAGTCGCGCAACGTTTTACCGCATCAAGAAAGAGCTTTTGTGTTAAATACGGACTTGATAACAGTATTTGCTGCCCATATGTCCTGACTTGGAAACGCTCATATTATCATTAAGGATATCCCCCCATGGCAGATAACTCGTTCTTCAAAAGCATTGATGAAAAAATATGCAGACAAAAACAAGAGCAGATTGAAGAAAAAGAAACGTTAACCCAGGAGCGAGAACTCTTATCAAATATTATTGAATCTCTCGTACCAGAGGTTGAAACATACAAAAATGGGCTACTTGAAAGAGGAATCCACACTGAAATTTCTTCATCTTCACGGCATCTCAGCTTCAATATGAAGTATAAAGACGGCGGGAAGCATGAACTTTTATTATCAGAAACTGAGCGATTTGATGGTCGCTTTTCGATAACGACATTTTCTACAAACGATGATGGTCGTACTTTTAGTTCTACAAACGGCGCATCCTATAGTTCTACTACTTGGTCGAATGATGATTTCATTCAAGCTTTAGAAAGGCATATCAATGATTTCTTGTTCTATGCGAATCGTCATGGTGGTCTTTGAACAACGAACTTTGAATCACAAGCCTCGCTGAAGTGCGAGGCTTTATTTTATCCATCCCAAGGCACGATTTCGATAAATGCAACATACTTTTTAACCAGCAACAATCAAATGCTTACCTGAATACAATCCAAAGTGCTATAACAGCCTGTATGAAGCTGTAAGAGGCTTAAAACACCCAGATAATGGAATAGCCGTAATGACTTCAGAAACGGTTACAATGCGCTACAGGATCGATTCCTGATTCATCATGTTCAAACCGAGATCATCGTTCTGGTTCTTGATGAAAACCATCATAGAAACCATTCACGGAAATACGAGACACGCAGCGCCGCGAGAATTCGCAGGCGAAGCCGAAGAATTTGATCGTGACAAGGGTATCAAGTCAAATGTCCAAATCAGACTAATTGAAATTCATCCCCCTTACTTCGCTTAGATCAACTAAAAAGACAAGACCGCGAGCGAAGCGAGTTCCGTCAAGCGAAGCGAAGACGGATGGTTTACAACTGGTTAAGAATCAATCCAAAAACTACATTTTTCTCTATATATAAAATATAATAATATAATTATGTAGTTCTATCGTTTAGTTGCGAACACTCACTACGTTCGTGTCCCTCGCTTCGCTCGGAATTT
>ERZ860023.1309-NODE-1309-length-10208-cov-1.867330_pt1 | contig 10208 bp, 12 predicted proteins | sample MGYA00509983_ERZ860023 | MGnify/ENA primary metagenome ERZ860023 (study PRJEB30046, sample SAMN00715180) | human gut metagenome | study: EMG produced TPA metagenomics assembly of the A metagenome-wide association study of gut microbiota in type 2...
TTGTTTCGTTTCTTTGTGCGAGCAAAGAAATGAAAAATACTTTTACTTTGCTTTTCGTAAAAGCTAAAAAATGCTTTGCTTTTTATAAAAAGCAAAACCCGTCCAGTTTTCGGACGGGTTTTTTAACGCTATTCAACAGAAATTATATAGTAATATACCGGCTGACCGCCGTTGACCATCATTATGTCAACCTTGTTACCGAGCTTTGCTTCAAGCGTTTCCTGAAGTCTTTCCGCCTGCTCTCCGGTTACGTCGGCGCCGTAAATAACGGTTACGAAGGAAGAATCGCTCTTTATCATTTTCTTAGTCAGCTTATAAGCCGCCTTTGAAACGTCCTTTTCCGTAAACGAAAGTCTGCTGTTGTCAAAGGCCAGAATTTCGCCTTTTCTTATATTATGTCCCTCGTATTCGGAATCTCTCGCCGCAAAGGTTATCTGTCCCGTTGACACATGCTCGAAGGCCTTTGTCATAGCAAGACGATTTTCGGAAAATCCGACTGTTTCGTCAAACGCCATCATTGCCGCTATGCCTTGTGGAATCGTCCTTGTGGGCAGAACACAGACGTTTCTGTCAGCCAGATTTTTAGTCTGCTCCGCCGCCATAATTATATTCTTATTATTCGGCAAAACAAACACCGTCTTTGCCGGCGCGGAATGTATGGCCTTCAATATATCGTCTGTGGAGGGATTCATTGTCTGACCGCCTCTTATAACGCAGTCGGCTCCAAGATCCTCAAACATGGATTCTATTCCGCGTCCAGCCGCGACAGCCACAAAACCGTAGTCCTTTTCAGGCTTTGTCGGCTCGAAATGCTGTCTTTCAGTTATTTTTTCGTCCTTTATTCTTGTTTCATGCTGGATCCGCATATTTTCTATCTTAGGCTTGGGATCGTTAATGAACCTTCCGAATTCAAGAGCCTTTTCAAGAGCAAGTCCGGGATTATCCGTATGAACGTGAACCTTTATTATTTCCTCATCGTCAACAACCACAACGCAGTCGCCGATAGTTTCAAGATAAGCCCTCAACATAAAGGGATCTGAATGCTTGTTTCTCTCAATTATATATTCGGTGCAGTAGGAATACCTGATTTCCTCCTCGGCGTCAGTCTGCGCTACCTCAAAGGTTTTAAGCTCACTTTTCTTTGTATCCCTCTTTACGACCTTTCCGCCTCTGAATATTTCCAGCATAGCGTCAAAGATTATAACAAGTCCCTGACCTCCCGCGTCAACGACTCCGGACTTTTTCAGTACCGGAAGCTGTTCAGGCGTTTTTTCCAGCGCCTCCTTTGCGGCCTTGCAGATTTCATTCCAGAAAACCGCAATATCTCCGGCGCTTTCCGCCAGCTCCGCCGCTTTCTCTGCCGCAACCCTTGAAACTGTCAGAACAGTGCCCTCCGTCGGGTTCATAACCGCCTTATAAGCCGCCTCTACGCCCGATTCAAGGGCTTTCGCTATGTCGGCGCAGCCCGCCTTTTCAAGGCCGCTAAGCCCCTTTGAAAATCCTCTGAATATCAATGAGAGTATAACTCCTGAGTTTCCTCTCGCGCCTCTTAACAACGCTGTCGCAGCGGTCTCCGCAACCTTTGATACGCCCGCGCTTCTTCGAGCATTTCAAGCTCCTTTACCGCCGCGTTCATAGTCAGCGACATATTAGTGCCGGTATCGCCGTCGGGAACCGGATAAACGTTGAGCCTATCGACAGCCTTTCTGTTATTTTCTATGCTGATTCCCGCGGATATCAGACTGTCTCTCAATAAATTACCATTGAGCAAGGTTTTGTCCCCTTTCATTTACGACTTTATCTCATCTACAAAAATATTAACTGACCTAACCGATATGCCTACGGTCTCGGACAGCACAAAATACACCTTGTTTTTAACGCTCCTCACAACCGCCGATATATTCGTTCCGTAAGCCATTGAAATATGAAGGACAACCGCTGCCTCGTTATCCACAACCGAAACTGACACTCCCAATCCCGGAACCTTTCTGCGTAGTATTTTCGACAAGAAAAATTCTTTCAGACTGCGCAATTCATAGCCGCTACTCCGAAACAGCTTGAAACTGTTTTGCTGACGACGGATTTTATATAATTCTCGGTAATATTTATTTTACCCAGATAATTTTCTGTAATTATCAAAAACCGACACTCCTTTTTTATATTTTGCATGTTATTTAAAATAGTATACCACGTTTCAATAATTTTTACAAGTAGTGCAGGATTCAATACAAATCAAGGAAAATTTTTATATTTTAAAAAAATAGGACCGGTTGATAAAACCGGTCCCTGACAGTATATTATAATTATAATCAGTTAATGATCGTAGCTTCAGTATCCTTATCAAAGAGATGAACTCTGTTAGGATCAATGGCCACCTTTATCTTATCCTGAGGTCTTGCCTTAGAACGAGGAGAAACCCTTGCAGTAAGCGGAATACCCTGACATGTAAGATAAAGGAACGTTTCAGCGCCCATCATTTCCGTTATGTCAACATCGCATTCGATGATTCCCGTAGAAGCGTTGGAAAGATACATTTCCTCGTCGTGCACGCTTTCAGGACGAATACCCATTATTATTTCCTTATCCACATAATTTGCAAGCTCCGGAACTATCTTCGCTTCAGGAAGCTCAACGGAATATATTACGCCTCTTGTGGATTTAGTATCAGCAGAACCGAATTCAACAACATACTTGGAGCCGTTCTTTCTCAGAACAGATTCAACGAAATTCATCTGAGGCGAACCTAAGAAGCCGGCAACGAATTTATTGCAGGGCTTCTCGTAAAGAGCCTGCGGAGTATCAACCTGCTGAATAATTCCGTCCTTCATTACAACGATTCTGTCGCCCATTGTCATAGCCTCTGTCTGGTCATGCGTTACATAAATAAACGTTGTTCCCAGCTTCTGGTGGAGCTTAGCGATCTCAGTTCTCATCTGCGCACGAAGCTTAGCGTCAAGGTTTGAAAGCGGCTCGTCAAGCAGGAACACCTGAGGAGAACGCACGATAGCACGACCGAGCGCCACACGCTGACGCTGACCGCCGGACATTGCCTTAGGCTTTCTGTCAAGAAGATGCTCAAGGTCGAGTATCTTTGCAGCTTCCTTAACCTTGCGGTCAATTTCGTCCTTAGGAACCTTTCTGAGCTTTAAACCGAATGCCATGTTATCGTAAACCGTCATATGAGGATAAAGAGCGTAGTTCTGGAAAACCATCGCGATATCTCTGTCCTTCGGAGCAATATCGTTTACAAGGCGATCGCCGATATAAAGCTCGCCCTCCGAAATTTCTTCAAGACCGGCAATCATTCTAAGGGTTGTAGATTTTCCGCAACCGGAAGGTCCTACCAATATAATAAATTCCTTATCTGTGATTTCCAAATTTACATCTTTAACGGCAACAAAGCCACCGGGATATTTTTTGTAAATTCCGCGTAATGATAAACTTGCCATTTTACCTATTCCTCCCACATAAATTTTTGCTAACCCGAATCTCCAGATTAACCATAATAATATAATACCAAATTTTTAACAATGTTTCAAGTCACTAATTACCCAAAGTTATTATAACTTGTTTATCCAATATGACGAAAATTTTTCTGAAAAACTGCTGAAAACCTCATCAAAGCGTGTCGGTTTCAACAACTTTTCAACATCGTTGTGCAAAATCTCCATACACTCGCCAATTCCAATGCCTGCGTGCATTTCCAGCCCTCCCATCTGGATCCTCACCAACTTTTCAACATGGTTTTCAACAGCGGCAAACATGCGTTTTACCTGATGATATTTACCCTCGAAAAGCTCAATAAACGCTATATTTTCCGAGTCCGGACAGCATCTGACAGCGGCTGGAAGACAACTTTCTCCGTTCCCCAGAGTAATACCCTCCCTGAAAAGCCGTTCATAATTTTCACCAAACCTTTCGGCTAATTTCACAACATAATATTTGGCAATGTGATTTTTCGGAGATAAAATTTTATGACCGAGCGTTCCGTCGTCGGTTATCAGAACCATACCCTCGCTGTCCTTATCAAGACGTCCTGCCGGAAAAAGATCCTTTCTCCTCAGCTCCTCGGGTATAAGCCCGATCACCGTCGGATCGTTTTTATCCTCTGTGGCGCAGACATAGCCGGACGGCTTGTTAAGTACTATGTACATATTTTCACGGTATTTTATTTCACGTCCCGAAACCTCAATCCTGTCCGCGGCCGGATTAATCTTCAGTTCCCCTTCACGCGCCGTTTTTCCGTTTACGCTGACCTTTCTTTTCCACAGAAGCTTGCTTATATCAGTTCTTGTATACACTGTCTGCGACGACAGAAATTTATCAAGTCTCTGACTCTTCATTGATTTCCCCTTGCATTAAAAATTATTTCTTATCATAATATTTATTAAAAAGCGCGGCTCCGTTTTACAATAATGCAGCTTAACCGCCGTATCGGGAGCTTTAAAATCAAACTGAATGGAGAATAACTGTCATGAAGAAAAAAATCATAGCCGTTTTGCTTATTATAGCCGTACTCACCGCCATATTTATCTTCAGCCGCCGTTGCGGAAGCGGAGATAAAGCTCAGGAAAAGCTTATACTCACAGAGAATCAGCTTGAACCTTTCCTAAACATAAGAGGCTGGAAGGTAAGCGGAGAAACCTGCGACTCCGTACGATACCCGAAAGCTTTGACGGCGTTTATGCCGAATTTGCCGGAAAGATGAAACAGGCGGGCTACAATCTTGATTCCCATAAGGGCGAGGAAGTAAAGCGGTTTACTTATTCCGTAGACAATTACGGCGACGGCGAAGTAATTGCCGAGCTGCTGCTGACGCCTGACAACGAGCTTATATGCGCGGCTCTTATAGAACTCAAGCCGGACGGCTTTACAGAACCGATTTAGCCTACGATCCGCTTTGCAATATCGCAGGTTTCCTTAGCGTCCTTTGCGTAAAAATCAGCTCCTATTTTTTCAGCGTATTCCGGAGTAAGCACCGCTCCGCCTACGACAACCTTACATTCCGATCCGCTTTCTCTCAACAGCCTGATGGTTTCCTCCATAGATTTCAGAGTTGTCGTCATAAGCGCGGACAATCCCACAAGCTTTACCCTATGCTCCAAAGCCGCCCTTACCACTTCTTCACATGGAACGTCCTTTCCAAGATCTATAACGGTATATCCGTAATTCTCCAGCAGTACCTTGACTATATTTTTACCTATATCATGTATATCTCCCTTTACCGTAGCCAGCACTATTTTACCCTTGCTGACCGGAGACGAATTTTCAGAAATCATTTTTTCTCGGATTACGCCGAACGCCGCCTGCGCCGCGCCTGCCGTAAGTATAAGCTGCGGCAGAAAAATCGTTCCCTTTTCAAATTGTTCTCCTGCCTTGTCAAGCGCGGGAATAAGAGCCCCGTTAATAATTTCCATAGGATCTGCGGTCTTAAGCAGTTCTGCCGTGGCCTTTGCGCTTTCATCTTTAAGCCCATTTTCAACGGCATATTCAAGGCTTATATTATTTTCGTCCTTATTTTCCGTTTTCTGCACAGCGGCGGAATTATATGCCGCTATAAAATCAAACGAATTTTTATCAATATTCGCCAGCAGCTTATACGCCCTTACCGCCCCTGTCATAGCGTCTACGTTAGGATTGATTATAGGAAGATCAAGACCGTAGGTCAGAGCCATCGTAAGAAAATTCTGATTGATAAGGGGACGGTTTGGAAGTCCAAAGGAAATATTTGAAACACCTAAAACAGTTTTAAGTCCAAGCTCTTTTTTAACTCGTCCCAACGCTCTCAGAGTTTCCATAACGGCCTCCTGCTCCGCCGACGCGGTAAGAGTAAGGCAGTCAATAAACACGTCCTCCTTTGGAATACCGTAATACATCGCCCTTTTCAGAATTTTTTCCGCAATGGCAAATCTCTGCTCCGCCTTGGGAGGTATACCGTTCTTATCAAGGGTAAGTCCGACCACCGCGGCGCCATATTTTTTAACCAGCGGAAGAACCGTTTCAAGAGAGCTTTCTTCGCCGTTTACGGAATTGACTATAGGCTTTCCGTTATATATCCTGAGAGCCGCCTCCAATACCTCCGGTATAGTCGAGTCAATTTGCAGGGGCGCGTCGGTAACGCTTTGTATTTCCTTTACAGCCTTTATCATCATAGCTTTTTCGTCAATCTCCGGCAGTCCGACGTTTACGTCAAGTATATCGGCTCCTGCTCTGATCTGCTCTATGGCCTGATTCAGAATATAGCCCGTATCGTTATTTCTGAGCGCCTCTTTAAAAAGCTTTTTTCCCGTAGGATTTATCCGCTCTCCGATAATACGCGGCCGGTCTATTACAACGGTTCTGGAAGGCGTGCAGACAGCGGACCGCGGCAAGGCTTTACGCCGTCTGACCTCCGTTCCATCCAGCGCCTTTTTCAGAGCCGATATATACTCCGGCGTCGTTCCGCAGCAGCCTCCGAATATTTTGACGCCGCAGGAGGCGGCGTATTTCATCTGCTCCGCAAATTCCTCCGGAGAAACGTCGTATTTTCCAGTAACCGGATCCGGCAAACCGGCGTTAGGCTTTAGTACTACCGGCATATCCGTCCATTCCAGCAGCTCCTTACATATAGGAATAAGCTGAGACGGTCCGAGCGAGCAGTTAATTCCTACGGCGTCTACGCCCAGACCGTTCAAAAGCAAAGCCATTGAGGAAACGCAGCAGCCGGTAAAGGTACGCCGGTTTTCCTCAAAGGTCATAGTGCATACAATCGGCTGACGGCTATTTTCCTTTGCCGCCAGTACGGCCGCCTTCAGCTCGTAAAGATCGGTCATGGTTTCAAATACTATAACGTCGGCGCTTTTTCCCGCAATAATCTGTTCCTTAAAAATATCGTACGCTTCCTCAAAAGTCATTGTACCGCTTGGCTCAAGAAGCTGTCCTATAGGTCCTATATCCAATGCGACAAGCGCTTTTTTACCGCAGGCTTTTTTGGCAATGGAAATTCCCGCGGAAATAATTTCCTTGACGCTGTTATTTTTCAGCTTATAACGGTTTGCTCCGAAGGTATTGGCATAAACTATCTGAGAGCCTGCTTCAACGTATTTTCTGTGTATATCCTCTATAAGCTCGGGCTTGTCTATATTCAGCAGCTCCGGAGCGGCTCCCGCTTCAAGTCCGGCATTCTGGAGCATGGTCCCCATAGCTCCGTCAAGCAATACCGTTCCCTGCTTTATAAGCTCTTTAAAATCCACAATGTTCACCTCTTTTTCTGAAAGCGCACGTTTTCGACATATTACAGCATGCGCATCCTCTTCTTTTACGCGAAATCGGCTTTTCTGAAATTCCCGCGACAGCGGTTACGGACTTTCTCGGAATAAGAATATTATTTTCCCCCGTGCAAAGTCCTATTCTTTTAGGGGCGTTCACAGCCTCCAGAAACTCTTTTTGTATTTCTAACGGAAAATCTCCGTAGCCCGGCGAAAACCGCCATGTTAAAAATTCTCCGTCAATCTGTCCCTTGATATCTTCGTCGGCGATTCTGCATACCTCTTCAATTGCGGCGCTTGCAAGAGCGTCCATGACGAAAGCCGAAGAAATATCAGTTATTTCAATAGTTCTTATGAGCCTGTCCGTTTCAACTCCAAGCGTCGCGCAGAGCAGAGCCGCTCTCCCGCACCCCTCTAAATGTCCTCTTATATCGTTTCCCCTTAACAGAAGAGAGCTGCCCTCGACTCTTACTCCTTCCGGCTCCGACGAAATATCAAATATCCTGTATACATAGCCGGGACGGGCAGTTACAAGCAATTTTGCTTCACAGTCCTCTATTATTTTTTCAAGGCCTTCCGAGGGTTTTCCCTGATGTCCCATATAGCGAAGCGCTTCGTCTCTGTTGACGCCTTTCAATTCTACCATAAAAGTGTTCCCTTTTCTATAAAAAGCTAAAAAAGATTTATAATCAGACCGTTTCAGGCAGCGGATCTATAATTCAGACTCTTATAATGCTTTCAACAGCCTCGCTTATCCTTCTTGCCACATATGCGTTATTCATGGTGTAAAGATGAATACCGTCAGCTCCGTTTGACACAAGGTCTACTATCTGGTCTATCGCGTAAGCTATTCCCGCGTCTCTAAGAGCCTCCGGATTATTTTCATACTTCTGCATTATTTTTGTGAATTTCGGCGGCAGGCTGGCTCCGCACATAGAAACCATGCGCTCTATTGATTTTTTATTCGTAACCGGCATTATTCCTGCTTCTACCGGAACGTTTATTCCGGCTATCCTTATTTTTTCCATAAATGAATAATAACAGCTATTGTCAAAAAATAATTGTGATATAAGATGAGAAGCTCCTGCGTCCGTCTTTTTTTTAAGATTCAGAATATCCTGAACCATATCAGGCGTATCTATATGTCCCTCGGGATAGCATGCTCCGGCAATATCGAAATCTCCGAAGCCTTTTATAAACTCCACAAGCTCGCTTGCATATCTGAAATCGCTTTTAGGAGGTACTTCGGGGTTTATATCCCCTCTCAAAGCAAGTATATTCTCAATTCCGCGACTTTTGAATTCCGCAAGTATAGAGGTTATTTCGTCTTTGGCATAATTAATGCACGGGAGATGAGCCGCCGGCTCTATACCGTATTTTTCCTTAATAGTATGAGCGATCTCACATGTTGAAACGCTCTGAGAGCTTCCTCCCGCACCGTATGTAACGCTTATAAAATCAGGCTTTAAGTCTCCCAGCTCCTCAAGCGTATTATAAATTGTTTCAATAGGAGCAGTCTTTTTAGGAGGAAAAATCTCAAATGAGAATACCGTTCCTCTTTCAAACATATCCCTAATCTTCATCAGTCGATGCTCCAGTCTATCTCTTCTAATCCGTTATTTTTAAGAAATTCGTTTGCCTTTGAAAAATGTCTGCATCCGAAAAATCCGTTATAGGCTGAAAGAGGGCTTGGATGAGCGCATTCCAGCACAAGATGCGCGGGATTGGTTATCAACTTTTTCTTCGCTCTTGCATTAGCTCCCCAGAGAAGATATACCATCGGCTTTTCTCTGGTATTCAGAAGCCTTATAACATCGTCTGTAAATTCCTCCCAGCCCATACCCCTATGGCTGTTAGCGCAGCCCTCGCGGACTGTCAGAACATTATTAAGCAGCAAAACGCCGTTTTTTGCCCATTTTGTAAGCTCGCCGTGTTTTCCCGTATTATCAATTCCAAGATCGTTTTTTATTTCCTTGAAGATATTCACAAGCGACGGAGGAGGCATAACTCCTTTTTTAACGGAAAAGCAGAGACCGTGAGCTTGACCGATTCCATGATAAGGATCCTGACCGATTATAACCGCCTTAACATTGTCAAAGGAGGTATATTTGAAGGCGTTGAATATATCGTACATTCCGGGAAATATCCTGCGGGTTTTATACTCGTTTATTAAAAACTGACGAAGCCTTAGATAATAATCCTTTTTAAATTCGTCCTTTAAAAGCTCGTCCCAGTCGTTTCCGAACTCTACCATTTTCTGACGCTCCTTTACATATACTATTTTTATTTTAACATATATTAACCTACAGGTCAAACTAAATTTTACCGTTTTTTTTGTTGCTCAAGGCCTTTTTTCTTTCACGAAGCTGTCTGAAAAAATCCGACAGAACTGACGAGCATTCGTCCGCCATCAGTCCCTTTATAACGCGGGGCTTATGATTATAGGGCAGCTCGAACATTTTCTGAACAGATTCCGCAGAGCCTGATTTTTTATCCTCCGCGCCGTAAATCACTCTTTCCAGCCGCGAATTGATTATAGCTCCGCAGCACATAGGACAAGGCTCCAGAGTGACGTAAATATCACAGCCTATAAGTCTCCATCCGCCCAGCTCCGCCGCCGCCTCGGCAATCGCTTCTATTTCGGCATGAGCCAGCGGGTTCTTCTCGGTTTCACGCTTATTATAGCCTCTGCCGACTATTCTTCCGTCGGATTTTCTCACAACAACGGCGCCAACCGGTACTTCTCCTATATCGAAGGCTTTCGCGGCTTCCGCTAACGCGGCTTTCATGTATTCCGTATCGTCCATCTGTAGAATTTCCTTTATATAAAATAAAAAATCCTAAGACATCAAGTCTTAGGATTGATAATACGCCAAGAATATTTCCCCAGCGAAATGGAGCGGATTACGAGGCTCGAACTCGCTACCTCCACCTTGGCAAGGTGGCGCTCTACCAGATGAG
>ERZ860023.1310-NODE-1310-length-10206-cov-2.952221_pt1 | contig 10206 bp, 12 predicted proteins | sample MGYA00509983_ERZ860023 | MGnify/ENA primary metagenome ERZ860023 (study PRJEB30046, sample SAMN00715180) | human gut metagenome | study: EMG produced TPA metagenomics assembly of the A metagenome-wide association study of gut microbiota in type 2...
TTTGGTATGGCACTGATTGAGAAATAAAATCTGACCTATACAATTAAAGCTGCTGCTTTCGGCATTCACGCCGGAGGCAGCAGCTTTTTAATTTTGGTTCTTTATCAAGTTTTGGGGTCTTTAATAATTTAATACCCTAAAATCTGTAAAATTACTCTTTACAACTTAAATAGCCTCTGATATAGTTAATATGATATTATGGTTAGCTATATCAGAGGCTATAGTTGCATATGTAAGGAGTTGATTTAGATGAAAAAGAAAAGAGTTAGTGTTACCAAAGAATCTCAAACAGATAGAAATGAACAATTTATTGATAATATTACCGGAGAAAAGATGAGTCGTGTAAAATTTGTACATAAGATAAAACACGGAGAATATAAAGATTATTATACTAAAAAAATTAACGGACTTGACACTCCTGTATCTAGGCCTGATGGCGATAAAAGTAACAATTTGGGTTAGTTCTTAAGACGGGCAAATATTTTACCGTTCTTTTCTTCTAAATATAGAAAATTTTCTTCTGTTATTATTTTATATTCTCGTTTTGATATTATCTCATCGTCATAGAGCATTGCAAGAACTTCGTTTTGCTGATTTGTAAAAATTATATTGCAATATCGTGGTTTTGACATTTATATTAAACTTAATATTCTATTTCTCAATCTTCTAAAGTTCTGAAACCCAAAACTAATACGTTTCAGGACTTTTATTCTGTTATTACTACCTTCGATAAAACCATTGGAGACATTTTCACCGATAATATTAGCTATTTCGGTTCTCCAATTTGTAAAAGTAGTAATACAATGCTGAAATTCAGGAATAGATAACTGATTAGCTAGCAAGAGCCAATCTCTAAGCTCTTTTTTAGCTTCAGTTCTTGTAACCTTTCTAAAAATTTCATAGAATTTTTCTTTCAACAACCAGGCTTTTTCAAGCTCTGGTGAAGAATTTAACATTCTATTTAATTCTATTTTATCCTCGTCTGTCAATTTATATTCCGGTTTAAGTAGGAGATGACGGCTCCGCTTAAACCATTTTCTTTTTGCGTCATGAAACTCTTTCTGTATACGCTTTCTTACGTTCTCTAAGCTGTTTATAACAACTCTGATAACATGGAATTTGTCGGCTATTATCTTTGCTTCCGGAAAGAGTTGCTTCGCTACGGAACGGAATAAAGTACTCAGATCCATAACTACTTTTTTAACTTTGGCACGCTCGTCATATGTATATTCTAAGAAATGCTTACACAGATCTTCTGAATCTCTGTTAGGCAGTATATCTATTATTTTATGTTTTACTGGGTCGGAAAGATTGCATTGAAATTTTTCGCCGTCGGCATTACCTTTAAATTCATCTATCGCTATACAGCTTGGTAATTCTGCTTTGGGATAATTGATATTGTCGAACCATCTGATAATGCTTGTTACAGATGTTCCAAACCTTCTGGCTATAGCAGAAAAGCTTTGTAGATTGAAGGTTTCTTTGATGGCTTCAAAATAAAACCTTTGAGGGAAATGACAGTATCTTTTGATATACGGATTGTTTTCTGTAAAAGTAGAGTTACAGTTTTTACAAATATAGCGGCGTTTGCTGATAGTAACTTTTAACGGTTTTCCAGCAAGAGATAAATCTTTGACTTTCTGTAACCTGTAATCTTTGATATAAGTAGTTATATAACCGCAATGAGGGCAATGATGTTCTTTTACCGGCATTTCGATAAAAGCCTCGTAGCTATTATTGTCTTCACTTTCTCTAAAATATTTTACAGTAACCCCTTTAAAAATCGGTAAATCTTGTGTATAATTGTCTTGAAGCATAAGCTGACTGGTTCTCCTTTGTAGTTGTGATTATTTTAGCCAATGATTATTTTACTACATTTCCAGCACTTATGCTTTATTTTTTTGTCTTTAATAAAAAATAAGTGCCGGTGGTCTCAATCTTATTTTAGACCAAGACCCCAACACTTATTATAGAACCAAATATTCTGTAACGTTTTCCATAAGAAAGACCATTGCCGCATTTTGCATGCAGCAATGGTCTTTTATTTTATACGTATAAACTTTTAGCTTGCAGCTTCCTGCTCCGCTCCGCGCACATGCGTAAAATAAGAGTATACTGCTACGCTCATAAGCACGCAGCCGGCAAATACAAGCACATAACGCGAGCTCATAAAGCTGCCCAAGGCACCGCCAAGGAGCGGTCCCACAACACCGCCAAACTGCTGCGCACTCGTCACCAGGCCAAAGGCCTTGCCACGCATATTGGCAGCAGTAACACGCGTCAGGTTAGCATTGATATTAGGCACAGCGCCTGCCAGGAACAGGCCGTAAACAAACTGGATAGCTGCAAACTGCCACACAGTATTGATGAACACCTGGAAAAGGTTAATAAAACCGGCAATAAAAGTTACAATGCAGAAAACGCGCACATAACCGAAGCGCTGGCCGCGCTTTCCCCAAAACGGTGCCGCTAAAATACCGGTAATACCGGCCAGTGAGAAAATCACACCGGACATCTTAATAGCAGAATCACCCATATCATGCATCAGCTCGCCTACGTACAATGTAATCAGCGGCTGAATCAGCATTACGCAGGTCTGCACCACAAAGAACATAGCCATAATATACAACAGGCCCTTGTTATGCAAAGCATTCTTTAAATCAGCCAGCAGATTACTTGCTTCGCGCGCGCCCTTATTCAGTACGGACATATCCTTAACGATAAACACTACGGCACTAGTTGCAATAAACAAGGCCAGACTGCCTACATAAAACGAAGCACGCATGCCAAACCAGCTGCTCAGATAACCGCCCATCAACGGTCCCATGATTGTGCCGCTGGCTACCGCAGTCTGCATCAGTCCCATCCCCCAGCCCATACGCTCCTCCGGTAAGGATGAAGACGCCATCGACATACAGGCAGGCACAAAGCCGGCAACAACACCGCACACAATACGCACCAGAAGAAGCTGATAGACATCCTGACAGACGCCGGTAAGAAAATAGGTCAGCGCCAAACCATAGCCGGCGCGAATCGCCATCTTTCTCTGCCCGACATGGTCAGCCAAAGCACCCCAATATGGTGCCATTACGGCAGACCCCATAAAGGTTACGGCAAAGGTAATACCTGCCCAGAAGTTAACATCAGGCTGGGCAACATGCAGCTCACGCAGCAGATAAACAGGCAAAAACGGTATGCACATAGTATAGCTGGCGCAACATAAAAATACTCCCAGCCACAATACAGGCAAATTTGCCTTCCAGCTGCTTTTGTTGTCAGAAGTAAAAGCTTGTATTGACATTTTATCTCCCTCTCATCTCTCTAATTGCTATTATAACACAATGCAGGCAGATAGTCACAGCAGATAAATGCCGAAGCTTTTTCTTTCTAGACAATAGATACACTTTTAGCGTATAATATTGTTTAGATTAAATTCGTATTGTTAGCGATAAAGTAAATCGCTGACAACTTTATCAGCGTAAAATAAAAATGCAGACCTTGAGCCTGTAAAGGAGAGTGCAGAATTTGAAACCATATAGCATGCAAGAATTAGAAGAATGCGGCTTTTTATCTAAAATGTTCGGCAGTAAGCCGACCGAAAACGGCTGGAAGGAGCTCAACAATCTGTTGGCTGCAGCACCAGACGCTTTGGCTGTCAGTGCCGATGATGTACATCACGCTCTGAAAAAATGGGGCGTAAAATTCAACGATGATAATTTCAACCAACGCAGCGGCATTTACCGCAAGCTGGCGGATGTTATCTTTACCGAAGTACAGACTAAGGAAGACAGCCTTTGGGGACAGCTTGCACACTTAGCAGAAATTTTGGAGCTGCCGCCGCATCTGGCAAAGCAGGCTGATAAGGCAGCAAAAACAGCTGCTTATTTTGTCCGTTGCCGTGATTTGCTTGCAGGCACCGAAAAACTGGATATCAAACAATTGAATGAGTTATTCGGCTATGACTACGAAGACAGTCTTTCCATGCGTAAGCAGGTTTTCCAAGCACACTTCAACCTGAAGTTTGATAAAATCAGCAACGCACAGCGTTATACTCCGGAAGAAGAAGCTGCCCTGCGTGCCGACTGCGCAAAATTGGACATTCCCTACGAATTAAAGAATAATATTGTCAGCGCTTTGGAAAAATACCGCAGCCTGTGGAATGCAGAGCATATGCCCTTAGGCGATATCAAGCAGGATGCCTTCCCACTTAACCCTGGCGAAATCTGCCACGCCTATACCAACTGCGGTCTCTGCCAAAACAAAATGGTAGAACGCGAGGACAATTACTATGAGCTGACACGCAAATTCCGCATTGATGAAACTGTTGCCTTCAAGGGCGAAAAAATCGAGCATCCCAAATTCACCGAGGAAATGACTATTATTGAAGAGCTTGGCATGTTCTTCCTTACTAATCAACGTTTAGTTTACATTGGTAAGAAAAACGCCTTCCACATCCCACTCAACGTTCTCAGCGGTGCTGATTTTGACGGCATCAACATTGTAACCTTCCATCACACCGATGGTACCGACAGTATCTTTAAATTCAGTGACGAGGCTGCCGGAGTTTTATACATTCTGTTCGAAAGAACCTTAAAGGCTGCTAAAGCATAAAACATTATATATACAAAATACCCCTGCAGAAATTTTTCTGCAGGGGTTAAATTTTTATCAGCTGTAAAATTTACAAGACAGCTTAAGCCGTCAAAGAATTACATGCACTCTTTGATTGCTTTAGCCATACGTTGGATACCTTCAACAATACGGTCATCCGGCATGTTGGAGTAGTTGATACGCATGCTGCGGTCAGTCTTTTGGTTCGGATAGAAGGCATCACCGATAACGCCGGCAACCTTCATCTCGATGCATTTGGTAAATACCTTGCGTGCGCTTACGCCTTCAGGGAAGGTCAGCCACAGGAACAAACCGCCCTCCGGATGAGTCCATTCGGTGCCTTCCGGGAAGAATTTTTCCATGGATTCAAGAATCAGATCGCGACGATGCTTGTACAGAGCAACGATTTCTTTAACGTGCTCATCCAGATCATATTGATCCATGTAAGCATCTGCAACACCTTGGTCAAAGTTGGAGGTGTGCAGATCAGCGCTTTGTTTGATTTTAACAAACTCGGTCAGCAGGCTATGCTCAGCAGCAATCCAGCCAAGACGCAGCCCCGGGCAGAAGATTTTGGAGAAGGTGCCAAGGAACATAACCAAGCCTTTAGTATCCAAGGATTTCAAGGAGGGCAGAATAGTGCCTTCATAACGCAGCTCGCCGTACGGATTATCTTCGAGTACCGGCAGGTTGTGTTTATTAACAACTTCCATGAATTTTTGACGGCGTTCCATAGACCAGGTTCGACCGGTCGGGTTTTGGAAGTCAGGAATTACATAAATAAATTTGCAATTCGGAGTGGTTTCCAGAATTTTGTCCAGCTCTTCCGGAATCAGACCGCCGTTTCGGTCGGAACCTCAACAAATTTAGGTTGGTAAGCATTGAATGCGTTTAAAGCACCAAGGTAGGACGGGCTTTCGCAAAGAACAACGTCACCAGGATCCAGGAACAGCTTGCCTGCGAAGTCCAGGCATTGCTGAGAGCCGGTGGTAATCAGAATGTCATCGGGGTCAACGTTAGTATGATATTTATCAGCCATGCGTTTAGCAATTTTTGCACGCAGAGACGGACGGCCTTCGGTAGTTGCATATTGCAGCAGCTGACGACCTTCCTTCAGTACCAGGTCATGAGAAACCTTGGCAATTTCTTCTACAGGAAACAGCTCCGGTGCAGGCAGACCGCCGGCAAAGGAAATAATATCAGGCTGAGCAGTTAATTTTAACAGCTCGCGGATTTCAGAAGCTTGCATACGCTCCATACGTGTTGCGAATTTCATGTTTAAAAACCTCTCTTCATTATTAGGAACTTTGTTTTTCCAACGTATATTACATTATAACGCTGAGAGCAGGAATGTACAAGCAAAATGTAGCTTTCGCTTATATTTGCTCATCTATAGCGGTAATTTTGTTAACTAATTAACGGTTTAGAGGAAATTTGTATGTTTTAATATTTCAGATAATCCAACAGGCCTTCCAAGCCTTCCATGATATCGTTATAGGTCACTTCAAAATCACCCGTATACCACGGGTCAGCAATGCTCTCACCCTTACGCTCGGTATAATCGAGCAAAAGATGCACCTTATCATTCGTATCATCACCAATTACACGACGCAGATTGCGGATATTATTACTGTCCATCACCAGCAGTAAATCGTAATATTCGTAGTCGTGCTTCGTTACCTGTACCGCATGCTTGTCTGCCACGCTGATGCCGAACTGCGCCAGCTTATTGCGCGTGCCGTAATGCACAGGATTGCCGATTTCTTCCCTGCTCGTCGCTGCCGACGCAATCTCAAAATCTGCGGCAATGCCGCGCTTTTTTACAATGTCCTTCAATAAAAATTCTGCCATCGGTGAACGGCAGATGTTGCCATGGCAGATAAAGAGAATTTTTATCATAATCTCTATATTCCTCCATAAATCTCGAAAATGTTGATATTACAGGATTTTTCGGACTTTCAGTTTTTCTTAGATTTTTCAGGTGTGCAATTTCATTATACAACGAAACGTTTTTATCCTTTATATCATTTTTTCTTCTTCAGTTCCTTCGCAACTTCTTTAACACTTTCCAAATAAGCCTGTTCCACCGGAGATAATGTAATCTCCTGATATTTTCGATATTCAGCCTTTGCTTTTTCCAAAGCCTGCTTATGGCTGACAGTACCGGCACCTTCAAGCAATTTGCGATTTCCCGAAGACAGCACCATATCAAGCTGTTTTACATAATCATGCATATACATCGGCTTATGTTCAATAGCATTGATTTCTGCCAAATCAAAATAACCGGATACAAGATTGTTTAAGATTTTCAGTTCGTTTTCTTGCAAATAGTTTTTCGCAATACCAATATCTTTTAATGCCGGCAATTCCCCGGAAAATGAAGTAAGCCCCATAAATGGTTTCTCTGCATCTGCTCTTTCATAAATCACTTCAGCGGCAGTATGTCCATGTGCTGCATAATGCAATTTATTTTGCACAATTTTAAAAAATTTTACAGATTCATCACTGCGTGGATCATAGTCAACACTTGTTGCGTACAAATCAAGTACCTGACGATACAGCACCTTTTCAGAGGAACGAATGTCTCTGATGCGATCAAGTAATTCTTTCCAATAATTCCCACCAGCATTTCCTTTCAGTCGTTCGTCATCCATAGCAAAACCTTTAATCATGTACTCTTTCAGCACATTTGTTGCCCAAATTCTGAACTGAACGCCTCGCTGAGATTTCACACGATAGCCAACAGAGATAATAACATCAAGGTTATAATAATCTACGTTATATACTTTCCGTCTGCGGCAGTTGTTGCGAAATTTGCAACAACTGAATTTCGCTGCAACTCGCCTTCTTCAAAAATTTTCTTGATATGTCTCGATATAGTAGATTTATCTCTCTGAAACAGTTCAGCCATCTGATCAAGAGATAGCCAAACTGTTTCTTCTTGCATATTTACATTTATTTTTGTCAAACCATCATCTGTCTGATAGATAATGATTTCTCCATAATTATTCACAGCACTTCTCCTATCTTTTAGACCTTATCTCTATTATAAAACAATTTATCTTTCTTTGAGAAATCACACTAAATTATGCGGTACTCCATAAGCAGAACTTCTTATTTTTTGGTTTTTTAGTATCACGAATACGATCTTCTCAATCGTACTCAATCCTAAAATAATCAAGATATCCCTTATATCTATCTGTACAGCAAGGCAGGTATCCGTCAGATAACTGTTTTTCTTACTCCATTTCTGCAAAAATTTTTCAATAAATTTCTAATATCAGTATAGCATGTTGACGGCAAAAACTACAATTATTTTTCATTCGTTTTTACGGACAGTTTTTGCCGTCAAAAAGAGCTCCGCAATTTTTTTATTATTGCTTTTGGCGTATTTACGTATTCTCACACATAGAAAGAAAAACTAAGGGACTGTCATCGCAAGTAAATCCACTCACGCGACAGTCCCTTTTAGCTTATCAATATTACTTCAGCAGTTCCTTCTCTTCCAGATAAACCGCTAGCAGCTGCGCCACCTTATTTACCAGCTTCAGGCAGTTTTTCAAATGCTCACGCGTATTAAACTCGTAAGGCATCAAATCACCGCAGGCGCAGGAGCCGAATTCCTTAGCAAAGCGCTCATGAAATTCCAGCGTAACGGATAAATTTCCGCCAAGGGCTTATCGCTCGGCTGATTGCGGCCTGCAAGCGTACTGATGACCATCACACAGCCTGCCATCGCACCGCACAAATCGCGCGCATGGCCAATGCCGCCGCCAAAGCCGGAGCACAGACGGAATGCATTATCATCAATATTCACGCCTGCCTCCTTGCGAAAGGTTTGCACAATCGCTTCGCAGCAGTTATAACCGCTCTTAAAATTGTTGCCTGCTGCCATGCCCATTTTTTCGCTAAATTCACTCATGCTTTTCTCCTCCTTGCATAACAATATTAAAATGCTCACTTTTTGTCTTTATCGCTTTCCGTCGCATACAGCCAACCGCTCATGCCTCCCTCCAAACTATAAACATCACGGAAGCCGCGGGCGCGCAGGATAACCTCCGCTTCGTAGCCACGCAAATCAATCTGGCAGGCTGTAACTATTTTCTGCTCTTTATCCATCTTGCTGATATCCGCTGTACGCAAGGTATCAAGCGGCAGATTTACTCTCGACGGAATGTCGGCAATACGCTTAGCTGCTACCTCTGCCGGTGTGCGTACATCAACGAATAAATAATCCTCCTGCGTACGTTCCTTTTCAAAGTCTACAGGATTAATGCTGCGCAGCTGTCCGTCAAGTTTATTTTGCAGGACATTGGCTGCCGTTGCGATATTCTCAATCGGCGTATTAAACGGCGGAGCATAAGCCAGATCAAGTCCGGACAAATCCTCCAGCGTTGCACCTAAAGAAATTGCCGCCGCCAATGTATCAATACGCTTCGCTACGCTCGCTCCGACAGCCTGCGCACCCAATACGCGTCCGCTGCTCTTTTCCGCCAACAGCTTCAGCACAATACGTCCTACTCCCGGCATATAACCCAAACGGTCAGAGCCTGGTACAACTACGCTTGCAAAATCAATACCGGCCTGCCGTGCAGTCCGCTCGTTCAAACCGGTTGCCCCGGCTTCCTGCGCAAAGAAGCGACAGGCGGCAGTCCCCAGGACACCGGGATATTGCTTCCGCGCTCCGCAGATATTATCCGCAATTACACGGCCATGCTTGTTGGCGGTAGAACCCATAGGCACAAACACCTTAGCTCCGCTGACACGATGAGTATTTTCCGCACAGTCACCTCCGGCATAAATTGCATCATCGCTTGTCTGCAGGTATTCATTAACCGCAATACAACCGCTAGGACCTATAACAAGGCCGGCCTCACGCGCCAGCTCCACGTTCGGACGCACGCCGACGGCAACGATAACCAGCTGTGCCGGGATTACGCGTTTATCTGTCTGCACTCCGCTAACTTTACCGTTTTCTATGGTAAAGGCACCTGCTCTTTCCTCCAGATAAATATCGAGCAGCGGATTTTTCGTATCACGCAACAGCAGTGCTGCCATGTCCTCATCAAGCAGCTGCGGCAGCAGTCTGTCCTGCTGTTCCAGAACGCTTGCATGCAAACCGCGGCGCACAAAAGCTTCTGCCAGCTCCAGACCGATAAAGCCTGCGCCGATGATAACTACATCCTTAACGTTGCCTTCGGCAATTTCCTTATCTACCGCTTCAACATCCCACGGGAACCAGAAGCTGTGAATACCTGCGGCAGCAGCATTAGGCAAGGGAAGCTTCACCGGCGTACTGCCAGTTGCCAACACCAGCACGTCATAAGACAGCTGTTTCAGCTCTCCCTTTCCATATAATGCACGCATTTTTGCACTCTGTCTATTTTCTGCACATTACAGCCGCAGCGGGCGTCAATGCCCTTCACGGCCGCAAAATAATTACTGTCGCGCAAGGCTCCCTGCGGTGTATGGTCAAAGCTGTCCATGCTCTTAACCTCACCGCTGATAAAATACGGGAAGCCGCAGGCGCCGTAGCTCAGCTGCGGTCCGCGTTCCAGCACGATAATCTCTGCTTCGGCATCCAGCCTGCGCAAG
>ERZ860023.1312-NODE-1312-length-10195-cov-1.799507_pt1 | contig 10195 bp, 9 predicted proteins | sample MGYA00509983_ERZ860023 | MGnify/ENA primary metagenome ERZ860023 (study PRJEB30046, sample SAMN00715180) | human gut metagenome | study: EMG produced TPA metagenomics assembly of the A metagenome-wide association study of gut microbiota in type 2...
TTTAAACACTAATTCGGATTTACGATTTGACGATTTACGATTTACGATTGAAGTTGCTTACTTCAAAAGTTTGGCGTTGAATTCTTTTAATGTCTCTAATACGTTGACACGGACATGGATAAAGTTCTCGATACCGGCAGCCTTCAAGTCGTCCATGCAAGCAGGAGCACCGGCTACGATAAACATGGCACGGCCATTCAGAGCCTTGAAGGCAGGAACAGCATATTCTGCATATTCATCATCACTTGAACACAATACCACGATGTCGGCCTTGGCAGCCATAGCTGCTTCTATACCTTCTTCTACGGTGGGGAAACCGAGGTTATCCACAACTTCGTATCCGGCACAAGCCAGAAAGTTGCAAGAGTACTGTGCACGTGCCTGGCGCATGGCCAGATTACCGATAGTCAGCATAAACGCTTTCGGGCGTTTGCCGGAAGCCTCTGTTTCGAGACGCAACGCTTCAAATTCACTGGCAGCACGGTCAAAGTTCAGTGTCGGAACATCTTTTTCGCAGGTATGTCCGCCGCCGCAACAGCAAGTAGCCTCAACCGGTTTCTTATCTCCCGCCTTTTCATTAAAGTTGGGGAACTGGTTAGTACCCAACAGCACTTCCTTGCGCTTGGCAACTGCGGCATGACGCGCCTTGTTGCTCTCGTTTACGGCAGCCTGCACTTTTCCGGCTTTCACGGAAGCATAGAAACCACCGTCTTCTTCTACAGCGAGGAAGAGGTCCCAAGCCTGCTTGGCAATAGAGACGGTCAAATTCTCAATATAGTAAGAACCTGCAGCTGGGTCAATAACTTTATCGAAGTGCGATTCTTCTTTCAACAGCAGTTGTTGGTTACGCGCCATACGCTCAGAGAATTCGTTAGGAGCATCATAAGTCTTGTCGAACGGAGTAACCGTCATTGAGTCAACACCAGCAAGGGCGGCACTCATCGCCTCAGTCTGCGTACGCAACAAGTTTACGTGTGCATCAAACAAAGTCAAGTTGAATGAAGAAGTTTCCGCATGAATCTTCATCTTGGCTGCACAGCGACACTCGTTATCCTTACCCTTGTTTTCGCAGTCGCGCAGACACTCAGGACTGTAAGAAGCCACAATATTAGCCCACAGCATACGTGCAGCGCGGAATTTGGCTATTTCAAGGAAGTAGTTGGAACTGATACCGAAATTAAACTTAATCTTCTTGGCTACCATTGCAGCCGGCAGACCGGCATCAACCAACTGATTCATATATTCATTACCCCAAGCCAAAGCGTAACCCAACTCCTGGAAAATATAAGAACCTGCATTGTTTAATGTCAACGCATTCACATTCAACACACGGTATTTCGGAAGGGAAGCGGTAGCCTCGAGCAGCGCCTTGGCTGTTGCCACCATATCACCTTTTTCTTTACCTTTGGCCAGCATCTTGTTGAAGTAGTCATAGTTGATGGAGCCCTGCAATTTCGTCAAGTCATAATCCTTTTTCTGGAAATAAGCGACAAGAAGTTCTGCAAGTTCCACCACATGCCCCTGGCAGGTAGAGAAATTCAACTCGACACATTCCGCGCAGATATCTTTCAACAAAGTTTCAATATACTCTGCGTTCAATTCCTTGGCCTTTACATGGAAAGAGAGTGAATCTACACCTTTATTCAAGATGTCCAACGCCTTGGCATTGGCCTCTTTGGGGCATTCCACTTTGATTTCCTGACGAACAAGCCATTCATTGTTGTCTTTCTTGGTACCTCTGAGATAAGGAAACTCGCCGGGAAGGGCATCTGTCGTCTTCAAACCTTCCAGGTCCTCCATACGGTAGAAAGGTTTCACCTTAAATCCTTCGTTTGTCTTCCAAACGAGCTTCTTCTCGAAATCCGCCCCTTTCAGGTCTGCGGTAACTTTCTCCATCCACTGCTCAGTGGAAACGGGAGAAAAGTCGGAGAAGAGTTTTTCTTTACTGTCTGCCATAGTTTATTTAAAATTTAAATAGATGAATACTATTCATTTTTGTCATCAAGAGACTTGCAAATATAAACAAATACTTAGAACAAAATCTTTTTTTAGAGAAAATTGCACTTACAGATGACTCCGTGTCCATACGGATTCAGCGTATTCACCGGAAGCATACTCTACTTTTGCAAAGTTGATATAGCAAAAAGTACCACAAAGCCTTTGCTACCTCCTTTTTATTAAGTAATTTTGCGCGAAATTTAAAAAACGACATATTAATAAGGTACTATGAATTGGTTAGAAAGCTTGCTATGGGACCCTTCATCTGTCGCTCACATCGTTTGTTTGTATGCATTCGTAATATCTGTGGGCGTATTGCTGGGTAAGATTAAGATTTTCGGGGTATCGTTGGGGGTTACATTCGTCCTCTTTGCGGGTATCCTGATGGGGCATTTTGGCTTCACGGGCGAAACACACATTTTGCATTTCATCCGCGAATTCGGTTTGATTTTATTTGTATTCTGTATCGGTCTGCAAGTCGGGCCTTCCTTCTTCTCTTCCTTTAAAAAAGGGGGGATGCGGCTGAACATGCTTGCTGTTGGTATCGTGTTGCTGAATATCGCAGTAGCATTGAGCATCTACTTCATTGACGGAGGGATAGACTTGCCAATGATAGTAGGTATTCTCTATGGTGCCGTAACCAATACTCCGGGTCTGGGTGCCGCACAAGAAGCCCTGAACCAAATAAACTATACGGGAGACCCCATCGCATTGGGATATGCCTGCGCCTATCCGCTTGGTGTGGTAGGTATCATAGGTTCCATCATAGCCATCCGTTATATCTGCCGGGTGAACCTCAAGAAAGAGGAGCAGGAACTCAATACGCAAGAAGCAGATGTAAAGCATCAGCCGCACATGCTTCACCTCGAAGTACGCAACGAATCAATTTCCGGAAAGACCCTGCTCCAGATAAAGGATTTCCTGGGACGTCCGTTTGTCTGTTCACGCATACGCCATGAGGGGCACGTCAGTATCCCCAACCATGAAACGGTATTCCACGTAGGAGACCAGCTCTTCATCGTATGCTCCGAAGAAGATGCCGAAGCGGTAGCTGCCTTTATCGGAAAAGAAATACATGTAGACTGGGAAAAGCAGGACACCCCAATGGTTTCCCGTCGTATCCTCGTCACTAAGTCCGAAATCAACGGTAAGAAGCTGGGAAGCCTCCACTTCCGCAGTATGTACGGTGTAAATGTAACCCGTATCAACCGCTCAGGTATGGACTTGTTTGCTGATCCCAATCTGGTACTTCAAGTAGGTGACCGCGTAATGGTGGTTGGCCAGCAAGATGCCGTAGAGCGTGTAGCCGGTGTATTGGGCAACCAGTTGAAACGTTTGGACACTCCGAATATCGTTACTATTTTCGTGGGAATCTTCCTAGGAATCCTGCTGGGAAGCCTCCCCATCGCATTCCCGGGTATGCCGACACCGGTTAAGTTAGGTCTTGCAGGTGGTCCGCTGGTAGTGGCAATCCTTATCGGACGTTTTGGCCACAAAATGCATCTTGTGACGTACACCACCATGAGCGCTAACTTGATGTTGCGTGAAATCGGTATTGTACTCTTCCTTGCCAGTGTAGGTATAGAAGCCGGTGAGCATTTTGTACAAACAGTAGTAGAAGGCAGCGGATTACTGTATGTAGGCTATGGATTCCTGATAACCGTCATCCCTTTGTTGATAATCGGCATGATAGCCCGTTTCTATTGCAAAGTGAACTACTTCACCCTGATGGGTTTAATAGCAGGTAGCAACACAGACCCTCCTGCATTGGCATACGCCAATCAGACATCAGGCAATGATGCTCCGGCAGTAGGTTACTCCACGGTATATCCATTGACAATGTTCCTGCGAATTCTGGCGGGACAGAGATACTGCTGACAATGATGTAGGAGGAAATTAAGGAGTTCGTCAAGAAGAAGCTGAAACTTTAAGGAATTAAAATTAAAGGCTGCGCAATGTTGGTTTAACCCAACTACGCAGTCTTTAATTTTAATTCCTTAAAGTCTTAGCTTCTTCTTGACGAACTCTTCTATAAAGTCCACCGTAGCCTCAATACCCAATACGGAAGAATCGATACACAAGTGGTATGTTTCGGCAGCTCCCCATTTTTTGTAGCTGTAGTAGTTATAGTATTCGGCACGCTTCTTGTCCGCTTTGTTCATCATCTCCTCCGCTTCACGCTCAGAAATGGAATACATTCGGCAAATACGCTTGATGCGCTCCTCATTGGAGCAGGAAATGAAGACATTGGCACAGCGTGGATGTTCTCGCAGAATGTAATCGGCACAACGCCCCACAAACAAGCAGGACTTCTCCTCCGCCAATCTGCGTATCACGTCACTCTGCACTTTGAACAGAGCATCATTACTCAGGCAATTCGTGGCCGGGATAGCCCCGTCACTGACAAAAGGGAAACGCATGCCGAAGAGCCCTCCAATAATACCTTGTGAAGCTTTCTCATCAGCTTTCTCAAAGAACTCACAACACAGTCCACTCTCTTCAGAAGCCAACCTAATCAGTTCCTTATCATAAAAGTCAATACCCAGACGGGCAGCCAGTTTCTCGCCTATCTCCCGTCCGCCACTGCCCAGTTGACGGCCTATATTGATTATAAAATTATTGCCCATACGCTTATTCATCTATTGGTTTGCAGATAGCAAATATAAATATTCTTACGGAATATCTGCAGAAAGTAGGAAGAAAAATTCAGAGCCTCTCCCCCGACCTATCCCTACAAGGGAGAGGTTCTGAATTTGCGGAATTGACAAACCAACATCACCAATGCTATCAAACTTGCAAGCAAATCGGATACCGGCATGCTGTACCACACTCCTGCCACTCCGAAGAACTGCGGCAGGATAAGCAGGCAAGGAAGCAGAATCAGCATCTGTCGGGTAAGGGAAAGGAATATCGCTTTGCCTGCCATGCCTATGCTCTGGAAAAAGTTGGAAGTCACCATCTGGAAACCGATAATCGGGAAGAACATTACCGTAATGCGCAGTCCCGTGACCGAAAGCTCTGTCAGTTCCGCATCCGATGTAAAGATGCCCACTACCAGGTCCGGCACCAGCATACCGACCAGAAAGCCGAAAGTGGTCACTGCCGTGGCATAGATTATCGTCAGTTTCAGCACCTTGTTCACCCGTCCGTACAGCTTCGCCCCGAAGTTATATCCGGCAATAGGCTGCATACCCTGATTCAGCCCCATCACAATCATCACTACAATGAAAACCAGACGGTTCACGATGCCGAAAGCCCCGATAGCCAAGTCGCCGCCATACTTCTTCAACCCCTGATTGATAATGATAACGATGAAGCAGGCTGCCAGGTTCATCAGGAAAGGAGACATGCCGATGGCGAGCGAATCGAATACAATCTTACGTTTCAGACGGAATATCCCCCGGTGGAAATGCAACAGCTCATCCTTATTGCTGAAAAGCTTGAACTGCCACGTCAAAGAGATGACTTGCGCCACAATGGTAGCGACGGCAGCGCCACGTATGCCCCAGCCGAAACCATAGATAAACACCGGGTCGAGTATGGTATTGATAACCACCGTGGCTATGGTGGCATACATCGCCTTCTGCGGATGCCCTGAAGAGCGTAGCACTGCATTCAGCCCCAGATAGAGGTGCGTAACGGCATTTCCCAAAAGGATAATCTGCATATAATCCCTGGCGTAGCCCACCGTCTGGTCACTGCCTCCGAAGAAATAGAGAATCGGGTCGAGAAAGAGCATGACAATGATGGTAAAGGCCACTCCCAGCACCATGTTCAGCACAAAGACATTGCCCAGCACACGCTGTGCCGTGTCATAATCCCTCTGCCCCAGCTTGACGGAAATCAGTGTAGAGGCTCCCACACCCACCAGCGAGCCGAACGCCGCAGCCAGATTCATCAACGGGAAAGTCAACGCCAATCCCGAAATAGCCATCGTCCCAACGCCGTGACCGATGAAGATACTGTCTACCATATTATATAAAGAGGATGCCGTCATTGCGATGATTGCCGGAACGGCATATTGCATCAAGAGTTTACCTATACTTTCCGTCCCCAACGCCGAGGGAGTCTTTTGTCCTGCCATATTATATACCTATTTCTTTTTAGCGGGTGCAAAGGTACTCTTTTTTTAAAACAGAACAGCAGAAAAAACACCTTAAACCTGCACACTATGCGGATGATTTATGCTATCTTTGCGATTCAATGATAAATCATAAGATATGATTACCATAATCATACCGTATGATTGATATAATCATACCGTATGATTGGCACATTCATACCGTATGAACCATGCCTGACCTACCGGTTGAGCCGGACACATAATAACAACAAGCCCCCATGGCATTCTATAAGAAAGTAAAACAGAAAGGCGACGACAAATGGCACCCAAGAGCCGTCACCAAAGGACATCCCTATACAACGGATGAAATAGCCCGATTATTGTCGGAAATGTCTACGGTAACCCCGGGAGATACTTATGCAGTATTAATGAACCTTGGTGAAGTGCTGGGCAAGCTGATGAGCTCGGGACACTCCGTAAAGCTAAAGGGCATCGGGACGTTCTACTACACCTGCCGTTCGGAAGGCACCGGGGTAGACACCCCAGAAGAAGTGAGTCCGGCGCAAATCACTGCGGTGCAGATACGCTTCATCCCCGAATACTACGCGGGCAATGCGGACAAGTGACGGAACGCACCCTCCTCTCCCCGCATATCGAATGGGTAGATACCGAAGGAGAGGATTAATGTCACTCCCCGTTCCCTATATTTCAAGGAAAAAGGTTCGCTATCTGAAAAATGTTTCGTACTTTTGTACCCAAATTGAGTGAAATATAGCGAAATGAACGTATTAGAACTAAGTGAACAAGAAATCATTCGTCGCAACAGCATGAATGAACTTCGCGCGATGGGCATTGAGCCTTATCCCGCAGCAGAGTATGTAACAAATGCTTTCTCTACCGATATTAAAGCTGAATTCAACGACGATGCAGAGCCTCGCCAAGTGTCCGTTGCCGGACGTATCATGAGCCGCCGTATCATGGGTAAAGCATCTTTCATCGAATTGCAGGACTCCAAAGGACGCATCCAGGTATATATCACCCGCGATGACATCTGCCCGGACGAGGACAAGGAGATGTACAACACCGTGTTCAAACGTTTGCTCGATTTAGGCGACTTCATCGGTATCGAAGGATTCGTATTCCGTACCCAGATGGGCGAAATCAGCATCCATGCCAAGAAGCTGACCGTACTTGCAAAGAGCATCAAGCCCCTGCCTATCGTGAAATATAAGGATGGTGTGGCTTACGACTCTTTCGAGGACCCCGAACTGCGCTACCGTCAGCGTTATGTAGACCTTATCGTAAACGACGGCGTGAAAGAAAAATTCCTGAAGCGTGCCACCGTCATCAAGACCATGCGTGCCGTGCTGGATGAAGCCGGCTACACGGAAGTGGAGACGCCGATTCTTCAATCCATCCCCGGTGGAGCAAGCGCCCGTCCGTTCATCACCCACCATAACTCTCTGGATATGGACCTCTACCTGCGTATCGCCACCGAGCTTTACTTGAAGCGACTGATTGTGGGCGGATTCGAAGGTGTATATGAAATAGGCAAGAACTTCCGTAACGAGGGTATGGACAAGAACCATAACCCGGAATTCACTTGTATGGAGCTGTACGTGCAGTACAAGGACTACAACTGGATGATGAGCTTTACGGAGAAATTGCTGGAACGCATCTGTATCGCCGTAAACGGCTGTACAGAAACCGAGATAGACGGCAAGACCATCAGCTTCAAAGCTCCCTACCGCCGTCTGCCCATCCTGGAAGCCATCAAGGAAAAGACCGGATACGACCTCGAGGGCAAGAGCGAGGACGAAATCCGCCAGGTGTGCAAGGAACTGAATATGGAGATTGACGACACCATGGGCAAGGGCAAGCTGATTGATGAAATCTTCGGAGAATTCTGCGAAGGAACTTTCATACAGCCCACTTTCATCACCGACTATCCCGTAGAGATGAGCCCGCTGACCAAGATGCACCGCAGCAAGCCGGGACTGACGAACGCTTCGAACTGATGGTGAACGGCAAGGAACTTGCCAACGCTTACAGCGAGCTGAACGACCCGATAGACCAAGAAGAACGCTTCAAAGACCAACTTCGCTTGAGCGAAAAGGGAGACGACGAAGCGAGTTCATCGACCAGGACTTCCTAAAAGCATTGCAATATGGTATGCCTCCCACATCGGGCATCGGTATCGGCATCGACCGTCTGACCATGTTGATGACGGGCGAATCCTTCATCCAGGAAGTGCTTTTCTTCCCGCAGATGCGTCCGGAAAAGGTCATCCCCAAAGATGCTCCTGCACGATACACGGAACTGGGCATCCCCGAAGATTGGGTGGCTGTAATCCAGAAGGCCGGCTACAACCTGGTGAGTGACATGAAAGATGTGAATCCGCAAAAACTCCACATGGACATCTGCGGTATCAACAAGAAATATAAATTGGAACTGGCAAACCCGACCGTAAACGAAGTTGCTGACTGGGTCGGAAGAATTAAGAATTAAAAATTAAAGAATTAAATAGGCAAGATTAAAGATAAGAGGAGGAGGAAGGTACTCCTTTCCCCTCTTTTAATTTTTAATTTTTAATTATTAATTTCGATATGAAACTACCCGGTAAGATAGCCATCATGGGCGGAGGAAGTTGGGCAACTGCCATTGCAAAAATGGTTCTGTCACAAGCGGAGTCTATAAATTGGTACATGCGACGCGATGACCGTATTGCCGACTTCAAACGGCTTGGTCATAACCCTGCCTACCTGACGGGCGTCAAGTTTGATACCAAGCGTATCAACTTCAACTCCAACATCAATGATGTCGTGAAAGAATCTGATACGCTCATCTTCGTTACACCTTCCCCTTATCTGAAGGTTCACTTGAAGAAACTGAAGACTAAGATTAAGGATAAATTCATCATCACTGCCATTAAAGGTATTGTGCCCGATGACAACTTGATTGTCTCGGAATATTTCACTAAGGAATATGGCGTCCCGGCTGAGAATATTGCTGTATTGGCAGGTCCCTGCCATGCGGAAGAAGTGGCTCTGGAACGCCTTTCTTATTTGACCATTGCTTGTCCCGACACCGACAAGGCTTGCACCATTGCCCGCAAACTGGCCAGTTCATTCATCAAGACCTCTGTCAGTAATGATGTTGCCGGCATTGAATACAGTTCGGTGCTGAAAAATGTATATGCCATTGCAGCCGGTATTTGCAGCGGTCTGAAATATGGAGACAACTTTCAGGCTGTGCTTATGTCCAATGCCATACAGGAAATGAACAGATTCCTGCAAACAGTACATCCACTGAACAGAAACGTAAATGATTCCGTTTATTTAGGTGACCTGCTGGTGACGGGATATTCCAATTTCAGCCGTAACCGCACATTCGGCACGATGATTGGCAAGGGATACTCCGTGAAAAGCGCGCAGATTGAGATGGAAATGATTGCTGAAGGATATTACGGTACAAAATGTATCAAGGAAATCAACAAGCATTATCATGTCAACATGCCTATTGTAGATGCAGTATACAACATTCTGTATGAGCGTATCTCGCCGACGATTGAAATCAAGCTGCTTACCGATTCATTCCGGTAAGCGCGAAAAAAGATAAAACGAAATACTGAATTTAAAACCTAGAATATTATGATTAGTTTGAACATTGAAAAGACTCTTGGATTCATCTCCAAAGAAAACGTTTTCGCCTATGAAGCCCAAGTAAAGGCTGCACAGGAAGCATTAGAGAATGGTACCGGTAAGGGCAACGACTTCTTAGGCTGGCTGCACCTCCCCTCTTCCATCACTAAAGAGCACCTGGCTGACCTAAAGGCTACCGCACAGACGTTGCGTGACAACTGCGAAGTAGTAGTAGTTGCCGGTATTGGCGGAAGTTATCTCGGTGCACGTGCGGTGATAGAGGCTTTGTCAAACAGCTTCACCTGGTTGCAAGACAAGAAAACGGCTCCGGTCATTCTGTATGCAGGACACAATATCGGTGAAGATTATCTATATGAGCTTACCGAATACTTGAAAGACAAGAAATTCGGTGTTATCAACATCTCCAAATCCGGTACCACTACTGAAACAGCCCTGGCGTTCCGTCTGCTGAAAAAGCAATGCGAAGACCAAC
>ERZ860023.1314-NODE-1314-length-10175-cov-1.140316_pt1 | contig 10175 bp, 14 predicted proteins | sample MGYA00509983_ERZ860023 | MGnify/ENA primary metagenome ERZ860023 (study PRJEB30046, sample SAMN00715180) | human gut metagenome | study: EMG produced TPA metagenomics assembly of the A metagenome-wide association study of gut microbiota in type 2...
CTCTTCCCATTTCACATAACGGTTGCATGCAATACACGGATTTGGCGTCCTGCCTTTTAAATATTCCGCAGTAAAATAATCCATGACATTTTTCTTAAATTCCTGTTTGAAATTCATGACGTAATAAGGAATTCCAAGACGGTCTGCCACTCTTCTGGCATCATCCACTGCCGAAAGACCACAGCACCGCCACTCTCCTCCTGCACAAATTCATCCTCATCCTGCCAGATCTGCATGGTCACACCGATCACATCATATCCCTGTTCCTTCAAAAGATATGCTGCCACAGAGGAATCCACACGCCTGACATACCGACTACTACTTTCTTTGCTGCCATTCTTTTCTCCATTTCATCTATCTCAAATATTTTCTATTCTGCCAGATGTCAACATCCATTTTTACACTATCTATTATTTGACCATACATCGCCCCATTGTGCAATCTTTTTTTCCGGTGCGCTGATTATTTTTTTGCAAAATTTATGAGAAACCCAATCCGAGTTTCTCATAAATGATTGCGTGATATAATCCTTCCACCGTCCGGATCACATCATACCAGTATGACCGCTGCTGTCCGCTTTCAAAATGTATGAAAACAGCAGCATATTTTTCTGCAGCTCTGCGATCAGATCGTAGAGTTATAAAGTTCGCCTGTTCTTAATTATAGGTATAAGAACCTGATTTCTGATAGGTATTCGCCTTTGCGGCCTCACTCTTTGCATAAGACTCTGCACGGCCTGCCTGCCGTTTCACTTCTGTTCCATAGTAGCTGCTGTCTGCAAACATTGCCTTTACCTTACTCATATCAGTCTTCTTAAACTTTTCTTCATCAATGGTAAGCTTGTTGTCTGCACCTATGGAAATACCGATATCAGAAAGTGATTTACGGTTTGCCTCTGTCACATTCACCATGCTGGCACCGGCTCTTAAAATACTCTTTGTATTGGAATTGCCCACTTCATCAATCAGACTATTATAGCTGTCTGTAAAGTTTTTAACAGCTTTATAGATAGCATCCGTATCATAACCGGTCGTCTTGTTTCCATTTTCATCTGTCTTTGTCACTTCGTTAAATAAGGATTTATCCCCTGTTTCCTGAAGAGCTGCAACCGACTTTTCCACACTCTTCGCATCACTCTCAATCACACGAGTGTCCTGGTGCTGTCTTTGGATGTTGACGTTGAGGAAGATGTTGTATCGTCTGAATCACTGACCTGTCCACCTTTCCCATAATACGCATTTAACAATTTAAAATAGCTGCCCGATCTGATTGTTGCCCAGTCACTGTAATTGATTCCAAGTATATCACTTCCTGACATACTGTTCGAAAACAATGAATTCTTAGATGATGTAGTGTTTAGACCAGAAAACAAAACTCCCATTGAATATGAATTATAGCCAGAAATTGTTGCCATATATCTCACTCCTTTGAAATAATACAATAACCTGTTCGTTATGAATCAAACATCCCTGTTTTCTTTTATATCGTCATTTGAGGCCGTTCTCTTTATATTTTCAAGCATTTTCCACAAGTAAAACCGTCTTTTCAGGTGTATGGATAACCTAACCAATTTTTTTGTATTTTTTTCTGTTTTTTTGTTTTAAATTACTAAAAAATTGTTAATTTATTATTCATACTTTGTTCATATATGATTGATATACTAAATACAGTTAAAAAATACTTAGACAACTTGTTATAATATACTTGATAAATTTTTTTCATAATAGCCCGGGCGCGAAAGGTGTCTGGGCACTCCTCATTTATGGGAACTTACAGGTTTTCGATCTGCCAGTCGATCGGCTCGATCCCATTTGCTTTTAAGAAATCATTTGCCTGACTGAAATGTCTGCATCCAAAAAAACCTCTGTATGCAGAAAGTGGGCTTGGATGTGGCGCTTTTAAAATCAGATGCTTCGGATTTGTCAGCATCGGTATCTTGCTCTGTGCCGGTCTTCCCCACAACATATATACGATTGGCCGGTCCTGTGCATTGACTGCCTGTATGATTGCATCCGTAAACTGCTCCCAGCCTCTTCCCTGATGGGAATTCGCCTGATGTGCACGGACAGTCAGCACCGTGTTTAAAAGCAGTACGCCCTGATCCGCCCATTTTTTTAAATATCCGTTGTTCGGAATATAGCATCCCAGATCATCCTGAAGCTCTTTGTAAATATTCTGCAGAGATGGCGGGATCTCCTTCTGTGATGGCAGTACGGAAAAGCTCAGACCATGTGCCTGATTCTCATTGTGATACGGATCCTGTCCTAAGATCAGTACTTTTACCTCACTAAGTGGTGTAAAATGCATCGCATTGAAGATATCATCTGCCGGCGGATAAATGACCGCCCTGCTGTATTCTTCTTTTACAAATTGAAATAGTTCCCTGTAATATGGCTTTTTAAACTCTCCCTGAATTGCCGGGAGCCAGTCATTCGTAATCATTGCCATGATATTTACCCTCTTATTATCTTCTGACAGAGACACCGCGTTCTGCCAGATAATCTTTCAGATCACAGATCTCAAGTTCTTTGTAATGGAATAAAGAAGCAGCAAGCGCTGCATCCGCTTTTCCCTCCGTCAGCGCATCGTAAAAATGCTCTTTCGTCCCCGCTCCACCGGAAGCGATCACCGGAATAGAAACATTTTCTGCGATCATACGGGTCAGTTCAAGATCATAACCTGCCTTGGTTCCATCACAATCCATACTGGTCAGAAGAATTTCTCCTGCGCCAAGCCGGTCCGCTTTCATTGCCCATTCCACAGCATCAATTCCGACATCAATACGTCCACCGTTCTTGTAAATATTCCAGCCCGAACCGTCTGCACGCTTTCTTGCATCGATCGCTACCACCACACACTGGCGCCAAACTTATCTGCCGCCTCACTGATGAGTTCCGGACGGTTGATTGCAGAAGAATTAATCGATATCTTGTCCGCACCCTCACGAGTAATGCCTTGAAATCATCCACAGTACGGATACCGCCGCCTACAGTAAATGGAATAAACACTTTTTCTGCCACTTTGCGCACCATATCCACGACCGTCTCTCTGGCATCTGAGGTTGCTGTGATATCGAGAAATACCAGTTCATCTGCCCCCGCCTTATCATAAGCCGCTGCGATCTCAACCGGATCTCCTGCATCCCTTAAATTTACGAAATTAACACCCTTTACCACACGTCCGTTATTCACATCCAGACACGGAATAATTCGTTTTGTAAACATTTTTATCCTCCTGTCTTAAATCCCGGCAAAATTTTCTAGTATCTTAAGTCCGACTGTACTGCTCTTTTCCGGGTGGAACTGACATGCAAAGATATTGTCCTGTTCCACGGAAGCATGAATATGTGTGCCATATTCCGTAGTTGCTTTCACAATTCTGTCATCTTTTGCTTTCAGATAATAAGAATGAACAAAATAAACATATGGATGCTCCGGCAATCCTGCAAAGAGCCTTCCATTATTCCATAGATCCAGTGAATTCCATCCGATATGCGGTATTTTTAATCCCTCTGTATCTGGTATACGCAGAATCTGCCCATCTAACAAATGCAGACCTTCCACTCCGCTGCTTTCCTCACTGCCCTCAAATAAAAGCTGCAGACCAAGGCAGATGCCAAGAAATGGCTTTTTCTCCTCCGCCACTTCCTGTATCACTTTATCCAGTTCATATTTTTTTAACTGGGCCATCGCCTCACCGAAAGAACCAACCCCCGGTAAGATTACCTTGTCTGCCTGACGGATTTCATGAAAATCCCTCGTTATCACGCATTCCCGATGTAAAAAGTCAAGTGCCTTTTGTACGCTTTTTAAATTGCCTGCATCATAGTCAATGATCGCTATCATTTTTATTCCTCACTAAGTCCTGCATCATCCAGTATCTGATAAATCTCTTTTGAATATGCAGTCCGATCCTTCATGTCATATACTTCAAGTGCTTTTTCCGTATCAATCTTAAATGCTTCTAATGCTTCCTCTGCCTTTGCCTGTATGTCTGAAATCTCTCCTTCACATCCAAGTTCTTTGGCATCACTGCTGTATTCTTCACATCTTCCGATCGTGCTGATCAGTGAATCCAGTGCCATATCATAAATTTTCTGGTTCACCAGATTCTGATATGCTCTGTACTGACCTGTTGTATATGCCAGAATACGGTATTTTCTGTAGGTATCCTGATCTTTCTCTTTCACTTCAAGACCTGCCACATCCTGAAATGCCTGCTCATAATCACCCTTTGCATATGCGTCTTCTGCATTTGAAAAGCTGCTTGAATAGCCGACCAGATTTGTTGCTAACACCACAAGAATAAGGAATGAAAATACCATTACAAAGATCAGAATTACCGGCACCTTCGGCAATGGAGGAGTCAGATCCGGTTCCTTTGGCGGCTTTGGCTTCTTTTCTTTCTTTGGCTTTGGTTTCTTTTCTTTCTTTGGCTTCTTTTCTTTTTTCTTTTTCTCTTTTTTCTTCTTTTTCTCTTCTTTCGGATCCGGCTTTTCTTCTTCCTTCGGTGCATCCGATATATCCGGAATATCTCCCAGTTCCTGCAATATCTGCATATTTGGATCTGACAAATCAATGTCACCCGCATTTTCTCCTGTTAGCGGTTCTTTTTGAGATGAGACAGAATCACCTTTTTCATCCTCATCATCTTCCCCAAAAAGAATGCGTGATAATTTTTTTAGAAAACCTTCTTTTTTCGGAGTTTCTTCTATGCCATCCGGAGTAATTTCGGTTTCTTCTGCCTCACTGTCACCAAACATACCAGCCCCGCCAAGGTCTCCAAAATCATCCAGTCCTGTGCTGCCTGCATCATCCATACCAAAAGTATCACTTCCGGCATCATCTGACGCCTGTGCCGGTTCTGCTGTATCTTCAGACTGTTCATCCGGCTCTTTTTCCATCGTCTGTGCCTGTGACAAACCTTCTGTTTTTGTCACATCATCGATACCCGGGATATCTCCAAGCGTATCCATCAGGAAATCATCATCATTATTATTATGATCTGCTCCATCCACAATCTGATCTAAACTGTTAAAGAAATCATCCGTTTTTTCCTCTTCCGGTGACGACTTCTCATTTTGCAATTCTTTTTCAAACTGTTCTAAAAAATTATCTTCCGCTTCTTTGGAAAGTAAATCATTTTCCATATCATTCATAATATCTTCCTCTGTCTGCATCGTTTCACTCCCGGTTTTTTTCTTTGTATCCAAATCTTTTTCAGATATGGAATTTAACAGTCCATCCAGATAATCTTCTGTCCCGCTCATCCGATACCTCCGTCAAGCCTATAACTTAATTTGGGGATGTGACAATACATCACATCCCCCTCTTCGCTTCAACCTAATCAATGCTTTTATCAATTAAATTGTCAATAGCCTCTACAAGATTGCCGATTTCAGGTTTTGTCAACTGAGCATCTGCCCCTAACTGTTTGCCTTTAATTCTCATTTCCTCATTGACCAAAGATGAGAAAATAATGAGCGGTATCTTCTTCATATTATCATTTGTCTTAACCAGTTTGGTCAGTCTGTGTCCATCCATCATCGGCATCTCGATATCCGTGATAATACAGTGAACCTTGTCACGCACATTGCCTGCTTTTTCAAATTCAGTAAGTTTGTCCCATGCTTCCTGACCGTTCATTGTCACAATCAGATTGGTGTATCCTGCCTTCTTCAGACAATCTGTGATCAGGCGGCTAAGAAGCGGTGAATCCTCAGCGATCAGGATCGGAGAGTCACAACGTTCACGGCTTACCATATTATCAACATCTGATACCTTAAGTCCTGTCTCCGGGCTGATATCGGATACAATCTTCTCAAAATCAAGGATGATGATCAGCTTGTCATCCATCTTAATGACACCTGTGGATGCACTGTTATTCTCCGTATTGATCGTTGAATCCGGTTTGATGATGGATTCCCATGATACACGATGGATACCAATCACAGCATCTACATGAAACGCAATATTTAATTTGTTAAAGTTCGTGATGATAAAAAGTCCTTTGTTTTCTCCGTCCTCCGGCATTCCCAGGCATCTTTTCAGATTAACAACAGTAATCATCGTATCACGCGGCATAAAAATACCTTCCACACTTGGATGAGAATTTGGTACTGGTGTAACCGGCTGATACGTCAATATCTCTCTGATCTTTGCAACATTGATTCCATAATGATTATTTCCTAATGTAAATTCCAGGACCTCCAGTTCATTTGTTCCTGACTCTAAAAGTATATTTGTATCCATTCCTGTCTCTCCTCCCGCGTATCATCTGCTACGCAATTCGTCTCTTTTTCCATTGCATAAATACTGCATTTATTATAGCACATTACTAATATCATTACAAAGAATTTGATAATTTGTACCGCTGATATTTACAAACAGATCCAGACTGTCCACACTGGTCACACTGTCCGGCACCTGAAACAATAAGATAGTATTTTCTGTTACTCCAGCCGGGACTGTTTCCTGATACAGTGCAAAATCAGATGGAAGTATTGTATTTTCTTCCTCTGCTTTTTCCTGACCATTGACCATAACAGAGAACTTCGGTGTCTTTGCAAAGTTATCTATCGCTATTTCATCGCTCCGGAATTTGTAATATCAATACCGACAATCACAAATGTCTTGCCCTGCTCTGCATCCAGCGAATAATAACCGCCCTCCATATAATTTGCTGCAATTTCTGCTCCGGTATATGTGACCGACAGATTTTCTCCTCCAAACAGTTCATCCAGTGTCGACGGCTCTGCTGTTTTATTCTCTGTGCTCTGGTCTCCTGCAGCTGCATTGCCGGATGCATCCAGTGTGATTTTATTCTCCGTCTCCGTCGTCTGTGACTCATCCACTGCCTCTGTTTCCTGCTCATTGCGGCTCACATTTGCAAGACCGTCAGGCTGGCTCGTATTAAATTTTGCCACAGCGTGTGCCGAGTAATCCACAATCATGCCTTCCTCATCTTCTGTTAAACTGTATGGCTGTTCTCCACATCCACCGAGCAGCAACGCTGTCACTGCTGCCACTGCCGTTAATCTCATTCCCGTTCTTTTCATGGCATTCCTCTCAAAATATCTGTAAATAATAGAACTCACGCTCTGCGAATATTCTATTATCATGAACAACAGAATGCGCACTCTGCGAACATTCTATTGTCACGAACTATACCCATATGTTAGCATTTTGGTATGATTTATCAACTAAAAAAATTTCCATTATTTGTTTCTAGTTCAAACCAGAATTCCACTCCGTCCTCATGATTGATCACGCCGCACTTCTGATGGAACGAATCCATGATTGCCCGGACGATTGACAGACCGATGCCGCTGCCACCGTATTCTCTGGTTCTCGCTTTATCCACTTTGTAAAATTTGATCCAGATATTGTCCACATCTTCTTCCGGTATCGGATTTCCCGTGTTAAAAACACTGACGCGGACTTTGTCCCCTTTCTGTACACAGCTGATATCGATCCGCTTTTCTCCCTCTGCGTGATGGATCGCATTGCTCAGATAGTTGGTCACTACCTCTTCCACCTTAAATTCATCCGCCCACGCATATAACGGTTCCTGCTGTGTAAAGTCCAATGTGATCTCATTCTGATTCAAAAGGATCGCAGACGAATTGATCACCCCCCGGATCAGTTCTGTCAGGTCAAACCGCTCCATGGTGATGACCTCATTGCCAAATTCGAGCTGGTTTAAAGTGAGCAGTTTTTTGACCATTTTATTCATCTTGTCCGCTTCGTCCATGATGACTTCGCAGTAAAAGTCCCTGCTCTCCGCATCATCATTGATACATTCTTTCAATCCCTCCGCATAGCCCTGGATCAGTGCAAGCGGTGTTTTTAACTCGTGCGATACATTGGATAAAAACTCTTTGCGCATCTCATCGATCTGCGTCTTTTTGTCAATATCGATCTGCAGCTGGTTATTTGCGCTTTTCAGTTCGGAGATCGTATGCTCTAACGTGGTCGACATGACATTCATATATTCGCCTAACTCATCTACCTCGTTGTGGTATCTGCGCCCCGGCTGGTATTTTGCCTCAAAATCAAGCTCCGTCATGCGTTTTGAGATATCGGTCAGACGCAGAAGCGGTGTTGTAATGCCTCTTGAGACAAACACGATCACGACTGCACTGATGATTGCAGCGACAACACCCACACATGCCAGAAATGTATTGGACAGATTGACGCTTTCCCTGATACTCTCAAGTGCGGTACGCATCAGGATCAGATTGCCGTTTGAAATGTTCCGTAAAGGACCAGAAACTCTGAATCTAACCTGGTATCCGTCTGTTTTTGAATAATATAATTATCCGACTGCATCATCACCGTCACTTCATTTTGTTTTTCGCCAAAAATGATATTCATAAATTCCAGCATCATTTTCTGCGTATCATTGACGGAAGACCGCACGATCGTCCGGTCGGAGCTTATGATCATGACGGTGATATTCCCATTTGCACAGAGATTGTCAAATGTCACATCAAAAGAACTGTCATCAAGTGTCCCTGCCTCACTCGTTCATCGATCGTCTCAAATCCGGAAAGCAGCGTATTTTGTTTATTGATCACATAGTACGGTTCTAAAAAAACCGTGTTGATAAACCAGCACAAAAGAAGTGTTCCCGTAACCAGACAGATACTGATCAGGATCAACTGGTGTGTCAGTGAACCAAAATATTTTCTTTTAAATTCTTTTTTCCTGCTTTTCATCATTACTTATCACTGCCATTTTCTTCTGCTTCAAATTTGTAACCCATGCCCCAGATGGTTTTGATGTAATCTCCTTTTTCACCGATCTTGGCACGCAGTTTTTTGACATGTGTATCGATTGTTCTGGCGTCCCCGAAATAATCATAGTTCCAGACATGATTAAGAATCTTTTCCCTGGAAAGTGCAATGCCTTCGTTTTCCATAAAATAGGTAAGCAGTTCAAATTCCTTGAAGCTTAATTCGATCTGTCTGCCATCCACCGTCACTGTATGTGCAGTCTGATCGATCACGATGCCGCCGATGGAAAGAAGTTTTCCCTCCTCCGGTGCCTTTCCGCTTCTTCTTAAAATTGCACCGACACGCGCAACTAAGATCTTCGGAGAAAACGGTTTTGAGATATACTCATCAACTCCAAGTTCGAACCCTGTCAGCTCGTCCTCCTCATCCCCCTTCGCCGTCAGCATGATAATTGGCACTTTCGAAGTCTCCCTGATTTCCCTGCAGACCTCCCATCCGTTCATCTTTGGCATCATGACATCTAAAATGATCAATGCAATATTTTTTTCCTGATAAAAAATATCGAGTGCTGCTTCTCCATCTCCCGCTTCTAACACCTCATAATCTTCCCTGACCAGAAAATCACGGACTAATTTTCTCATTCTGCTTTCATCATCCACAACTAATATTTTAATTTTTTCCTCTTTGTTCCTCATTTCTGCGCTGCTTTTTTGCACATCTCAAATTTGTGCCAGAGTACAAACCTGCATGTTATCCTAACAGATAATTATGAAATAAATGTGATGTCTTCTATGGTTCTTCCACCGTCTGTTCACGTTCCTTTAACGCGGCTTCCCTCTCATCAAGTTCCTGCTCCCACGCCGCATATTTATCAATCAGCTTATTTTCGTAATTGATGATCGTCGGACTGTCGCTCGTCGATGCAACGATAAACATTCCGATCACGCTGACTGCCAGTATCACAGATATAAATAACGTGATCTCATATTTTTTGCGGTATCCATCCGTTTTTTTTGACGCCTTCTTTTCGCTCGCCCTGTTTTTTGCAGAAATCCTTAATTTTTTCCGGAGGCTCTCCTCTAACACCGGATGTGTCACGGAAATCGGAAGAATATCACTGTTATTAATGGACGGATTCTGAATCAGATATTCCTGTAGTTCTTTTAAGTATGTAAATCCAACCGCTGTTTCAAACAGTTCCTGCTTCACCATTTTATTATATATTTCAAGCACCGTTTCCGGATGATGCATATCTGCGCGTTCTTCCACATAATGAATCCCATGTGCTTCCTTTTTCGCCTGCTCTGCTTCCGCTTCATCCGTAAAAACAAAACCGTTTATCTTTACTTTTTTCTTTTCGGACATGATTATTCCTCTTATTTTTCTTATTATCGTGATATGTCTTTGTCATTCTGATTTTAATAATGTCAGAATCAAA